>Ga0154362_150_pt1 | contig 52106 bp, 51 predicted proteins | sample RifGroA2_FD_115890 | JGI IMG/M metagenome (GOLD analysis project Ga0154362, IMG submission 115890) | Deltaproteobacteria bacterium GWA2_45_12
CCCTGTTTGTTTATCTGCTTGTACCGACCCATCATGGCACGTGGCACATTGGGGGGATGCCGGGGTTGTATCTCCAATAGTCCCCACACCCACCCAATCGGCCGCGTTAATGGTAAGAGTCCCTGGAGATTTTACAGTCGTGGCCGCAGTAGCCCCGGCATAGGCCCCTGTCACACTCGAATAGCTTACAGTATAAAGGCCGGCCCCATCCGGGACAAATTTGGGAGTTTGTAAAGTGGAGGATGTAGTCCCTGAATCGACGAAAGTGGCAGAGGATCCATCCGGAACCGAAAGTGTCCAGCTCCAATCGGTGATAGGGCCTCCTTCAAGTTGAGTGGTTGTATTAGCCGTTGAGGCTTTAAGATCAGGGCCTGCAAGATAAACAGTTTCCCCTACAGCAACATTGGGAAGCCCGCTGGCAGGATGAAGTTCAGAACCATCATCCTCCAGATAAACCGTGAAAAAAGTCGTATCCGTCCCCCCATTGCTTCCGGTCACTGTTAATTTAAAAACCATTTTTGCGTCATTTCGTGAAATGGGGAACACCTGCCATTTATAATGATCCGCCACATTGTAAAGGTCAGTTAATGCCGGGGCAGTAAATTCAAGGGTTTCATTGGAAGACCCATTGGTGGTGGTTGCATTTGGGCCTTCAACCTGTTCCCACAAATAATTGCTTACCGTGGCCGCCTTAGGCCCCGCAACACTGGCTAAAGCAGAAACCTGGCTTGTTGCCGCTGAAAGAATGCCCCCCGTATCTTCGGCATCAATGACATATTCGGTTGTATTAAAGCGAGTTCGGGTCGTGACCGCCGAACTTGCAGGAACCGATACAACAGCCTGAACCTCACTGGCCGTTATTGTAACAGTATCTGTTGAGGCTCCGCTATTAATCGAAAGTTGAACAACATAATCCCCATTGACATCAGGGGTAAAGGTGGGGGTTAAGTTATCTTCATTAACAAGGGCCGCTGCAGAGCCCGTGGGTCTTGAAGAAAAAGTCCAGGTTGCGGTTTCAACACCGGTACTGGCTTCACCATCCAGGCTTGCAGTTTCTGCAGTTAAAACCTCTTGATCATCTCCAGCATTGGCATTGGGCGTACCCGAATTATCACTCCCGGACCCGCATCCTGTAAGCAAGATCGCCCAAAAAAGAAAAATAAAAAAACCAGAACACCAAAAGATTTTCTTAGAAAGTTTTAAGTAACTCATGGGCACCCCCTTTTAAATGGATTTATTTGACATTTTTTCATGAAATTCTGTTCCCCTTATATCAAAACTATTTCTTCTCTACCTATGATCAACATCAGCAACTCAACTGACCCCGCTCATCCCATAATTGCCCATTCCCAATGGGGGCAATTTAACAATACAGAATGCTTTGAGGAATCTATTCAAAGAACACTATTGCGTATGGCAACTTGTGCAAGTCATTCCATTATCGGGATGACGGAGGGGGTTATGGCAACCGCGACAATCCGCTCCTGCAGCATGCAGGGCATTATTGGGTCGCGATGGAGTTTGATCGTGTGTGGGTAAATTTGCATGGCATACGGCACATGTTTGGGCTCCTGCGGAGGTAATGGGAAAGTGGCAACTCATGCAATGATTGTTGGTCGTGTTCCCCCAAGAGGCAATATGGTTTGTGGGTTTGGTTTCCGAATGGCAACGTTCGCAAAAGTCGGTCCCTGCATGGCACACGGCACAAGTACTGCGATTAAGCCCTACCGAAACACCGTGCCCTCGAAGCTTCCAGAACATCGTGTGATTTTGGGGCTCTTCAATTTGATGGCACTGGGTGCACGTTGAATCAGTGTGGCAAAGCCGGCAAACGTTTTCATCCCTAAATCCGAATTTGAGCTGGGCATATTTGCCATGTTCACGTTCCCAAACCACATCATGACTTTTGGGCCTCGAGTTTTTATTCTTTATGGCATCGTGGCAGTCAGAACATTTTGTGTCGCGGTCCATGTCCTTGTGATCATCTTCCCATTTGGCCACAACATCTTTATTGATGTCACCCCATGTAAATGTTTTATCGCATCCTTTATTTCCAAACAAAAAGGGAAGCAAAAACAGGAATGGCAAGACATGGAAAACCATTTTCCCATGAAAGCGTTTTTGACGAGATGGTTTTAAAAATTCCATGTCACTCCTGCTTTTAAACTATGAAAAGTGTTGAACTTGTTATCTTCAATTTCATAGGCCATTTTCGCCTTGAGATCCTTCTTTTTGGTAAGTATGGCTTCGGCATTGGTAAAATAAGTTCGGACATTGTCTGATTCATTTCCTGTAAGCAAATTATAACGGTATAAATAAAACGCCGTTCCGGCACCCACCTTGAGACGTTTTTTGAGAAGATCCTGATTTGCCGAAAAAGACACCCCTGAGGTATTATTTTTGAGAACATTGTCCCGGCTATGGTAATAGTCGAAAGTGGTTGAAGTCGACAAACCCTTTACCAAAAAGTCCCGGCTCGATAAAGAAGTAAAAACCCGTTCAAATCCGTGGTTAAAGGCGCTTGCAATTTGCCTGTCATCTAAACGTCGCACCACAAAACCGCCATCGACTGAAAAATACTTGCTCATTTCCTTTGTGACATTTAAACCCCCTTCAGTATAGGGGCGATAACTGCCGGCGATACCATAAGCATCCCAGTCAACCACACGAATGTCATAGTCTTCCAGAAGACGGTACACACGAAAACGAAAGGACAGCTTTTGTGGATCAAAACGGAGTGTGGAGGCCGCCTCAACATCACGCATCTCATCTGAAAAAGCACTCACGCGTCCAAAAACATTCCAGATCTTTGTTAAATCAGCCCAAACCGAACCTGAAAGAAGTGTGTCCTCTTGATCTTGCTGGGTAATACGGAAACTGCTTGTATCATCTTTAAGATGAACGACATCTCCACGAAGCCTTAAACGGGCCAAAGGTGTCCATTGAACCGAACCGCCGAGAGTCCAATCTTTTTTCCCAACACCAATCTGGCTTTCATAAAGATGAACCGGCACACCTCCAAACGCAGAAAAAACGAGACCGTAATAAGGCCGGGTTGTCACCGAAGCACCATCAAAATACACAGAATCAATTTCATAGATGTGCTGACGCCCCAAACGAGCCAGGCCAATGGGGCCCACTTTGCGCGCGTCAAAGTAGGCATGATACAAACGTCCAACAGCGCGGCTGGAATAACTATCATAGATGCTGGAAAAAAGTTTATTGTCTTCCGCACCGTTGATATCAACGATAAGCCCTGCCTGAACAGAAGCTGAAAAACGATCATAATTCCCATGACCAAGGTTTAAATTGACGATCGATTCACTATCGTGGTCGGAAACAGCCCCCGTGGAGCGCAATTTATATCGTTGGGTGAGCGACCCCCAGAAAGAGTGCTCTTTTTCCTTTCCAAAAACAAATGAACTTGTTCCCAAACCTATTAAAAGGAAAATGACTATAAAGAATAAATAATGTGATTTCTTGGAAAAGATAGTTGGCTGTCTTGACTTAAGTTGCAAGAGCGACCTCTCTTATTAAAGAACTATTTTTTAATGCCAGAGAAATTGGAGAACTAATTTTTTTTACACTAATTTTGTGTATGAGTATATCGGGGAAGAAATTTTTGCAAATGATAAAGATCATATTTTTATTTTTTAAAAATAAACCTGACAAACATACTCTTGAATTTAAGAGGAAAACTAACAAGCCCCATGTTCTGATACTAGAACATGGGGCTTGAGAATAAAACAAACAACTAAGGAGGGTTATTTTACCGTAAGTAAAAAGTTAACAAGCGCCGTCAAGTCGGCATCAGCTCCCTTGAACAGCTTTTTATGCTTGCGCGGCTTTTTGTTGGCTCCTTCACCACCTGTATGATCCACCTTTTTTTGGAGGTAATCTTTCAGGTATTGGGATGCACCCCCGGCAGCCTTTTGGACTTGGTCGTCGGTGGCAACAGCTTTAAGATCGGGCGCTTCAAGAGTATCCGCTTCTTCCTCAGCTTCAGCTTCTTCCCCGGCTTCAGCTTCCTTGGGAAGTTTGGCGATACTTAAGCTTTTAATTTCATGGCATTTGTTGCATTTTTGATCGAGGAAAATCTTTTTCCCCGGATCATCGGCCGCATTGGCCACCGAAAAAAGACCCAAGAGACCCAAAAAGAGGATCCCTGTAACTCCATTTTTAAGCATGGTTTTCATATTAATAAGCTCCTTTTAGTAAAGTTTGTAATCCAAACACGGCAGTGTGTTTATCAAAAATCCTGTAGGACATAAATGATAAAAGTCATAAACATCAAAGATCATGGGGGGTCATCATGGCAAAAGTCACAATCTTGTGAAATGACTTTGCCTTTCTTGGTTTCGTGTTCGTCATCGTGACAACGAAAACATCCATAGCCCTCAAGTTCATATTCATGACCCAAATGACTTTTGTAAGTCCCCCAATCAATATTCATGTTGGGCCATACATTCCCCATGTATTGTTCCAGCAGATAATCTCCTGCTACTTGAATATCTTTTGAAAAGAGGTTTGCCTGTTCCTGGTTACGCTCGGTTTGAAGTCCCATGAGATATTGGCCAAGTTCACTCCGGGCTTCTTCCCGTGAGGCATATCCCTTCTTAAGGGCTTTGAGCCCGTCTTCCCTTAGTCCAATAATTTCAGGATTGATCTTTTTGCTCAACAAACCAAAATCAACAGCCTCTTCGGCAGACTTATAAATATGCGTCGGTCTGTTGTGGCAATCAACGCATTCCATCACACGCCACTTATTCTCTTTGTCAGCGGGAACTTCTTCACCATTGGAATATTCATTTATAGAACCATCCTCTTTTTTGACACGAACACGGGGAATGGAAGTACGCTTTTCATCGGCCGCCAGGAAACTGACCTGAATATCCCGGCTGACATGCCAATGAATGCCTTCAAAAGCTTCCGTCCGCGGGTTACGCCCCCCTATATGAAGGGCAATGTTTGTTTTATCGGGTTCCAATTGATTTTCATTGGTAAAATGAATGAAGGTTTTTGTCTTTTTGCCGGCAAATTTTTCGGACCAATGACATTGTTCGCAGGTCTCCCGGGAAAAACGTAAATGTTCAATGGGGGTGTGAATGGGTTTGTTATAGGTCCCCAACATGACGGCAGCCACCTGTCTTAGCCCGGAAATTTTTGCACGGACATACCAGTCAGCTCCTGATCCAATATGGCAATTCACACAATCAACGCGTGCATGGGGAGATCGTTGATAGACAGTGTATTCAGGTTCCATGACTTTATGGCAAATAGCCCCGCAAAATTGGTTTGATTCCGTATAATGATATCCTTCGTAACTAATCATACCCAAAATAACGAAATTAATTGAAGTAAGCACAATAAAACCGATGACAAACAAACGATGCCGATGGTTACTCAGATTGATCTGCAAATGTTCCTTCTCGACACCATGCTTTTCCCAGTGTCTTCTTCGCAAATAAGCTGCCACGGGCATAATCAGAAGGCCTGCGATCATTCCAACTGGAAGAACCAAAAAGATGAAAATTCCCAGATAAGCATTACGAAAAACACCCAGGAATTCAGCGGCCAACCCGATGATCATCAGGGTAGCAGAAATTGTGGTCAGCATTACACCCAATAATCCCAAAGGGGAACGCCATAGGCCGTGAAAAATATACGCCCATGGGCTTCGTTTTTTCTTGTGATCCCCGGAGGGGGATTGTGCTTGTCTTTCATCTTGTTGGGTCATTTGGGTTCTCCTAAAGTAAACCAACTTATTAAATTTCGAACCTGACTGTAATGATTTTGGTCAGTAGAAAGGGCCTATAATATACTGATTTAAATCATTGGGCATTGTTTTTTTACAGGCCCCGTGAATCATTAATTTTTGACATTTATCCTGCCTTAAGCCATAGTCCCCCTCGCCATATTAGGGGATGGCCATTTACTTCGCTCGTAAAAAAGTTCAATTTCAAAGAAAAGAGTTCAACATGTCTTGTGAAAAGACACTTGATCAACTGAAGCAGTCCATTTCTTCATTGGAAAAGCGCATTGAAAAAATCGAGGGAGCTCTTTTAACTCCGGCAAACAATCCGGTCTACATTATTCCCAATAATGAACATCCCACATCCGAATCGATTCTCGACAAGAAAATAAATCTTGAAAGTTTTTCGGGCGCCACCCAACTGGGTTGGCTGGGCATTGCCATGGCCCTGCTCTTTTGTTGTTTTTTTGTGCGCTATTGCTTTGTTCAAAACTGGGTCACGGGGCTGGGGCAGGTCATTGTCCTTGCCCTTCTGGGTTTGATCTTTTTTTCCGTATCAAGCTACATTCGCATAAAAAATTATCCCAAATTCGGCGGGTTCTTGGGGCTTATTGGGGCCCTGTTGTTTTTCATGGCCATCTACTGGTCAAGTATCAGGCTTTCTTTGACAGGGCCTTATTTCCTGCTCATTTCTTCATTGAGCCTCTGGTTGGCATTTCTGCTTTGGGCATTCCTAAAAAAAACTTCCCTATGGGCCCTTTGGGGCCTTGGGGGATCATGCCTGCTTCCCCTTTTTGTCCTCCCTGACTTCATGGGTACCCACTGGCTTATTCTTTATTATACCGTTATTGTTATGGGCAGTTTTGCGCTGACCCTGCTATGCGATTGGCCCTGCCTGAGCGCTGCTGCATCGTTGATGACTCATCTTTTTGTCTTTGTCTTTATCCGTAATATCAATCTGCAACCCCAACTTGAATCAACACATCTTGTTTTGTGGAAGACAACCCTATTCCCGGCCATTTTCATCCTTTGGAGCGGATTTTTGCCCCTTACTCACAAACGGCCAACCTTCCTTTCGGAAAAATTCACCTGGGGCTTTAACAACATCGCCCTCTATTTTTACCTCTTTGCCTTCTGGGGAAAATTCAACACACCATGGCTTGTGCTGATCCCTGTGGCTCTAAATGCCATCTTGTATTTTACAACCTGGTTAAAAAAACAATCACACGATTTTTTGTTTCTGGTGGGCACGGTACTTTCAACAGCCATCGCCCTGACCATTCTGATGCCCATTCCGCTGGATATCATCACCCTCTGTCTTTTTGCCGTTCTTCTTGGGCATAAGGGAAACAGGGAAGATGGATGGCAACTAAAAACCGTGTCCGGCACAATGATCATATGGTCCCTGATATTTCTTTTTTCGATGCGGTTTCATTTTACGGCGCAGGAAGACATCCCATTTTTTAATTTAAAATTTGTCTCCTTTGTCATCACTTTCCTCTGCTTTGGATACCAGGGCCGGATGATCAACAACGACCTTAAAGCCAAGAACTTGGGCCCCCTGCTTGGGCAGGGATTATTCAGTTTGGGGTTGGCTGTTTTATTGCTTGGCATGGGAAGTGAAATCATGCGCCTCTTCCCTTCCCAAAATCAAAACCAGATTTCACAATTAGCTCTTTTGTTTTTGACCGTTCTCGGAGGATTTTTTGCTTTTTGTGTGGCTTACGTCGGGGTTGTTCTCAAATTATTTTTCATCCGTATTCTTTCAATTTTTTTATACCTTCTTCTTGTATTTAAACTCCTGTTTTTTGATTTTTTCAGGCTTGAACTTCTCTACCTTGTCATTTCACTGGGGTGCATCGGGCTTCTGCTTGGAGGAACGTCCATTTTGCTTAAAAGTAAATTCCCCATCCTGAGGCATTTGGAATAAATAGGAGAGGTGCCCTTTACGGCATGGCATGACAGCTCAAGCAACTTCCACCATTGTCGGCATGGGTTAAATTAGCATGGCAGGTGCGACAATCAGCTCCTGCCACATGGAGGGGAATGGTGTTGGGGGCTGCTGGGGCCGTAAGATGGGATGGGTTCTCTTGATGGCACACTCCGCAACGATCCGGGATGGAGACTGACAATGGGAAATGGCAACTCAAGCAGTGCGTATTCCGGGTGCTTCCCCACAGACCTGTGTGATCCACGGGTTTGGTCTCGCTGTGGCAGCGCGTGCAAAAATCATCGCTGATATGACATGCGGTACACTTGCTGCGATCAAGCCCCACAGTCAAACCATGCCCGCGGTTTTTCCAGAATACTGTGTGGTTTTGTGGAGGCTCTATCTGATGGCAGGATTCGCAAAATGAATCCGTATGGCATAAAGTGCAGATGTTTTCTTTTCGGTATCCGTATTTGAGTTGGGCATACTTGCCATGTTCCCTTTTCCAAACGATGTCGTGACTATTGTGACTTTTGGGAGCTTTGGTCGCCGATCTGCGGTCATCATGGCATTCCCTGCATTTGGTTGACGCATCAAAGTCTTTGTGATCGGCTTCCCAAGCCGAAACAAAATCAACATTGGGATCTCCCCAAGTATACGAACGCTTGCATTCCTTGTTCCCAAGAAGAACAGGGAGCAGCAAGAGGCCCATCCAAAAATATTTGTTCCTTAAAAATTCCATATAAAACGAAAAGTTCCTGTATGAAAAGCATTCAGCTCGCTGTGCTCAAGCTCGTAACGCGTGACGATTTTTATATTGTCAATAATTTTGGTTCCATACTCGGCAAAATAAGTTTGAACATCACTTTCTTCATTGCCTGTCAATAAGTTATACCAATACAAGTAATAAGCCGTTCCAAGGGTAAACTTCATATCCTTGTCTTTAAGGGTTTTGTGCTTCTTGAATAAGGCCTGGGAAGCAGAAAAAGAAGCCCCCACCGAATTATTTTTAAGGGAATTATCCTCACCGTGATAATAATCAAAGACGGCATTGGTAGACAGCCCATCAATCAGGAAATTCTGGCTAAGAAATGAAAAATACCCCCGGCTAAATCCGTGATTAAAAGCACTGACACTTTGGGCATCATCAAGAATGCGTTTAGCACCTCCCACATCAATACTAAAAAATTTGCCCAGCCCTTTTGTCAGGTTCGCTCCAATTTCAGTATAGGGCTGATAAACTCCTGCAAAATTCATCGCATCCCAGTCACTCACGCGAATGTCGTAGGATTCAAGCAAGCGATAAGCCTGAAGCCGGACTGTCAGAGATTTTTCTGGAAATAACAAGGTGGCGGCCAATGTGGCATCCCTTAACTCATCCGAAAAGGAAGTGAGCCGGCCAAAGACGTTAAAATTTTTGCTGGCATCAATCCAAAGGGAAGCTCCCAAGAGATTGTCTTCCTGATCCCCTTGGCTCAGTCTTAACCCGACATCGTCATCCTTGATGTGGGAATAATCAAACTTGACCCTCACAATGCTCACCGGGTTCCATTGAATGCCTCCGCCGACAATCCAATCCCCCACGTCCGTCCCAAGTTTTTTTTCATAGAGATGAACGGGAATACCCCCGAAGGCACTCACCACAAACCCAACAAAGGGGATTGTTTCAAAAGAAACCCCATCAAAATAATGATGCTCGATGCTTTGAAGATGTTGGCGCCCCGCACGAACGTAGCTGATGGGATCAAGCTTGTTAATATTGACATAGGCGTGATAAAGCCGCCCGACAACATCGCCTGAATAAGCGTTATTGATGCCGGAGAAAACATTGGTGTCTTCGTCCCCATTGAGATCGGAAATGATGCCCCCTTGAAGAGACCCCGTGACACGGTCCCAATTAGGGTTTCCAAAATTCAAAGAAAGAATGTCTTCCAAATCGTGATCCGAAAAATCTCCGGTAGTCCGAAATTTATACCTGTTCGTTAAATAGCCACTGACAAAACTATTCTTTTTCTTTTTGGGAGTGGCAGCAAACACATCGGCTACCCCCAAAAATGAAAAAACAATAAGAAAAGACACTATTTTAGAAAAGAAAGAAGTCATGACTTTATCTTTTAAAGACTAACTCAAATAAGACATGCAACCATGATTTTGCTCAGTTTATCAAAAATAAACCAATAAAATTGATGTGTGCAAACTATACGTGTAACCCATGAGAACCTCAATAATTAACATAAGAAATTCTTCATCTTTATGAAAAATTCTTTTTGAGTAAGGAGGTCATTCTGATTTTTCTCAGATTAGGGTAATGGGATGTGACAATAACTTGTACATAGATCAGGGGCCCGAAATTCAAGAACGGGGGATCCTCGTCCATTAAAGTGACAATTTCCTTCAGAGCCCCCACATGTATTTTCTATGGCCTCAAATACTGCCGGATTTTCAACCCCATTCACAAATTGGGCCTGATGATTTCCATTTTCGTCCACCAATAATGGGTTTCCAAAAATATAAGAGAGATGAGCTAAATGCTCGCTTGCAGGCGCCCAATCATTAATGCGCCTTCGACCATTCGGCCTTGGATTTCCATACTCAACCCTGACATGGGGAAAGGCCCAATGACAACGATAACAATCAGATTGCTGCGCAAGGCCTTCCAATGTGTCGTTCAAAGTAAAAGTAACAGGAGTTCCATGACAATGCCCGCAGGAGGCATTAATCCACACATCCACTGAGTTTGGATTTGAATACTGGCTGACATAATAAGCCCCATGCCCCTGGCCATCGGCCCAAGGTTCAGGAATGTTTCGATGCGTCACTCCACTGGGATGACAACCCGCCGCCGTACACGAAACACCATTGACCACACGATCATAATCCTGCCCGTGGCATTCGGTGCAGGCATCGTTATCCCCGGCTCTTACCTTTGCAATAAAGGTCGTCATATGGGTTGGGTTTTGTTCGGCCATCCAGTTTGGATCAAGTTGGTGGGGGTAATTGGGATGGCAATCCTGATTGACACATCCCTTAATAAGGGGTTCACGACCTGAAAAATCGGGGCTGTGGCAATTGGCTGAATTACAGTTGTTCTTTCCTTCTCCATAAGCGGCCACTCCATGTTGAGCCGCTTGCACCCAGTTTTCATTGTGGGGATAAGTAGTATGACAGTTGGCATTGTAGCAGGAAATATTTGAATTACCGCCCTGGAAATCGTTCCCATGACACAGCTTGCACCCCTCTTTTCCATTGAGCAAAGTCACAACTCCATGTTGATCGGGCTGGGGCCATTGTTCATTGTGAGGGAAACTGGCATGGCAGTTGGCATAACAACTTACCCCTGAAATCCCACCGGTAAAATCATCTCCATGGCATGTTTTACATGCATTTTTTCCTTCTCCCAGGGCTGCAGAGCCGTGAGTTTCCTGGCGCCAATTATCAGGGTGGGGGTAAGTCGCGTGGCAACTGGCATTGTAACAAGACACATTGGAGATACCGCCTTGGAAATCCTGCCCATGACAGTCTTTGCAATCTTCTTTTCCTTGGTCATGAGCAAAAAATCCATGTTTTTCTACTTGAGCCCAACCCGACGGATGCGGATAAGTCGCGTGACAATTGGCATTGTAACAAGAAGGTCCGAAAACCCCTCCTTTGTAATCTTCCCCATGGCAACTCTTGCAAGATTCTTTGTCGTTCTGAATGACATATAGTCCGTGACTATCGGCCGCGGCCCAACCTTCCGGGTGATGGCAGCTTTGGCAAGAAATCCTGGATAACCCGCTAGCCAAATCGGCTCCATGACAATCGGTGGCACAGCCTGCTGTGCCATTATCACGCACATAAGCGCCATGGTTGATTGGGTCCTTCCAATTTTCCATGTGAGGAAAAAGCGGATGACAACTAATACAGGTGGGGGCCTCTTTTCGAAGATTGTGGCAAAGAATGCACAAACTGGAATTGGGGTCTTGACCGTTTTGAAGGGTGGATTGGTAAGCCGCCCCATGGTTTACAGGGGCCTTAAAATTCTTGGCATGAGGGTAATAAACAGGGGCCCCCCCACTTGGATTGGGGGCCCCAATATTCGGATCGGGTTCAACTAATGGAATTGCATTGGGTGTTCGCCCGCAATGCACCCCCATGAAGGAAGAAAAAACAAACAAGAATATAAAAAAGTAAGTTTTAGGGGCCATCATAAAATTTCCCTACCAATATCTAAGAGTCCCCTTTTTCCCCAAATCGTCTTAAGTGTAACAATATCTATCTATTTAAATCCATGATTTAAATTAGGATTTAAATAAATCGTCTTTAAAAAAGCCCCCCTTTCTTAAAAGAATTATATTTAATTTCAATTGTTTATACTCTTGCATGCCTGTGAAACCAGGGGATGGTTATTCAACATGGCATGCCGCTTCGCAATAAGTATTGAAAACATGCCAACCGGGATGTTGCCTATTATTGTTATGACATACGCCGCCGCTGGCACCGTAACAGCCCCCTTGATCCATAGTCGACGTCAAAACACTTTCAACGCGATCCCTGCATTCCTGAGTACGACAGTTGTTGTCCAAATTGATGCCCGCATAGCCCTCATTATAATAAATAAAGTTTCTATGACCCTCTTCCCATTGTTGAGAAATAACAATTCCAAGATCAGCTAGGATAGGATCAATTGCCTCGTAATAGACATGAGGATAAGTGGGATGACACGCTTGGTTGTAACAACGTTTCACACCATTTTCAGTGAAATCACTAATGAGTGTGGGAGGACTTTCGTTGTCAAATAAGACCGTTGGGCCATGGCAATTTCTGCATTGGGCATCAAAAACGGGTTGATTGAATTTATCGTAAGGACTTTGCCAGTAAAAATTTTTCCTTAAAACCGATGATCCATGATTTTCGGCCTGGATCCAGTTTTCATCATGGGGATAATTTGCATGGCATGTAAAACAGCTCCATGTGTCATTTTCATAATGGCACTTGGCGCATTCTTCGGTTCCTTCGAGAAGAGCATATTGTCTGTGTCCCTCTTGCCCTTCATCATGCCATACATCACGGTCCCAATGGTTGTCAGGAAATGATGGATGACAATCAGCATTTCCACAATTGGGCAGGCCACGGGCTATCCCCTGATCGCCATGACACTGACTGGTTTGACATGTTTGGTCGATATTTTCATAAATATCCCCTGGCATGGCCTTTAGCTGACTACCGTGTTCATCTTGCCAAGCTTCAAGATGGGGATAAGCAGTGTGGCAATTGGCATTGTAACAGGAGACTCCTGATATGCCTCCGTTAAATTCTTCTCCGTGACAAGCTTTGCAATCTTCCTTTCCATTTTGAAGAGCGAAGACACCATGGTTTTCAACTTGGGCCCAATCGGCTTGGTGAGGATAATTGGCATGACAGTTGGCGTTGTAACAAGTGATACCCGAAATCCCTCCGGTAAAATCATCTCCATGACAGCTCTTACATTCATTTTTTGCATCTCCAACGGCAAGGGCCCCATGATTTTCGGGTTGAGCCCAATTCTCAGTGTGAGGATAACTGGCATGGCAATTAGAATTATAACAAGTGACCTCTGATATCCCGCCTTTAAAATCTTCCCCATGGCAGTTTTTGCATTTTGTCACTCCGGTTAACAAGGCAAACATCCCATGTTGATCAAACTGGGCCCATTGTTCGTTGTGAGGGTAACTGGCATGGCAATTGGCATTGTAACAAGTAACCCCTGAAATCCCTCCGGTGAAATCATCCCCATGACAAGTTTTACAATCTTCCTTGCCATTTTCATGGGCAAAGAGTCCGTGATTTTCCACTTGCACCCAATCGGCTTGATGCGGATAAGTTGTATGACAATTGGCGTTGTAGCAGGAAATATTTGAAATGCCCCCTTTAAAATCTTCCCCGTGGCAACTCTTGCAATCTTCTTTTCCCTCCTCATGGGCAAAGAATCCGTGGTTCTCGACCTTGGCCCAATCGGCTTGGTGCGGATAGGTTGTGTGGCAACTGCTGTTATAACAAGAAGTGTTTGTAACACCGCCCTTGTAATCTTCCCCATGGCATTTTTTGCATGATTCCTTGTCGTTTTGAATGACATACAAACCATGGGTATCCGCAGCGGCCCACCCTTCGGGATGGTGGCAACTCTTGCATGAAATTCCGGATAAGCCATTTGTCAAATCGGCTCCGTGGCAGTCTGTTGCACAATTTGCGGTCCCATTCTCACGAACATAGGTTCCATGATTAAGAGGATCCTTCCAATTTTCTATATGAGGAAACTCCGGATGACAACTGCCGCAGGTGGGGGAATCTTTGCGGAAATTATGGCAAATAACGCACAAACTTGATTTGGAATTCTGATTGTTACGAATGGTTGCCCGGTAGGCATCCCCATGGGTGGCAGGATTTTTCCAACCCTCGGCATGGGGATAATAAACAGGGGCCCCACCACTAATATTGGGAGCTCCCGCATTGGGATCAGGCTCAACCAAAGAAACTGCATCGGGCGCGCTTCCACAATGCACTACAGTCAAAGCAAAAAAAACGAAAAAAAATAGTAAAAACCAATTTTTTGGGAACATACATTAATCTTGATTTTTTGCTGACTCTTCCCCTTTATTCTCCGGACTTGTTTTGTTAACAACATTTGGCATTTTAAATCCATGATATGGGTCATCTATTCAAATAACTAATCTTTGAAAACTGCTGTTTTAAGTTCATCTGTTTTGAATTTAATGAATGATATTTGATTTCAATAACTTACTGCCAAGAAGAGGAAAACCATTTTTTCCAAGAGGAAGGAGGTTTGCTTTCGGTCCAATCTTGATTCACATAGCGCGGTTCATAGATCTCTTCTTTTTCCATGACAAGTTCATCGGTTAATATGGCAATGGCCACTTTTGTGGTGATGGTAAACATGAGGGCTCCCAAGGACACAACCCCCAGACATACAAAAATTTCTCCCATATTCGGCACATACTCGACGATTTCTCCCAAAGGAGTGGGAATAAAACCGGGAAAAATAAGCCCCATGCCTTTTTCGATCCAAATGCCGATGATCGTCATGACACAAGCCCCCAGAAAAATTCTTCGATCCGAACGGAGCCTTGGAACCACGACAATAATGGTCGACAGAATATTGAATGCTGTCGCTGTCCAAATAAACTTGGTGAGCATATTGTGGCCATCCAATCCGAAAAAAAGATACCTGGCAGACAAGGCATGAATGGTATTGGGATATAGTTCCTTAAACAGCTCACAGCCAAGAAGAAACAGGTTAATGGGCAAAGTCACCTTCATGATATTGAGCAAGTAGGCGAAAACGGATGGCTTAACATGTAGCTTGGTTTGACGATTGATGATTTCGAAAATAATGGTCAGAAGGGCCGGACCAACAGCAAATGCCGTGATGAGAAAACGAGGCGCCATAATGGCCGTATTCCAGAAATAGCGGGTTCCCAGACCAGAAAGCAAAAATGCGGTGACCGTGTGAATGCTGACAGCGAAAAAAATCGATACAAAAACCAATGGGAGATAAAAATAGGGCTGAGGTTTTTCCCCCTTATACCTCATGTACAAAAGATAACCGGGAATATGTAAATTCAAGGCAAGGTAAACATTGAAAACAACCACGTCCCAGGCCAAAAGGGAGCTGGGAAGATTGAGCTGGCCGCCAATCAAAGGAATGAGGTGCCATAAACGTTCGGGTCTTCCAATGTCAGTGGAGATAAAAAGCAGACACATCACAATGGCTGTGAAAGCAAGCTGTTCCCCGAGAATGACCACTTCTTTGATGTCTTTATTTCCTTTGACGTAAGCAGGATAGACCAAGAGAACAGCAGACGCTGCCACACCTACAAAGTACACGAAATTGGCGATCCCGATGCCCCAGCTCACCTGGTCACTCATGTTGGTAACCTCAAGCCCTGCCACAAGATGATGGTGATAACTAAAGCCACCAATAGCCAAAAAAAAGCCAAGGACGCCCAGCCAAATATAATAAAGCCGCCCGCCGGTCAAAGCACAGCGGGTCATGCGCATCCAGTATTCGAGATAGTTCATCATAGCTAATTAATCCTCTCAACATTAACCGAAGTAATAAAAAAACTGTGGGATTGTGTTCAGATCCTCCTTCAGAACAAAAATATTCTTGTGCTTTAGAATGTAATAAACCTCGCTATTCGGATCCAGGATATTCCCAAATTTTCTGGCTCCCGTGGGACAAGCCTCGAGGCAGGCCGGATATCTGCCATTGCGCGTGCGGTGGAGACAAAAAGTACATTTTTCGACCACGCCACGCATTCGAATCCGGTTACTTAAATAAGCCTGATTCGGATTAATTTCTTCGGCGGGAACCTCAGGCGCATGGAAGTTGAAATGCCGGGCCTCATAAGGACAGGCCGCCTGGCAATAACGGCAACCGATGCACCAGTTATAATCGATGACAACAATCCCGTCTTCTTGCTTCCAAGTGGCTTTAATGGGACAGGCGCGCGTACAAGGGGGGCTTTCGCACTGGTTACATTGGACGGGCAGATAAAACTTCCCTTCTTTGGGAACTTGCCCATCATAGTAACGGTTGCCCTTCTCAAGATTAAAGTTCCCCTTATCCATCTCAAGAACCTTGATATAGCCAAACGAGCGGTCAGTGTTGTTTTCCTTCTGGCAAGCCGCCACGCACAAACGATTCCCGTTGCACTTGGTGAGATTTAAGCCATAAACGAATTTGACTCCCGGAATGGGTTGAGGATCGGTAATATGCACGTCAACCCCATATTTGCTTTTGGTTTCGGCCTCCAAACGCTCAAAAATTCTTTTTTTGTCATCCGGCGTGAGATTTTTGTAATGCTTCTGAAAAAAGGATTCAAACGAGAAGGCTTGGGATTCCGCCGGATTTCCGACAACGGCCGCCGCCGCAACCCCCACAAGACCCTTCAGGAAACTTCGACGGGATGCCTTCCCCTTAAGTTTTTTTTTGGCCAGCAGTCCGGCCCGTAGTCCTGTATCTGTCTTTTTCATGTTCATAAAACCCAAAAGGTATTCACGGGTGGCACTGAAGTTTTCTTTGTATCCATGGGCTTGAACTTAGGGTCATGAGGATCGTGACATTCCGGACACGAGTATACCTCGCGCGGTCCGTTCCACAACCCGACCCGCTTCCCATGGGCGTTTTTATTCCATTTGTTGAGGAGGTCACCATGACATTCCCCGCAGATAAGATAGGATTCGTTGAAGTTGATTTCTCGCCCACTCTGAAGAATGAGTTTCTTGTAATTGCCTTCCAGATGGCAGTTATGACACCACCTTTCCTCCACACCTTCCTTAGCCGCAAAATGAAGCTTTTTATCAGTGTGTTCTTCATTCAGAATACGCTTCGTTGGGTTAAAATCCTTGGACGTACTGTGGCAATCATCACAGGGATACATTTCTAATTTGGGAATACGTTTGATGACCTTATCTCCTTCCGGACCGGGAACAGGTGGTCCCCCACCCATGCTAAGTACGGGCGCGGTTTCCTCTGCGGGTTCCGTGCTCCAACTTGCAAAAGCAGGAAACAAGGCAAGCCCCAAAATAAATCCTGCGATCAATGGTATGCACCCCAGGGCAAGCCCTGGACCCAAGATTCCGTGGCAAGCCACGGGGTTTTGACCCAGTAAGGCTCGTCCCCGAAGCCAACGAGCGTAGGGGATAAGAATAGATTGTCTTGGGCCAAATATCATCCGATGCTCAATTCTTGGAAAGAAGGGTTTTTTAAATTGTCTTCTTTAATTGCGGAGCAGGCTCGGCCAAAACGGGCAAACCCGTCATGGCACCCAACCCCATCGTTTCGACAGCCGAGGAGGGAACAATAATAATGGAGGAATTTTGTCGCATACCTTCTAACAAAATATTCATGGCCCTTAAATGCAAGGCTGTCGGATTATTCACGTATTTTTCGGATGCTTTGCTGAATTTTTCTGAAACTTGTAGTTCGGATTCGCCTAGTATCACCCGAGCCTGTCTCTCCCGCTCGGCCTGGGCCTGCATGGACATGGCATTTTGTAAATTAGCCGGGATTTTCACATCACGGAGCTCCACAGACAGCACTCTGATACCCCAGGCTTTTGTACTGGCATCAATGGTCTGACAAAGTTTCGAGTCAATTTGCGCACGGCCCACCAACATATCGGCTAAAATCGTTTCACCAATCACGTCCCGCAGGGCTGTTTGAGAAGCCCACGAAATGGCTTTTTTGTAATTTTCAACCTCCAAAGCAGCCTTGGCCGGATCAATCACACGCCAGAACAGGACGGCATCTACATCCACAGGCACGCTATCCTTGGTCAGGGTTTGCTCGGCGGTAAAAGGGGTTGTGATTGTTCTTAAATCGATGCAATAGGGAATGGTATCCACAAAAGGGATGATCGTGAAGAAGCCAGGCCCTTTGAGCTCCTTAAACTTCCCAAGACGCAGTACGATTGCTCTTTGCCACTGGTTGGCAACCCGACAAACAAAAAGAAAACTCAGCCCTAGTACAGCTCCCATCAAGCCGTAAGCACCCACGGATGTAACTTCCCATGCTACAAACCCGGCAACCGTTGACACTATCAACACAATTAAAATAAATGGATGTAACTTCATGGATGTTTTTTCTCCTATGATGGTTATGCAATCAAACTGCTTCTGTCGTTCATGCCAAAACCCATATCAGCTCCTTCATAAAACCAGCCATGACTCAGATCATGTGCACAAATGATCATGATCATGGCTCAAAAAGTGCGAATCATTCTTCCTTACTCATTTTCGGAAAATCGAGGGATTCTTCCTGCCATCTCAGCTTTCCAGATTCAATGGGAATCGCCGCTTTCAAAAGAAGGGTAAAAATAAAAAATCCCGTAGCCCAAATACCCACGCAAACTTGAATCTCCGTAAGAGAAGGAGCATATTCGACAATGTCACCCAAAGGAGTGGGAATGAATCCCGGCACAATGAGCCCCATGCCTTTCTCAATCCAGATGCCCACAATAGCGCATCCTGACGCGATATTGATGTAAAGCCGGTTTTGATTGAGCCCGGGGCTAATGTAAGTGATAGTTGCAATAATATTGAGGACAATGGCAGTCCAGATAAACGGGACTAAAAGGTGATAGCCGTGCAACCCCGTAAAAAGATATTGAGCGGAGGCACTGTGGACTGAATCGGTGTAAAACTCTTTGAACAGCTCACATACCAGAAGAAAAAGATTAATCACAAGCGTGACTGCGATGATTCTCTTTAAAACCTTATAAACTTCATGATCCACTTTAAGACTCGAGAACTTTTCAATGACCTGTAGGGACAGGAGAATAAAAGAAGGTCCTACTGCAAAGGCAGATGCTAAAAAACGAGGCGCTATGATGGCCGAATTCCAGAAAGGCTTACCCCCGAGACCTGAATAGAGAAAAGCCGTCACAGTATGAATGCTGACAGCCCAAAAGATGGAGATCATCACAAAGGGCATGTAATAATGTGAAGTTGGTTCCTGACCCCGATATTTTTTATAGAGAAGATAACCAGGAATGTGCAGGTTCAAGAGCAAGTAACCATTAAGCACAATCACGTCCCAGGTCAACATCGAGATGGGCCAGTTCATGCGACCAAGCTTTGGAATTAAGTGCCATAGACGGTCTGGCCTGCCCATATCTACGGTTACAAACAAGAGGCACATGACAATCGACGCAATGGCAAACAGTTCCCCCACAAGAAGAATCTCTTTTATGGACTTGATCTTGTAGACATAGGCAGGAATCACCAGCATAACAGCTGCTGCAGCCAAACCGACAATATAGGTGAAATTGGCAATATAGGCGCCCCAGGATACCTGGTCGGTCATGTTGCTGAGAATGAGACCTTCTTGAAGTTGCCGCGCATAGCCCGCGACTCCTATCAATATCAACACACCCAGGAAACCCAGCCAGGCAAAGTAAATACGGGGGCCTTGGTAGACCTGCCGGATCATATCTTTCCAGAATTGAATATATGCTGACATATTTTAAATCCTAAAACTTGAATGCCATTAACCTAATCAAAAAAATAATAAAAATGCGGATATGTTTTTAAATCTTCCTTAAGAACAAAAATCCGCTTTTCCTGAATAATGTTTCTCACCTCGCTATTCGGGTCTAAAAGATTCCCGAATTTTCTGGAACCTGTTGGGCATGCCTCAAGACATGCCGGGTAACGACCCTGACGCGTCCTGTGAAGACAAAACGTACATTTTTCCATAACCCCACGCGGACGAATACGGTTTGAAAGATATCCCTGCTCAGGATTGATCTCTTCAGCGGGTATTTTGGGAGTTGCAAAATTAAAGCGTCTGGCCTCGTATGGGCAAGCAGCTTCGCAATACCGGCAACCAATGCACCAGTTGTAATCGATAACGACAATGCCATCCTTCTCCTTCCAGGTTGCTTCGACAGGACACACCTTGGTACAAGGCGGATTCCGGCACTGATGGCACTGAACAGGCATGTAGAATTTGTCTTTTCGAGGAACTTGGTCCGTATCGTAATATATGTCACCCTTTTCCACGTCGAGCGAGCCTTTGGGAATTTCAAGAACTTTAATGTATTGTATTTGTGGGTCACGCGATTGGTTATTTTCAGCCACACACGCATAAACACATCGCCGGCATCCGACACATTTTGAAAGATTGAGAAAATAGGCAAACTCGACTCCATCCATCGGCGGCGGATCGCCAATCCGGACTTTAACCCCGTATTTCTTCTCAGTTTCTTTTTCCAGACGAGCAAAAATCCTTTTTTTATCCTCGGGAGTAAGCTCCTGGTAATGCCTTTGGAAGAATTCCCCCTGAAGAAATCCATCGATGGTAAACGCCTGGCTGGACTCAGGTGAAAGCGCCATCGCCGAAGCGACACCGGCAACAGCACCTTTCAAAAACGTTCGCCGGGAAACCGTCTTCTTTAGCTTGCGATCAATGAGGTGTTTCGTCCTCTTTGTGTTTCTGTTTTCCTTCATAAATAAAATTTCCAAACAAGAGCTTCAAAAATGATCGACTTTTCCCTTTTGGGAGCACGGGCGGCGGCTTGGGTGTGAGTGGTTTGAATTTAGGATCATGGGGATCGTGGCATTCCGGACACGAAGATACTTCACGCGGCCCGTTCCATAACCCGACCCTTTTGCCGTGTATGTTCTTGTTCCAGTCATCTAAAATCGTACCATGGCATTCTCCGCAGATAAGATAGGTCTCATTAAAGGTGATCTCCCGTCCACTTTGAAGATAGAGTTTCTTGTAATTTCCTTTCTGGTGGCAGGTATGGCACCATCTTTCTTCTTGACCGTCCGTGGCTGCGAAATGGAGCTTTTTGTCGGTGTGTTCCTCATCCAGCACGCGCTTCTCTGTGTTGAAATCCCCAGGCGTGCTGTGACAGTCATCGCAGGGATACATTTCAAGCTTGGAAATGCGTTTAAGAATCTTATCCCCCCCAATTCCGGAAACCGGCTGAGCTGACGTCACCGGTGGGTTCGCAGATTCCGCACCCTGACTTACAAAGGCAGGAAGCAAGGTGAGCCCTAAAAGGAACCCTACTTTAAGAACGGGTTGTCTTAGACCATATGTCATTCGATGCTCCGTTCTTAAAAGAAAAGATTTTTAAACTGTCACTTTTTTTTGCGGAGCTTGCTGGGCTAAGGCAGCCAAACCCGTCATGGCGCCCAATCCCATCGTCTCAACAGCCGAGGAGGGGACAATAATAACGGATGAGTTCTGCCTCATTCCTTCCAACAAGATATTCATGGCCCTTAAGTGCAAGGCTGTGGGGTTGTCTTTGTACCTCTCAGAAGCTTTTTCGAATTTTTCAGCCACCTGAAGTTCCGATTCGCCAAGAATCACCCTGGCCTGTCTTTCCCTTTCAGCCTGGGCTTGCATGGACATGGCATTCTGCAATGCCTGGGGGATTTTCACATCCCTTAGTTCCACCGATAAAACCTTGATCCCCCATGCGGTGGCACTGGCATCGATTCTTGCACAGAGTTTGTGATCAATTTCCCGCCTGCCCACAAGCATTTCGGACAAATCGGTTTCACCAATCACATCCCGAAGGGCTGTTTGCGAAGCCCATGAAACCGCTTTCTTGAAATTTTCGACTTCCAAAGCGGCTTTTACCGGATCAATCACACGCCAGAACAAAACAGCATCCACATCCACGGGGACACTGTCTTTTGTCAGGGTTTGCTCTGCGGTAAACGGGGTAGCCACGGTTCTAAGGTCAATGCAGTAGGGGATCGTATCGACAAACGGGATGATGGAAAAAAAGCCCGGGCCTTTAAGCCCATTAAATTTACCAAAACGCAACATCACAACTCTTTGCCATTGGCTAACCACACGAAAAATGAAAATACAAAGGCCCCCCGAAAGAAATCCAAGCACACCAAAAGCAGCATGACTTGTGGCTAGCGCCCCGCCCACCCCAAGTATTGTTATGCTTAAGGCTAAAACTAAAATAAATGGATGCATCATAAAATATATCTCCTCATTGGAAAATTTGATTTCAAATTACTTAAGAATCAACTTGTAGCTTATAGGGTGAGGCGGGAAAAAGAATGATCTACATCTCAAATCGGGATGATTGAAATCAGGATGGGTGAATTTACCCAGCACCGTCCTCGCTCGTTGGCAGGGACATGGCAGGGACTTCGATTGACAAATACGGTCAAAATGTTGATGGTGGGCTTTTTCATGCAAGCGGAATGTAGCTCAGCCCGGTAGAGCGTTCGGTTCGGGACCGAAAGGTCGTCCGCCTAAGGCGGATCATCCCGACTATATGAAGCACATTGTATATGTAATTAAAAATTCTGAAGGGAAACTATACAAAGGCTATACAACTGATCTAAATAAGAGAATACAGTATCACAACCAAGAACTGGGTTCGTGGACACGGCATCGCGGACCTTGGCAACTGGTTTATCAAGAATCTTGTAACGACAAATCAGAGGCATTAAAAAGAGAAAAATTTCTGAAAAGTGGTAAAGGCAGAGAATTTCTGAAAGAAAAATTACGGGGCATAGCTCAGCCCGGCTAGAGCGTTCGGTTCGGGACCGAAAGGTCGCAGGTTCAAATCCTGTTGCCCCGACATTCGAGGGGTCGTCCGCCTAAGGCGGATTGCCCCGACATTCGAGGGGTCGTCCGCCTAAGGCGGATTGCCCCGAGATTATATTTGAAAATAAAAAATTGTTTTTTGAAATTTCATGGGTTTTTATCCTTCTGATTCTCAAAGATCTGCTGATTTTATCAGGATACTTCCATCGGGTTCAAAATGATCAGCAAAATATTTTCGCCGCGCTTCCTGTTCAATACGAACACGATTTGCCTCAAAAGTCTTGAGAGGATCAGCATCATTACCTCCAAAATGATCTTCCAAGGCTTCTCGACTGATGGAACAGGGAATAATCGAATCCCCATCCTTCCCGCGAAACAAAACCACATCACGATTGAAATCATGTCTTTCTTCTGGAAATACCAGCTGACGCTGATCAACCATCCCCAGCACTTTTAAAATGCTGATAACCGTTGATAGCTGGATATCTTTTTCGCCATTCTCAAAGCGCGAAATAGTGGGCGTACTAACTCCTGCCAGAAGCGCCAGCTTTTTTTGTGTCAGACGCTCGTTTTTCCGCCGCTGTTTCGCTTCTTCGACAAGAGCTGACCAGTTAATTTGAAACTGCCGTTCCATCGTTTCTCCATTTTTTGAATTATTTGATCCTGCAAACTTTTGGTCCCAATTTCCGACTTTGATAAAGCTTCAAACGCCATTGGCAGGCGTTTCCCCAGTGCCTCCACGGAATCAACAAGGGCTTCTTCACTCAAACCAAAACTAACTCCCATTTTTAATAAGTGTTTGGGTTTTACCGAATGCACAGCGAGATTTTTGATTCCTGCTACCGAGAGAGCGACGTATTGATACTCCGGATAGATGGATGAAGCCACTAGATCGTAGGAGGGAGTCAAGCGAAGCCCATCACGAGTATGAAACATGGCAAAGTTTTTGAAATGCGCATCCGTATTCCCTACCAAAAAACAAGCCAGAATGCGATTGAACAAACGATCGGCCTCCGCAGGAATACAGGCCGCTGTTTTCCGGATAAATTGCCCCATTTCTTCGTAAGAGCCCTCGTATTTTTCATCTCCTGAAGATCGGCCCAAAACTTGATTGAATTCTTCAAAATGAAGTCGCTTGATGCCACTGCTGGTCATGACACGGTCAAAACGGGAAATGATGAGAACGTGCTCTTTAATGGAGGCAACAGCGCTCACTTCCAGATCCACTACATCGTCATTTGGCAATAATTTACGAATTGCCAGAGTTGTCAGGTATTCCAGTTCAATCAAATTTTCATGATTTCCGGAAGTCAGCTTAGCAATGTGTGTACTAAGCTCCTTTGGGCCTACGGGACGATAATACTTGCCGTCTTTGACCACCAACAGTTTTCGTTGCACACCCGACAAGGAAGCTTTGCCCAGCGTTGCTGCAAGAGTAGCTTGGTCGGCATGGTCAAGGGATTGGAGTTCTGTTTTTTCTGGATCAATAACAGATACCGCACCGGCCAAATCAAACCCAAATCCCAAAAGCAAACTCAACCGATGATGAGGGTTCACTCCCAAAACTTTTGCCTGCGCATTTTGGAGCCACCCCTCTGCCACCAAATTATCAAAAAATGAATGGAGTCCCGATTCCGAAATATAAGGTTCAGCCCGCAACGGCAAGGTATGGGCAATGGCTGGCTCCTTGGCTTCCAAATAGGAAGCATCATAGGTAAAAACCACTCGTCCGCCTGGCTCTTCCTGAAGCCGTCCTACATATTTATCTTTAAAGTAAACCTTGCCCCACAGTGTCTTTGCCATAAAATATATTTTATATAATTAAAATTATTAAATATAAAACTAAATATAGTTTATCTATTTAATTAAAATTATCAATATATAAAATATATTTTATCAATGGTATGCACCCTAGGGCAAGCCCCGGACCCAAGATTCCGTCCGCCTTAGGCGGACGGGATTTTAACCGTTTCGGCTCGTCCGCCGAAGTCCCCGCCAACGAGCCGGGACGTAGGTGGATAATATCACGGGATCGATCTTAAAAATTTCACCAACTCTTCCACAGTCAGCTCTTCTGCCCGCACTTTTTGATAGGATTCTGGAAAATCAATTTTCTTTTTCTTTAAAACAGACCCCATAGTTTTTCGTCGTTGCTGAAACAACAGGCGCATCAAAATCCAAAAATTTTCTTCTTCAGATTCTTCAATCAAGGGCTGGGTTTTGATTTTAAAATGGACAAAACTCGAATTCACCTTGGGTTGGGGCTTAAACACAGTGGGGGGGAGATGAAAAAGGATTTTGGGGGCGGTATAAATTTGCGCCCATAATGAAAGAAGCCCGTAATCCTTGGTGGAAGGCTTGGCCACAAAACGGGCGGCCATTTCTTTTTGAAACATCAAAAACAAATCCGAAAAATATTTCCTGTTTTGGACAAGCTTGATAAAAATCTGGGAAGCCACATTATAGGGAAGATTACCTACCACAACCCAGTTTTTTTCTTCCCCAAAAAGTGCCGATAAATCACATTCCAAAAAATCCGCCTCAACAACGCGAACCCCTTTAGAATACTTTTCGATTAAATGAGAAGCCAGCTCGCGGTCTTTTTCAACCACCAACAAATGGCCGGCCCGCTTTACAAAATGCTGGGTCAGAGCCTCTCGCCCGGGACCAATTTCCATGATGTTGGATGGATTTGTGCAACAAACAGCCTCAAAAATTTTTCGTTGATAATTCCCATCAACCAAAAAGTTCTGTCCCAGACTTTTTTTAGGGCGAAGAATGGTCATGTTTGAATTTTTTAAAACGTGGATAAATGGTTAAAACAATCCAATAACTGGCAAACGCACTCACCAAGCCCACAAAAACCCCTCCCACCAAAAGAGGGGCCATCACCGACTGCCCCATATGAAGCATATCCGTCAAGGATTCCGGGCGAAGTTGCCTGATATGCCGCGTCCCCAACAACCAGTGCCCTATGCGATAAATAAAATAAAAAACAGGGAACAAGGTAAGGGGATTGACCACCCAGCATCCCAAAAGAGACGCTATTTTATTCTGCCTGGTAAAGGCCGCCAAAGCCAAAGTGATAATGGTATGAAACCCGATGGTGGGCGTCATGGCCACAAAAATGCCGAGGGCGAAACCACCTGCAACTTCTCTGGGCGTTGCATGGGAAGCAATGAGTTTATGATAGTATGTTCGTAATTTTCGGATGGGCATTTTGTTGTTCGTCACTCGCGAACTCGTCGCTCGCAACCCAAGATTTTCAAATAACAGGTTTACGAGCCCGCGAGCGACGAGCTCGCGAGTAGTCCCCCACGAGCAACTACCCTATCGGCATTGAAGCATGGGCATTCACATCTTGATTGGCGGTGCGTCCCAACGCAATTTGTTTGGCCCCCACATAAGCAACCATCGCCCCGTTATCGGTGCATAAACTGGGGGATGGTCTTAAACAAAGAACCTTTTTTTGCGTACAAAATTCCTGCAAACGCTCCCGTAAACGTGAGTTAACCGCCACTCCCCCACTTACCGCCACGGCCTTAATTTCCGGATGGTCGTTTAAGGACAAATTAATTTTATCAATTAAGGATTCCACAACTTCATTTTGAAAAGAAGCTAACAGATCCCAAACAAATTTGTCTTCCTTCCGATTTGCATCTTTCCAAAGTTTTTCGCCCCGTTTTTCCTTTTCTTTGGTTATTAAATGATGGACAGCTGTTTTAAGCCCACTAAAACTTAAGTAATAAGGACCCCGTTTGACTTTGGCTCGGGTAAACGAAAAAGCTTTTGGGTCTCCAAGTCTGGCCAATTTGTCAACAATGGGACCACCCGGATACCCCAGGCCCAAAATTTTAGAAACCTTGTCATAGGCCTCACCAGCGGCATCATCAACTGTTTGCCCAAGACATGCAATATCATCAAAACTTTTTACTAAATACAAAGCCGTATGTCCTCCTGAAACAACTACCCCCAAAAAGGGATACACTTCATTATGCTCCAGGAAAGGACTGAACAGATGGGCCTTGAGATGATGCACCATCGTGAGAGGAATTTTTTTGGAATACGAAAGGGCCTTGGCATAGGACAAGCCCACCAATAAACATCCAATAAGTCCCGGTGAGTTGGTAATAGCCACCCCTGTTAAATCATCAAACCCTATTTGGGCTTTATCAAAAGCTTGCAACACAACATGGGAGAGTGCTTCCACGTGGTTACGTGAAGCAATTTCAGGCACAACCCCTCCATAAGGAGCATGAAGAGCCACCTGGGAGGAGATAATATTGGCCCGGAGGGTTTTGCTTCCTTCCAAAACAGCCACCGAAGTTTCATCACAAGATGTATCGATTCCAAGAATGATGGACATTGTTTTGACTCACCCTTCGATCACCGCGTAGCGGGATCCCGTTTGCGGGACAAGCTCAGGGTGTCCTTTATGTAAGGGCAATTCATGAATTGCCCTTACACGATACGGACATGGTGAGCCCCGTCCCGCAAACGGGACCCCGCTACGCGGTGGTCGAACCATAAAAACCCTACATCGGTTTCTTCTCTAACGCTTCTTTTTGCTTTTGATCAAGAAGTTGATCTATTTTTTGGATTTTTTGTTTGGCTAGAATAGCTTCTGTGGATTGGGGAAACATCGTCACAAGCTTGTTTAAAAAAGCCTTGGCATCCGCAAAGGATTGCATTTCAAAAAAAGCATAACCCTGTTTTAAAAGGGCGGGAGCCACCTTTTCACTTTTGGGAAAATTTTTGACCACCTTCTGAAATTCCGTAATGGCAATGGGGTAATCACGAAGGGCATAATTGGTTTCTCCAAGCCAGTACTGGGCATGAAGCACATAAGGACTTTTGGAACGATTTTTTAGAAAACTTTGTAAAGCGCTTTGGGCTTCCTTATAATTTTCGACATTGACAAGGGTGAGTCCTTTTTCGAGTTCTTTAAAATCTTCCAAATTTTTGACTTGAGCTGGGTTTAACAACCCCGTAACTTTAATTTCTTCAAGCTGCTTTATAAGGAGGGCCTGTTTTTCCTCCAAAACATCCAGACGTCGCTGGCTGTCACGAATGGTGGCGTTCTGTTCATCAACGGTGTGCATGCTCTGTTCCAAAAGACCATTCATCCTTTGAAACTCGGAAGTCATGCTTTGAACCTGGTTTACCGCATCTGCCAAGTTTTGGGATTGGGCCTCAATAACACGGCTGACTCGATCAACTTCAGCCTCCAACTCTTTTGAGGAAAGACCATGGCTCTTAAAAGAAAAAAGAAGGGCCACTCCACAAACAAGTAGGCTAAAGCCCTTGGAATGATGCATAGATTAATTATTTTCCCTTCACAAAATCATCCCGACGGTTTTTCCACCAGCATGATTCATCGGACTGGGTACAAATAGGACGTTCTTCACCATAACTGATGGTTGAAAGACGTGAAGGATCAATACCTGTGTTAATAAGATAATCGTAGGAAGCCCGCGCACGACGATCTCCCAAGGCCAGATTGTATTCATTGGTGCCCCGATCATCGCAATGACCTTCGATAGTCACTTTGAGTTTGCTCTTGTCTTTTAAAGTAGAAATATTGGATTTCATGACCGAGATTTGATCGCCCCGAATGGTTGACTGGTCAAAGTCAAAATAAACAGAATCCAACACTTTTTCAGCACCACTTCCATTGGTGGTGCTGTCATAATCAGAACGCGCCCCTTTCTTTCCTCCACAAGCAGCCAGAGCCAAGATTAAGGCAAAAGAGCCCAAAATGATTATTTTTTTCATAACGCCCCCTTTTTCTTACTCACACATTATTTATTTCCAAAATCGGCACGACGATTTTTCCACCAGCATGATTCATCTTCTTGGTGACATACCGGTTTTTCTTCGCCATAGCTTACGGCCTTCATCCTGCTTGATTCAATGCCTTTTTTAACCAAAAACTGCTTTGTCTGGCTGGCTCTACGGTCCCCCAAGGCCAAATTGTATTCGTTGGTCCCACGGGAATCACAATGACCTTCAATGGTGACCGATGTTTTTTCATGTTTTTGAAGATAGCCTGCGTTGCCATTCATCACTCCAACCATGTCCGACTTGATATTAGAATGGTCAAAATCAAAATGAACCGCATTCAAGCTTTTTGAACTTGAACTTTGGGCCGACTTTTTACCCTGACAGGCATTCAACCCGACAATCAATAAAGCTGCAACGGCTAAACGAGACAAAAGTTTCATGATTTTCCTCCTTGAAATTGAAAATAAAACATTGGATGCTTCATCGACATGTAAATTATTTAAAGGCGTGTAAATTTACGAAATTTACGTGCTGTGATTTCTAATTTTCTATTCGATGAAAAATTCAAAGTCAAGACCATTCTCTGTTGCAAACAAAAGAACCAAACTCAAAGTCGGTCTTGTTCAATACAATATTGCAAACAATCCGGAAAAAAATCTCAAAACCATTTTTACTCATCTCAAAACATGCCTGAAACAAAAACCCCATTTCATTGTACTGCCTGAAATGGCCTTGGGAAGCCCTGCAAATAAAAAAGAAGCCAAAAAGTGGGGGCAAATATACAAAAAAACCCTTCCCTCATTACAAAACTGGTGTGCCACCCATAAAACGGGGCTCGTTTTTTTTGGCATGGAAGAAAAAAATTCCCGCTTTTATAATGCCTGTTTTTGGATAACCCCAAAAGGTCACATTCAAAATCGTTACCACAAAATCCATCTTTTCTCTTTTGGAGGAGAACATCATATTTATTCTTTTGGGGGCCAGCCCGCTGTCACCCCAAGCCCTTGGGGACCTATGGGGTTTGCTGTTTGTTATGACATCCGGTTCCCGGAATTATTACGTGCCCTTACTTTTAAAGGAGCAAAAATAATTGTTGTGGGGGCCCAATGGCCAAGTGTGCGCATTCATCACTGGCTCGGCCTGCTTACTTCCCGTGCCATTGAAAATCAGGTATACATTATTGGCTGTAACCGTACCGGACGGAAAAAAGGATTGAAGTTTAATGGACAATCCGTTGTCATAGGCCCTTGGGGGCGTATTCTTTTACAAATGCCTGCCAAACAATCAACCTCAGTGACAATGATAAATCTGAACACAGTGGATATCTTAAGAAAAAAATATCCCTTTTTAAAAGAGGCCCGACTCATGGGTGGAAGCCTCTCTAAAAAACCATTTCGGCCATGAAAAACATCTTGTACATATCGCAATCACGTTTAAGCCACAATTTGCTCAGGGCCCTTCTCCCTTATCTGCCTGAAATGGTGCAGCTTACCTGTGTTGACCGACTTAACGAGGCACTTCTATTGCCTAAAATGGGAAAACCCTACCAACTTGTGATTATCGACTGGAATACATTGGCTGGCCATAACCCCCTTGAACCCCATATCAATGACTTAAATCGCCATCCTCTTATTACCAAAGCACCGAAAATTTTGATCCACTCTTATAACCAGGAAATCCCCAAGGAAATTTTGACAACAAAAGGCTTCGTGGCTTTTTACACAAAACCTTTTTTAACAGATGAACTTATTAATATTATGGTGAAGTGGACCAAAAAACAGAGCGATCTGTTTGTTGAATTGAATTGAGAGACCACTTATGTTTAGCTCTTACGAAGAACATCGCATATCTCCCAGAAAAGCCCTGCGCACGCGTGTCATTTTTGAAGACGAGCTTAATGAAGAATTTTTATATTTTCTCTCAACCGATATTTCCCTTTCCGGGATTTTTATTGAGTCAGATATTGAGCTTCAAAGCCACACCAAGCTTTTCCTGAAATTTTCCCTTTACGAAGGAGATGCCCCCATCCAGGTCACAGGCGAGGTCATTCGCATTCAAGAGCCCCCCCATCATCGCGGTCGCCGGAAAAAAAATGAAAAGCGCGGCATTGGCATCCGATTTTTGGGGCTTAAATCGACAGACCTGAAAAAAATAGAGGAATATATTTTATCCAAGTAGTGACCCCTGCGACGCGGGGTCACGACAACTAGATGAACATCGGGGGTAAGCCCTCGAGTTTCATCCTGAGCAACCCTTCGACTCTCCGCCTGCGGCGGATCGCTCAGGGTTGATCCGTTTTTTATTTTGGCCCCAAGGGGCCAAAATAAAAAACGGATCAATATTGCACCTGGGTAACCTGAAATTCGAAATAATCTTTGAAAAAATGAAAGATCCCCTTAAAAGCGGAAGGAACCTCCGCTGGATTGAACTCAATATTTAAAATAAGGGGGGTCGAAGCATTGTTTAAAACCGTTAACACCACATATTTGTTCCCCACCAAAACAGCCGGAACCTTCGCCTGATTTCCATTCACAATCAGGGGTTCGTTTTTATTTCCTTCCAAAAAATGGATATGTCTTAGATCGTGGATAAAGGCTTCCAGCTTCCTTTTGTCTTTCAGGGGTAAATTGGTGGCTGCCTCCGGATTATCCGGGGACAATACAAGCCCCACCAAGGTGCGAAACTCGTTTACTTTCTGAAACAATCCTGAATCTATTTTCCCAAAATTTTCGATGAAAGGATTTAGAAAAACCAGATCAAAAAAAACATCTTTTTTCGCAATAGCCGGATTTAGTAATTCGGCCGGCACCCATAAAGGGTTCCCTTCCTCAAGGCTGGAAAATCCTGACGACCAGAAATGAGGATGAAGCCAAAAAGTTTTCAGGGAATGGGCCGGCCATTGAATCACCCCGCGCTTCATGGCCACCTTATACTCGGGCCAGGGCTTTGTTTTTTTGGACAATCGTACCGTAGAAAACCAATCGATTTTGACAGTATTCCCATCCGCCGATACTGTAATAGTTTTCACCCCCAAATCGCCCACGGGCTCCACTGTTTTGGGGACAAGACGAATCTTAAGACCGTTTAAGGGGATATGAATATTTTCTGCAGCCCGAAGGGAAAAACTGAGCAAGAAAAAAACAATAAAAAAAAATGATTGAACCCTAAAAACCATATTACGGAGCTCCCTCCAGAGGAGGGCAGGCAGGATGCCCTTTTTGTAAGGGCAATTCATGAATTGCCCCTACCCAGACATGAGGCTCCTCGAACCATGAATGGACTTTTCAGCAGTTACTACACATTAAACCTAAAGTGCATCAGGTCGCCGTCCTTCACCACATATTCTTTTCCTTCCGATCGCAGCAACCCCGCTTCCTTTATTTTTTGTTCTGATCCAAGACGAATAAGGTCATCGTAGTGATAAACTTCTGCGCGAATAAATCCTTTTTCAAAATCGGAATGAATAACACCAGCTGCTTGCGGCGCCAGGGCTCCACGAATAACTGTCCATGCCCGCACTTCCTTGGGGCCGGCGGTAAAATAGGTGATCAGATTAAGCAATCTGTAGGCAGCCGTTCCCAAACGATCAAGACCTGATTCTGTAAGACCATAATCTTTCAGAAAAGCCGTTTTTTCTTCTTCCTGCATCTGCGCTATTTCTGATTCGATCGAGCCACAAATAATCACGACCTGTGTCCCTTCTTTGGCAGCCAATTCCTGCACTTTGGCCACACTGGGAGGAGGATTTGTGACATGGGCTTCGTCAACATTGCAAACATAGAGCACGGGTTTGGCCGTAATCAAAAACAACGGGACCAAATGTTCTTTTTCTTCCGGGGACAAACGAAGGGAGCGTATGGGATTGGCTTCATTTAAGGCCGCACGCACTTTTTCAAGAACAGCCACTTCGGCGGCAATTTTTTTGTCGCCAACTTTGACAAGCCTTGCCTGCTTTTCGATGCGTTTTTCCACAGCCTGAAGATCGGCTAAAATCAGCTCGGTGTTGATCACTTCAATATCACGAATGGGATCAACTTCCCCATGCACATGCACCACATCGGCATTTTCAAAACAACGCACAATATGGGCGATGGCGTCCACATTTTTGATATTCCCCAAAAACTGGTTTCCCAAGCCCTCACCGGTAGAAGCCCCTTTGACAAGGCCGGCAATATCTACAAACTCAACTGTTGTGGGAAGAATCTTTTCAGGTTTAAAAAGCTCGGCAATGCGTTTCATCCGGAGGTCGTTTAAGGGCACCACCCCCACATTGGGCTCAATGGTGCAAAACGGATAGTTTGCCGCTTGAGCCCCTGCATTGGTAAGCGCATTGAAAATGGTGGACTTGCCAACATTGGGAAGCCCTACGATGCCACAATTAAAACCCATGCGCGACCTTTAGTGGAGAAAAACGAAAGAATCAAGTTGATAGAACAATGCGGCTTTAACTAAGATTTGACTTCGGAATTCAAATTTATTTATGGTGACATTTCATTATTCCTGATGGGAGGTTTCATGCCTTTTCAAAAATTGATGAAAAGTTTGGTGATTGTTTTCTCCTTTTTCTTGTTGCTTTCAAAGCAAGTGTGGGCCGTGCCGGTGGACCTCGACGGCGATTTTGGGCAAGCCGGATCTGCGTTTGCTCAACTCCCCGTCGATTGGGAAATCACTTACACCGACATGGTGCTGTTAGAAAACGGCCAAATCCTTGCGACAGCTTCAGTCTATCTGGATGCCCCACGATGCCAATGCGCCCCGGAAGAAATCATGTGCAACCAACCGGAAGGCTGCCTCTTCTCAGAACCTTCAGGGCAGGATTCCCTTGTTTTGACACGATATAACCCTGATGGAAGCGTCGATGAAAATTTTGGGAATGGAGGGTTTTCCATCATTTCTTTTCCCGAATGGGATGGGCTTGAATTATCAAAATTAGCAGTCCGGCATGACGGTAAAATTGTGGTGATGGGATATGCCTGGGTAGGGCCGGATCGTCAGGAATTGGTGGGGCTTCTTCTTCCTGACGGGCAGATCGACCCCGACTTCGGCCACGGAGGTTTTGTGACCGGTCAGGATGGCCTCTTTGGGATAAACGATGACTCTTACCGTTTTGCCCTTCAAGCCGATGGCAAAATCTTGGTATCGGGCCGGCTTCAGGGCCAAGACCGTTCCGTCATTTTGGGACGTATTGCAGAAGACGGCTCCATCGATGACACATTTGGGAATCAGGGATCCATCAACATCTGGCAACTGGCTCCGGAGGAGGAGCGCTATGTCATCAAGAATATATTTCAACAGCCCGATGGTAAAATTCTTACCGTCGGTGGCATGTACCGTCCCGCCCAAGCCAACGGGATGCTTGTTGCAGGACAAGAAGTGCTTGCCTTGCGTTTTTTTGCCAATGGGGAACCGGACGCCGGATTTGGTGCGGGAGGAAAAGTATCCATGGATGTCAGCCCTGATTCCATGGACACGGCCACAAAGGCCATCATTGGGGAAGATGGTCGTATTCTTCTTTTGGGAAACGGAAGATTCGAAGGGCCCTACCTGGGAGACACCATCCAACCCTTTCTGATTCGGTTGATGGAGGATGGCCGGGTGGATCCCGGTTTTGGTGAAAACGGAATTGTACGGGCTTCCATGCGCGATGATCGCGGCAGTCTTTGGAATACGGACATGGCTCTAGATGACCGTGCCAACATCGTCGTTAGCATGACACGATGGTACGAGAACGAAAATGACCCCATGCGCACCAACATGCTCTTGGCCCGCTATAGGACCAATGGCCGCCTTGATCGGGATTTTGGAAACAATGGTTTCATCGAGAGGGAAAACCATCCTTATGGAAAAATATTAATACAGGATGATGGCAAGCTCCTCTTAAGTTCGGGGTTTAACCTCGCTCAAATGCAGGTGAATCGTTACGTTCCGCCCATCAGACAGGAAGCCGATCTGGAAGTAAGATCCCTTTTCAGAATGCCCGTCGTCACACGACCAAACCGCAAGGTCGTTTATGATTTCGAAGTGACCAACCATGGCCCCATCGCTGCCCAAAATACCAAATGGGCCGTTTCCATGCCTGGAATCCAGGGATCCTTGAACGCCAAAACCAGTCAAGGGCGGTGCCAAACCATCATCCAACCCCCAAGAGTGGAACAAATCAATCCTTGGACCCGTGTGGAATGTCTGTTCGGTGTCGTGGAAGTAAATGCACGAATTTCAATTTCGGTTGTTGTCCTTTCCCAAGTGGCAGGTGTTTTCAACCACAGAACCGCAACAACAAGCCAAACACGGGATCCTGATGAAATGAATAATTCGGGAGGATGGGTTTTACGAGTGGGCGGACAAAATGCGTTCGAAAGACGGCCGTAAGTAGGAAATCACACTTCTTGAATGACCGGGATCACCACCGGTTTGCGGTCAAGTTATATAGATGAACTTGAAATTGTTTGATAAGAAACATCCAGGCTCTTGTCTTTCTGCCGGGCATGCTCGATAGTCATGCTTATCACCTTACCATCCTTGTCCAAGTCAATGAGGATGTTTTCGTTCAAATCTTTCGTTTCAATAACCTTCCCGTCAGAAAGAGTTATATGAAGCGTATCTGTATCTGGAAAATATTTTAATTTCATTTATTCCTCCTGAAAATCACGATCAAAAAAAGCATTATGCACTGTTTCCTTATCCTCCAACAAAATGACTCTCAAATATTTATTGCCTGCCTCTTTTATTTTACCCCACAACCGAATGCGATCATCTTTTTGAATTTCTTTCTTTATCGGTTTTTGAATCACCTCCTCAATCCATTCGAATTTAATCCCCACACGATCTGGGCGCTTCATAGCAAATTTGAAATATTGCGAAGTTTTCATAATGATACCCGCTTATCAAACTACTTTCAAGCCAAGCATTCCTTGATAGAAATCACACTTCTTGAATGACCGGGATCACCACCGGTTTGCGGTCAAGTTCTTTATTGAAAAAACGTCTTAAGGCCACGCGCACCTCTTCCTGAACTTCGGCCAGATCTTTTCGTTCTTCAAAGTTAAAACTTTCCAAAAGTTCCGTCACAATTTTTTTGGCCCGTTCAAAAATTTCCTGGCCGTCTTCTGCCTCGATAAATCCACGTGAAATAAGTTCTGGCCCGCGCAAGATTTCACCCTTCACACGGTCGATCATCAGCACGCAAATAACAATACCCGTACCGGCAAGCTGGCGTCTGTCACGCAATACAACGGTATCAATATCCCCAATGCCACTGCCATCGACAAACACACGTCCCACTTGCAGCCCTCCCTCCCTTGCGCCCTTTTTATTGTCAAAAAGAAGGGTCTGCCCATTTTCAACCACAAAAATATTTTCCTTCTTCACTCCCCATTCTTTCACCAATTGGGCATGTTGAAGCAATTGACGATAAGCCCCGTGTATAGGAATAAAATGTCTTGGTCTTAATTTTTTAACGGCGGTTTCAAGCTCGTCTTGATGGGCGTGCCCCGAGGTGTGAATATCGTGGATGGCTTCATAGAGCACCTTGGCCCCATGGCGCGAAAGCTGGTCAATGTTGTGATAAATATTACGTTCATTTCCGGGGATCACACGGGCCGAATACAAAACCAAATCCCCCTCGGCAATCTGGAAAGGCTTGAAATTATTATGAGCCAGGCGCGTCAAAACCGAACGCGGTTCTCCTTGGGTCCCTGTCACCAAAAGCATCACGCGTGAAGGGTCAAGGCCCCTGGTTTCTTCCACATCCACAACATCCACACCGGCAAAGGAAAGACTTCCCAGTTGGTTGGCAAGCTTTGTATTTTCCTTCATGCTGCGCCCCAGCAGCGAAACAACACGACCGGTTTCTTTGGCTATTTCTAAAAGCCCCTGCACGCGCTGAACATTGGAAGCAAACAAAGTCACAATAATGCGCCCCTGGTGCTTTTTAACGATTTTTTTGATCTGTTTTAAAACTTCTTTTTCAGAAAGGGTGGCCCCCGAAATATTCACATTGGTTGAATCGGAAAAAAGCGCCAACACCCCTTCTTTTCCCCAGCGTTTGAAAGTTTTGAGATCGGTGGAAAGCCCTGAAGGGGGCGTGTAGTCAATCTTCCAGTCCGTCAGATGAATAATGGAACCTTGATCGGTTTGAATGGCCAGGGCACACGCATCGAGAATACTATGATTGACAAAAGCGGTCTGAATTTCAAAAGAGCCCAGCTTGACCGTGTCTCCTGGCTTGAAAACATTGATCCTTGGTTTTTTGGGAAGCGCATATTCCTCACATTTTTCACGGATAAGCCCCGCGGTAAAGGGAGTGGCATAAACAGGAATATTGAATTGTCTAAGCAAAAAAGGAGAGGACCCGATATGGTCTTCGTGACCATGCGTGAAAATGATTCCCTTGAGTTTGTGGCGGATGGATTCAAGCGATGAAAAGTCGGGAATAATCAGATCAACACCCAAGATTTCTTCATCGGGAAACATGGAACCGCTATCGATCAAAAAAGCCTCGGTGGCCGTTTCGTACAACATGCAATTCAGGGAACCGATCTCACCAACCCCGCCTAACGGGGTAATCCATATTTTTTCTGTCATAGCAACTCTTTATCCAATCCACCGATAATATTAATGTTAATTTAACATTGAATGGAAAAACTTAATTATGCTAAAGTGGCATCACTCTTTTGGCAGAAAAAATTTTCAAATTCAATCTTTTACTTTAAAAAGTACATTGCGAAAAATACTAGCCATCGTCATCCTCTTCAGCAGCCTTAGTCTAAGCGCCCCTGTGTGGGCCATTGATTTTTCAGCCCATGGCTACTACCGTCAGCGTTTTGAATTCACCCACGACCTTGATTTGCAACGTCCCAACCCCGGTATTGTCGGGGCCGATGACGACAATGACCGCTTTGGCACCATCGCTTTTGGGCAACAGCGTTTTCGCCTACAACCCCTTTTAAAACTCAACGACCACATTTCCATCCATGGTGAAATTGATTTTTTGGACAATCTTCTTTTTGGCCAAAGCAATGTTCAATCCCTTGAAATTTCCAATCCCATTGTGGGCACACTTGAACTTCCCCCCGCCAATGGCGCCTTTGGGGTGGTTGGGGGAGATGCCGGTGCCAACTTGGGAAGCGGTGGGGGAAATATCAATGTAAGGCAAATGTATGTTGATATCATGACTGCCGGCGGAAAATTCCGTATCGGCCGACAGGCTTTCAACTGGGGGCTGGGTGTTTTTGTAAACGATGGAGAAGGAGTGGAGGGTGATTTTGGCGACGTATTTGATCGCGTTCTTTACTTGGCCGGTTTGGGGCTTAAAAACGGGGCGCAAATCAATGTGGGTATTGCCTATGACTTTGCCTTTGAAGCCACGCGTGACCCCTCTATCGGCGGGCTTGATTCAGGTTTGGGTTCCAACTGGAACGATGTGTCCCAGGCTGCGGTTATCCTGCTTTATCGAAGCACCAATTTTGAAATCGGCTTATTAAGTGCCCTGCGTTTTAGGGATGGCAACGACGGCTCCACCACAACAACCGCCACTTTCATTGACACGGGCGATGTGGATGGGGATGGCAACGTGGATGAAGGGGTGGAACTCCCCGCCGGCAAAGATGGCGATACCCTTTTGTTTGTTTTTGACGCTTACGGAAAACTTCACTTTGCCAAATATTATACCGTGGCTGTGGAAGCCGTTTTCATTGGCGGTAAAATTGCCCCCGGCGTGGCCATTGATGCCATTATTTTAGATGACCCTGCCCAGGCAGGGCTGACCAACCCCTTAGATGAACCCATCACCCTCCCCTTGGATGGAAACCAAAACGACATTGCTGTTTTTATGGCCGCGGCTGAACTAACTGCCGACTGGGATTTTGGAGGGGAAGCCAAGGTTCAAGCGGGCTTTGCTAGTGGCGATAGTTCGCCTCTTTCCTCCAAAATAACCCAACTGGGGTTCAGACCCGACTACGACATTGCTCTGATGATGTTTGATGTCCCCTTGGGAACTTCCCCTTCCATACGTGTTGGAGGTATTCGTGAGCTGGGTAAAAAGCCTGTTTCATCCAATTACATTAACAATGCCATTTATTTTACCATGGGGTACAAGCATGAATTCGACATTACCAGTGGGGTCCCTTGGGCCCAGGATTTCAAGGTAGGAGGGAAAGTCATTACAGCTTTTGCCCCTTCGCGCACCATCGATCTTGATTTTACTGAAATCACGGGCGTGGCTGGCCTGCCCCATGTGGTTAACGACAGTCCTTGGTATGGTTTTGAAATTGACCTTTCGGTGGAAGCCCGGTTCTTTGAATTCATGAAATGGGAAACCGTCATCGGTGGGCTCTTCCCCGGAGGGGTTTACGATATCAAGGATGATTTCATTGCTTCAAACCCGGGTGGAGTCATCAATTCCATTTCTGCCGATGGAGCCGAACCCGCCTTTGCTGCCAAAACCACCTTGTTTTTTGAATTTTAACCCCTCGACTCCGCTCGGGGTCCCCCTGGTCCCTGAGCGGAGTCGAAGGGACTCTCTTCATGACATCTATCAAATTCGGTACCGACGGATGGCGCGCCCTTATCGGCCAAGATTTCATTCCATCCAATATAGAACAAGTCATTCAGGCCTTCTGCGATTGGCGCACAGCCCATTCCCCAAAACAAAAAAAAATTATTTTGGGTTTTGACCGAAGATCCCAGTCGGACACATCGGCAAAGCTTGCCGCCGAAGTATTGGCGGGCAATAATTTCAACGTCCTTTTGTCCAAGGATTACTGCCCCACCCCGTGCATTTCGTGGATGGTCAAAAATTCCGAGGCCTTTGCCGGCATCATGATCACTGCCTCGCATAACCCTTGGACCTGGAACGGAATCAAATTCAAGGAAGAATACGGGGGATCAGCATCTCAAGAATACACCGAAAAAATAGAAACTCAGTTGCAGGCAAACCAGAAAACTTCCCGAAAAATTTTGAAAATGCCCTTTCAAGAAGCCCAAAAAAAAGGCTTCGTTCAATTTTTTGATCCAAAAAAAGATTATTTAAACCAGATTGCCAACCTCATTGACTTGCCAGCCATTCAAAAGGCCGGCTTTAAAATTTTATATGATGCCATGTTTGGTGCCGGGTCGCATTATATGGAAACCTTGCTTGGCCCCCAAGTGACTGAAATGCGAAATTCAGCACCCCCGGCCGATGCCACAAACCCCGAACCCATTGACAAATATCTGGGAGAATTCATCGCCACCATGAAAAAAGGCAGTTACCACTTAGGGCTGGCTACCGACGGCGATGCCGACCGCATTGGTGCGCTTGATGAAGACGGAAATTTTGTCAGTTCGCACCTTATTTTTGCCCTCCTTTTAAAACACTATGTTGAAGATAAAAAATTAACCGGGACCGTGGTCAAATCCCTTTCAACGACCAACATGATCAATCTCCTTTGCCAAAAATATGATATCCCCTGCCTGGAAACCCCGGTGGGCTTCAAATATATTTGCAAAGAATTGGTCGCTCACGATGCCCTGATGGGGGGGGAAGAATCCGGGGGAATCAGCTTTAAACCCCATGTCCACGAACGTGACGGAATTTTAAACGGCTTGATGATTTTAAACATGATGAGTGTCCGTAAAAAAACACTTAAGGAACTCGTTGCCGATCTTTTTGCTGAATTTGGAAACTTTTTTTACAACCGCCTTGATCTTCACGTAAAACCTGAAAACATCACACGCATGAAGGAAAATTTGTCAAAAAATCCTCCGCAAGATATTGCCGGTTTCCGTATTGTAAAAATCAACTCCATGGACGGGTTTAAATATATTTTCGAAGACGGCAGTTGGCTCTTGTTCCGCACCTCGGGCACAGAGCCCTTGGTGCGCGTGTATGCCGAGGGCCGCACCATGGAAAAAGTAAAAGCTCTTTTAGAGGCGGGGAAAAATATTGTCACCACATAGGGGTACCACGTAAGGGCAATTCATGAATTGCCCTTACACAGACCGGACATAACACCATGCCCTCATCAAAATATCTCATCCCTTTAATCCTCCTCCTCACCGCAGCCTCCCCTTCCCTTTCCCAAAATAAAATCGTGGAAGGGGTTCAGTCGGCTTATCAGAAATCCAGGACATGGCAGGCTCATTTCAAACAGAAAACCTATGTTGAACTCACCGGTCAGCACATTGAAAAAACAGGCCGGCTATGGTTTCAAAAACCGGGGCAAATGCGCATTGAATATGAGGGACCCCTTGCCAAAACCTATATCAGCAATGGGAAAAAATTATGGGTGTTAGACGAAAACAAAAAAAACATGCAGAGCTTTGAAAAACTGGCGATCATGGTCGACAAACAGGCCCTGGTTTTTTTGCAAGGCTTTGGAAATTTGTCGGAAGAATTTTTCATCGAAAAACTTGATTTCGCAAAAATTCAAGAGCTAAAATTGGAAACAAAAAAATTTGTTTTCCTGAATTTGAAGCCAAAAAAAAATTCCTCTGTCAAAAAGCTTATTTTGGGAATCAACCCCAAAACTTTTCTGGTGGAAAATTTGATTCTGTTTCATGTTTCAGGCAATTATACGATTTATCAATTTGTCGACATTGGCTTGAATGAAAATTTAAACTCGAGCCTTTTTAAGGCTTCATCGTAAGGAATAAGAGAGAATTTTAATGAAAAAATCCTACCTCCCCTTTCTCCCCTCCTTATCAAGGAGGGGAGATTTTACTGCCTGTCCGCCTTTGGCGGATAGGGGGAATTACATGCTTTCCTTCTGTCCCCCTTAATCCCGCGAAGCGGGATCCCGTTTGCGGGATAAGGGGGACTACAGGGGGTAGAAAACCAAGGAGTCTATTTTATGCCCAGCTTTGATACTGTTTCAGAAGTCAATTTGCAGGAAGTTGACAATGCCGTTAATCAAACGGTCAAAGAAATTGTCACACGTTACGATTTTAAGGGGTCCAAAAGTACGATTGAATTTGATAAAGAAAAAAAAGTCGTCAAACTCTCCGGCGATGACGACTACAAACTAAAAGCCCTCACCGATATTTTTCAATCCAAACTGGTCAAACGCGGCATTGGACTTCAATCCGTCCAGTTTGAGGCTCCCTTTGATGCCGCCGGAAATTTTAAAAAGCGGGAAGCTAAACTCGTCTTGGGCATTGAACAAGACAAGGCCAGGGAAATCATCAAATCAATCAAAGACACAAAACTGAAAGTGCAGGCCCAAATCCAGGACCAAAAAGTGCGTATTTCCGGAAAAAAGAAGGATGACCTTCAGGAAGCCATTGCCTTTTTGAAATCGAGGGATTTTGGCATCCCGCTTCAATTCAATAATTTTAGGGATTAAAGAAAAAACGGGTACGGAAACAAATACGGGCTCAAATCCCCCCTACCCCCCTTTTTTCCCGCATACGGGATCCCGCTACGCGGTGACAAAGGGGGATGAAAGCCAGGGGATCCCTGTATTCTTTCCCCCTTTACAAAAGGGGGATTCAGGGGGATTTTCCCCCGTTCCCGTTCCCGTTCTCGTTTTCTTTTCCCACAAATTCCACTTTGCATTCATTCCTTCTTTCCCTACAATGACCCAATATCCCCGCTATCAGTGGTGGGGTGTCAAATTTAAGGAGTATTGCATATGTCGAAATTAAGTATGACCGATTTTGAAGTTGAAATACCCGCCAACTGGACGGACCAGGGTATGGTTACTTTGACCATGCCATCCACCGATAAAAAAGTGCGTCCCAACATTATTCTTACCAAGGAAAGGCTGGCCCAACCCACTGACTTGAATGCTTATTTTGAAAAAATAAAAAAATCGGTGCAATCCCGTGGCATTGAGAGTTTCAAAATTTTGGAAGAAAAAGATGTATCGTTGGATGGAGTCCCCGCCAAAATGATGGTGTGCACCTGGGATCTTGCCGCCATGAAAAAAATGATGGGAAACCAGTCCGGTAATTTGGACCATATTCAAGCCGGACAAATGGTGCAGCAAATCCAGGTTTCGTGCATCCGCAATGATGCGGCCATCAATTTAACAGCCAGTTTCCCCGCGGACCAATTCCAACTCTACACCCGCCCTTTCCAAAATTTCATCAAAGGGTTTAAATTTTTGGGATAAACCACTACCTCCCCTTAATCCCCTCTCCTTCGATCGCCGCGTAGCGGGATCCCGTGCGCGGGACAAGCTCAGGACGGCGCTTATAAAGGAGGGGAGAATTTGACAATCTCCTCCCCTTTGTCCCGCGAAGCGGGATCCCGTTTGCGGGATAAGGGGAGGATACAGGAGGGGTAGGATAATCAAAAAATAATTTTCTATGCCCTCCCACGCCCTCATCACCGGAACAGGTTCTTACCTTCCCCCACGTGTTGTTTCCAACAAGGAACTGGAAAAAAAACTCGACACGACCGATGCCTGGATTCGTGAAAAAGTCGGCATTCAGGAAAGGCGATTTGTCGATGCCGGGGTCGGCACCTCCGACCTGGCTGTCAATGCTGCAAAAAAAGCCTTGGAGAAAGCCCAAAAGACAGCGGGGGACGTTGATTGCATTTTGGCCGCAACCTCCACCCCTGACTACAATGCCCCCGGCATTGGGGTACTCATCCAAACCAAGCTTGGATGCCACAAGATTCCGGCCTTTGATATTCACAATACATCTCCGGGATTTTTATTTGCCCTTGAACTGGGCAACAGCCTCATACAATCCGGAAAATATGAATGTGTTCTGATTGTGGCGAGTGAAGTGCATTCAACGGCCCTCGATTTTAGCCCCCAAGGCCGCATGATGAGTGTTATTTTTGGTGATGGTGCCGGCGCTGTTCTTTTAGAACGCACGGAAGGGGATCATGGAGTATTGGCTACAAAGCTCCATTCCGACGGACTCCATTTTAACAAACTTTGGTGTGAGGCTCCTGGGTCTCTTTTCCATCCTCGAATTACACAAGAAATGATCAAGTCAGGAAAAACCGCCCCCACCATGGATGGGCGTTTTGTTTTTGAAAAAGCCGTGCATAGCATGAGTCTGGTCTGTCAGGAAATTCTGGTGGCTCACAATTTATCTGTCAAAAATATTGATCACGTCGTTCCCCATCAAGCCAATTTGCGCATCATCGAAGCCATCGCCGAAAACCTGAAAATTCCCATGAGCCAAGTGCACACCACCATCCAAAAATATGGCAACACCTCCTCTGCGGCCATTCCCATTACACTCGATGAAGCCATCAATGCCGGAAAAATAAAAAAAGGGGAACTCATTCTCACCACCAGCTTTGGGTCAGGCCTGTCGTGGGGAGCGGGATTGATAAGGTGGGGTTAGAAATTTTCTAGGGTTTACGTGGAGGAGGGGGTCTTTTTCCCACGGGCACTCGCCCACGCGGGGGTTTGAAACCGTGGCGGAATGTCTGGGCCGTGGGGCCATTGGAGTCAACCACATCAATAATCTGGCCAGTCTGGGTTTCCCATTTACGAAGGGCTTTTTCTAAAAGAGGCTGGTTTACCGACCACAGCATTTCATCGGTGCCTTCAAGCAGGCTTTCATTAAACAAGGTGTAGCTGATACTGAAATTCTGAAACCCCGTTTCATCAGGCCCTCCCCAAACGATAAACGAACTCGGTTCCTGGATTTGAATGCGCACCAGATTATCCGGATTGTGATGGGTACGGATAAAACCAACCAGGTTCAAATTAAGCCGCAAGGTCCAGAGCGGTTCCTTCAAATTTTTCATCATCAACATCAATTCATCCAGAAAGGTTTGCTGTTCCAGGTTTTCTTTTTTGACATGCTTGGTGGCATTGTAGGTGATCAACTCGATATTGTCAGGAAGGATAAGACCAAAAAAGGCCCGCAAAAAATTAAACACCTGCTCAAAAAACCAGACATTGGTTTCTTCGGCGGAAACACGCGAAAAGTCACGGTTGGAATTAAAACCCCACGTACCCACCACATGCTTTTTGGCGGTCATTTCATCTAAATAATCATCAAGGCTGGTAAGGGCCATTTATTCCCCCGTACGGTGTTTAAGACAGGACATGTGAATCTTAAATTTTTGGACCTTTTCAAGCAATCGTTGTTTTTCGTCCTTGTCTTTTAATCCTTCGACATCACGATAAATCTCTTCAAACTGCAAGGGCAAATGGGCCTGCAATTCTTCCAGGCGCATGATGGCATGATGAATCCCCTCATCCAAATCTTCCATATGCCCCACAACCTCGCGCATTTCTTCCTTTGAAATATCCCCGCGTCCCAGGCGTTTTTTAAGTTCGCCCAAATGCTCTTTTAAATGTTCTCCCAACTCATGCACATTTAAGAGTTCAACAGAGGTGTCCGCCATCTGTTGCTCAAGCTGTTTTTCTTCGCGGGGAACTTTGACCCATAATTGCCATAAAAGCCCCAAGCCAAAAATAACCACAAAGACAAATTGCACCCCCAGGCTTTCGGCGAAGGGATAAATCCCCAAAAAGGGAATAGTTAAAAAGGGAATGGGTGTTTGGGGCAAAAAATCAGCTTCCTGGAGGTTGTGAATGCCCTGTCCAAAAAAGACAACGGCCAGCAAGTAAAGCAGAACACCGCTCACCCCAAAAAATAGGTTCAGGGGAATTTTTTTGCCAAGCTTTAAGATCATCCAGGCAATAATGATTAATACGACAAATCCCAGAACAACCCCGGACACAAGCCACACCGGCTGATGGGTTCCTTGCACACTTAAGGCCTCATAAAAAAGGATGGATTCAAAAACCTCGCGATAAACCGCCATGAAAGCGACCAAAGAAATGGTAAAAGCCCCAAATGTCTTTCCACGAATTTTTCCCATGAGAAACTGCTTCCAACGTTCGGCATCTTTTTTGGCCAACAACCAAAAACTGACATACAAAAGAACCAGGGCCGCAAGCAAACTCACCCAACCTTCCAAACCCTCTCTGGCCGCACCACTCACCACTTTGCGCGCTACAAGCCAGGTCAAAAATCCGACGAACAAAGCCAAAACCCAACTGGCATGCACCCATTTTTTGTACTCATCATTCTTTAACGCCTGAAGGACTGAAAAAATAATGGCGAGCAGCAAAATAGCTTCCATCCCTTCCCTGAAAACAATCATGAACGAAGCCGTCATGGAAACCCAACGATTAACGACCCCTTCTTCCTGTAAAATATTTTTGGCTTCCGTTAAATTTTTTGTGAGGCTGGCCACTACAATATCTGGAGTACTTCCCTCCCTGATTATTTTTCTTAAATGAAGAAAATCGCGTTCAATATGATTGACCAGATCGCCATGTCCGGACGATTTGAAAAATGCCTCTGTTTTTTCAAAACCATCTAAATAAGCACTCACGCACAAATTAAGGGCTTCTTCTTTTTTTCCTTCTTCCAGGGCTTTGACCGAATCCCGAAGCATCTTGAGAGTCTGTTCAATTTCTGCACCGGCTTTGTGCGAAGAAGCGGTTAAGGGGGCCTTTCCATTTAAATGCCGCACCTGGCTTAAAGCACTTAAGGCCACATCGTCTTTCAAACCTTTTTCAGACAACAAGGCCAACAACTCACCATCGGTTAAGGCCATGGTTTTTTCCCAGTCGATGATAGGAGCTCTTTCCGTAGTGGGAGCAGATAAATTATTTCTTAAAAGAAAAACATAGGAAGCCACGGCCCATCGATCTTCGGCTGAAAGCATGCCAAAAGAAGGCATGGGTGTTTTTTCGATGCCAAAGGTGACGGTATTAAAAACCCGAAAGGGAGAAAGTTTTTCCAAAACTTCATGATTGGCAAAAGCGGGTGGTTTGATGGGGAAATGCCCTGCAGCAGGCGTTTGCGAAAGACCATCGGCGCCGTGACATGTACTGCACGACTGCAAAAATAGAGCGCGTCCACGTTCTAAATCGGGTTTTTTCTGAGGCGCTACTGCTATCGAAAACTGACGGATTATTTCATTTTTCAAGGAAACCGCCCTGTTTTGGACCCCGGATACCGGGTCTTTTTGGAAAATGGCCTTTTGAAGGTCGCCTGCCTGTTTTAAAAGGGGAGAATCGGCCGTGGTTAGTTTTTGGATATAGCCAAAAATGATGCCGGCAAAATCCTGCATTTCCAGAAATTCATCTTCATTGATTATTTTTTTGCCTTCAGAAGCGACCGCCTTATCGTAATCACCGGCAATGTATTCGGCCAAGCCCACGGCACGCAGGACATCATCATTGGAGTGAGAGTAAGCTTGAGGGGATGAGACAAGAAAGATGGATAGAAAAACTAAAAAATTGAAAAACTTCATTAGCAGTTTGTTGACAATCCCAATTCATGGTTCGACGGGGCTCACCATGTCCTATAATGGACACCCTGCCTGCCCGCCTCTGGAGGGAGCCCCGTCGAAGGGTCAATTTTGATTTGTCAACACGCTATTATTTACATTTATGGCATAACCCATACAATTCCATCTTATGGTTGGTAAGCTTGAAATTGTGTTTTTTGGCCACTGACTCCTGCAATTTTTCAATGGCATCGTTTTCAAATTCTATAATAACCCCACATTGGGTACATATGAGATGGTCATGATGATGGCTGGCGACTGACTCAAACAGTGACTGCCCCTTCCCAAAATGGCGTTGGGTGGCCAGGCCCGCTTCCACAAGAAGCATCAAGGTGCGATAAACGGTGGCATAGCTGATTGTGGAATCTTCCTTGCGTGATTTTTCCAAAATATCTTCAATGCGATAATGCCTGTGCGGGGGAGCAAAAAAAATATTGCAGATAACATCCCTTTGATGGGTTTTTTTTAGCCCCTTGGTGGAAAGGTATTGATTGAGTGTTTCAATGTATTGCTTCTTTTGCGAAGACATGAAAACAAAGCTAGCAAACAGGCCTTTTAAATCAAGCAATTTTTGAAAGTCGTTTTCAATTTTGCCAGTCCGACATTGCAATAAACAAATCCTTTGGGCATACTCACTCCCTATGAGAATTCTGGGCTTGGATGTCGGCACAAAAACGGTGGGCGTGGCTTTAAGCGATCCCTTGCGGATGACAGCCCAACCGGTGGAAACCATCCGTTATCAAACCGTGTCGCAAGCCTGGAAACGCCTGGCTGAAATCATCAAAAGCCAGACCGTCAGGCAAATTGTGGTGGGGCTTCCCTTAAACATGAATGGATCAGAAGGCCCCCAGTCGGAAAAAGTGCGGAAATTCATGGACGACTTTTTAAAATGGGCCAAAAATATTAATGTCACGATCACTTTTTGGGACGAACGGCTGTCGACGGTGGGCGCCGAACGTGTGTTGCTCGAAGCCGATCTTTCCCGCGCAAAACGGGCCAAAGTCATCGATAAAATGGCCGCCGTGTTTATTTTGCAGGGGTATTTGGATTCACTTAGCTAGTTGTAAGGGCAATTCATGAATTGCCCTTACAAAATTATGAAAAAATTCCTTTTCATTCTTTTTTTATTAGCCGCTGTTACCTTTGCAGGTTGGAAATGGACGCAATATTTTTTCGCCTACCAGAACCCTCAAACCATTATCTTAGAAATTCCCCCAGGAGCCTCGCTTAAAACTATTAGCCGTCTTCTTTTTGAAAACAAGGTCATTCCTCATAAGCTTTCTTTTGAACTTTATGCCCGTCTCATAAAAAAAGCGAACAAACTTAAAGCCGGCGAATATGAACTGGAAGCCGGGCTCCGTCCCTTGCAAGTTTTGGACAAAATGGTGGCGGGTCAGGTGAGGCAATATGCCCTGACCATTCCCGAGGGTTTTAATCTGGATCAGATTGGAGACATTCTCATCACCAAGGGCCTTGCCACAAAACAGGAATGGTTTCTTCTTAAAAAAGAAACAAGCTTACTGCGCCCGTTGGGCGTAGAAGCCACAAGTTTAGAGGGCTATCTTTTTCCTGAAACCTACACTTACACCAAAACATCCACGGCAAAAAACCTCATGGAAAACATGGTTCGTTTGTTTGCAAAAAAACTGATGGATGAAGAAAAAAACAAGGCCGCTTCGATGGGGTTAAATCTGCATCAATGGGTGACACTGGCTTCCCTTATTGAAAAAGAGACGGGGCTTGGCTCTGAACGCCCTTTGATCGCCGGGGTTTTTTTAAACCGGCTTAAATTGGGCATGCTCCTTCAAACAGACCCTTCTGTCATTTATGGCATTCCCCATTTTAACGGCAACCTCACCCTGGCCGACCTTGAACGTGACACCCCCTATAACACTTACACCCGTCCCGGACTCCCCCCCGGTCCCATTTGTTCGCCCGGATGGGAATCCATGCAGGCAGTCCTCCACCCCGCCCAAACCCAGGCCCTTTATTTTGTGGGCAAAGGCGATGGCAGCCATTTTTTTTCCGAAAATTTGGACCAACATAATCAGGCAGTCAGGTATTACCAGTTACGTCAGGGAAGGGAGCCGATTCCCACATTCCATCCCCCTTTAAAAAAGGGGGACTAAGGGGGATTTTACCCGCACCCGTATCCCCCCCATTTCCCCATTGTCAGCCTTTTTTGGTTAGGCTATGCCTCATACCCATGAAAAAAATCCTCTTTTTGATCTTTTTATTTGGTGTCAGCTTCCAGGCCCATGCCTACAACACCTTTCATCCGGAAGCGGATGAAGAGTTAAAACAGGGTAAAATGTGGGCCATAGTCGAGTTTGAAAAAAAGAGCACGGCAACCAAATGCAGTTTTCGTACATGGCTTGATTTTCCGGCCGACAAGTTATGGCATGCTTTAATTGATATCAACCAGTGGAAGATCATTCATGATGACTATAAAGACTCCCGGTCAATTGACAAAAACCAGTTTGAACTCGTCAATGAAAAAAAACCGACCAATATCCAGGCATTTTATGAATTAGTGGGAGAAGAGATTTCCCCTTCCGAACTTTACCGTGTCCCCGGAAAAATTTGGGAAAGTTATGCCTTTCAGCGCTTTGCTTTTCCGTTCCCCTTAAAGGACCGATGGGTTGTCATGAAGGTTAAAAACAATGAAAATAATGCCCAAAAAAAAGAATATCGTTATGACTACGAGATGACGGTGGGCAATTTCAAGTCCCTTAAAGGTTATTGGGAATTGCTCCCTGTGCCGGAAAATCCCGGCTGGATCGAGTTTCGCGGGGAATACAAGGCCGATCCCGGCATTTCCGTCCCCCATTTTTTGACACGATCCATTTTCAAGTCATCGATGAAGAACAATGTTCAGGATATTGTTAAAGTATTGGAAGCCCAGGGACAGCAGAAATAATTATGGTTCATCTAAATGCCGAGTAATGGTTCGATCACCGCGTAGCGGGATCTCGTGCGCGGGACAGGCTTAGGGTTTCCTTTTTGTAAGGGCAATTCATGAATTGCCCTTACCCGGACATGGTGAGCTCCGTCGAACCATCACTCGGCATTTACCAGACCCGTTTTATGAAATACCTTTTACTTTTATTTTTTTTACTCCCCATCATTTCACACGCCCAACAACGCAACAAGTTTGACAACCATCGTGACACCCGCGCCCAAGAAGAAACCGTTGACGAGCAAATAGACCAAATCCCCATTTTTCGCGACAAGGTGGAAGGAGATTATGTCATTTTGGGGGAAATCGACGGCCAGGATGTGTTTAACAAAAATATTAAAGGAATTGTGAAACAGATACGAGTCAAGGCCTACCAGCTTAAAGCCGATGCCGTTATGGAATTTAGCTGCCAGGAAGGCTGGAAAAAAACATTTCAGTACTGTGCCGGGTACGCGATTAAGTATAAATAACCGTAAGGACGATTCATGAATCGCCCCTACAAAAAACCCATCAACCATGCCCCTCCCCTTACTTGCCATCCTCGTTTTGGTTGTTCTTTTTTTGGGCTACCACTTCTACGGTAAATTCATCGCCCGCGTTTTTATTCCAACGGATAAAAACCAGACCCCGGCCCACACTTTTAATGACGGGGTTGATTTTGTCCCCACCAAACCATTCTACCTTCTAAGCCAGCATTTTAGCGCCATCGCAGCAGCAGGGCCGATCGCCGGGCCCATTTTGGCGGCACAGAATTTTGGGTGGCTCCCTTGTTTGTTATGGATTGGATTTGGCGTTGTCTTTATTGGAGCCGTGCACGATTTTGGGGCGCTTATGGCCAGCGTGCGCCACAAGGGGAACTCCATTGCGGAAATTATTCGCGAAAACATCGGAAGCAAAGCGGCCCTGGCCATGATGGGCTTTATATGGCTGGCCCTTTTATACGTGATTGTGGCGTTCACCGATATTACCGCCAGCACTTTTTTGGGAAAAAGCGAAGAATTGCAGGGGTTGAATGTGTCATTTAACCGCGGCGGGGCTGTGGCCATGGCCAGCGCGCTTTATCTGGCCCTGTCGATTGTCCTTGGCATCATCCAAAAAAAATTCAATCCACCCCTGTGGCTTGTCACCCTTGTTTTTGTCCCGGCCACACTGGGCGCTGTTTGGCTGGGAACGCACTGGGACGGTTTTTTTGTCATGGGTCAAAAAAGCTGGGGCCTCACGATTTTGGCTTATTGTTTTGTGGCCAGCCTTTTACCCGTGTGGATGCTTCTTCAACCGCGCGGCTATTTGGGCGGCTTTGTTTTGTACATGGCCCTGGCTGTAGGCACACTGGGGCTTTTTTTTGGGGGATACGAAATTACCCAACCTGCCTTTAAAACCTGGCAGGCCCCCGGCTTGACTGGTTCCCTCTTCCCTTTTTTATTTGTCACCATTGCCTGCGGGGCATGTTCGGGCTTTCACGGTCTGGTCTGCACCGGCACCACTTCCAAACAAATTGACAAAGAAACCCACTGCCATCCCGTCGGCTACGGCGCCATGCTCATGGAAGGTTTTGTCGCTGTGATGGCCCTGACCACGTTCATGATTTTGCCGGCAAGCCAGGCCGTGGGGCCGCCGGCACAAGTGTATGGGGCAGGCCTAGGACAGTTTTTAACGCTTATTATAGGGAAGGAAAATCTCGTTTTTGCCATGACTTTTGGAGCCATGGCTTTTTCGACTTTTGTGTTTGATACGCTGGATGTGGCGACGCGGTTGGGGCGCTACATCATTCAGGAACTCACAGGGCTTAAAAATTTTTGGGGTGCCGCCCTGGGAACGGGGCTTACTGTGGCCATTCCCGCTTTTTTTCTGCTTTCGGCCAAGGAAGGCAGTTGGACCCTCTTTTGGGTGTTGTTTGGCACCTCCAACCAAATGCTGGCCGCCCTCACCCTTTTGGGTATTTCCATCTGGCTTAAAAAATCGGGGAAAAAATACTGGTTCACTTTTTATCCGATGATTTTTGTGATGGGGATGACGGTGTGGTCGCTATTCAAACAAATCACCATGGGCCTCACCCAATGGCAAACCACCGGCTTTGGCACCCCTGCCATTAATGCAGCCATCGGCATCATGCTGTTGTTACTAGCGGGTTTTATGGTGATGGAGGCGGGAAGGGTGTGGAAGAAAAACAAATATAAACTGGGTGGGGGACCCTATTATTCCTCCCGCGACATTCTTCATGATCGATGCGGAAAAAACCGGTTGTAATCAAAACACAATGATGTATATTATACATTATGAAACGAACACAGCTTTACATAGACGATCAAATTTTTTACAGGCTATTCCTTATCAGCAAACAAA
>Ga0154362_158_pt2 | contig 45594 bp, 36 predicted proteins | sample RifGroA2_FD_115890 | JGI IMG/M metagenome (GOLD analysis project Ga0154362, IMG submission 115890) | Deltaproteobacteria bacterium GWA2_45_12
TCAATCCATCGGAATCAAATCCTGTTGGGCTTTTGGCTTTGGGCGGGGATGGTACCGTTAATGATATGGTAGTGGGGGTGATGACCTATCTTTTTCCCAACCTTACAGATTATGTACAAGGGTCACCCGAGGATGTGGCGACAACGATGCTGGCCAGTGGGATATGGATGGGAACTTCTGCCATGGGCGGAGCCAATGATTTGGCCATGCTGTATGGGGCGCCCCGCCCGGTGCCGCTGCGCCTCGTCCATTTTATGCAACAGGCCACGACAGTTCCTCTTAATTTGGGAATAGGGTTTCTCGATGATGGTCCGCCCGTTCTTTTTGCCCATACTTTAAGCGGGGGTGTGGCCATTGCGCCTGTTTATGAAGAAACCGTCGATGAACGGGGAATGGCCGCGCGCAGGCATCGGCAATGGCTGGGTTTTGAAAAAGTCGTTCTTCATCCCCAATCCGTTTCTGTTCAATGGGAGGGTGGGCAGGAAGAAAGCACTTTTGAAGTGATCGCCCATGCCACACGGCGGGCTGACGGGATGAATGGTTTTCCCGGTGCGCCTTTTCCAGGAATTGGTATTAAAGTTTTACCTAATTGGGGTCGGGCAAATACGGCAAGAATGTTTAGTGAAGTCGTTTTTCGGGGGCTTGTTTCCAGGGCCGGCTGGACAAGTCTGCTTATGCGCGAGGGAGGGCTCCGTAGTTTACCCCCTTCCCATCAACAGGCCTTGGTAGTTGGGGAAGAAATGGGGTTTATTTTTGAAGAACCCGTGGCCGTGCAGGGTTGCGGTGATTTTCTCCACAGGGCCAGTCAATTAAAAGTAAAAGCGGGGGTTCCCTTTCCTCGCTCCTTATCCCATCGCTCTTCCACCATGGCCCAGATTGCCCACCGAATGGGTGGGCCGAGACTTTTGGGAAGTCCGGCGGGGCCACGTCTTCTTCTTCGGTAAAAATAAAAAATCTTTATTTTTTATATGCTTAGATAAATAAATCCAGGTGTCAAAATTTTTTATATATACATAAGATGGAAGCATCCTTTAAAATAAATACATTTCCAGGGGTGGAAATGATGAAATTCAAAAATGCTCGATTTAATCGACCAACGCTACAAAATCATTAAAACCCTTGGAAGTGGGCTTTCAGGTGATGTTTTTGCTGTTAAAGATGCAGATGGCAAAAAAGCGCTCAAGTTTTTAAAGAAAGTCCAATTCAATGTTTCCCGCGACGAAGCCCTTCAAAATTTCAAAAACGAATTTTCAATTCTTTCTGAATTAAACCATCCCGGCATTGCCCGTATTCTGGATTTTGGATTCGACCCAAAAATCGAAAAATATTATTTCACTTCTGAACTTATCGAGGGCAGGGATTTTTTTACGGCGACGGAGTTGCTTCCCATGGAAGCCGTTGAAGATTTGGTTGTCCAGATTTTAAGGGCCCTTTCCTATCTTCATTCGCGTGGAATCTATCACTTTGACATCAAACCCCAAAATATTCTGGTCGCCATCCACAATGAAAAGCGTGTGGCTAAAATAATTGATTTCGGATTGGCTGGATTTTCCTCCCCCCGCAAAAAAGTGGGAACGCCCGCCTATATGGCGCCTGAAATCATCATGGGGGGCAATCTGGATGGCCGCACCGATTTGTATTCATTGGGTGTGCTTATTTACAAGGTGCTCACGCGTGAGAATCCATTTGCCAGCAAAGATTTAAAAGAAACCTTTGCCCGGCATCAAAATTTCATTCCAAAACCACCTTCCCAGGTTAACTCGGCCGTTCCGGCATTTTGGGATACCATCATTGCCCGTCTCTTGGCCAAAAAGCCATCCGACCGTTATCACGATGGGGCTTCGGTGATTCGTGATTTTAATTTTTTGGCGGGCCGCAATTACGAAATGGAAACAGTGGTCACAAGGCTTTCCTATCTTCCTGAAAAAGGGAAACTCATCGGGCGCACCAAAGAGGTGGATATTTTCCGTAATCTTTTTGATTTGATCATGAAACAGGAAGACACCCATGTCAGTCGTCTTCTTATTTTGGAAGGGAAAATAGGCACGGGCAAAACAAGATTGTTGTCCGAATTCAAGTATCATTGCCAGCTTAATGCCGTCCCTGTCATTATGTGGGACAGTTTTTTGATGGAATCATCCAAGCCTCCTTTTTGTTTGCAAATTGATGAGCAGGCCATTGCAAATCCGGATGAGGTAAACCAGCTTCTTCAAAAATATTCCAACCAAAAGGTCATCATTTTATGGGCCACCTCAAAAGCCCCTGTGGGTTGGAGCCATGCCGAAATTATCCATCTCCATTCTTTTACCGAAGAAGAACTTACCCAATATCTGGCCATGGTCATGGGTCTGGAAAATCCACCGGCAAAGCTTGTGAAACAGATTTTTAAACGCACTGATGGCAATCCGTTATTTGTCAGTGAACTGCTTAAAACCATGCTGGCTTCCAATTTTTTACTCGATGCTTCGGGTCGTTGGTCGGGGGCTACTTTTGAAGACATTGGTATTGATTTTGACAAACTGGAAGTTCCGGAAACTCTTTCCCAGCTTTTGGAAGCTCGCATTAAGGTTTTGGATGAAAACCAAAAAGCCGTTTTGGAATGGCTGGCTGTGGCCGGAGAACCCTTGTCCATTAATGAGATCCGTTTCTTGACCAATCTTCCCAATCCTCAGGCGGCCCTCTTGTTTTTAACCAAGGAAGACCTCATCAGCCGAACCGATCGCGAACATCATTATTTTTTCACCAATGTTTTACTAAGGGATGTCATTTATCAGGGGCTAAATTTGGCACACAAACAGAAAAAGCACGATGCCCTGGCCCTTTATTATCGCCAAAATGTCAATGATCGTGAGAAAGCCCTTTGGCATGAAGGGCAGGGGACGGATGCCCTGAAGGCCATCGAGGCTCTTTTAATCTTGGGCGATTTATTTTTGAAAAAAGAAAACCATGGCAAAGCGGTTTCCATTTTTGAAAATGCCTGGGAAAAAGCCCAAAATATTTCGGATAAGAATCTGACAAACAAGGCGGAACAACGATTAGCTGAAAGCTTGGTAGATATACGCGATATTCGTCGGGCGATTACCCATTTTGAACATCTTAAAGAAGGTCCTGAAATCCAGAGATCTTTGCGTATTCATCTGTTGCAGCAGTTGGGGGATCTTTATGGAAAAATAGACGAATTTGACCATGCCCTCCAATTATTTGATGAGGCTTTGACTCTTTTAGATGAAAAAGATTCCTCATTTCATGTTGAAAAACTCATTTTGGAAAACAACCGGGCCAATATTTTCATGAAAAAAGGGTTGTTGGTTGAAAGCGAATCTATTTTCAGGAAAACATTGAAGGAATGGGAAACCCTTTCAGAAATTGACCAGAAACAAGTCACTAATAACTGGTTGGCCGATCTTCTTATCCTGCAAAAACGGTATGATGAAGCTTCGGCATACTTGGACGGGCTTGAGTCCTTTGTTGAAAAAGCGGGGGATACGTATTTATGGGCCAGGGCCCTTTATGTGCGTGGCGATCTCTTTTTTAAAAAAATGATCGATGCTCCTGAGGCTGAAAAAGCGGGCATTCGAAACAAGGCCCTTAAATTTTTTGAAAAAAGCCTGGAATTGGCCAAACAGGTCAATGCGCTCGACCTGATGTTGCGCACGTATAACGGCCTGGGGAATTTGCATTATTACGAAAAAGATTTTACCAAGACCATTGACGGGTATTTAAGGGCCTTGGCCATTGCCCGAAAGATGGAAGATTGGCAAACTGCGGCCACCATTTCGCTCAACCTTGGCAATATTTACAAAATGGATGGCAAATTTCACGATGCTTATTCCTATCTTGTTTATGCCATCAACACCCTCAAGGATATCCCGCACAAGAATTCCTATACCTGGCTTCATTTGTTTAACAGCCATATCGAGATTGCCGAAGCCTACCGTGAGTTGAAAAACCTTCCCAAGGCTGAAGAATCGCTGGATGCCGCTTATAAACTGGTTGGGGAACACCCTCATTTGGTGTCCTATGAATTCTGGGTTTGGCTGGAACGCGCCAAGGTTTATCACAAGGAAAATCACACATCCCTTTTGGATCAGGCTCTCTTTAAGGCCCAAGAGCTGGCCAAGCAGACCCACGAGCAGGAAGAAATCAAAAAATTCCAGGAAAGCATGACAAAAGAAGAAGGAATTGCTTCGTCTTCTTTGCCGAGCCTTCCCTGGAATTTAAAAGTCATGAAGGTTGAAAAAACAGATATCAGCGATTCGGAATTCGGAAAAATTTTGCAGATAAACAAGTTTTTAAATACCGAACATGACCCCCAATTGCTCATGAAAATGGTGCTTAATTACGCCCTTGAATTTACCGGTGCCGAATGCGGGTTGATTTTACTGGTAGGTGATGAAGGTGAACTGGAAATAAAATCATCGGCTAATACAGCGGTGAATGCCGATTTGACGCAAATTTCAACCAGCGTGGCAAAGCGTTGTATGGAAACAGGGGAGGTGGTGGCCAGTCAGGATGCGTTAGCTGACGGGCGCTTTGATACTTCGGAATCCATCGTTTTAAACGAACTCAAATCCATCTTGAGCATGCCTTTGAAATCACGCAACAAGATTGTGGGTGTTTTGTATCTGGATAATCGCATGAAGACACACGCTTTTGAAAACATGAACATGTCCATCCTTCAGGCGTTTTGCGACCAGGTGGGGATTGCCATCGAAAATACACGGCTTCTTAATCAATACCAGGAAGCCAAAGCCCAGTTGGAGGCAAAACTGGAACAGACCGCCGGCGAACTGGAAGAAATAAAGGAAATCCTTCGGAGCGAAACGGGGGATTACAAATCAAAATATTCCTATTCGCATATCATTTCAAAAAGCAAACCCATGCAGGAAGTGTTCAAGATTTTGGATAAAATTACCGAAACCAATCTGGCGGTTTTTATTTCGGGGGCTTCGGGTACGGGTAAGGAATTGATTGCCAAAGCCATGCATTTTAATAATGCCATTCGTTCCGGCAAACGTTTTATTGCCATTAACTGCGGGGCCATTCCTCCCAATCTTATTGAGAGTGAATTGTTTGGTTACAAGGCGGGAAGTTTTACAGGGGCCCATCGCGACAAGAAGGGTCTTTTTGAGGAAGCCACCGGGGGGACTCTTTTGTTGGATGAAATTGGCGAGCTTAAGCCCGAGCTGCAAGTGAAATTGTTGCGTGTGTTGCAGGAAGGGGAAGTGCGGCGCATTGGTGATACCAAGTCGATCAAGGTGGATGTGCGTATTGTTTCGGCTTCACATAAAAATTTGGAGGAGATGGTCAAAATAAATCAATTTCGTGAAGATCTTTATTATCGTCTATGCCAGATAAAACTGTTTTTACCACCTCTGGCCCAACGGAAGGAAGACATTCCCCTATTGGCGAACCATTTTGTTGAAAAATTCAAACAAGAAAACAATGTCAAAGACAAAATCCGTGTGGCTCCAGCACTCATGAAAGCCTTTTTTCAACACAACTGGCCCGGCAATATTCGTGAGCTTGAAAATCTGGTGAATGTGGCGTGTGCCTTAAGAACCGGCAATGAACTTGATTTTTCCAGCATTCCCGCCAATTACAGTTTGCTGCAAAATTTCAAGCAAAAAGGTCTGGGCAATTTGGCTCTTGTGGCGGCCAAAGAACCTTTTGGTCCCAAGGAAATAGCTTTTGATAGTCATAATAAATATGACCCGGCCAAGACATGGAACGAGTATGAAACCCTGATTATTGCCAAGGGATATGCCCATTATCAGTTCAAAAAAAATGAAACGGCACAAGGGCTGGGCATTTCTCCTTCCACCTTGTACAAAAAAATCAAGGAATACGATCTTGAAAACAAGGAAAACCCCATTTATAAGGACGAGTTTGTTTATGAAGCCGCCCAAAGTTTGAAAAATTATATTCCAAAAATTTTCAAGGCCGTCCTGGAATATTGCGACAATCATCCCTATGCCGCTATTCGCCAATTGGGTGTGTCACAGGGCTATTTTTATAAAATCATCAAGGCTGCGAAAGTGGCATAAATCGGTCGCTGAGCGGAGTCGAAGCGAGCCGGCCCTTCGACCCCTCGACTCCGCTCGGGGACCACTCCGCTCAGGGACCGTGCATTTCATGAAATCTCTCCATATCCGCAATCAGCTCCATCACCACGACCATGATTTTATCGATGCGATTATTCCCTTGTTTCATTGGATCGAACGTTATTTTAAGTACGAAGCCCATGGCTTGGACCGTATTCCTGCAGGAAAGAAATGCGTGGTTGTGATGAACCATGGCATCATTCCCTTTCATGGTTTTTTATTGACCAAAAAATTAATCGAGCTTCGTGGCATTTATCCGCGGGGCTTGGGTGCGGGGTTTTTATTTTCCATTCCTGGATTGAGGGAGTTTTTTTTGAAAGGGGGAGTGGTTAATGCCAATGAATATAATGCTCGCCAGCTACTCAAAGAAAACAACTGCCTCATGCTGGCCCCCGGTGGAATTTATGAGGGCTTGGTGGCTCACCCGGGAATGAAGCGTATTCCGTGGGAAAGAAGAAAGGGTTTTGTTGAACTGGCCATTGAAACGAACACACCCATTATTCCTTCCTTTTGCGGGGGCATTAACGATGTTTATTTTAATTCCAAATTTTTGCTTAAATGGCGGATCAAAATTTTGGAAACAACCCGGTTTTCCCTTCCCCTTTTTTGCGGCATTGGTTTGTTACCGCTTCCTGCCAAATTGATACACAATGTGGGCGAGCCCATCCCCATCACCAAGAAAAATGGCGAAAAACCCCAAGCCCAGGTCAAGCGCATCCACGCGCAGGTCATCCAGGCCATGCATCAGCTGGCTGAAAAGCAGGCACTGCTTCGCGAACCTACCTGGCTTGATCATTTGCGCGATCGGGTGAATGAGAAGCTTTCTGTTTTCGGGATGCTGGATGAATGAAATGATGGATTATCAACGAACATTGGATTAAATTGAGTGCCAATTATGGTTCAACTGACGCCAAAGCAGAGGCAAGTTTACAAACAGCAAGACCAGATTCTTTCTTTATTTAAAAAAAGAAAAAATTTCCCTTTTGTCCTGTCGGGAGGGACTGCCTTGTCCCGTTTTTACCTTCACCACCGTTTCTCGGAGGATTTGGATTTTTTTTGTGAGGAACCCGATTTTTCCTTTGCCAAGGTTGAATTGCTCATGAGGGGAATTGGGCCCTTTGAGATGATAGGACAAACAAATTTGCCTAGTCGCTTGAAGGTTGCTTCCTACGCCGCTGGTAAAGGGCTTAAGATCAAGGTTGATTTTTTAGAAGACCCTTTTAGCGGGATGTGGAACCCGACCCTAAAAAAGGCCGAATCCGGATTGACCTTTAGGGTTGATTCCATTGAACAGATTTTCTATCGAAAATTTTATTCCTTGCTTGAGCAGTATCATCAAACGAACACCATCACCCGGTTTAAAGACATTATTGATCTGTATACCCTGCATTCTCATTATAAAAAGATCGGCAAGGTCTTTGATTATTACCGCAAGCACAATGTTTCGATGAATGAAGAGAAGATCATTTTAATTTTTGGCCAGATCACCAAAAAACAGGTTCAAGAAGGGCTGAACTTGATTAAAGTGGATGCATCCTCCGAGGAAATTTATAGAACATTGAAGGAAGTTTCTAAAAAATTAATGAGAGAAGGAGTGGCCTCATGACAAATCCTATCTGGGACATGGCTATTAGTCTTAAAGAGTTCAAAAGGACGCTCAAAAACCCCCGCAGTGAGAGGTTTTTACCTTTTTTTGTAAGGGTCTTGTGTCGTGTCCCGTTTAGAGAGGCGTTTCGCCATTTCATCAGTGTGCGCGTTTACAAAAAACATTACCCCAAAGCCCGCCGTTTTGTGAACAGTGACCCTTTAGGCGCCGGACGAGTCCCTTTTTGGGATTTTCTTTATAAACAGATGAAGTAAAAATTATCGATGGAAGAGGCGCGCTGAGGGGGAGGCCGTTCGCAGTGCTCACGGCATCTGGGGCACCAGAGGTGCTGATCCAGCTCCAGCGGCTTTGCCAATGGAGGAAGGCTCCATGAGCCGCTGCCAGTGGCAGATATCTCAAAATACCCTTGATCCCGCCGGCATTTTTATTTACTATAGTTAACAATAGTTAATAATAATTATGTATTTTCAATTACTTAAAAATATAATGATTTCAAAAAATCTATCCAAGACCGATGTGGCTAAAGCCTCTGGAGTGAGTCGAGCGGCAGTGACGAAATGGTTTCATCAGGGGGAAGAGACCAATTTCATCAATATGGAAATGAAAACGCTTACTCGTTTCGCAGAGAGCACCGGTATTCAACCGGAATTGCTTTTAACAAAATTGGATGTGGATGAACCTCAAATGAAAACAATATTTTTATGGGATGCGCTCTATCCCAGCTTGGCACATTTTGTAAATGCGCTTCATCGCGGTGTGCCGCAAGCCTTGGCTCGCTTGGTTCAGGTGGTGGGGTTTCATCAGGCGAGTTTTATTGGGGGCAAGAAAATCATTCAAAAATTTCCTATGTATAAAAAATTCATCAAGCCGGTACGGCGGCTTCAGCTGGAGAAAATATGGCCGCTCTATTTAAATCGATAAAACCTCTTCCTCAATTTTCAAAAAAGGCGGTGCCCAACGCGTTGCATGAAGCGCTTCGGCTTTTGTTTACGGGGTCCTGGACCGATGTGTGCTTGGTGGGAGGGACAGCTCTTGCGGGTGTCTATGCGGAGCATCGCAGATCGGATGACATTGATCTTTTTGCAACAACCCCTTCTTCATTCACCGCCATGGTTCGGCAAACGGCGGGGCTTAAAAAACAGGGCGCCGTTTTTTCACAGGAGCTTTCAACGCCCCATTATTTCCATGCGGCCGTTGATTTCAAAAAACACCGTTTCACTTTGGACATTGTTCTCGATGAAAACTTAAAAAATTTGGGAGAGCCCTTTGTCACTGAGGAAGGTATTCCCGTCGCCAGATTGGAAACCCTTTTTTGCATGAAGGTGGCTTGTTTGGTGAGCCGATGTTCGGAAAAAGATTTATTCGATCTGGATTGGATTTTTTCAAAAATAGGTTTTGTGGATGTAGCCACCTTGATTGAGTGTGGAAGAAAAATCGATGCGGGAGTAACTGCGGAATCTATGCTCATCAGTTTAAACGGGACTCTTTTGAAAAAAGAAGCCTGCCACTTTGCGCTTCCAGAAACAGGAGTAACAGTAGAGGAGGCTCACAAAAGAGTTTCCAAGTTACAGAAAAAGCTCATTCATGATTTTGGGGAATTTGAAAAAAAAGAAAAACCTTTATCCGAGATTCAATCTTTAAAGGATATGGCGTCGATTCAGAAAAAAATTTCCAAATAACCATAATCCAATTCCGCCCGTATCCCCAACCTTGTCAGTGCAAAGTCGTATTTGACCGGGTCTTCCAGGGAGATTTGTTTAAATCGTTTAGTCATCTCAATGGCGGTTTGCAGGTTGGCTTGTTTGCGGCGCGTGAGTTTGAGTTTTCGACCCAGGGCAAACATGTGTGTGTCAATGGGAACAATGAGTTTGGAAGGGGAAAGATTCCAGCCGCCGGGATCGACGGCATCTTTTCGTATCATCCATCGTAAATACATCCACAATCGTTTGCAGGCACTGCCATCGGATGGGGAGGGAAGCAGGTTTTGGCGCATGTTTGGGGCCAATTTGCGGAGGGTTTGGACGAATCCCGCGAGGGCGGGGAGGTAGGAATTATCATCATTATTATTTTTGGAATGTCCGGGCGAACCTTGTGTTCGCCCATGCGGGGACGGGCGAACACAAGGTTCGCCCGTACAAGACACGAATAAATTCTTCAATCCCCCATGCAATTCAATCGCCTTCCCGCACGCCACCAACAATCCTGCAATATCTTCCCCCGTATGCCACCTGTGTTTGAAATTTTTGTAAATTTTTTGAAAATCCTTTTCCGACGTATTTGTAACAAAGGAAACAGGGTGGCCTTCCATGGGTTTCAAAATTTTTTCCACACTGACCAAAATCTGCTTCACATTGCCGTAGGCTAAGGAAGAGGCGATGAGCCCCACAATTTCACGGTCGGCGATTTTGTCGTACTCAAAAAGAAATTGAAGTGGATCGGGACTGACGTATTTGCGTTGGTTGAAACGGAAATAGAGATCTTCAAGCTGATTAAATAAACGAGTTTGATCTTTCATGAATAACTATCCGCGTAAGGGCAATTCATGAATTGCCCTTACAAAAACCGGACACCCTGAGATTGTCCCGCACACGGGGCATGTCCAATAAACTTCCAATAAACTTCTTTTGACTTCCTCAATTGATTTTGCTCATATCGCCACCAGCATGAAAAAGTCAAAGATCATCCTTATCGTTCTTCTTTTGTTGGCCGCGTGTGGCGGACGTGCCCCCTCTCCCAAATCAGCCCATGGCATGGCCCAAAGCTTTTTTAAAAGCTATGGGCACAAATACAAGCAATCGGCCTTTGGGCAGGTCCCCATTGATAAAATTGAAATAAACCGTGTTGAAGAAAGGGCTCTCAATCTGGCTGAAGTGGAAGTTTTCCTTAATTTCCACGACGGGCATGTGGCCCGTGTTCTCTTGCTTACCCGCAAAAGTCCTCCTTTTGGGTGGACAGTCAAATCGTGGGAAGTGCTGGATGTGCAATAGCCTCCCCCAAACGTACTAAAAATACCCATTGCCTTTTTAAGAGTGTTTGTTAGGGCGTCCTAAACGGGGGCTAAGGAGGAATTTATGCCTAATGTCGATGCGCGCTCTTTTTGGGGACCCATTCTTATTGATATGATCGTTCGCTTTCCCCAAGCGGCAGATCAATTTGTTCAATTGGCTTCCCGCATTTCTAATGATGAATATGTGGGAGTTCCCCCTCTTTACTTGGAACAACCTCCCGTGCGAGGCCCCATTTCCAATGCTTTACGGCTTATGGATCCCGGGCTAGCTTCTACTTTTTTACAACCCGGTCTTCCGGAAAATCAGCGCATTCATCAATTCCCCGAAATGAGTGAGGTCATGGGCCTTATTTTATTTCATGCGGCCTTGGTTGCCGGAACTCCTCCCGGTGAAGAGCATTTGTTAAGTCTTTGGGATCATTTTGAAAGAACAGTGCCCGATTTAGGCTTAGCTGCCGCCAGGATTATTTATTTGAGACAAACTAATGTATTACTACAGGGGGCTCTCCAAACCGCCCGAACCTACGTCCCCGCATCACACGAGGCTCTTCCCATCTTTAGCGGCTTGGCGGGGGACGCGTATGAAAATTTGGGGACGCCCGAAGCGTTTTGGAAAGATAAAGATAAAGACACCGAGCACATGTTTATTGAAACTATGAGAAAACTCGTTGAGAGAGAAATTCTCGCTACAGGCTTAGGTAATGCTGTGGAGCGCCATGCACCGGGAGATTTTACGGCTCTCAAGAAAATTTTTAGACTTTTTGGAGATCAAGGCATCATCCGGTCCGAATTCCCTGATGAATTCGGAGGCGCTGGATTTGATCTTGCCACTTCGGCCCAAATCATTGAAGCGATGAGCCGTGGTGTTCCCAAATCCATTCCCGATTCTTTGGGCGTGAACATGGCCGGCATTGGCAGCATGCCGATCATCCTTTATGGGACTGAAGAGCAAAAACAAAAATATCTGCCGGGCATGGCGGCAGGCACCACCATTGGCGCTTTTGCCCTGACCGAACCGGATGCAGGGTCGGATACTTCAGGAATGAAGACTACGGCAACAGTGGATGGGGAAAATTATGTGCTGAATGGTTCTAAAACCTTTATTACCAACGGCGGCATTGCCGATGTCTTTATTGTTTTTGCCAAGCTTAGTGGCCGAATTACGGCCTTCATTGTGGATAAGGAAACGGCAGGCTTTACGGTTGTGCGTGAAGAAGAAAAAATGGGGTTGCATGGAACCTCCACGGTTCAACTTTCTTTTGCTGATGTTAAAATTCCCAAAGCCAATCTCTTGGGCGCCGAAGGTCAGGGGCAGCGCATTGCTTTGAGCACCTTGACTCTGGGCCGGTGGAAGCTGGCCACGAGCAGTGTGGCCAACGCCAAGGAAGCCGTGGACTATACGGTAAAATATGTTCGTGATCGCAAACAATTTGGCAGTTCGATTGCCGAATATGGCGCTGTGCGCGCCATGGTTGCTGGGCAAACCATCGGTACGTTTGTCGCCGAGAGCATGACCTACCGCATTGCCGGAGAATACGATGCGGCCAGGCCCGCGGGTGTGTTTGGTCCCGTTGAAAAAATTGCCTTGTGGAATCAATTTTCGGTCCAAGCGGGCATTGCAAAAGTTTTTGACACCGAAAACTTCCAAAATGCGGCCGACCTGGGTGTACAGGCGCATGGGGGATATGGATTTATCGAGGAATATCCGATTGCCAGGCTTTATCGTGATTCGCGCGTGACACGGATTTATGAAGGTTCCAACGAAATCCAGCGCCTCTTTGTTATTTCACGCGGAATCTTAAGCCAAATGGCTAAAGCCGGAATGGATGAAAAATTTCATTTTGATGCAACCGTGGCAAAGGCCATGGATCATATCGAAGCAAACTTCCATGGCGATGTTCTGGTAGAGGCTCTTAAGCAAACTGAAATCGCCAAGCTTGTTGCCAATGAAGCTTATCGACTTGTGGCTTCCAATACGGATTTGGCCGATATTGTCGTAAATTCGGGACAACCGGCGCATAAACAACAAGGCCAGGCCATTGCCCTTCATTTAGCGAATCTAGCTATCAGCGCTTACGCGATGGACTCTGCCATCCAACGCGCTTTGAAATTGGGCCAGATGTTTGGAGACGATCAAGCCAAGACAGCTGTGCAGATCGCCCGTGTGTTTGCACAAACGGAGTTGAGGAAAGTGCGCAATACCTTCCGCGAGCTGAACAATGTACTTCGGTCTTATGATCTTGAACTGACAAAAAATGCTGAAACTGTTTTGGCCGTGGCAGATTTCAACACCCCCATGGATGAAAGTGTTTTGAATAACGAGATCGCCCAGACCATGCTGGACCATGGTGGTTATTCGATTGTGCCTCGTTCCACCCCGCTTAAGCCCACGGATCCTTCTGGACGCCGTACCCGCTCTGCTTCGACTCAGGCTGCGGAGGTGGCTCCCCTTGCTTCTCCGGATGGACAAGGAACGGGGACGGGTTCCGTTTCTGAATTGTTGGGTGGAACTCTAGTCGATTCAAAGATCACGGCCGTCGACGCTCCAAGAACGCAAAGGGTTTTTCGAAATCGCCCGAATGTTCAAAGCCGAAATTGGGGATTGCGTGCTCATCCCATGGCACGGCAGTTTTCGGGGATGCGGGGATTTGGACTTAAAGCAATGCATCGTTGATCTCCTCCTCTTTTCCCCTTTAAAAAAGGGGGACTAAGGGGGATTTGTTCCCGTTCCCGCTTTGCCGTATCCGTTTCAATTCGGGGAGGGTACGGGGAAAATCCCCCTGTATCCCCCTTTTTTAAAGGGGGAAGGATATGCCCACTCTCATCGACTTCCACACCCACTTCTTTCCCGATGGCGTGTTCACCGCTATTTGCCGCTGGTTTAAGGAAGTGGATTGGCCGGTATTGCATCAGCAAAGTATTGAAGAGCGTATCACCCATCTTAAAGCACAGGGCGTAAGTCAGGTTGTGTCCCTGCATTATCCGCACAAGGCAGGCATGGCCGAGACTTTAAATCGTTTTGCATTTGATCTTGCTCAAAAACATCCTGATTTTATCATTCCCTTCGGCAGTCTTCATCCCGATGACAAAAACAAAACCGGAATTTTAAAACAGTGTTTTGGAGAATTTGGGTTCAAGGGAATAAAAATCCATTCCCATGTCCAAAAAGTGGCCTCGGATGATTCCCGTATGGACGAAATTTATCAGGTTTGCAGTCAATACAAAAAAATCGTTCTCATCCATTGTGGCACTGGCCCTCATTTTAAAGATAAACCAGGCCGTGGATATGGTTATGACGTGGCTACGGTGACAGGAGTGACCCGCTTTGAAGCGGCCATCAAGCGTTTTCCGGATATAAAATTTGTCGTTCCCCATTTGGGGTATGAAGAAATTAGGGAGTTTTTTTCGCTTCTTGATAAATATCCAAATCTTTATCTGGATACCTCCATGGCCTTGGCCGGCCATTTTCCTGCTGAGATAAAAAGAGAGTGGTTTATCAAGTATGTCGATCGGCTCTTGTTTGGAACGGATTTTCCGGTTATTCCCCATGAATGGAAAAGGGAAAAGGAGATACTTCTTGGTTTCAAGTTAGGAGAGAAAGTTGAAAGAAAGATTTTTTATGAAAATGCCCGGCAATTGTTGCAGCTTTAAAATTTTCAGTATCCCTGCTTTTGTATTGATTCTTTTTTCATCTTTACCAGTCTTTGCCTACACACAGGCCCTGACTCATGTTGGGGGGGCGCCCGCCAAAGCAGAAGTGGTCCTTGTCACTGACGACAACAAAGTAATTATGGCAGGGGCGGCACGTTTAAACGGCAATGCCTTTGGCGCGGTGGTTCGTTATTTGGCCAACGGCAGTCTCGATTCATCCTTCGGGCACAAGGGAGTGGCTCGCATTGATCCGTTAGGAAAAGAATATTTGTATGGCCTAACGGCCAATGAAACGGGAGCCGTGTACGTTTCTGGTTATTCCCAACGCTGGTTTCACAAGGATGTTTTACTTGTCAAACTTGATACGCAAGGAAAGCCGGATCCCCAGTTTGGTAAAAATGGTTTTGTTGTTGATGATTTTGGAGGGGATGAAGAAATTCATTACATGGCCCGTGATTCCCAAGGGAGGCTTGTGTTGGCAGGGTTTTCCGAGGATGGGGATGGCACACACCCTTTGGTGGTGAGGTATCTTCCGGATGGGAAACGTGATCCCGCCTTCGTAGGGGCGCGGCAAGCAGCGCCCCAAATTAAGGGCGCGGCAAGCAGCGCCCCTACGATTCTCTATTCTCTCGTTCTCGATTCCCAAGATCGCCCCGTAGTGGCCGGGGCCATCCAAGATGACAGGGGCATCACTTATTGCATCGTGGCTCGGTTCACTTCCCAAGGAAATTTGGATGCCTCTTTTGGAAATGAAGGAATTGTTTGGGCCAATGAAGAGGGTGTATCCGGCGTTTGTTCCTCTGTGACTGTAAGTAAAAAGGGGGGAATTTTTGCAGCCGGATACCAACAAATGGGGCTTAACAATACAGCTTTTTTTGCAACGAGTTTAAATAAGAATGGAACTAAAAACCTTGCTTTTGGCCAAAAAGGTATTGTCCTTACAGACATAACCCCCGGTTTTGATTTGGCTCATGGAATTGTGATCGATTCAAATGAAAATATTTTTTTGGCAGGGGAATATCAGACGGGTCAGGATGAAAGAGGAAAGTTTTATTTTGGAATGGCCCTTGTCCAGTATGATGCTCATGGGATCCCTGATCCCTCTTTTTATGAAAAAGGGGTCTTTAAGATGAGTTTATCGTCCAGGGATATTTCCGGTTTTATGGGGGTAACCCTTGATAGTGATGAAAAACCGGTGATGGCAGGCGTTTCAAAAAAACGTTTTTTGCTCTTGAGAAATCCGTGAAATCCTTATAGAGCCGTAAACCTGTGCTGTTGTGAGGACAATCCGAGGATTGTCCATACGTCATTTTTCTAGAAAGGTAACTTATGTCAATCCAAGACCAATTTGTCGAGGCGCAGGGTAAACTGAAGACACTTCCCGCCCAAGACAATGAAGTTCTTTTGAATTTATATGCTTTGTATAAACAATCCACTGAAGGGGATGTTTCCGGCAACAAACCCGGCATGTTTGATATTGTAAAAAAAGCCAAGTACGAAGCCTGGGCTTCGCGCAAGGGGCTTTCCAAGGAATCTGCCATGGCTGAGTATGTGAAATTGGTAAGCACCTTGGTGGAAGAAGCAGCAAAATAATTTTGGAATCTAATTGGTCTCCTCCCCTTTATAAGGGGAGGATTAAGGTGGGGTAGGGTTTTAGGGGGAATACCTCCCCTGAATCCACTCCTTACAAAGGAGGGGAGATTTGTATGTCAAAACCATCATCTGCATTAAAACAGACTGAACCCAAAAAACTTAAAGGGCGTGATCTTATTGTTCAATCGCTTGAACGCGAAGGGGTGGAAGTGATTTTTGGATATCCCGGTGGAACTTCCATGGAAATTCACCAAGGGCTTACCCTTTCCAAAAAAATTCGCATGATTTTGCCTCGGCATGAACAGGCGGGGGCTTTTGCGGCTGATGGTTATGCGCGCGCCACGGGGAAGCCCGGTGTTTGTTTGGCTACTTCCGGTCCTGGTGCCACCAATTTGATTACGGGGATTATGGATTGTAAGCTTGATTCCATTCCCATGGTGGCCCTTACAGGACAGGTGCCCACCACGATGATGGGTGGGGATGCGTTTCAGGAATGTGATATTGTGGGGGCGACCCTTCCCTGTGTGAAGCACAGTTATTTGGTCAAAAATATTGACGATATTCCGGCCGTGGTCCATGAAGCTTTCCATATTGCCTCAACAGGGCGGCCAGGCCCTGTGCTTATCGATTTTCCCAAAGACATTCAACAGCAGGAAGCGGTGCCCAATTTTGAAAAACGCATTGACAGGCCCGGCTATCATCCCGTGGTGGAACCATCCTCCGAACAGATTAAAAAAGCATGGGAACTTATCAGTAAAGCCCAGCGCCCCGTTGTTTATGCGGGGGGCGGTATTATCGCTAGCCAAGCCAGTGATGAGTTGCGGACTTTTGTTCGTAAAACACGCATTCCCATCACGACAACCTCGATGGGGTTGGGAGCTTATCCTGAAGACGATCCGCTTTCGCTCCGCATGTTGGGCATGCACGGTGCCGTGTACGCCAATATTGCCATGAACAAGGCGGATGTGGTGATTGCCTTGGGGGTACGTTTTGATGACCGTGTTACCGGAAAACTTTCCGAGTTTTGCAAAGGGGCCAAATTTGTTCATGTGGATATCGATGCCAGCGAATTCAACAAAAACATCAAGGTGGATATCCCCATTTTAGGGGATGTGAAATCCGTTCTTAAAGAATGGAACAAAATGGCCAAGCCCTTAAAGCTTGATGCGTGGCACAAGCAGGTTGAAGGCTGGAAAAAAGAATTTGCCCACGGTTATCCTGAAAACAGAAAAACCATCATGCCCCAGCATGTCATTGAAGAGCTTTCCCGTCTTTCTCCCAAGGACGCCATTATTAGTGTGGGCGTGGGTCAGCACCAGATGTGGACCGCGCAGTTTTTTGGATTCCATTCACCACGTAGTTTTTTGTGTTCATCGGGTCTTGGTTCCATGGGTTTTGGCCTGCCTGCGGCCATGGGCGCGCAGATTGCTTTCCCCAAACGGACTGTGGTTGATATTGACGGGGATGGCAGCTTTTTAATGAACATCCAGGAATTGCAAACCCTGGTGCAGGAAAAAATTCCTGTGAAGAGCATCATTTTGAACAATCAATATTTGGGGATGGTGGCCCAATGGGAAGACCGTTTTTATGAAAGTGTCCGGGGGCACACTTATTTGGGCCGGGCTGATTTTGCAGAAATTGCCGATGCCTTTGGCATTGCCAGTGACACCATTACCAAACCGGATGAAGTTGTTCCCGCTTTGAAGAAAATGCTCTCCAGCAAGGGCCCGTATGTCCTGGATGTAAAATACCCCTATGACGACAAATCGCATGGCCACGTCATTCCCATGATTCCCGGCGGCCGCACGTATCTCGACTCCATTTTGCGCGAAGGAATCACACTCAAGGATTATTGGAAGAAAAAAGGCGTTTTGGTGGAATGATCGTTATAAGGTTTTGTGTTTCATATCTTCCTAAAAATTCTAGGAATCTTAGTGTGGTGTGTCTGTTTTCAGTGCGGTTCTTCAGGTTCAGGCCAAAATTCTGATGGTCAAAACCAAGATGAACAGGCCCCCCAAGATGATGGGGGTGGAGCCCCACCTCAATCGGCCCTCTCCTTTTGCCCCGCCTATGTAGATTCGCCCATTTATCGAAAAAGGGCTGTTACCCTTGTTGTAGGTCCCAATGATGACTGGAAGGGGGCCATTTCAAAGGCAACGCCTGATACCGAAATTTTGTTAAGGGATGGTGTTTACCCCATGGGGAATACCTATGCCATTTACATCCCTGCAGAGGTGACAATTCGGGGACAAAGCGGGGACAAAAATAAAGTTCTTATTCAAGGGGCAGGATATGCCGTGGGGAACGAGGGGCTTACTTTTACCGGTGCTAATAGCACGGTAGCCGATTTAAGCATGACGGGCCAGCGACATCATGCCATCTCCATCAAAGGGGAATTGGGCGCCCAAGCGCCGCATATTTATAATGTAAGTCTTTATGATGTCGGAACCCAGCATATCAAAGGCACCCCCGGGGGTGTGCGTAAGGGGGTGATTGCATGTTCCTCCATTGGATATAACCCAGGTAAGGCCAAGGGTGATTATGTGGATGCCATTGATATTCACGAAGGGATCGATTGGGTGGTGCGGGATAATTTTATTTACAATCTTACAGGAGATGGAAGCGGATGCGAGGTAGATGATTGTTCCATTGACGATTATGTCAGTGGTCCCGCCATTTTATTTTGGAATAATTCTTCCGGTACGATTGTGGAAAGAAACACGATTGCGAATAGTTTTCGTAATATTGCCTTCGGATTGGGACGGGGGCACACGGGGGGGATCATCCGCAATAATTTTATTTATCGGATTCAAGCAGGCGATGCAGGGATTGAAATTCAAGGGGCTCGTGGAGTTAAGGTTTATAATAATACGGTGCGTATCTTTGGTTATCCGGGCGCCATTGAGGTGAGGCAGAGCCAAAACATCGATGTCGCCAATAATTTGGTGACGCAAGATATCTGGGATCGTGGAGGAAATACGGGCCTTCTTCTTCGTAGCAACATGACCTTCGCCAAAGATGTGGAATTTTTATCGCCGGATAGCCCATATCTCAGTGCCATTTCAAGTGCCATTGGGGCGGGTATTTCCCTTGTGGATGTACCCGAAGATTTCGAAGGGCAAAGCCGCGATGGGCTCATGGATATTGGGGCCGATCAATCATTCTAAAACTCTTCTAAATAAAATAACCTTGTATTTTATTAAAATATATGAAAAATTAGGTATTATTTTATTAAATAATTAATAAAACATGTACCTAGAAAGAAAAATAGAAGTTTATTTGAATCAATGGGCCAAAGTTCCCAATAGGCGACCTCTTTTGCTCCGCGGGGCCAGGCAAGTGGGAAAGTCGACCTTGATCGAACAATGGGGTGCCCGCTTTTTTGAAAAAACCATCGTTATTAATTTCGAGCAATATCCCAAATACAAAGAAGCCTTTAAGGAATTGGATCCACAAAAAATTCTGGATGTTTTAAGTTTGCTTTCCAATCAACCCATTCAGGAAGGTTCCCACCTTCTGTTTTTGGACGAGATTCAGGAATGTCCCCAGGCCATAACAGCCCTTCGTTATTTTTTTGAACAAAAGCCGGGCCTGCATGTGATAGGCGCGGGATCGTCCTTGGAAATGGCGCTGCAATCCGATTCCATTAAAGTACCCGTAGGGCGGATCGAGTATCTTTATTTGTACCCTTTCAGTTTTGAGGAATTTTTAAAAGCTATAGGAGAAAATCTTTTGATGAACCACCTTGCGGAAGTGGATTTTGATCACCCACCCGCTTTGCCAGTGCACGAAAAGCTTTTAAGTTTGTTAACCCAATTTTTCTTCTTGGGCGGGATGCCCGCTGTTGTTGAAGAATATGTACGCACCAAGGATTTGCTGCGCTGCAAACAACTTCAGCACGATATTTTAACCACGTACAATCAGGATTTCGGCAAATACCACCGTTTGGCCAAGAAGGAATGTTTGGAAGCCGTTCTGAATGCCATGCCTTCTTTAGTCGGAAATAAACTTGTTTATGCAAAGGTCAGCACTGATCACACGGCTTTGGAACTTAAAAAAGCCATTGGGCTTTTGGAAGGGGTGGGCATTCTTCATCGAGTGTTTCAGTCAACGGCGCGGCAGGTTCCCTTGGCAGCGGGGAAAAAGGAAAAGTTTTACAAAACCCTATTTTTGGACATTGGCCTTCTTCAATCGATGAGCGGCCTGGGGGCCGAAATTCTCAATCCCGATAAAATCATGGACACACATCGCGGTGCCTTGGCCGAACAATTTGTGGGGCAGGGGCTTTTGCATTTGTTTCAAGGAGAAGAGCCGCAGCTTTATTATTGGTTTCGGGAAGCCAAGAGTAGCTCGGCTGAGGTGGATTATCTTTGGGCGCATCAGGGGCAGATTTATCCTGTTGAAGTGAAATCAGGAAAAAGCGGCTCTTTAAAGAGCCTGAATCTAATCCTTAAGGAATATGATCTTCCCAGGGGCATTCGCTTTTCACAAAAACCATTACAGCGTGAAGGATTGCTGGTTTCCATTCCCTTATATCTTGTTGGCCAGCTTCCACGGCTACTTCAGGTGGGATGAGTTAAAAAAGGCATGCTTAATTTTAATGATCGACGAGCGTTGCCGAATCCTCCCTTGTTCCATTGCCTAATTGTCCGTAAAAATTATCGCCCCAAGTCCAGATTCCACCCCCTGTATCCATCAAGAGGCTGAAACGATAACCGGCATCGATGCTTTCGGTGGGCGGGGGCCTTTCCATGGTATGGGGAGCGGCCACACGGTGATCAAGGCTCATTCCCGCTTGACCATCGCTATTAGAGCCCCAGACCCATAGGGTTATATTGTCGGCAAGCGCTAAGGTATGGAATCCACCCGAAGCTATTTTGGTAATCCCGCTTAATTCTTCGACCTTAATGGGTTGGAGGGCCGGCGGGGCTTGAAAACCACTTTGTCCATTCCCCAATTGACCGCTGAAATTATCTCCCCAGACCCAGACCGTACCGTCATGTTTGAGAGCGACCGAATGCCCCCATCCGCAATCAATGGCGCGTACATTGGTGAGTTCTTGAACTTGAATCGGTTGGTGCTGATCATCAGTATTTCCTGTGCCCAATTCCCCATGTTCGTTACGTCCCCAGGCCCACACGGTTCCGTCATTTTTAAGAGCGAGGGAATGAGCATAACAACTGGCAACCTGAGTGATACTGGATAAACCGGGGACCAAAACCGGGGTATTACGGGAAATGGTTGTGCCATCGCCGAGTTCTCCACTTGCATTTTTTCCCCACGCCCATACGGTGCCGTCCCTCTGGGCCACTAATGAATGATAGTTGGAGGAAGCAAGAGAGATGACATTGGAAATTCCTTCAATTGTTTGGGGTGTTGGGGAAGGATCACTTTCATAACCAAGGCCCAACTGGCCAAAATCGTTTCGACCCCAGCTCCATACAATTCCTTGGTTATCAAGAGCCGTTGAGTAATAAACTCCTCCAGAAAGCGAAATCAATCGGTTGGGAAATTGAACATCAGGGTTACTAAGGAAAGGTTTGTAGGAAGAAGGGGAAGAGGCTAGTTCGCCATAGGCATTGCTGCCCCAGCCACTTAAGTGGCTGTTCCAAGGATCGATATAAAAAGCGTGGGAAAAAGCGGCGGCGACCAAGGGGCCATTTTCTGACTCACCCGGAATGTCGGGGGTTAAAGGGCCTAAACCATCTCCTTGATCATCAATATCTTCCGCATCATCCAAATCGGTTCGACGGAGTCCTTTTATTTTAACGGAAACCTGGCAGTCACTAACGGCACCATCACTTAAATCACTGCATTCGGATGAAAAATCGAGATCACCGACACTGGGGCCGGAAAGTTCCTGTTTATCGGAAGAGAGAGTCAACCGGGTTACGCCCATCACCGAGGCATTGCATTCTTCAAAAACGGATTCTTCGTAGGTTTCTTCAAAAGTGATCACCGAACCTCCCGCGAGGCAGCGGAGGGTGGCCGTATTTTCCAATATTTCTTCAGCTCCCCCATAACCGACTTCCCGAAGCACATAGACACGGGTCACGCGGCACCCCTCTTCTGTTTGGGAAATGCGGTAGTAAGAAATAGTTTCTTCCCCTTCAATATTGTCTACGAAAGAACAATTGGTTGCAGGGGAGGTCGCATGAAATTCCCAAACCCCAAAAAGGGCCGCATCCGGGGGTGAGTTGGGAACTTCATTCGGATCAGGAAGGTCAATATTTTTTTCATCGCTGTCTCCCCCTCCACCACAACCGATAAGGGTCAGGGAGCACAAAAGAAATAAGGCAAAAAAGAATATTTTTTTCATGGGAAATCTCCGTTATTGAGAATGTCATCTTATTATCGGTAAACGTGATAAAAGAGTTGCTAGGTTTTTTGGAGGAGTTTTTTAAAATTTTTAGATGAAAAAACTGGGATATTTCATAACTTAAACCTACTCCAAACAACTCGCAAAAACCTCAATGCTTACGCTGGTGATTTTGTCGTTTACTGAGAAGATATTTTCTTCTTCGACAACCAGGAGGGATTCGGTGGGTTTGAAATGCTTCTCAAAATAAGGGAGATGCCCCGTTCCATGTTTGACTTTCAGTTTGCATTCAATGGCGATGGCGATACTTTTTTTATCGCGCAAAACAAAATCGATTTCATGTTGTTGGTAGTCCCGGTAGAAGCCAAGCTTGAAGTGAGGAAGAAAGCCGGATATTTCGGGCCACAACCCACGGTAAAGCAGGCACGCTACTGTACTTTCGAAAGGCGCCCCTTCCATCAGGGGTGTTTGGTAGCGGGCAAAGCAAAAATCCATGGGGTAGAATTTTTTCTCCTTGCGAATTTGTTTGGCTTTGGAAATTTGGCAAACGGGGATGTCATAGCCCCATAAAACCTGTTGCAAGGCACGAATGTCACTTTTAATGGTATTTGGCGACACTCCCAAAGTTTGCGCCAGACTGTTGATAGAGTAAGTAGAGCCCATGCCTTCCAAAAGTAATTCATAAACCCGATAAACTCTTTCTACATCCTTACCCAAGTTTAAGTCTCTCAAATCCCTATCCAGCATGGCCGCCTGATAATCCGTTAGCCATTGTTTTAAAAAAATCTCATTTTGCTGGAGGAGATTTTCCGGATAGCTTCCATGCTGGGCATAAATGTTCCAGAGGCCACGCAAGTTTTTTTGATGTTTAAAGTTGGACCGGATGGCCTCTCTCAATAATCCCTTTCCTTTCCAAGCCGGGGCTAAGTCAATTTCAGGAGCCATGGATTGGACATATTCCCTGAAGGAGAGGGGAAACAGTGTGAACCACACGGCTCTTCCCGCCAGAGAATCCCCTTTGTCCTGCTTGCGTAATTCAAAAGCAGAGGAGCCGGACGCCACATAGTTAATAACATGGTGTGTCTTGTCGTAGGTTCCCTTCATGAGATTACGCCATCCCTTGACCTTGTGGATCTCATCGATAAAAACAAGAGGCTTAGGGGAGAGGTTTTCTTTTTTGGGAAACGGGCCGATGGAGCGTTCGTACCAATTGATGATTTCTTCCGGCATTTTCTTGAAGCGAAGACGCTCGGAGGCCACGTCCATATTGAGTTCAAAATCAGGCTTGAGGCAATGCGTGATTAAAAACGTTTTCCCTGCCTGCCTGGGGCCCGAAATGAAAATGATCTTATTCTTAAAAAGACCTAATTGCTTGGTTAAGTGACGTTCAAAGGCCATGGCAAATTTATTCATGTCTATGAATAAATTTCAATAAAATTATTCATGTCTATGAATAATTTTCAATAAACTGTTTTTATAAATATTAAGTATTTGAATTTATTATATTTTTTGAATGAGCTTCTCCACCACCGAAGGATCCGCCAGCGTGGAAATATCCCCCAAATTATCCAAATCATTTTCGGCGATTTTGCGGAGGATGCGGCGCATGATTTTGCCGCTCCGGGTTTTGGGGAGGGCTGCGGCGAATTGGATTTTATCGGGCACGGCGATGGGGCCGATTTCTTCGCGAACGTGCGCAGCTAATTCTTTTAAAAGGGATTCGTTGCCTGAAATATTTTCTTTCAGCGTCACGAAGGCATACAGCCCCTGGCCTTTGATTGCGTGGGGCATGGGGACGACGGCGGCCTCCGAAACGCTTGTATGCGAGACAAGCGCGCTTTCGACTTCGGCGGTTCCGATGCGGTGCCCCGAGACATTGACCACGTCATCAATACGGCCCAAGAGCCAGTAATCGCCATCCTTGTCGATGCGGCAACCATCCCCTGTGAAATAAAGATTTGGAAATGTCGTAAAATAAGTATCGATGAAGCGATCGTGATCGCCCCAGGTGGTGCGCATCATCCCCGGCCAGGGTTTTTTGATGCAGAGCTTGCCGCCCTCATTTGTGGCACATTCAGTTCCATCATCCTTAAGAACAATTGGTTCAACTCCAAAAAAAGGCCGAGAGGCACTTCCCGGTTTCAACGTATGGGCGCCGGGAAGCGGGGAGATGAGGATACCACCCGTTTCTGTTTGCCACCATGTATCGACAATGGGGCATTTTTCTTTTCCGATGTTTTGGTAATACCAATTCCAAGCTTCGGGATTGATGGGTTCGCCCACACTTCCGAGAAGACGCAACGAATCCAAATTATATTTTTTCGGCCATGCCTCTCCTGCCTGCATCAGCGAACGAATGGCCGTGGGGGCGGTGTAGAAGATCGAAACCTTGTGTTTTTCAACCACCTGCCAAAACCGTCCGGCATCGGGATAGGTTGGCACGCCTTCAAACATCAAGGCTGTGGCCCCATTGGCCAAGGGGCCGTAGACAATATAGGAATGCCCCGTCACCCAGCCCACATCGGCGGTACACCAGTAAATGTCCTCCGGCTTGCAATCAAAAATATATTTGTGAGTGAGCGAAACGTGCAGCAAATATCCAGCGGTCGTATGCAAAACCCCTTTGGGTTTTCCCGTGGAGCCTGAGGTGTAGAGGATGAAGAGCGGATCCTCCGCTTTCATCGGCTGGGCTTCATGCTTGGGAGAGGCTTTGGCCATTTCATCGTGCCACCATGCATCCCGCTTAGGTGTTATTGTGATTTTTCCAGCACCCCGTTTGACGACGATGACATGTTCAATCGAAGGGCAGTTCGCCAACGCTTCATCCGCAATATTTTTAAGTGGGATTTCTTTTCCTGCACGAAACCCAACATCTGCCGTGACTAAAACTTTGCATTGCGAGTCGATAATCCGATGAGAAAGCGATTCCGCGCTAAATCCACCAAACACAATGGAGTGGATGGCACCCAGTCGCGCGCAGGCGAGCATGGCCACAGCGGCTTCGGGAATCATGGGCATGTAGAGGCAGACGCGGTCGCCTTTTTGGACTCCTTTTTGGAGGAGGACATTGGCAAATTGGCAGACAAGTTTATGCAATTCGCCATAAGAAATCTTTTTTATCTCCTCATCTTTTTCTCCCTGCCAAAGAATCGCGATTTTGTCTTTTGTGGGTCCTTTCAGATGGCGGTCCAGACAATTGACGGCAATATTAAGCTCTCCATCTTCAAACCAACTGTGTTGAATAATCCGCTTTTTTGAGTCCCATGTATATTTAAGAGCATGTGTTGGAAATTTAGACCACGTAAGGGTTTTAGCTTGTTCAAGCCAGAAATTTTGGGGTTCTTTGAGGGAACGGTCGTACAACGTTTGATATTGTTCCAAAAACCGAAGGTGGGCTTGTTTTGCAAACGAATTGGATGGGGGATACGTTTTGCCATTGTGTTGAAGCGACAAAATAGAAGAAGAATTTTGCATAATCATATCCAATTCTTATCCATAATTCATGGCCTAAAAATTTTTTTTAAGCAATTTTTTCTTTTATAAACCGATAATAAATAACAGAAAAGGAGATTTTATGACGCAAGTAGGCACTATAAAACTGGTCCCTGCCCTTGGGCCTTGCCAACATCCCATCACTCCAGAGGAACAAAGAGTTTATGTGTTGGGAGCAGATAATCCATTTGAGATGTTTCAAAGATATACGGAAGTTATCATTGGGAAATATCGTCCAAATGTATGTGCGCAAGAGGCGCAGAATGCAAGGGATAACGAATTCGATGACGGAGATGCGGAAAATCTAGATTAGGGACGCCTTTTTCCTTTAAAAAATTCCTGAAGCAAGGTCTGACATTGTCCCTCTAACAGACCTCCTCTAATCGCAATTGTGTGATTATTCCCATGGAGAGAATTTATTTCTTTGAGGGAGGGGAAAATAAATTGAGGGGATGACCCTTCGATCACCGTGTAGCGGGATCCCGTGTGCGGGACATTGACGGGACAAAATAGAAGAAGGTTTGGATGACACGACTTGAATTTATAGCACATTCAATAATGGGGTCTACACTTCATCCTTCTCCACAGGCTTTCGAGAACGTCTAATGGAGTCAGTGAGATCAGCAAGAGGTCCTAAAATAATCATCGGAAGCTCAACTACCAGGAACCAAAGCAATCCTGTTGGCAATTCTTTCAGCCAATTTCTTAAAGTGGATTTTCCAGACAAGTGTTTTATAGGGACGTAGTTTCTCGAAACACCGGGGTACAATGTGTATTTTAATTTCATAATTTTGTGGGTAAGAGAGTTGGAAGAAATGTCCAGGCCGAAAACCCGATGGGTGTCTGTTTCAGAAATAGAGGAAGGAACACGATGTAAGATCTCAGGGAAGGGAGCTAGAGAATCAAATTCTAATACAGGGAAATTATCCAACGGTTCTTGCATGAAGTATCCAGAAAAAACATCTTTCGCATTGTGGAGCGCTTCGGAAATGAGATGATAGATTGTTCGCAAATACCGTGATTTTTTTGTAGAAGGATTCTCTAAACATCTATCGATAAGGCTTTGCAAGCGTTGCAGCTCTGTAATTATTTCCCAAAGAGCTGTTTCATGGGGGTCAGGTTGATTAGGAATGATGTTCGCTGTACTGAGTCGTTTGGGGGAGGTGAGCCTTGAAAGAGCATAATGGACTCCGGTGAGCATATGGTCTTGCTGTAACAGTGGCGCTTCGTGATCCATTGTCGGGCTGTCGATGATGACCTCGGGCTCTTCATAAACTCTTCCTGCCGTTATTTTCTGTAGTTGTCGATATTGGGCCCATTGCTGCACCGGTGCCGATACATGACCCCATCTTCTTTGAAGGGCGGCACCCATGCGAGCGACCCCAAAGGAGTGTATTCTACCTATATTCGGAATTCTAAAATTCATAAGTTATTCACTTGGATTCTTACTTTTCGCGAAATTAAAAATAAAGTTGCGGAGTTTTTATACGGTCTTTTTTAGTTTAAAGTGTGAGGTTTTACGCTTCTGCTTAAAAAATTCCTGAAGAATCATAGCGCACTCTTTCTCGAGAATGCTGCCGATAATTTGAAGCGTATGGTTATTTCCGTGGATGGATTTTATTCCTTTGAGAGAGGGGAAAAATCCCCCTGTATCCCCCTTTTGTAAAGGGGGAAATAAAGAGGGGAGCTCGATTTGTCCCCCTTTACAAAAGGGGGATACAGGGGGATTTTCTCCCGTATCACTCTGCCTCTTCGGATCCGCACACCCAAACACCAAGGTCCCCACGCGCGCCTGAAGAAGGGCGCCCAAGCACATGGGGCAGGGTTCCAAGGTGACATAGAGAGTGGTGTTGGTAAGCCGCCAATCTTTTTTCTTTTTCCCCGCTTTGGTAAGCACGATCATTTCAGCATGGTGGAGCGGATTACGCGTCTTCTGCCGCGTGTTATAAGCACGAGCAATAATTTTTCCATCTTCCACTAAAACAGCCCCAATGGGAATTTCACCGGCATCGAAGGCCTTTTGGGCTTCTTTGAGGGCTTGTTGCATGAAAAATTCGTGACGAGGTTTTTGAATATCCATTGGCTTAAAAAAAGGGGTCATCCTACTTTAATGTTTTCTATGGCCAGTAATTTTTTCTTAATACCCACTCCACAGCTATACCCCCCAATCCCTCCATTCGCCGCGATCACGCGGTGGCAGGGGATGATGATGGGCAGGGGGTTTTTTCCATTCGCATTGCCCACGGCGCGTGCGGCTTTGGGGAGCTTCACTTTTTGGGCCAGCGTCTTATAGCTGATCGCTTTTCCATAAGGAATCTTCCACAATTGCTTCCACACTTTTTTTTGAAAGCTTGTTCCAAAGGGCAAATCAATTAACTCCCACGGAAAAGGTTTATTTGACCCTTTGAAATAGGCATCAAGCCAACAATTTATTTTAGTTTTTAAATCCCCCTTACGTCCCCCTTTTCGGCCAGAGGCTGATCCGCCTTTGGCGGAAATAAAGGGGGAAAGAGGGGGATTTTTCGTAGGGGCGCGGTTTCCGCGCCCTGGGCGGGGAAACTCAGCCCTTATAAAGGAAATTTTCTGGATTCCATGCCCTGAAATCTGAATTTTTAAGGCTCCTATAGGCGATGCATATTCATAAAATAAAAAAGGAGACGTTTTTGTAGGCATTTTTTGCACCTTTTCCAAATGGGGAATTAATTTATAAGACTTTGAAATAATTATTTAAAATCGAAAAATAATTATTTTCAAGAATCTCAATTCGAGAACTTCTCACTTTGAAATCTTCTAACTTCCCCCAAACGTCAAAAAACAGACCCTAAAAATATATATAGATCAATAAGTTACCTAATATTTTGGGCTTGGCATAGAACCTGCATTATTACCTTGCAGGGGGTTGGGGTTTAAGGTCATGAAAAGTCCGGGTATTTTAGATCAACCAATATCACCGTTACCACCAAGGCCAACATTAGAGTCTCCTCGCCTGGGACAGTTTTATAAGAAGAAGGGGGTCTACGATGGCAAGCTTCTTCATAGTGCTTCCAAGGTGACTTACACTTTTGTTGGAGATAACGAAGTCATTTCCCTTCATTTTGATCGTGATCGCAAGGCCATTTTTTACAAAGGGCACAATATTGAAAATATAGAATTAAGCAATATTCAACAGGCCCATCTCGAAAAATTTCGCCAAGCTTTAATCAAAAATCCAGGAACCAAAGACATGATTGGCGATTTCGATTTGTCCCATCAAGCCTATCTTAAAAAAAGTTTACGTTAAAATGTTTCTAAACTTCCCTTGAAGCAGGCCCTCTATTTAAGAGACAATAAGTCATGGTTCGAGTTCTTAGATCCATCCTTCCCTTAGATAAGCCTCAGATCACTCCGGCACCTTCAGGAGTTAAATTATCCAAATTACCGCCCCTTCCCAAACCACCTGCAGGGGATTGGCGTTATTCCAACGGACATATTTTGGTCAATGGAGAAGACGTGGCTAAAGTGGTGAATCAGCTCGCCGACAAAAGCCCCGCCGAATTATCCCATTTTGCCCGGGAATTGGCCGCTTACCAAAATTACACTTTTTATACGAAATGGGCCAAACGACGCCGGCGTTTGGGGAAAAAACACCGTGATCCCGACAGCATTGATCCTACAGGGGAGTTAAGCCACATCATGGCCTTGGTGGATGCTTATGTGGCCAAGATTTCACGCATATTAAAACGTCGATACGACGAAAAAACAGATGGCATTACTTTTAAGTTAGATGAAGAGGGGCAGCTTATTTTAAATGGAATGAATGTAACTTCCTTCATTGAAATGACACGCCAGTATCCCAGCAAGAAAGCTCAAGTCTTTTTAAGGGGTTTAAAGAACAGGCTGGCCTTGATGGTCGCCAATAAAAGCCGCAGCCCCGCCTACGAAAAAATACGCGAGACCACTGTGAGTTTGTTCCATCAAATTGATGATGAATTAAAGAGAATTATTGAAGAAGAGAGGTTGTTGGAAAATTCGTAAGGGCAATTCGTAAGGGCAATTCATGAATTGCCCTTACATGGCCCTTTATGATACCCCGCCTCCGTGAACGGTTATTCTTTGCGAGAATTTTTTTCTCGTCCCCTAATTTGGCCCCTGCTTGTTTTGATTCTTTCGGTTCTTATTCATGATTCATTTTTTAGAGCCCATGACATTCATTTACCCAAAGGAAAATTTTCTTTGGAGGCCAAACTTCTTTTAAAAGATCCATCCAAAAACAAATTGATTGTTGAACCTTTAAAAGGAAATGCGTTATTAACCGATTTTTCAGGCAAGATCCAAATCACAACGGCCGAACCCATCCCGGCTTCGTGGAATGCAGGCGATGAATTTCATTTTGATTCCATCAAATTATCCAAGCCGGCTCATTATCAAAACCCGGGCGGATTTGATTACCGGCAGTATCTTTACCGCCACAATATCGAAGCCACGGCTTTTGTTTCCAATCTTTCCACCCTTCATAAGGTAAAGGATCACACCCATTTTTTTGTCGAAGCCAAAAACAGGTTTCAGAAAAGAATGACCCGGTGGATTCATCGTGATCCCAACAAGGAAGCCGGAGCCGTGCTCATTGCCATGGTGTGGGGGGATGAAAGCCATTTGAGTGAGGAAACAAACGAATTATTTCGCAAAATGGGGCTTTCCCATCTTTTGGTTTTGTCCGGATTGCAATTTGTTGTTGTGGCGGCCCTGTTTTTTAAGGGGCTTTTATTTTTGGGGCGAATTTATCCCAAAGTTTATTTGTATGGTTGGCGGCAGGTGGCGGCTGTGGGCACCTTGGCTCTGGTAAACATCTATTTGTTTATTTGTGTGTCAAGCCCTTCGGTGATGCGAGCCTATATTGGTATCAGCTGTTATCTGATTGCCCTTGTTTTTAAAAAGGACCGCGATCCCCTCAATATTTTATTTTTGGCCGCCCTTCTTATCCTGATTTTAAATCCGTATGATTTGTTTGAAGTGTCGTTTCAATTTTCTTTTGTTTCTGTCTTAAGCCTCATCCTTTTTCAGCCCACTTTTAAAAATAAAATGGCCATTTTTTTTACAAAGTTTGGCCGATTTGGAAATTTTGCAGGCAATCTTGTCAGCTCTTCTCTGGCTGTTTTTATCGGGTTGGGGCCCCTGCTTCTTTTTTATTTCCACACCCTGCAACCCCATGGTTTGTGGATGAACCTGTGGGCCATCCCGTATGTTGAAATGCTTGTGGTGCCCTTGGGTTTGGCAGGACTGGTGCTGGCCCCCCTTGTGCCCGGCCTGGCTAAAGTCTTTTTATGGATGGGCCTTAAACTGACCGCTTTTTTTCTTACGGTTTTGCATGGGTTGGATTCATTTTTAGACCCACCACCTCTCTTTTACCCACCGTATAAAGGAGAACTCGTTTTGTATTATTTGATTTTGATGTTTTTGTTTTTTCGATTTTCATCCAAAGTGAAGTGGAGTGGGGTTGCCATCCTTGTCTTGATTTTGGTGTCAGAAGTGGGATGGAGTTTTGGTTTTTTCAAACCCGGAAATCAATTTTCAATTACACAAATAGATGTTGGCCAGGGAGATTCCCTTTTGTTGGAATTACCAGGTCATAAGAACATTTTAGTAGATGGGGGAGGGTCTGCTTATTTTGATATGGGAGAAAATGTTCTTATCCCAAATCTTCTTTACCGCCGCATTCCCGCCCTTGATGTGGTTTGTGTAACGCATGCCGATACGGACCATTATCTTGGATTACAAACCCTTTTGGAAAAATATCCGGTGCGTGAACTGTGGTGGAACGGGTTTGTCTCGGAGGATGAACGTTACAATCAATTAATAAAATCAGCCAGACAAAGAGGAATCGTCGTACGTGAAATGACAAAAGGGATGAAGACGAAAATGGATCAAGCCGAGGTCAGTGTGCTTTGGCCCCCTGCAGGAATGCAGCAAAAAAAGGACAATAACGAATCCATCGTACTTCAAATAAAAGTAAAAGAGCATACGGCGCTTCTTACGGGAGATGCGGAATTTCCTTCGGAGGCCAGCCTTGTTGAGGAAGGATTATTACAATCTGCGGATTATTTAAAACTGGGGCATCACGGAAGCCGCACTTCTTCCAGCGAAATGTTTTTACAAGCGGTTCATCCCCAATTGGCCACGGCAGGGCTTAAAGAAGGTAATCGTTTTCACCATCCGCATCCGGAAGTGGTGGAACGTTTGGGACAATGGGGAATTCCATTTTTCCGGACGGATCGTGACGGAGCCATTACGATTCACTTTAAAGAGGGTGGTTTTTTGGTGGATAGATTTGTCGGAGAGAAAGTTTTTATTCTGAGATACTAAAGAGTACCTTTAGGCTTGGACAAACGACAATAGTTTTTCAACCACCCGGCTTATTTCGATATTGGGTGTGGAAGCGCCGGCAGTAATCCCCACTGAAAGGGCGCCATTTTTAAGCCATTGCCTTGTTTCAATTTCAGTTTTTTTTCCAAAAGGCTTGTGGCGGATTAAGGTGGATGAAACCAGGCATTCGGTGCGGTCAATATGATAGGTAGGGGCGATTTTTTCAGCCATTTCACACAGGTGATTGGTGTTGGAACTGTTGTAACCCCCAAGCACCAAAATAAAATCGGGATTTTTTTCCTTCAATTTTACAATGGCATCTTGTCTGTCTTGCGTGGCGTTGCAAATGGTGTCAAAGGACATATAGTGTTCGTTTAAAGCGGTTTCGCCATAACGTTTGATAAGGGCCTGTTTGATCATGTTGGCAATTTGCAGCGATTCAGAAGACAGCATCGTGGTCTGGTTGGCCAAACCAATTTTTATAAAATCGCGGTCAGGATCAAAACCGGGGGACATCACTTCCCTGAATTTTTCGATAAAGGTTTCTTTGTTTTCACCTTTAACAATATAGTCGCATATTTCCTGGGCTTCTTTTTCATTGAAAACAACGATGTATTTTCCATCTGGAAAAACAGAGACACGGGACGTCGTTGCCTGCGTTTCTTCGTGGTAATGTTTTCCGTGAACAACCACGGTGAACCCGTTTTTGGCGTATTTTTCAATGCGCTTCCACACCACAATCACGGAAGCGCAAATAGTGTCGATGAGTTCGCATTTTTTGTCCATGAGCTTTGAAAGCATGTTCACGGTGGTGCCAAAGGCGGGTACGATGACGACGTCATTTTCCTTAATTTCATCAAAATCGGCGTCTTTGTATTGGCCCGCTAAAAAACGAATGCCCATTTTTTGAAGATCGGTATTAACCAAGGGATTATGGATGATTTCGGTGGTGAGAAAAACGCGTTTGTCAGGGTAACGTTTGCGGGTTTCGTAAGCCAGCTCCACCGCTCGGTCAACACCGTAACAAAATCCAAATTCCTTGGCCAAGTGGATGGTAAGGGGCCCATAGGTTTTGGAGTAACCGGCGGCTTTAATTTCTTCAACAAGTTGGCTCTTATAATAGCGGTCAAGATCAGTCTTGATATCGTCCTTAAGCCCAAAGCCCTTGCGGTTCATCTTAAAATCCAAAATGCTTTCGTTTACAGTCATGGGGGTCCTTATTTAGTCAGGTTGAAGGAGGAATACAAGGGGGAATGTGGGGCAACTTTCTGGTGACAAAACCGATAATTAAAACACTATGACTTCTGTTTCATTTCAAACTTATGACATTAGTGGCGATGACTTGATTTGCGCTGAAGAATTACATGCCATCCATCATTTTCAAATGACGCGAAAGATGCTTTTGGGGTTAAGTTTAAAGGCCCTTCAGGCGCCTGACCCAGAAGCTGCCAGAGGGCTTGTTTTGGGTTTGATTTTCTGGGTTGACCAAACCATTGAAAACATGGAAGCCCAAAGTAAGATGAAACCAAACTACACTCTGGATGTTCCTCTTCTTCAACCCACTGCCAACTGGGATGTTTTTCCTACTCAGGTCATCAATTCGATTGTCCGAGGCTATGCCAATCTGCCTCCTTTGGAAAAAGTTTACTTTAAAAGGGAGTTTGAGAAATTTAAAGGCCAACTCAAAGATGGCAGTGTCAATTTGCAAACGGACATAGATGATTCTTCCCTCATCATTTATAATCAAGCTTTTCCGGACGAAATTAGGGCAAACGAGGCTTCTTTTTCACAAAAAGACTGGCAAGACTATGTTAATCGCCAAGAAGCTGAACTGCTCATTCAAGGTAAGAAATTTTGTCCGTAATTAATGTTGCAGAGTCACCCTTCGAGAGCCTCAGGGTGTCCTATAGTTTCAACTGCGTTTTAATCCGTTCAATCGCCTCTTCGATTTTTTCTGTAAATCCAAACGCTGAAAGGCGGAAATAGCCTTCGCCCGAAGGACCAAAGCCGGCGCCAGGGGTGCCCACGACGTGGCATTCGGAAAGAAGTTTGTCGAAAAATTCCCAGGAAGAAAGTTTGGCAGGGGTTTTAAGCCAAATATAGGGGGCGTTTACCCCACCATAAACCTGGATGCCCAACGAACTTAAGCCTTCGCGGATGAGTTTGGCGTTATTCATGTAATAGGCAATGGTCTCGCGGATTTCTTTTTTTCCTTCAGGACTAAAGCAGGCGGCGGCCGCTTTTTGAACGGGGTAGCTTACCCCATTGAATTTGGTGGTGTGACGGCGGCTCCACAGACTGTTGACAGATACTTTATTACCCTGTGAATCTTTTACTTTCAGCTCTTCAGGAATTACCGTGTAGGCGCAACGCGTCCCGGTGAACCCGGCGGTTTTTGAAAAACTCCGGAATTCGATAGCCACTTCCTTGGCTCCTTCGATTTCATAAATGGAATGGGGAATTTGAGCCTCTGAAATAAAAGCCTCATAGGCAGCATCAAACAAAATGACGGCTTCATTTTTACGGGCATAGTCCACCCATTTTTGAAGAGTGGCTTTGTCCATCACAGCCCCCGTGGGGTTGTTGGGTGAACACAAATAAATGAGATCCACTTTTTGTTTGGGAAGTTCCGGTGTGAAATTATTTTCGGCCGTGGTGGGCATGTAGACAAGCCCGGCATAACGTCCGCTTTTATCCAAGGGGCCTGTACGTCCGGCCATTACATTTGTGTCGACATAAACGGGGTAAACAGGGTCGGTAACGGCCACACTATTGTTGATGCTAAAGATTTCCTGAATATTGCCTGTGTCGCATTTGGAACCGTCGGAAACAAAAACTTCCGTTGCTTTTAAAGAAACGCCGCGAGGTTTGAAATCGTTTTCAATAATGGCCTGGATTAAAAACGGGTATCCCTGTTCCGGACCATATCCTTTGAATGTTTCGTTTTTGGCCATTTCGTCCACCCCTTGGTGGAAGGCCTTGATCAACGTTGGGGAGAGGGGACGTACCACGTCGCCAATGCCCAAGCGGATGATATCGGCTTTGGGATTTTTTTCCTGAAAGGTTTTTACACGTCGCCCGATTTCAGGAAACAAGTAACCGGCGGCCAGTTTGAGATAGTTGTCGTTGATTTGAGCCATAAAAGATGGTTGATTTAACGTATTCAATTTTAAAGGTCAACTTGCATGCAAAAGCAAATATTCATCGGTATCGGAGCTAATTTGGGGAGTCCTTTGGCTCAATGTCAAAGAGCTTTAACGCTTCTTTCAGGGCATCCCCAACTTCATTTGGTCAGAACCTCGTCTTTCTATGAGTCGGAACCTTTAGTGCCCGGCGGGGTTTCGCCCAAAACTGTGCCTTGCTATGTCAACGCTGTTTGTGAAATGACCACAGAGCTTAGCCCGGCCAAAGTTTTGGAAATCCTCATTCAAATTGAAAAAGAGATGGGAAGGGAGCGCCGGGCCAAGTGGGAATCACGAATCATTGATCTGGATTTTTTGGCCTATGAGAACGTGGTCTTAAATTCGAGCCAACTGACACTCCCCCACCCTGAAATGGCCCATCGTTCCTTCGTTTTGGTCCCCCTTTGTGAAATAGCCCCCCAGTGGATGCACCCTGTTTTGAAAAAAACAGTGGGGGAAATGGTCCAACTCATGGGACAAAATCAGAAAATAACCCCATTAATGTTGTTGACTCGCTAGAAAGCCTTCTTTAGCATATCGTTTCTATGGCTGTTATTGATTCAAACAAGAAAGAAATTAATTTTAAAATAGTTTATTACGGGCCAGCCCGATCCGGAAAAACCTCTTCAATTCATGCAGTTCAAGAGGGTATTCAGGTGTCCAAAAAATCCAAAATCAAAAAGAACCTCGAAACGGATAAAACCATTTTTTTCGATTTTTTAGCACTCTCTTCTGAAGCCATTGGAGGGTACAAAACCAAATTTCAGGTTTATACCGTTCCTGGGCAGGTCTTATACGAGGATTCCCGGAAGCTTTTGCTAAAAGGAGTGGATGGCCTTCTTTTTGTCGCTGATTCACGCCTGGAAAAATTGGAAGACAATATCCGCAGCATGAGTGAATTAAGGGATCATTTGCAGGCCATGGGCTATGTGCCGGGGGATATCCCCACCGTGTTGCAATACAATAAAAGAGATCTCCCTTCCGCACCGCAAGTGGATGAATTGCGAAAAACCCTCAACATTTATCACTGGGCTGATTTTGAAACTGTGGCCATTAAGGGCCAGGGTGTTGTGGATGCCTTTAAAGAATGCGTCCGCCAGGTGGTATTAAATTTAAAAGAGGTATGATTCGTGTCCCATCATTTTGGAACCTTCTGCCAGTCATCCAAGAATTTCTTTAATCCAAGATCGGTAAGCGTGTGTTTGGCCAGTTGTTGAATAACTGCAAAGGGGACTGTTGCCACATCCGCTCCGATGAGGGCGGCATCAAGAAAGTGGATGGGGTTGCGTACACTGGCCACCAAAATCTCTGTTTTTAGCCGGTAATTGGTATAAATGGTTTTAATTTGTTTGATGAGATCCATGCCTACCTGCCCAATATCATCAAGTCTTCCCACAAAAGGACTAATATAAGTAGCTCCCGCTTTGGCGGCGAGTAACGCCTGATTGGCCGAAAAACAAAGAGTGCAATTGGTTTTAATACCAAGTTCTGTGCAGGTGCGGATGGCTTTCAGGCCTTCTTCAATCAAGGGGATTTTAACGACGATATTGGGATGGATTTTGGCCAAAATCTTGGCTTCTTCAACAATTTCGTGATGCTTGATGGTGACTGTTTCTGCGGAAATGGGGCCATCGACGACGGCGACAATGTCTTTGAGTACATCCTCAAATTTGCGCCCCGTTTTGGCGACTAGCGACGGGTTGGTGGTCACCCCATCAATAACTCCCATGGCATGGGCTTCTTTGATTTCTTTAATATCGGCACTGTCGATGAAGATTTTCATAATTTTCTCCGTGGTTCATGATTTCCGGTAGGGGCAATTCCGGTAAGGGCAATTCATGAATTGCCCTTACACGTTTTTTTAAAACATTCCTCACTGCAAAAATATTTTCGATCCTTTGCATACGCCTGTTTTTGTGGATTATAAACACCGCAAGCGGGACAGGCAATCATTGTGTCTAAAATTTTTTTAGAAGATTCTTGGGTTCCAGATGGTGTTAGTTTTTGTCGAAAAAGAAACTTAAACAAAAAATAACATAAAAGAAATAATAGAATTAATCTGAACAAACCCATTTAATACTCCATCCTGTGTTCAAAAGCGCGAGAAAGTGTGACCGGGTCAGCATACTGAATGTCGCCTCCCACGGGAAGCCCTGAGGCTAATTTGGTCATGCGCAACCCCAGAGGTTTGATCAGTTTTGAAACATACAGGGCTGTGGCATCCCCTGTGACATTGGGGGAAGTAGCCAGAATGATTTCTTCCACGGGCTCGGAACGCAATCGTTGGATTAATTCTTTAACGCGCAGATTGTCCGGTCCAATGCCATCCAAGGGAGAAAGGGCCCCTTGTAACACATGATAACGGCCGCGATAGATTTTCGTTTTTTCCAGGGCCATAAGATCAGAAGATTCTTCAACCACACATAAAATTTTATGATCCCGCATGGGGTTGGTACAAACGGAGCATAGTTCCTGGTCTGTTAAATGAAAACAAACCGAACAAAAACGGATTTTTGAAGTGACCTCGGTTAAGGCTTTTGCCAGGCTGAGGGCATATTGAGCCGGTTGACGCGTGATAAAAAGAGCCAGGCGTAGGGCCGTTTTATTCCCCACGCCGGGAAGTTTTGATAATTCATGTGTGAGAAGGTCAAGAGAGGTCATTTTTTGGGGTGGTCATTTGGCTGGTCACCGAGCGGAGTCGAGGTGGTCCCTTCGACTCCGCTCAGGGACCGGAACTTGCATGCAAATGAGTTTTTTACATCCCGGGGATTTTCAATCCAAGATTACCCATCATGCCACCCATTTGGTCTTGTTGGGCTTCTTGTGCGCGGTTGGTGGCTTCATTAACGGCAGCCATAATGAGGTCTTGGAGCATGTCGATATCGTCTTTATTAACTACTTCAGGATCAATGGTTATTTTGAGCACTTCTCCACGTCCATTTACCTTACAGGTGACCATGCCTCCGCCGCTTGACGCCTCAAATTCCTTGGTGGCAAGCATTTCCTGCTGTTTTTTCAATTCTTTTTGAAGCTGCTGGGCTTGCTTCATGATTTGGTTGATGTTCATTTTTTCTGGCCGACCATCGTTTGTCGGGCATCGTAAAGTTTTACGATGGCCCGTTGATGATAGCCGACTTATTTGATTTCCCTGATTTCTTTTACTTTGGCTCCCAAAATCTCTTGGGCCAGTTTGATGCTTGGGTCATTTAACGCATCTTCTCTTAATTTGGTTGAACGTTGAATTTGCTCTTCTTGTTTTTGTTGGGCCACTGTAGGGCCACCTTGTTTCTGATTTTCCGCCGATTTTTCCAATGAAAAATGAATCTGCTGTTTGAAAAATCCAACCGCCATTTCTTCAATGGTTTTAAGCCGGTCTTTGAGCATGTCAGGGTAGATGGATTGGGGATCAAAGCCAAGAGAAATGAGGTTTTCCACTTTTTTCAAGGGGCGGGCATGTTCCAAAATGGCCCCAATTTGGGGCCGGGTCTCCAAAACTTTTTGGACAAAGGATCGCCAGAGGGAGTGGAGGTCGGGGGATGGTTGACTTGTCGCTGGTCGCTCGTGGGTAGAAGAGGGAGGAGAGGATTGTTGGTTGCTAGTTGCTGGTTCCGGCTGAAGCCTAAGTCGAACCATGTTTGGTGGGTTATTCTCAGCGTTTAACTTCTCCACCAATTCCGGTATCGAAACGAGTTCGCGTACTTTCATCATTTTAATCAGAGTGGTTTCAAAAACGATTTTGGGAAGACTGCTTCGCGAAATTTCTTCGGTGCCGCGCAATAAAATTTGAAACAAGATCAGCAAATGAGTCGAGGGAATTTTTTGTGTCCAATCTTTGAGGTTTTCATTTTCTTGCTGTGAGAGGCTTGTGGGAGATAAGGGGCTTTCTTTAACAATGAGAGCATCACGTAAAAGCTCCAAGAGCCCTTCGGCAAAAATTTTTAGATCAAAACCCTTGTTAAAAAGTCCTTCCACCTGTTTGAGGGCGTGGCCAATATCTTCTGAAAGGATGGCCCTGAGGGTTTCAAGAAGCAATACACGGTCGGCCAACCCCAGAATATCCCGAATTTGCTCGCTTGAAGGGTGATTGCCACAAAAACTGATGACTTGGTCCAAAAGAGAAAGGCTATCGCGCACCGACCCTTCCGAGGCGCCGATGAGAAGATGAATGCTTTCATCATCAAGGGTCACTTTTTCCTGGGACATGATGTTTTTTAAATGCCCCGCAAGTTTGTCTTGAGGGAGCCTTTTAAGGTCAAAGCGCTGGCAGCGTGAGAGAATGGTGATGGGTATTTTGTGAGGTTCAGTTGTGGCAAACACAAAAATGATATGCGGGGGTGGCTCTTCCAATGTTTTAAGCAGGGCATTAAAAGCGCTGGTGGAAAGCATGTGCACTTCATCAATAATATAAATTTTATACTTGCCGTGGGAAGGTAGAAACTTTGTTTGTTCCCTTAATTCACGCACATCATTGACTGAAGTGTTTGAGGCCCCATCAATTTCCAACACATCCATAGATGTTCCCTTGGTGATACCGACACAGGAAGAACAGGTTTGACAAGGGGTGGTGGTGGGGCCTTTTTCGCAATTGAGTGATTTGGCAAAAATACGGGCCAATGAAGTTTTCCCCACACCCCGGGCCCCGCAAAAAAGATAGGCATGATGAATGCGCTTTAAATCAATGGCGTTTTTAAGCGTGGTGACAGCCGCTTCTTGGCCAATGACTTCGTCAAAATGCTGAGGGCGATATTTGCGGGCGAAAACTTGATAACTCAAAATAGTTATGAGTTATGAGTTATGAGTTATGAGACATCTTTTTGAACATCTCATAACCCATAACCCATAACTCAGCTTCTACAAAATAGCCGGGAAACCCGTAGCACCGGGCCACAAGCTTACCGTTGCTTCCTTCCGAACCTGGCGGGTTTGGGCTTAAAAACCCCCGCACGGGCCCCGGCTAGGAATTTAGCTAGCATCTCCACCTATTCATTTCCAAGGGAAAAATGGTTAGAATTTTTTGGCCAATGCCCATTCTGGAGCCAATCCCAGTTTTTGAACCTGTAAATCGATAAAAGAGCCAACATGCCTTGTCATCGGCCAGCTCTCACAGGTATTGCTTAAGATATGAATATTGTTGGCTTTACAAATGGTCCGGCATTTTTTAAATGCTTAAAAAGCTAAGAATAAAAAAGTGAAAAATAGCCGGTTATATGGCAACTTTTTTTGGAAATTGACGAAAAAAGTGGAGAAAGTGAAATATCAATATGAGCCAAGTTGTAGATAATAGCGTACAAAGCGCAGCGCAAGCTATTCTGGGAACGTTAACGAGAGAAAACCTGTTATTAATAAGGGATGCCTCTCAAATTGTTCCTGCCATTGATACTAAAATTCTTAAATCTGAAATAGATCACCTGGCTCTCGCAGTTAGCCGTTATTACGTGATTGTTGAAGACCGGAACCGGGATTTAAAAATATCACCTCAAGAGCAAACAAGAGCGCTGGCAAAAGCAACGGCTTTTTGGTCGGAGTTCCGATACAGGGAAGATTATTTTTCAAAAATGCTTATTGAACGCAATTCAAATCCTTATATTTTTAATAATGTGGCTTATTCCCTTTTTCAAGAAGCAGATTTCCTTCAGGGTAACACAACATCCTGTTCTTCATGTGATCATACAAACTCTTGTGAATAATCATTTTATGGTGGGGTTGGGGGTTCTTGAATATTAACTGCGGGATTTTCTGCAAGATTATTAATAAAATTCTGAATAGTATCTTCTATATCTATATTGGGATCAAATTGAACAAGTATTCTATTGCCCGGAGTTTGGAATGCCCCTGGGGACCTTTGAACATGGGCACTACTGATGGCAAGGGAAGATAATCTTCTATTACTTGTTATTAAAAAAAGATCTTCCATTTTACCATAAGGGTAGAAATAAATTTTCTCAAAAATTGAATTTTCCGAAGAAATTGGAGGATAACCCTCATGAGCCAAATTATCGAAAGCATGGCCTATTTCATGGGCAATAACACCACTCATAACCGTATAATAATTGTCGACAAAAATAATGCCTCCTTCAAATCCAGGCAATCCAAACTCTGACATTGTATCGGGACCAAAATATGCCCCAGCCATAAGTTGCCCATCAGCCCTAATCATGAGCCCAGGTACTACAAAAACATTCAGTCCCTCTACTAAAAGCTGACCTCTAAATTCTCTAATAATCCTTGCTAAAGTTATGTCTTCGATATTAACGGTCCCGGGTTCGTAAAAAATATCTACTTCTGATCCCGGATTCCGTGGAGGTTCGATAATTTGAATTGATTCAGGTAGGATGGCAACACATCCTTGTTGCCAAAGTATATTTGTGATTCGAATAGAACTTCCAAGGGAAGAGTCAATGATGGGATTTCTAACGCCACTTGGCAAGAACATGTCAATAGTTAGATTGTCTAGATAAAATATTTCATTCTTATTATTTTCGTTTTTAGTATTAATATCAGCAAAAGGCTCGCATTCCCAACCGTTGGAGTCATTGCAAATGCCGTTTTGATCCCGATCTTCATAGTCAAAACGACCATTTCCTGCCCCAACGATATTACCATCAGGTAATCTAATTCCTGTATCCAAAAATGATTCTTTAAAAACAAAAATTCGCATCTGAACCATTTTTCTTTGATCGGGTTCTCTTTGGCAGATAGAAATTTCTTTTTCGATTGCCCCAATTTGCTCTGATGCCTGAAAGCGCACCCGGACAGAACCATCGATTAGTGTCATGTGAGTTCTATCTTCTGGAGCATCATCTACCACGGGACCGACTAAACCATCATGGGCATTAAACTGATCATCAGAACATCGATGAGAAATGTGGCAAGTCATCAGGTCCTCAGCATTGCTATCATTATCTAAAGTCATCCCCATGGTGGCTGTTGTTAAAATTTGGGACTTGGAAACAAAAATATCTGTATTGGGACCTGTTTCCGTCAATGTGATCGGAGTTAGATCGTCAAAAGAAGCCGATTGACGAACAGTTCCAAGAGAAAGAGAAAAGGGATTAGTGCTTTGAATGATATCAATGGCGTGAGAATTAAGGTTGGCCTCTGGGTTAATCATACGTATATAAAATCGCTCAGAATCTCGGTCAATAAAATTGCGTGAAGGATCTCCTTCATTATAAATTTGGAGAATGCCAGTCTCAATTCCCTGATCATCTCTCACGACTTCCTTATAGAATCCTCTCTCCCATCGAGCGATTTGCAAATAATCTACAGGGTTATTTGTTTTATCCACAATACCAATTCCGCAATTATCAGGCTGGTTGGGGGCACACTCTGTTCGCTGATTGTTGTTTTTATCTTTCACCACATCAATTTGAATGATGCTTAAAGGCAATCTTTTTTCGGAGAGAGCAAGTCCTTGACCCCCAGCTTCGCGAGAATTCCATTCAACTTGTAGTTGCTGTTTTCCCCCTTTTCCTCCTTCAATATAAATAACTGAGGTAGGATTTTCTCCCGTTTCAATAACATAAGGGCGTGCCAAAGCGTTTGAATGGGAAGGATTTAACCATAGACTGACCGGAGGCTGGGGATCCTCAGGATTATCACCAACAATCCGAACTGTTAACTCTCCTCTCAATGGAGGATCCATCCGTATAGTCAGAGGAACGATGTCATTGTCGTTTTGTGTTTCATTATCAGCTAGATCTTCAAGAAAATCACGGTCGTCATCGTCATTATTGACATAGAGCACTAATTTTTCGATGGGCGGCAGATTGTTATTGGCTCCATTTCCTCCCGACTGAGCTAATCCTTGTGCCATTTTAAAAAATTGGATGCGGTGGATTGTAAACATCACCGGAGCTGGTGGAGAGATATCTCGTCCATCAGAAGTTTGCCCTTGCAGTTCCATTTTATAAATCCCGGGAATGGCAACCGAACCGTCCTCTTTTCGTCCATTCCAAGTTAGATTTCCTATCGGTAGGTTTTGATTATTTATTCCCATCTCGACCCGTGTGCATTCACTGATATGTTGATTGTTTGAATCTTTAATGAAACACCGAACATTTCCCAAACGGGCATTTCCAATAGGATTTGCTACAAAAAAGGCTTGAACAGACCTTCTTTGTTCGTTCAAATCATCCCAATCAATGTAGAGGGTTGTCCCTGTGAGCGAGAGAACGATGATTTCACAGGCATCTCCAGTCAGTATTCCGTCACTATTCCTTTGGTCGGCATTTGGTAGGGAGGGGCAATTATCACACGTATCCTTCACCCCATCTCCATCAGTATCTAAATTTTGTTGCGGTCCGGCATTTGCATTTCGAACACAGCTATCACACACATCACCCACTCCATCGCCGTCAAGATCCCCTTGGTCGTTTGATTCTAGACGCCCATTTTTTGTTTGTGGACAATTGTCATCGCTATCAGCGACACAATCTTGGTCGTAATCTTGCGTTGCACTGTTTAAGTCGGGGCATCTGTCACAAATATCTCCCTTTTCGTCTTGATCACGATCCGTTTGGGCTTCATTAAAATCGTGTGGACAATTATCCGCTTCATCAATGATGTTATCATGATCGCTGTCGGGGGGATCGCAGGCATCTCCAGAACCATCACCATCGGTATCATCTTGATTGTCATTAAAATGCCAAGGGCAGTTGTCAAGATCATCAATTAACGCGTCACCATCATCGTCGTCATCACAGGCATCTCCTTGAGGGTCTCCAGAGGGAAGATCCTTGTCGGTATTGCTTTGGCTGGGATTGTTATGCGTCGGACAATTATCGCATCGCACATCTGCAATGGGACAAGAAGTATCCAAACTACAGGCCTGAATCCCATCCCCATCTGAATCCTGTTCAATACTATTTAGATCGAATGGGAATAAATCGACGCGTTCTCCAGAATTGGCTGCTACTCTTCCAGGAACTCCATCGCCATCACAATCATTATTCCTATCATAGGGAAATTGATCGCAGACATCCCCTAAACCATCTTCGTCTTGATCTAGTTGTCGATTCTCTCCTACTCTTATAGGTAGAGGGTTGGCTATCTCAGGACAATTATCACATTGATCATTAACGTGATCGAGATCGAAGTCTCGAAGAGGATCTTCTACATTAAAGGGCATCGCATGGTCACCAGGGCAAATATCACACGCATCTCCAATTCCATCTCCATCGCTTTCGGGTTGAATTCCTTGTTCGTTTTTAGGATTGGGATGCCTTGGGCAATTATCACAACTATATCCAAGACCATCATTGTCGAATGGATCAGGACCCTCATCCGATTCAACATCAGGATAATCGTCAAAATTTGGAAGTTGAACGCAGGTGTCTTGCAAATCACAGACACCATCTCCATCGGTATCTGGATTTTCATAATCGTAACCCTCACTCATATAAAGATTACGGAGGGGAGCCTGATAAAACAGCTCCACCGATTGACGAATGCATTCGGTGACCTCGGGCCATGGGTCGGTTGCTAATCTGTTTATCGCAAAATCTACGGCCCTTCTCTCCCGATCATCACGATTGCTATCGGGGGTAACCCCAGGGCTTGTAATGACGTCAAGATCAAGCTCAGGACTCAAACCTTGTTCTTCTAAGCATCGACCCGTTTGCTCATTAATGTATTCGGCGCCCAGTTCTTCAAACCGTAGAACTTTGCGAACATTCACTTCGCAGAGTAAAGCATTCGTAATCACGCCACGTTCCAAATTACCTGCTACTTGTCCACCAGCCGCCTCAGCCCCTTGGCACCCGGGAACATAATAAGAATCATCAGCGCCTATGATGTTCCCATTGCCGTGATGGATATGAATAACACCTGGTGCCTCCGGTGGAGCCCCGCCGATGCGAAGATGAAAATTGCGATGATTACGAATCTCTGTTTCGATCGAACCAATTTTCCTATCTTCGTCCACTGTTTCAATATTAGAGAAGGGACAATCCCCGCTAATATTACTACACCGGTGTTCAATAGCATCGACACGTGTCTGTATATCCCTCGGTAATTGGATAGGAGTGCTGTCTCTATAACTATTTCCAACGGCAACTGGAATATTAGTACACCCACACTCCTTGAAATGAATATCTTCGGGTGGAGTTATCTTTTGAGAGGTTTCTCCTAACCCAATATCAACGGCACCAAGGACCATTCTCCAATTTTGGGTATCTTGTTCACTGACGTGGGAACAGATGGGGAGACCTTCTGCATTTCTATCAGAACCCCGCTGAGGACCACGGGCGTAAGCCCGTGGGTGAAAGCGGGTAGCAGCGAAGCTGCTAATGTTTTATAGG
>Ga0154362_159_pt4 | contig 45177 bp, 39 predicted proteins | sample RifGroA2_FD_115890 | JGI IMG/M metagenome (GOLD analysis project Ga0154362, IMG submission 115890) | Deltaproteobacteria bacterium GWA2_45_12
CAACATCGGCAATAATCCATACCGTGTTAAACAACTGGTTATTGCCATAAACTGGAATAGCTGTTCCGCTGGGATTAGCGAGCCTCCAATCCTCACGATACCCATTGCCAACCTGCTGTGGTGCCGTCATCGAAACATTAAAGTCATAAGTTGATCCCGGATTGACGGACCCTTGAACACAAACCGAACCGACGCCGCTCATTCTCGTGCCGGAATTACTTACATACCGAAGACAGGTTCCGTTGTTCCAAGCAAGCGATCCCGTATTTTTCAATGTCCATCGCTTGGTAAAAACCTGACCCGGAGAAAAATCAGAACCATCTTGATAATTTTCGGTCCAGAAGTCAGCTCCTTCTACAATCGCACTCAGACCATAGTTTCCATAGACATTGCCACAGCAGTAATAAACACGAACATAATAATTCCCTGAATAATTCATCTGAAAGCGAACAGAGTCAGTTTGACCGACACCGCGAGCTGACGAGGCAAGGACAGTTCCATTACCGTTGGTCACTTGAAGGTCAAAATCGGCATTGGCAGGGACAGTCAGCTTGACTTCTAAAAAGGCACCGGCAGAGAGTGGGGCAATATTGACTCTCCACCAATCAGTCGTATCGTTAGCCGCTAGGGAATTCTGTATGGTTTGGTTCAGGTTAAAGACATTCGCTGACGCACGATCATGATCAGCAATAACTAATTGCGAAGGGAAAAAAGAAAAAAAGAAGAAAAATAGCCACAGGAACTGCTTCACCCGCCACCTCGATTTCTTTTACAAAGATGGGAAGCCTTTAGTCCTCCTTTACGAAGGAGTCAATTCATTTATTAAGCTCAAATTTGGGGTTTATTAAGCTTCAAATTTGGGATGTGTCAAGGCTTCCATTCTTGGGGAGCCCTTGGATACTTTCCTGAACCACGGAGAGCAAGTCTTAAAAATTCAACAACTTCAGGATCTTCCTTTCCTACAGATGAAGGGTCATATTTATCAGAAGTAGAAAGCTTGGCCTGAAACTCTTCCCAAAGTCCTGCTTCTTCCAAGCGGGCTCGAGCAAATGAAAGTTTTAGGTCAATGCGTTTGTTCTCTGGCGTGATGAATGGATCATATCTCTCTCCCACGAAATTTGGCGTTGGTTTTTTATAAAAAGGAAAATGATCCGACATGGCATACGACCTAAAAGTTGCCGTGTTTATCTCCTCACCATAACGAAAAACTTCGTCTATGGTATCAAACAACGCAAAAATGTTAGACCCGTTTAGATTTTCTATATCTCCAATAATTTTTGTGTTGAACGCATCGAAACGCGCTTGCTCTTTTGGTGTGAGTTCATGGCGCATCAATATTAATAATTGGAAAAGGGCTTCTCTCCGTTGCTCAAGAGAAGCCTCCTTTGGTAAAGCAAATCTTGCTGAAGCATTCTTTTTTATAACAACATTGTCACGTATGTGCCCATACTCATGGAATAAGGCACGCTTGATTCCTTTTGCCCCGCTGTCAACGATTGGGGCGAACTCAATCTTATTTCCATCTGGATTTGCTCGGGCAGAAAATCGTGAGGCATCACGTCTTATTCGAATTTTAATACCAGTCTGAGTTGAAAATTGTGCAAGAATTTTCACATGATTTGGATTAATCATTTCAAACTCATCTGACAGTGGAATTCTACTTGCTTCAGAGAACAGTTGGTTACAGGCATCCTTGAAACGAATATTTTTTCCATTAACAAAGCCACCATTTGGAGCCTCAAGAGTGATATCGGTTTTTTGAATCGCATGACAAACATTTTCTATTTTGTTGGTTGTAGCCATATGAAAAACTTATAAAAGTTGAACATTCATTAACTGTGCAGGTTTTGCGTTAATAGTTACTTGAATGTTTTTGTTTTCATGAAATCCTTGAAGAAGCGCGATAGTGCGTAGGGCATGATGGTATTGTTCACGCGCCTTGTCAAAAGAAGGGGCAAGAGTCATACCTTTGCAATGGGGAGTGGTTTCTTTGAGTTCCCAAGAGCACACTTCAAAATCCTTTGGATTGGGTTCGGGAAAGGTTTCAATGGGTACAAGATAATAGATATTTTGACCGTCTTGTTTAAACGTAATCAAAAGACGCGTAACATTAGGGGGGAAATCAAAATTCTTAACCCATTGCTGGACCTCTTTTAAGTTCTTAGGGCCCACCAGTTTATTTTTTTTAGGAATATGAAAATTAAAATCATCATCGTACACCACACCTTCGTCGTGAAAATAAATGAGATCCCTGGTTAAAGCCAAATGCTGGGCAAATTTTCCCCTCTCAGAGTAGGTGAGCAAAATCGGCATTCCGAGTGTCATCGTGTTTATGACTGCTACCATACACTCTACGACCTCCGACGATATATCCCAATAGGTTAATTCCGATTCAGGCAGTTTAGGTTCCCAGGGTTGATAGAGATGGGGATGAGCTTCCTCAAATGTTTGAGCCTGTACCGCTCTATTTTCTTCTCCATTACGGATAAAAAACAGGAGGCCTAATGCTGTTTTCGTATATTCCCTTTCAAGATTTAAACGCCAATCAAGTAATTGAGGGAAAGCCCCATAACAGGCACGGATGGTCTTTATGTTTTCATCAAATTTCTCTCCAAAATCAAGTCCATCATTTTCAGAGTACAATTTGTATCTTTCCTTAAGGCATTCTTGGACATTGGTATCTTGGTTTGCCGGGGGGGTAAGAGAGGGTGGCGTTTCAGAAAAAAACCAGGTGCGCGGATAGGCTGTATCTTCTTCAGGATATTTTTGAATAAATTTTTCGAAATCTTCGCGAAGCCTTTGGGCTTGTGCCATGGGATCATTGCTTAAACATGTTCTAATAGCTTCAGCATTGGTTTGAAGTTGCTTTAATTTTAACTCGGATGATCCTGATTTTTGGAGATGGATATCTTGATAGTTTTCCTTTTGTAGACAGACAGTTAATTCATTTCCCATAATGGCTTGCCTTAATTTTTCTGAAGGTTAAAGGCAAGTCTAAAATAGAATAGCCTAAAATAGAATACCCCAAATTTGGGGAAAAGCCATGAGGGAAAAAGAATTTACTCCACCTTAAAGGGGACAATAAGGCTGTCATAGACATCATGGTTCTCATCACGAATGATCACTTTTAACTTATAAGAACCTGCTTTTAGGGATTCGATCTTGTTTTGGAACAGGACAATCTCATCGGTGGCCCACGCTTTTTTGAGGCTGGCAATATTGGGGCTTTGCCATACAGGGTTATCGTCTGCATCCAGAACAAAAAGATCTTCCCCTATGGCAATTTGCCCTGTACGCAAATTAAACCCCATCACCTGAAAAGAAGCATAAATAACTTCTCCTTCTTTAAACAAACCGGATTCATTGACAACACCATCAAAACCATTTTTTTTGAGTTGAAAGGATCTTATTTTGACCGTTTGGGGTTCTACAATCTTGATTTTATCCTCCACTCTTTCAACACGGCCTGTGAGTTCATCGGCTACATCGATGGCAATATGATAAGTCCCCGCCTCATCCAACTTTAATGTATTTTCAAAAGTGTAAACCGTCGTATCGCTCTGCTCATCAAAGACCATAAAAGAAGGATTTGAATAGACTTCCTTTCCCTTGTCATTTTTGACTGTAATCCCCTCTTTCACCTTGATACGCCCATTGATCCGGTGCAAACGTCCCAAAACGAGTTTGATGAAAATATCTTCCCCCAGCTCATATTCATGACTTTCATTGAGAGGCCCTATGCTTGACTCCGAATGAAACGTAAAATTAACTAATTCAAGAGGGATGAGGCTGAGCTCGGTTTTGCCTTCAATCCTTAAAACAGCGTCATTAATAAGCCAGATGCCATTTTCCTGATACAACCACACTTCAGCTTCACCCTGGTCAGTTTGTCCAATTACTTTGAATTCAATATGGGCTTCGGCCCAGTTTTTTTCTTGATGGACATTCCAACGGGGAAAATGCCCCAAAGAAATAATGGGCCCAATGGCATCTACGATTTCGGGGCTTCCTGTAACCAGGGTGGCACTTAATTTATAAGGGATGGAGGCTTTAAACCGAAAAACACGGACTAAATAGGCTGAACCCAAAACAAGGGCTACAAGTAAGAAAATCAAACCTACTTTAAAAGTTCGTGATGGCTGCATGAATTGCTTATTATGCAAGATTCCTTCTCTTATGCCCACGATTTTTTAAAGTAAGATGAAATGGAGGAAAAAAATAAAAAGCCCGCTGGTTTCGAGTAAACTCTCCACCAACGGGCCTTTTTTAGAGGGAGGTAGCTTTTAAAAAACGATTAAGCAGCCTGTTTGGAAAGATTTTCGATCTTCTTTTCCAAACCCTTTATTTTGCGAGAAAGGCTTTCAACTTCATCTTTGGAAGGGATACGAAGCACATTTAATACCTGCTTACGTGTATCCACAGCCTTCTCACGGGCAATTTCAACAATTTCAAGATGCTGAACCTTTTCGACAATCTGGTCAATACCTTCACGGACTTCTTTAAGAACCCCATTGGCCTTGCCCAAATCAAACTTCTTAAGCTTTAACAAAACATCATCAGCAATTTTACGAACTTCTTTGGTAATGACTTCTGTTTTTTCAGAGGCCTTGGAATAAACTTCAGAGGCACTGATTTTTTCCAAAATTTCTTCAAGATTTTTACGAATAATGCGGCTTGATTCTTCGCCACGTTTCATAAACTTGTTAACGGCTTTTTCAACCTCAGTTTCAAATTTACCGATGGCTTTGTTTATTTGATTAAAACGATTTTTTAAAAACTTTTTGTGATTTTTATTTTTGGCAACCATAAATTCTCCCCGTTTAAAAATTTTTTAATTTCCTCTCAACCAACCAACGGTTTCTTGAGTAACACAACGCGTCAAAAATTGTCAACACAAAAAATAACGCGCCGCATAAAAAAGAAAAATATTGTCTAACTAACTCATTTTATTGAGCTATATAATAGAATGGATATCTTTGATATGAAGAACTACTTGAGGGTCACCAAAATAAGTATCTAAATTTAAAGTGTAAGCAACATCTGCCTTTTCTCCCAAACTTGAATGGTATTTCCCCATTTTAAAGGCCATGGCTCTACACCTAGCCTCTTCTTGTTGTAGATCAAATTTTAAATGATCCGTTCCCACAATTTTGGCAGAACGAATCGTATTATTGGTGGAAACAAAAACAGGCTGGGGATTTCCTTCACCATAAGGTTCCAACAATTGTAATTCTTTTAAAAGTTGAACATGAATTTCTTTAAGTGACAAATGAGCATCCACACGAAGATGGGGTTTTAAATCATCCGAGGAAACCCGGCTTTTGACGGCTTCTTCAAAAGCAGCAACAAAGGAATGCAAATTTTCTTTGGTTAAACTGAGCCCCGCGGCAGCCTTGTGTCCCCCACATTTTATCAAGTGCTCTTGGCAAGTTCTTAACAGGTCAACCATGGACAAGCCCCCAAAGGAACGGGCCGAACCTTTAAGATTGGGGCCATCCAGACCCAATAAGATAACCGGTTTACTATATTTTGAAACCAACCGTGAGGCGACAATGCCAATCACTCCCGGATGCCACAACTCATGAAACAGGACCAGACTCAGCTTTTTGGAATAATCAGCATTAGACTCAACAAGAGAAATAGCTTGGTCCAAAATATCCTGTTCGATTTTTCTTCTTTCGGCATTGGCTTTTTCCAGACTGTCCGCATAGGGGAGCGCCTCGTCTTCACTAGAGGCTGTCAGCATCCTGAAACCTGTCATGGCATCATATAAGCGGCCCCCTGCATTAATACGAGGACCTAACCGAAACCCCAAAGAAGTCGCATCGGCATCCTCCCCCACCTGGGCTTTTACTTTCAAAACACGCAATCCTGGCCAGAATGTCTTTCTTAATTGACCCAATCCGTTCCTGACCAAAATACGATTGACTCCGGTTAATGGGACCACATCAGCCACGGTGGCCAAGGCCACCAGATCAAGAAATTTTTTCAGATTGGGTTCGGGTCGGTTTGAAAAATGCCCCTTCTCCCTTAGCGCTTGACGCAAAGCCATGACGAAAAAAAAGGCGACACCCGTTCCACAAATCTGTTTAGCCGGGAAAGAGCAGTCGCTTCTTTTTGGATTAAGAACAGCCAAGGCTTCAGGCAATTGAGAAGAAGCTTCATGATGGTCGGTAATAATAAGATCCAAATTCAAGTCGCGACAAAAGAGGGCTTCTTGGTGGGCCACAATCCCGTTGTCAACTGTGATGACAATTTTTGTCCCGTCATTTTTTAATTTTTGAAGGGCTTGCTTGTTTAAGGAATATCCCTCCTTCAACCGGTGGGGAATATACACATGCACGGGAAAACCGATCTCTTTAAAAAAAAGAAACAAAAGGGAGGACGCAACCGTCCCATCCACATCATAGTCACCATAAACGGTTATTTTCTCGCCAGCATCCATGGCTTTTAAAATGCGTGCCACAGCCACGTCCATGCTTGCCAACAAAAAAGGATTGGGGAGATCCTTCAAGTCGGCAAAAAGAAAATCCCGGGCTTGATCCAAACTTGTAATTCCACGGTTATAAAGAAGGGAGGCAACTAAAGGCGACAGCTTAAGCTGGTCGGCAAAGTTTCTAATTTCTTCCTGGTTAAGCTGTGGAAGAGACCATTTTTTCATTTTTTCTTGGAGTGACGTTGAAGCCCATGGTGAGGGAAAATCTTTTGCAACCCCAAATAAACAGGAGATGCAATGAAAATCGTGGAATAGCTGCCAAAAACAATCCCCAACAACATGCAAAAAGCAAAATCATGAAGAACCGGCCCCCCTATAAGAAACACCACCAACAAAACAAAAAACACAGTCAGTGAAGTGACAATAGTGCGGGACAATGTTTCAGTAAGGGACTGATTAATTACCTGAGTCAAAGGGATGGATGCAGGAAGTTTTTTTAAATTTTCGCGAACACGATCATAAATGACGATGGTATCGTTAACCGAATACCCAGTAATGGTAAGCAACGCTGCCAAAATGGGCAAATTAAATTCCTTCCCCAAAAGGGCAAAAAAACCAATGGGAATAACAATATCGTGAATCAAGGCCACAATGGCACCAGGGGCAAACAGAAAATCAAATCGTATTCCCACATACACCAAAATAAGAACCCAAGTTAAAACAACGGCAAAAACCCCGCGTTTCCTCAGTTCAGCCCCTACCTTGGGGCCCACGTTTTCTTCTGAAACAAGTTCCGCCTGGGCATCGAGGGTCTTTAATTTTGAGGTAATTTCATCAGTCACATTACGACCATCAATGGCCTTTGTCTTTATAAGAAACTGGCGTTTGGAACTTTCTCCAAAACTAACCACCTGAACATCACCCAAGCCAAGCCCTTCAATTTGACCACGAATATTTCCTTCATTTAAATCACCACTAAATTGATAGACAAGCTTAATACCTCCCAAAAAATCAACACCGTAATTGAGACCTTTGGTGAACAAAAGATACAAACTGGCCACAAAAAAGAAAATGGAAATGGCCATGAAATGCCATTTATAGTTTAAAAAATGGAAAACCTTTCGTTCTGCTTTTGAACCAGGTTCTGACTGTGAATTTTGTTGCTTCATTATTTTAAATGCTCACTTTCTGTATTTTTTTGCCATAAACAAAATAATCATACATCAACCGCGTCACCACAATGGCTGTGAACATGGTGGTTAAAATCCCGATGGAAAGGGTTGTTGCAAAACCTTTGATGGGCCCCGTGCCGAACTGATACAAAACAATACCGGAAATAAGAGTGGTGATGTTTGAGTCGACAATGGCGGACATGGCATTATCGTACCCGCTTTCAATGATGGAGCGCGCTGTTTTCCCCAGCCTTTGCTCTTCACGCATGCGTTCAAAAATAATGATGTTGGCATCAACAGCCATCCCCATGGTAAGGACAATCCCCGCCAAACCAGGCAAGCTTAAAGAAGCCTGAAACAGGGCCATGATGGCAAAAAGAAAAACAATGTTTAAAATGAGGGCGATGTTGGCAATAATTCCACCCAGTTTGTAGTAAATCATCATAAAAACAATCACCACAAAAGCCGCCACCATGATGGAGGTAAGCCCCATTTTAATGGAGTCTTTTCCTAAAGAAGGCCCCACAACCGTTTTATTCACGACATTTAAGGAAGCTGGCAAAGCTCCTTCTCGTAAAACAAGGGCCAAATCTTCGGCTTCTTTTAGAAGGGATTTATAATCACCATATCCAAGGGTGATCTGAGCCTGCCCTGTCAAAATGGGTTCGTTAATGACGGGCGCTGTCACCAGAACTCCATCAAGCAAAATAGCCAACCGTTCTCTGACGTGGTTTTTGGTAAGTTCACCAAAATTTTTGGAACCTACGTTGTTAAAATTAAGGCTTACATGGGGTTCATTATTGGAAATACCTACACGCGCATCTTGCAACATATCGCCTGAAACATCCGTACGTTTTTTAACAAGATAAGGAATGCCTTTTGTAATTTGGTGAGAAACGGAGTCACGTTCAAGTTCAAAAACAACCTCGGCATCCTCAGGGATTTTACCCTGGAGAACCGTATTTATTTTTTCAACGGCTTGTTTGGAATAATCGTTTTGTACCCCAATCTGGGAAAAGGCTTCTTTGACAAGGCCATCCAAATTTGTTTTTTCGGCATCATCCACCAGTTTAAATTCAAGCAAACCCGTTTTTTTCACGATATCAATGACGCGGTCGGGGTCTTTAAGCCCAGGCAATTCAATGACAAGCCTTTGATCCCCCTGCCTTTGGATGGAAGCTTCCGATACACCAAAACGGTCAATGCGATTACGCACGGCTTCTTCTGCCTGCTTTAAGGTTTCTTCTTTCAAGCGCGACACATAAGGATCAGCCAATTTTAGCTCGAACCCGTTTTCAACGGATTCCCCTTTGACAAAAATATCCCCAAAAATGTCCTTGAGTTTATTTATAAAGTCGGAAGATTGGCTTGAAGGAATTTGAACACGAACGTTATTTGTAGGGTCCATGCGTGAAAGCTTAAGATCGGCAAAAGTCTCTTTGGGAAAAGACCGTTCCATTTCGGCAATCAGCAGATCGACACGGTTTTTTAATGAATCATCAAGATCGACATCCATTTCAAGGTAGAGCCCCCCTCTTAAGTCCAAACCAAGGTTCAAAATTTTCTGGGGGAAAAATTTTTGCCAGCTTTTTTGCCCTGAACCGGAAATCCCCCAAAAGGAAGGAATCAAGATATAAATGGACAAAACAACCAAAGCCAAAGTGGTTGCACTTTTTAACTTCCAATTGGAATTCATCAGGACTCCTTCTTGTCTGAAACAGGATTCAACACTGTGTTTATTTGGGAGCGGTCTAATTTAACGACAACATTGCCCGCTATTTGAAGCATGACATAAGCTTCAGCAAGATCGGTCACCTTGCCATAAATACCACCATTGGTGATGACTTCATCACCCCGTTTAAGTTCGCCAAGCATCTGCTTGCGCACCTTTTGTTGTTTTTGTTGGGGACGGAAAATAAGAAAATAAAAAACAACCACGACAATGATCATGGGTAAAAACATGCTGATGGGGCTGCCTTGGGGTGCAGCGGCCGCTGCCTGCTCCTGGGCCATGGCCATGGAAGAAAAAAAGAGATTCATAGTTGGTTCCTCTTGTTAAAAAATTCCTTTTTGAATTGATCAAAATGGTCGTCTTGAATTGCAAGACGGATTTTTTTTATCAGATTCAAATAGTAATGTAAATTGTGAATTGAACTTAAAATGGATGAAAGAATTTCCTTGGACATGTGCAAATGCCGAAGATAGGCCCGGGAATAATTGCGGCAGGTCAAACAAGAACACTGGGCATCAAGGGGGCCGTCATCTTCGGCAAACTGGGCCTGTTTGATGGCAACAGATCCTGTTTCGGTAAAAAGCGTGCCATTGCGGGCATTGCGCGTGGGCATGACGCAATCAAACATGTCCAGACCAAAATCGATGCAGGTAACCAAATCTTCCGGCGTCCCAACACCCATGAGATAACGTGGTTTGTCTTTGGGTAAAAGAGAGGCGCTGTATTCGGCTAGTTCATACATTTGAGGAATGGGCTCACCAACTGAGAGGCCTCCAAGGGCGTAACCGGAAAAATCATGACATCCCCCACCCCGACTTCCAATCTCCATCAACCTTTCCAGACATTCCTTCCTTAGTTCCGGATATAGGCCGCCTTGGACAATGGCAAACAGGGCCTGATCCTCACGGGTTTTTGCTTTAAGGGAACGTTCTTCCCAGCGGAGAGTACGTTCCATTGAAGTGCGCGCCTCTTCCTTGGTGGCCGGATAGGGCGTGCAATCATCAAAGGCCATGATGATATCAGCACCCAAAGCTTCCTGAATGGCTATTGAATCTTCCGGCCTCATAAAATGTTTGGATCCATCAACGTGAGATTGGAATTCGACCCCTTCTTCTGTAATTCGAGCAAGTTTGGTATTTCGAGTGGCCGGATTTGCCTCATCACGGGGAACTTGGCGGGATTGGGGATTACGTCCCAGGCTAAAAACCTGAAAACCACCGCTATCGGTAAGAATGGGGTAATCCCAACTTATAAACTTGTGAAGCCCTCCCCGCCTTTTGATAAGCTCGTGTCCGGGGCGCAAATAAAGATGATAGGTATTTCCCAAAATAATTTCCGCCCCCAGCGTTTTAAGATCATCCTGGCGTAGGGCCTTGACAGTGCCCACGGTTCCCACCGGCATGAACACGGGGGTTTGAATAATGCCATGGGGGGTACTTATTTCACCCAAACGGGCAAAGCCCGTTTTGCCTTGTTTTTTGATTGAGAATTTCATCAAGCCGGTGTTACAACCAATTCATGAGGCAAAAAGCAACCAATATTGTCTGGCATCATGGTCAAGTCTCACCTGCCGAACGTGAAAAATTTCTAGGACAAAAAGGGATGGTGCTTTGGTTTACAGGCCTCTCGGGTTCTGGCAAGTCGACGGTTGCCCATGAAGTGGAAGCCGCATTGGTTCAACTAAAAAAGAATGCCTTTGTTTTAGATGGCGACAACATCCGCCATGGGTTGAACAGCAATCTTGGATTTTCAGACACGGATCGCACCGAAAACATCCGCCGTTTGGCCGAAGTCACCAAACTATTTTGTGATGCCAATGTGCTTGCCATCACTTCTTTTATTTCGCCCTTTCGCAAAGACCGTGAAGCCGCAAAAAAAATCATCGGTGCCGAACGCTTTTTTGAAATCTATTGTGAAGCTGATCTGGCCACCTGTGAAAAACGTGACCCCAAAGGGCTCTACAAAAAAGCCCGGGCGGGTGAGATTGCCGATTTTACGGGGATTACTTCCCCTTACCAAGCCCCCCTTAAGCCTGATTTGGTTTTAAATACAGGAAAAGAAGAAGTGGCGAAAAGCGTTGAAAACGTATTGGCATTTTTGAAAGAAAAACAATTTTTATGATGTAGGGGTGGGTCTGTGACCCACCCGTAGAGGGCAGGTCTGTGACGCCATATGAGGGCAGGTCACAGACCTGCCCCTACAAAAGAACCCCATGTCCATCGACAAAAACATCATTCCCGACCTAGAAAAAATCAGCGACCCCCAAGCCTTGATCACTGAAATCTTCAAGCGTTTTGGAAACCGTGCTGCCATTGGCACCAGTGGTCAACTCACAGGTTCCGTCATGATCGATATGGCCTCGCATGGAAAGGCCAGACCCCGCATTTTTACCATAGACACATTACGCCTCTTTCCAGAAACCTATACCCTCTTTGGTGAAATCGAAAAAAAATACGGATTCAAAATAGAACGCCTCAAACCCGATCCAAAAAAAATCGAAAAAATGGTCAAAGACCATGGAGAATTCCTCTTTTTTGATAGCAAAGAAAAACAGGAATACTGCTGCCAATTGCGCAAAGTAGAACCCAACGAACGCGTACTTGAAACCTTGGATGTGTGGCTTACGGGTTTACGAACTGACCAGTCCGAATCGCGGGCCGGTACAAAAAAATTCCAGATCATTGAACATGGCCCCAAAAAAAGGCCCATTTTAAAAGTGGCCCCCCTTGTCGACTGGACAGAAAAACAATTGCGCGATTACATCGCCAAAAACAAAGTCCCCCTCCACCCTCTCCTTAAAGAAAATAAAAACGGGTGGTTTTACGAATCGCTCGGCTGTGTGATTTGCACCACCCCCATCGGCCCTGGAGAACCCCGCCGCGCCGGTCGTTGGCGCTGGTTTAATGTTAAGGGCGATGACCACAAGGAATGTGGTTTGCATGTGTTTAAAGAGGATAATGTGTAGGGGCGATCCTTACCTGTCCGCCTTTGGAGGGTGTTCGTCCATTAACGGTAGTGACAGGTCGCGCCGTGCCTGCCTCAGGCAGGTGACCCGTACGGGCGCTGCTTGCTGCGCCCTTATTTACGGGCGAACACAAGGTTCGCCTACAATAATTCGGTTATTCTCTTAAAAACCTCTGAAATTTTTTCTGGCTGATTTCCCCCTGCCTGCGCCATATCCGGCCGACCACCCCCTTTACCACCGACAATCTGTGCCAGTTCACCAACAATTTTTCCGGCTTGGTATTTTGATGTCAAATCCTTGCTAACCGTGACGAGCAAAGAAACTTTTCCGTCAGATTTGGAGGCCAGCACAACAATGCCGCTTCCCAGACGATTTTTGACCTGGTCGGAGAAATCTCGCAGCGCTTTGGGGTCATCGATCTCTGCTTCAAACGCGAGCAATTTGACTCCGTTGATCTCCTTCACTTGGGACATATAATCGGCACCGGCTCCACCGCTGGCAACCTTGGTTTTTAGTTTTGAAATTTCCTGCTCCAAAGCTTTCATACGGTCATTCATCTTCTTGACACGATCCGAAACTTCCAACGGTGTTGCTTTCAGAGTATCGGCTAATTGTTTGAGCGTTCGCTCCTGTTCCTGGAAGGCTTTGAAGGCCGCCATCCCCGTGATGGCTTCGATACGGCGCACTCCGGAGGCAACGGAGGACTCGCTCGTGATTTTAAACAGACCGATTTCGCCCGAGGCATTCAAATGCGTGCCCCCGCAAAACTCCATGCTGTAGGGGCCCACGGTTACCACACGTACACGGTCGCCATATTTTTCGCCGAAAAAAGCAAGAGCGCCCTTCTTTTGGGCCTGTTCCAAACTCATTTCTTCCTTCGTGACCGGGTAATTGGCCTGGATCACTTCGTTCACTCGTGTTTCAATTTTTTGGATTTGTTCGGGCGTTAGGGCTTCAAAATGACTAAAATCAAAACGCAGGCGCTCCGCATCCACTAACGAACCGGCTTGTTTGACGTGATCTCCAAGAATTTCGCGGAGAGCAGCATGAAGGATGTGCGTACCTGTATGATTGAGCATCGTTGGCCTTCGCGTCGCCGAACTTACTTCTGTATGAACCTTCTCTCCCGCTTTAAAACTTCCGCTCAAAACTTTTCCGTGGTGCACCCACAAACCATCAACAGGTTTTTGCGTGTCTTCTATTTGTATTTTTCCGCTCGAGGAAGAAATTATTCCGGAATCTCCCATCTGTCCGCCAGACTCACCGTAGAAAGGCGTTTGATCGAGACAGACTTCAACACTTTGCCCAACATTCACTTCTTTGGCCACCTGCCCCTCGACCAACAACGCCGTGATCTTTGAGTCAGCGACAAGCGCTTCGTAACCCACAAATTTTGTTTTTCCTTTTTCATTGAAAATCTGGCGATAAATTTCGCCGACCTTCTCCTGCCCCGACCCCTTCCAGGCGGCCCGCGCGCGCTTTTTTTGCTCATCCATTTTGCGATCAAATTCACTCTGATCCACTATCAAGCCGCGTTCTTCCGCAATAAGTTGTGTTAAATCTAGAGGAAAACCGAAGGTATCATACAGCCGAAATGCCAATTCCCCGCTTACTTCCTTCCGTCCTTGCTTTATTGCTCGATCCATCTTTTCCTCTAAAACCCCTAACCCGTTTTCAAGTGTCTCCAAAAATCTCTCTTCTTCAGTCTTCACTACCTTCTCGATGAAACTCTGATTCTTCTTCAAATCCGGATAAGCGCCCCCCATTTCGCGGACAAGAATGCCGATACCTTCGTGAAAAAAGGGTTCCTTCATCCCCAAAATTTTTCCATGGCGGATCGCCCGGCGCATAATGCGGCGAAGAACATAACCCCGTCCCTCATTGGAGGGTTGCACGCCATCGCCAACGAGGAATCCCGCAGCGCGGAGATGATCCGACAAAACACGCAGGCTGACATCGTCATTGGGGTTGGCCCCATAAACCTTCCCGGTGCGCTTCGCAAAATATTGGAGGATGGGCTGGAATAAATCGGTGTCGTAATTGCTTTTCTTTTTTTGGAGGACTGCCGCCAAGCGCTCCAAGCCCATGCCGGTGTCGATGGAGGGTTTGGGAAGGGGTGTCATTTTTCCGGAAGCATCCCGGTCAAACTGCATGAAGACCAAGTTCCACACTTCCATAAAATCGGCATCATTGATCGCTGGGTTTCCTTTCGCAACGCCCTCTCCATGCAATTGTTTTAAATCCACGTGGATTTCTGAGCATGGTCCGCAAGGTCCCGTTTCGCCCATGGACCAGAAATTATCCTTTTCATCCAGACGAAGAATGCGTTCCTTGGGCACTCCCTGCTCCTTCATCCAAATTTGTTCGGCCTCGTCATCTTCGCGAAACACCGTAATCCAGAGCCATTCCTTGGGAATGCCGACTTCCTTGGTTAAAAATTCCCAAGCATAGGCAATCGCCTCTTTTTTAAAATAATCACCGAAGGAGAAATTGCCCAGCATTTCAAAAAAAGTATGGTGACGCGGTGTGCGGCCGACATTTTCTAAATCGTTATGCTTGCCAGAAACACGCAAACATTTCTGAGAGCTGGTAGCGCGGGAATACGGACGTTTTTCCTGCCCGGTAAAAACGTCTTTAAAGGGAACCATGCCGGCATTGACAAAAAACAGGGTCGGATCGTTTTGGGGCACAAGCGATGCTGACGCAACACGGCTATGTTTTTTGCTTTCAAAATATTTAAGGAATTTTTCGCGGATTTCGTTGCCTGTCATGGATATTGGATTGTAGGGCGAACACCCTCCTGAGGCGGGCAGGCAAGGTTCGCCCTACGGAGATATGTTAATTCTTCACCGCTTTTTTATCTTTCTCTGCAACCAACGCGGCCTTTGCTGCTTCCGGCCCACCAAGCCCTGCCAATTTGCGGATCTCGGTTTCAATTTTTTGGGTGATGCCATTGTTTTGTTTCAAAAATTGAACAGCATTTTCCTGCCCCTGCCCAATGCGTTCGGGGCCATAAGAAAACCAGGAACCGCTTTTTTCAATAAGTTCATGTTCCACAGCCAAATTTAAAATATCCGATTCTTTGGAAATACCCTGATTGTAAAACATATCAAATTCCACTTCCTGAAAAGGAGGAGCCACCTTGTTTTTTACAACTTTCACACGGGTACGATTCCCTACCATTTGTTCTCCTTGTTTAATCGCCCCAATGCGACGAATATCCATGCGTACGCTGGCATAGAACTTGAGGGCGTTACCTCCAGTAGTTGTTTCAGGATTCCCGAACATCACACCGATTTTCATACGGATTTGGTTGATAAAAATAAGAAGGGTTTTGGAACGGGCCACAGTGGCTGTCAGCTTGCGCAAAGCCTGACTCATCAAACGGGCCTGGGCCCCCATGGTGGCATCCCCCATTTCCCCTTCGATTTCTGCTTTGGGAACCAAAGCCGCCACTGAATCAATCACAATCACGTCCACGGCATTGGAACGGACAAGGGTTTCAGCAATTTCTAAAGCTTGTTCGCCATAATCGGGTTGTGAAATAAGAAGATCTTCCGTTTTAACCCCAATTTTTTTGGAATATTGAACATCCAAGGCATGCTCAGCATCAATAAAGGCACAAATTCCTCCCAGTTTTTGGGCTTCAGCCACCACATGGAGGGTGAGTGTTGTTTTCCCCGATGATTCCGGGCCGTAAACTTCAACAATACGTCCACGAGGAAGCCCCCCAATACCCAGGGCAATATCTAAAGCCAGCGACCCGGTGGGGATGGCATCAATGGCCTTGTTTCTTGAGGCTTCATCGTCCCCCAATCGCATGATGGAACCTTTGCCAAACTGCTTTTCAATGCTGGAAAGGGCCAGGGCAATGGATTTGTTTTTTTCGGTAATATCTTGAGTGGTGGACATGGGGTGGACTCCTTTTAGTTATGAGTGATGAGTGATGAGACCAAAATTTTTCTCATGACTCATCACTCGTAATTCAACTTCTTACTTATAAACCGATCCCTTATTTGTCAACTTACTTATATAGACTTACTTATATAGACTTAAATTTGGAGGGGAAATTTACACCGACTTTAGCGATAATTTCAAAAGAAGATCAAAAAAACCGGGGAAAGAAGTGGCCACACAGTCGATATCTTCAATGACGGAAGGGCCATCAGCAACAAGCGCCGCAACAGCCAAACTCATCGCCACGCGATGGTCACCAAAGCTTTGAAACTTCCCTGCCTTAAAAGGAAAGGGTTTGCCGCCATGAACCTTAAAGCCATCTTCTCTTTCATCAACCCCCACTCCCAAGGTTTTTAAATGCTGGCACATGGTTTTGATGCGATCGCTTTCCTTGACCCGCAATTCTTTGGCATCGGCAACCACAGAATCCCCTTTGGCCCTAGCCGCAGCAATTGAAAAAACGGGAATCTCATCAATGAGTTTTGGAATAATATCCCCACCAATGGATATGGCTTTAAGATCCGCACTTAAAACTTCAATATCCGCCACGGGTTCACCGGACACTTCGCGTTTATCTACAAGCGAAAGTTTTTTTTCTTTACTCCCCTTCTTGGAAACAACCATTTCTTCTAGCACACTCATCAGGGCATCCCGCGTCGGATTCACACCCACATTTTGAATAAGAAGTTTTGAATGAGGAACCACAAGCCCTGCCACCATAAAAAAAGCAGCACTTGAAAAATCACCGGGCACCCTCATCTGAAAATTTTTAAGCTTTGACCCCGGACGAACAGAATGGGTCAGTTTTCTTGATTTGAAGAAAGCCCCCAAACCTTTAAGCATGCGTTCCGTATGGTCACGCGACTGGGCAGGTTCATGCACCACTGTCTCCCCTTTGGCATACAATCCTGCCAACAAAATAGCCGATTTCACCTGAGCTGAGGCCACCGGCATTGTGTAATCAATGCCTTTTAAATTTTTATTCCCCTTCACCGTAATGATGCGTCTTCCACTCGCCTCGTGGTTGACTTCAAACTGGGCCCCCATTTTTTTAAGAGGTTCGATCACCCTTTCCATCGGGCGACGATTAAGAGAGGCATCTCCGGTAAAACGTGATGTAAAAGGCTGGGCGGCCAACAACCCCAGAAGCAGACGCATGGTTGTGCCGGAATTACCACAATCTAAAATTTGATCGGAGGGCCTTAAGCCATCAAGCCCCACCCCGGAAATAACAAGGGTGTCACTGGGACTTAAATCCTCTGGTTTGTGGGACATGCGCACCCCCAGTTGTTGAAAAATACGCATGGTGGACAAAACATCTTCGCCCAAAAGCAGATTTTCAACACGGCTTTCCCCTTCAGCCAACGAACCAAACATCACGGCACGATGGGAAACGGACTTGTCCCCTGGAACAGTGATAGCCCCTTCAAGTTTTTGGGCAGGATGAATCGTGATTGAGTTCATGAGATTTTTTGTCTTAGGGACTGAGCGGATTCAAAATAGTTCAACATTTTCTTTTGTTTTCCTTTGGAAAGAAAATTGGAAATTTTTGTGAGTTCTTTCTGAAAAATTTTTATGGCTTTCAAAAGATGGGGCTTGTTGGAAAAACAGATGTCCCGCCACATTTCTGCAGGAGAAGCTGCAATGCGCGTGGTATCACGAAAACCTCCCCCTGAAAATTGCTTGATCGTCTCGATGGGCAACCCTTGACTAATAACATTCATCAGAGTGGTGGCCATTACTTGCGGCAAATGGCTGGTATAAGCCAAAAGCCGGTCGTGCTCTTTGGGAGGAACAAGAATGGTCTTGGCTCCCATTTTTTGCCAAACCTGCATCACTTTTTTAAGGACAACCGGATGTGTCGTCGCCACAGGCGTGATCAAACATGACTTTCCCCGAAACAAATCGGGAATGGCCGCCATAGCTCCCGATTTTTCAGTACCGGCCAGGGGGTGAGTCCCCACAAAGAAAACATGTTTGGGAAGTTTTTTGGAAGCCTGATCAACAATGGTTTGTTTGGTTGAGCCAACATCAATGACAATGGCCCCTTTTTTTAAATGGGGAGCGATATCTTTTAAATGTCTTAAAATAGCTTGAACCGGACCTGCAAGCACTACAAGGTCGGCATCACGAACACTTGACTCAAGATTGACCCCAATGGTGTCGATGAGCTTTCTTTTTTTTGCTTGAATAAGATTAGCCTTGGAACGACCGACGCCTACAACCTGGCGCGCCAAGCGCCTGCGTTTAAGTTCCAATCCAAAAGACCCACCAATCAATCCTACACCCAAAATGGCTACTTTTTGAAACATACATCAAATCCCGTTAAGCCACGACGGCACTCTTCGGATACGAACCCAAAATTTTGAAAATGGAGCATCGTTTTTTTACCTCTTCCAGCGCTTTGGCAATGCGCTTGTCTTCGGCGTGTCCGTCCAAATCGACAAAAAACATGTATTCCCACGCCTTCTTTTTCAAGGGACGGGATTCGATTTTAGAAAGATTCACTTTAGCCTTGGCCAGAGGTCCCAAAATTTTGTAGAGCGCCCCCACTTCATCGCGGGCCACAAACAAAATAGATGTTTTATCTCCCCCTGTTTTGCCTGCAGCATGAGTCCCTATGACCAAAAAACGGGTATAGTTTTGGGTTTGATCCTGAATACTTTGCTCCAAAACGGGAAGTTGATACACGCTGGCCGCAATTTCAGAAGCGATAGCCGCAACCCCATTTTCTTCGGCCGCAAGCTTTGCGGCCATGGCCGTACTTTCCGTTTCTTTAAGAACAACATGGGGAAGATGATTGGCCAGCCAGTTGCGGCATTGAGCCAGGGCTTGGGGATGGGAATAGACCACCTTGATGGCATTTAAATCCGTTTCATGGCTTAACAAATGATGGCTTACCCTTAGCACCATTTCACCACACACCTTCAAATTTGAATTGGCAAACATATCCAGGGTATGGCTAACCACCCCTTCACTTGAATTTTCAATGGGAACCACGCCATAATCGCTGTGTCCTTTTTCAACATCTTCAAAAATGGCCTGGATACTTTTAACCGGCAACATTTGCGAAGAAGATCCAAAATATTTAACTGCCGCCATATGGGTGAACGTGGCTTCCGGCCCAAGAAAAGCCACACGCACAGGAGCTTCAACTGCCCGGGTGGCTGAAATAATTTCTCGGAAGATGGATTGAATCCCTTCAGGCTTGTAAGGACCGGGATTTGTCTGAATGAGGCGGTCAAAAATGTTTTTTTCCCTGGCCGGCACATGAATGGCCGCACCCTCTTTTCCTTTAAGCTTGCCAATGGCCAGAGCACATTCACCGCGCTTTGACAAAAGCTTCAGGATTTGATCGTCGATGGAATCAATTTTGTTGCGATACTGATCTATTTTTTCAGACATGGGCGAGAATACTAAACCATCGCTTTCAAAGCGGCAACCGGAATCTGGGAGATTAAAAATGGTCTTAGCAGAATGGTTGGTAGGCGCCGCCAATGCTTCCCATCACTCCACAGCAAGCGCTATTTTGAGGGATGAATTGAGTTCTTCCATTATTTCGGGGGAAAGTGATCCTATGAAATGGGTGAGTGATGATTTGGGAAGGCTGACCAATTCGTCACAGTGAATGGAGCTGGAATGTTTGAGCCCTTCTTCGGTGCCAATGGCCACTTGGGTTGAAAGGCCGTCATAGCGGGAATAAACAGGGGCGCAAATGCAGGTTGAAAATTGGGACCCCAATAATGTGTTTCGACTAACAATGACGAATACACGGAATTTTTTCGGGTCTTGCTTGCCCGGTTTGTAAACCCTGTAGAGATCTCCTCGTTTCATAAATCCACCTGGTAGCTAAGCGTATCTTCCGCCTCTTTGTTCAAAGCCCTGGCCTTCTTGTTGAGTATTTTTAAATCCCGACTTTCCCGAAGCGTTCGGGCCATTTGTTCCAAAAAGGCAAGAACGGCCTTTTCAATGATTTCGGACCGGGTTTCGTCCTGCCCCAGGGCCCGATCGAGTCGACTTAAAACAGAAGAAGATAGTGTGATTGATGTCTTGACTTTCATACCCCACTTATACTCCAAATGGAGTATAAATCAACAAAATTTTGCAACAACTTTTTCCTTCCCCTTCCGATAAGTTACCAAACCGGAAAAAACCATGAGCTCCATCGTCTCCCAAATACAGGCCGCTTCGCGGGATTTTTTTGTCCCCCCATTCCAAGACTGGGTGGATCATGTTACCCGTCCTGACGCCACACCCCTTGAACTTCTGCAAGCTTTTGAACATGGTCTTTATCTGGCGTTTGGTGGGCGGGAAGGGACCGAAGAAAGAAAAGAAATTTTAGGGACCTTTTCAATACGCATCGCTATAGATTTAGGCACTGAAACAAGACGGTTGGAGGCTCTCAAATCACACAAAGGCAAACCAACCCCCACTCAAATAAGGGCCTTGGTACAATTAGGCGAAAACTTACGTGAATCAGCTGAAGGAATCCTTACGCAAATTAAAGTTTATTTGTCGCAAGCCGATGTTTGGCCTCTGCAACTTAAGGAGACCCTAAGCTACATCCGCACTTTATTGATTCGCATGCGCGATCATGAACCCATGCTCGGCCAGTTGACAGAACATCCAAAATTATTAAGCCCCTTGGAATTGGATTTTCCCGAATCTCCTATCGATTCGTTTGATGAAGATGTGATTGACAATGTCCTGCTTCAAAAATACACCGCACCCCTTTTCTTTTCCTGGCGGAATTTATTTACATGGCCCCCTCCTTCCTTTCGCAGAACAAACCATGTTGAAGTGAATCTAGCCACTATGGCAGCTCTGCTTGGAGGTCTTACCTTGAGTCAGGGAGATTTATGGATTGATTTAGGAACAGGGAATGGGGACACCCTATGCCAATTGGCCCGAAAATTTTCTATGGCCTCGTTTTTAGGTTTGGATCTGGATGAGTCCTTGAGTGTTCAAGAAGAAAAAACATTGGGACGTCCCCACGGACGTAACAATCCTAGCAATGCCACATATACAGTTTTAACCCAAACTCGCGGTGTGCCTGACTCATCTTCTTTTTATCAAGGTCTGCATGATACCTCGCTTCACACAGCAGGACGGCATGGAGCTCGAGTCAGTTCTATTTTTTACCCGTGCTCGACCGATGGAGATCAATTGGCGCACAGTGCCAAAAGCATGCTGGACACCAGTCTTGATGTTTTACAACCGGGAGGCCTTGGTTTTTTGGTCACTGAAGATCTCCATGTTTTGGCTGAATCTGTGGCTCATTTGGAGGAAAAAAGAGGGAAAATCACAACCCTTGCCTATGCGCCCCGTCCTTTTCATGGAAATCAATTACGGGAAATGGGCATAAAACCCTACCGTCCCTTTGCCTCCGAAATGGGAATTCGAGCCTCTAACCGTTTTGCCCGCGCAGGAACATTTAATTGGGGATATATGATGGCTTTTCGGAGGGCGTGAGGGAAAATTCATTATTGGGCGAATACAAGATTCGCCCCTACTAACTCATTTAAATGAGCGGGAGACGGGGCTCGAACCCGCGACCTCTTCGTTGGCAACGAAGAGCTCTACCACTGAGCTACTCCCGCAAATCCGCCGAAGGCGGATCGTGACCCGCGGCACAAGGCCGCAAGCACGAAAAAAGTTTTACCCCTTTAAAATAAAGACACCAACTTGTCAAACAGATGATGTGTGCCTTTTCTCCATCCCCAAATAAACCATCCGGTCCGCCACTGAAGTTTCCTTGATAAATACCCGCACTTTGTCCCCCACGCCGAAAGACTTTCTTCTTTTCCGGCCCACAAAACGGATATGTTTTTCGTCATAAATATAAAAATCATCGCTCATGTCACGCACATGCAACAGGCCTTCCACAAAATGGGGAATCAATTCGACAAACAGGCCAAACTTGACAATCCGCCGCACTTTCCCTTCAAAGACATTGTCCACATATTTTTCCATGAACCACACACGGTACAAATCAAACATTTCGCGTTCCGCCTCCATGGCCTCGCGCTCCCTGCGCGAGGACTGTGCAGCCATACCTTCCAGATCTTCAACAGACAGAAGCTTTGCCGCTCCATGCCGCTTGATCTCCGGCTTGGAAACATGTTTGGGACTATAGGAAACAACCCCCTCTTTGGAGGAATGCAGCAAAGTCTTTAATTGCCGATGCACCAACAGATCAGGATAACGCCGGATGGGCGAGGTGAAATGGGCATAGTTTCTTAAAGCCAGCCCAAAATGCCCCTTGTTCTTGGGCGAATAAGAAGCTTGTTTCATCGAACGCAACAAAACCTGACTGACCACATCAAACATGGGATGAGCATGGATGGACGCCAAAAAATGGGCAAAATCCTTGGGATGCCGCAGACGGTCCACATGCTTTTTAATGGAAAGCCCTTTCACAAATTTTTCAAATTCTTCCAGCTTGAAAGCATCCGGTTCTTCATGCACACGATAGATTTGGGGAATATGATTTTGCGCAAAATAAGTAGCCACAGCGACATTGGCGGCGATCATGAGTTCCTCGATAAGTAAATGGGCAAAGAACCTCTCCGTCTTGCTAATGGCCATCATTTGGCCGGCTTCATCATAAATAACTTTCGCTTCCGGCAAATCAAATTCAATGGCTCCCCTGTCCTTGCGAAGTTTGATGAGCAAATCGGCCACTTCCTTCATCGCCTTGATGCTTTCAATGATTTTGGGTTGAAAACGGGTTTGATGAAAATGGGAATCAAGCGCTTTTTGCACCTCGGTATAAGTCGCGCGATGCCAGCTGTTCATAACCGCTTCATACAAACGAACATGAAGCGGGGTGGCATCCGGGCCAAATTCAATTTCGCAACAGAGAACCAGCCGATCTTCATTGGGCCTTAAGCTGCAAAGATGGTTGGAAAGTTTTTCAGGAAGCATGGGCACACAGAAATCGGAAAAATAAACAGAGGTGCCACGCTTGAAGGCCTCGGCATTAAGTGGTTTCCCAAGCCTTACATAATGGGCCACATCGGCAATGCAAACATAGAGAAGATAATTTTTCCCTTTTTTGGTGGCATAAACAGCATCATCAAAATCACGGGCCGTTTCTCCGTCAATGGTGATAAGCGGAATTTTCCGCAAATCAATTCGTTTTAAAACTTCATGTTCATCAAGAGAATCACTTAATAATTTTGATTCGTGCTCAACGGCGGAGGGAAACTCGCGCTCGATGGCATGCTTGGCCAAAATGGAGGCGATTTCCGTGTTTTTTTCAAGGGGAGCCCCCAACACTTCAACCACCTGCCCCGTCATGGGGTTTGAAAAGGCCCCCGCATCATCAATTTCAACCAAAACCCGTTTGCCAACAAGGGACGATTTGAGATTTTTCCCCGAAACAACCATGACGATGTCGGTTGAATAATCATGGTTCACAACGAAAAAAACACGCCCCTTTTGTTCCAAGGTTCCGATCCAGCGTTTGCGGCCACGTTCGACAACCCGTAGAATGCGGCCTTCCCGGCGCAGATCACCCGGGGTCGCCCAAACATCCACTTCAACTTTATCATCGGGCAGCCCCCCGTTAATAAAGCGCGGAGGAATAAAAACATCGGGTTCATCGGGGTTATCAGGCAGAACAAAACCATACCCATCACGATGCAGTTTTAAGCTGCCGACAAGTTTTTTCTGGCTAGATTTTTCAGGTTTAGGTGAATGTATTTTTTTTTGACGAGAAAAATGGTGTTTTGATTTCATGATTTATGTGGAAGGCAAAAGTTGGTTTTTTTATACTTTGTATTAGCAGTCTGTTGATAAAGTCCCATTTCATGGTTCGACGGAGCTCACCATGTCCTATAGGTAATTGAAAAATAATGGACACCCTGCTTGCCCGCCTCTGGAGGGAGCTTGTCGAAGGGTCAATTTGAGTTTATCAACAGACTGTTAGTTTGTTCAACATTTGCTTTGCAAGTTTTCCTTCCGTGTATCGTGTATCGGAACAAATTTGCTACCGCAAATTTGTGCGCGAGGGGGGAATTGAACCCCCACAGCCTTGCGGCCGCTAGAACCTGAATCTAGTGCGTCTGCCAGTTCCGCCACTCGCGCTTTTTAAAAAAGTGGTTTTTCTTTATAGGATGGATCCTCGGGCAAATCAATTCTTAATTCAAAAGGCTACCGACACGCCAAATTCCTTGTCCCCCTTTAGGCGACTATGTTAAAAGAATTGGTTTCATGAGAAGGAAAAAATCAAATTCAAATGCAAGGCAGCTTACTAAATTGGTCAGGGGAATCATCTATGGCATCCTGGCTTTTTTTGTATTTCTTCTCATCAGTTTTACAGGTCTTATTGCCTACTATCGAAACGATCTTCCCAAACTAGACACTCTTCAAGACTACAATCCTCCCGTTGTTTCCGAAGTTTACGATAAAAACGAAAGCAAGATCGGCGAATTCTGGACGGAGAAAAGAATCTTGCTCAAACCGGAAGAACTTCCCAAAGTGGCCATTCAGGCTGTTGTGGCCGGTGAAGATGACCGGTTTTATGATCACAAGGGAATTGACTATTGGGGTATCGCCCGCGCCATGCTCGAAAACCTGAAAGCCGGCCACGTTGTCCAAGGGGGCTCCACCATCACCCAACAAGTCACCAAATCCCTTCTTTTGACTCGTGAACGCACCTTCGAACGCAAGATAAAAGAAGCCATGCTTGCCACCGAAATTGAAAAAAAATTCAGCAAGAATGAAATTTTATATCTTTATTTGAATCAGACATTCTTTGGGAACCGTGCCTACGGCATTGAAGCGGCAGCCCAAAATTATTTTCACAAATCAGCCAAGGAGCTAAACATTGCCGAGGCCGCCCTGATTGCAGGTTTGGCCAAGGCCCCTTCCACCTATTCCCCCCTGACCAATTCCAAAATGGCCAAAAACCGTCAGGAATACATTATCGACCGGATGTATGCCGTGGGCTATATCACCAAAGAACAAGCCAAAACAGCCAAACAGGCCCATCTTACCGTTTACAAGGCGGGCACAGACAAGGAATATAACAATCAATATGCCCCATGGTTTACCGAATATGTCCGCAGAACCATTCAGGCCAAATATGGCGAGCAGGTTCCCTATACTCATGGGCTTAAAATTTACACCACTCTTGATTTGAAAATGCAACAAGCTGCTGACAAAGCCGTTTCAAGAGGTTTGGCCGAATTAGATAAACGGGAGGGTTATTCTGGCCCATTGCAAAAACTCGACTCAGAAGACTCTATCCGTAATTTCACAAAAAAAGAACAACTACGCCTTACTCGTGAAAACCCAAACTGGGATTTTATGCACCCGCTTCCCGACGACGAAATCCTGAAAACAAAAGCTCCCTTAGCTCCCAACACTTACTATAAAGCGGTGGTCACAAAACTTGATTCTCAAGGGCAAACCGTAAATGTTTTGGTTGGAAATATTTCCGGTTTGATACGTGTCCACGACTACAAATGGGCCCGTAAGCGAAATCTCAACTCAGCAGGTTATGATGACGCCACCTATGTAAAAGATCCCAAGGGGACTTTTTACCAAGGAGATGTTATTTGGGTTAAATTAAAGGAACCTTCCGAAAAGGAATATCAGGAAAAGGGCTATGCCAAAGGACAAACCTACTTCAGCCTGGAACAAATTCCTGAAGCTGAAAGTGCCCTTTTTTCCTATGATCAACACACCGGGTTTGTCAAAGCCATGGTGGGAGGAAAAGATTTTTCAAAAAGTGAATACAACCGGGCGATGCAGGCCTTCAGGCAAACAGGCTCGGTTTTCAAACCCCTTTTATATTCAGCCGCCCTCGACAAAGGCTACACGCCTGAAACCATCATTGATGATTCTCCCATTTATTATGAATATCTCCCCGGAAAATTTTGGTCCCCTCAAAATTATGGAGGTGAATACAAGGGCCCCACTCCTTTCAGGAACGGGCTCGTTTTTTCGCGAAACATTGTTTCCGTACGTATTCTCATGGACATCGGTGTTGAATATATAGATGCCTATGCCCGAAAACTGGGAGTCGAGTCCCCCATTCAAAAATATTATGCCATGGCCTTGGGAGCCAACGACATGCGCCTTTTTGAAGTAAGCCGTGCCTTTGGAGTATTTGCAACAGGAGGTGTTTTGCCCGATCTTGTTTTTATCACCAAAATTGTTGATCGTTATGGAAATACACTTGAAGAATACGTTCCCAAGGAAAGAATCGCTTTTAATGCACAGCCAAAAAAGGAAGCTCCTGTCGTAAACCCTGCCCCTGACGACACCGCCGAACCTGTTAAAGTGAAAGTACAACTTGACCCGAACCGCTTGAAGGAAGGTGAGGAATGGATCAAAAAAGACAAACTCACCTTAAGTGATATCGAAAAACAAATACTTTACGGAAATTATATCCCCCAAGGATATGCCATTTCTCCAAAGACCGCTTACACCATGATGCATTTGATGAATGACGTCGTCAATTTTGGAACGGGATACAAAGTCAAAGAACTTAAAAGACCCGCCGCAGGAAAAACAGGAACCACCAATGAAGAATCGGACACATGGTTTGTCGGGTTTACCCCTGAACTATTTGCCGGGGTCTGGGTGGGTTTTGACCAGGTCAAAAAAATCGGTTCCCGTGAAACGGGCGGGAAAACCGCCGCTCCCATTTTTTTGTATTATATGCAAGAAGCTCTCAAAGATATTCCCGTGACCGAGTTTGTATATCCCAAAGAAGTTGAGCTTGAACAATTTGATGTCCCGCTGGGCGCAGGAACAGATGATGCTGAAGCCGGTGGCATGTCAAATACGGGAAGTGGTGCGGATTTTTTCATGCATGATTTTTAAATCGGGGGTTCCCCACCAAGATAAAATGAATTACACAACCATCATTCTTGCTGCAGGCATGGGAACTAGACTCCATCCTCTTACACTTAATAAACCCAAATGCCTTCTTGAAATAGCGGGAGAATCTTTTATTTCAAGGACCATTAAAACCTGTCTGAACCATCACATCAAAAAATTCATCATTGTCCTTGGTTTTGAGGCGGAACAGATTAGCCAACATATCCACAATACTTATCCAAACCTGCCCGTTCAGTTTGTCATCAATAAAAAATATAACGAAACCAATACGGGCTATTCCCTATTCCTGGCTTTAAAACAACTCACCGGATCTTTTGTCCTATTTGATGGCGACCTATTGTTTGATCCAAAACTTTTGAATCTTTGCCTTGAAACAGACTCCAAAAATGCCATGGTGACAGATATACGCATCGAGCGCCTGGATGAAGAAGCTCTTAAAGCACGCGCCAACGCAGACAATGCCATCATTGAGCTGGGGAAAAAAATTCCTTTATCCAAAGCCCATGGTGAGTTCATTGGTTTATGTCGTTTTTCAGAAAAAAATGCCCTCACTTTAAGATCAATGATGGAAACCACTTTTGCCAACTCTTCAAACAACCAGCTTTATTATGAGGATGTGATATCCAACTCGCTGGATAAATATGAAAAAGTGGCCCTTGTTCCCACAAAAGATTATCTATGGTCGGAAGTGGATACATTGGAAGATCTTGAACACATCCGATTAAATTGGAACCTTGCATGACAAACCAAAACATGACTTTTGAAAAATCCCTCAAGCCAGCGGCTGTTGAAGAATGGCTGGATGTCGTTTTTTACAGGAAACTGGCTCACAAGCTTGTTCCCCTTTTCATTAAATTAAAATTTTCTCCAAACATGATATCGGGTTTAAGCCTGGCTAGTGGGTTATTAGCCTCACTTTTTGTTTTTCATGAGCATTTCTGGGCTTCCGCCCTTTGCATGGTCATGGCCATCATTTTTGATTGCAGTGACGGCCAGGTAGCCAGGCTTACAGGAAATAAAAACCCTTTTGGCCGCATCATCGATGGTGTTTTTGACATGATATGGATTGTCAGTTTCTGGATCTTACTGGACCGCAGTCCCTACTTTACCAAACACCCCATCCCCCACATCACTTTACTCATGTCGACTGCCGGTTTCTTTTTTGTTGTCCATTGCTGGCGCTATGATGGTGTAAAAATAAAATATCTCGAGCGGGTACAACCTGGTTATTCGGATAAAGATCTCGACCTTTCTCAAATTAGAGTCTTGCTCAAGGAAGAATGGAAAAAGAAAAATATTCTCACCTGTTTTTTATGTGTGTGTATGGCTTTTCAGATGTATTTCTTTGTAAGGGGAAAACATCAAAAAACATCCATCTTCCCCTCCTTAGAGCAACAAGAGGAAGCCAGGTTAAACTTGACTCCTGTGATGCGTTTGTGGAGCTGGCTGGGTGAAAGCCATCATAACACCCTCATGATTTTAGGAATTCTTTTGGCCCCATGGACGCCAGCCGGGCTGTTGTTTGTCTTTTTTTACATTACTATTCCACTTAATTTTTTATGGATTGTTTCGGAATGGAAATGGAAGAAACTATATAAGAACATGTAAGGGCAATTCATGAATTGCCCTTACAAAGGCCCTTACAAAGGCCCTTACAAGACCTCTACAAAGACCCATCACCTGCGTCGCACCAAGGACAAAACAAAAGACGCCCCATGGACCAAAAATGTGGCGCTAATAGCGACTGTGCTTATCCAGAATAACAGCACTCTTAAATCAAGAATCAGCAATACAAACATTAAAAAAACAAAAAAATCCCGTTTCATGAGGGGACGCACTTTTTCAAACCATCCTTCTTTGGCTGATGCCGGTTTATCAGACCATGCCGGTACAAAATCCTTCACATTGGCACTCTTTGTCCGTGTCATCATCTGGTAATAAAGAAAAAGACTCACCAAAAAAGACAGCCCAAAAAGGACCCATCCCCCATTGAAATAAAAAGTGTTTCCCGTTGTCCTGAAAAGACCGACAAAAACCCCAAGCCAAAAAAGATTATTGGCCAAGTCATCCGCTATCGTGTCAAACCAGGCTCCAAAGCGGCTGGATAAGATCTTTATTCTGGCCACTTCACCATCGCAACCATCTATAATGGAAGAAAACTGCATCAAAATAGCCCCTAACACTCTCCACCCATAATTGTTGTTCATGATCAAAAGAGCTGTCAAAACAGCCAAAGCCAAATTAACAAAAGTAATGGTATTGGGGCTTAAATCTGTTTTAACCAACTGCCTGGTCATCGCAAAAGAAACAGGCTTGTTAAGGTGGGGAGCCACCCAGCCTTCGGTTTTGTCTTTAATATTTTGAAAAATCTTTTTTTCAATCGCCTTCAAACTGGCCTTGGAATCTTCCAAACGATGCCACCACATGGGGTTTATCTTTCCCAAATAATCACTCGGATTGGTGATCTTCTTGACATGGACCCAACGAATAAATTCAGACTCGTAATGATACTGTGCCGAAAAAATAGAAACACCACTCTCAAAATGAGGGGTATCGTGGGACAACTGGATATATTCAAGCATGCCAAAACGGTTTAACAGGGGTCTTAAATTTTCAAGGTGTCTGGAGACCATCCAAATTTCTTTGAAACCAGCCTGACGAAGCTGTCTTAATGTACGAATGAAAATGGGCAAACCAAGAACCATCTTTTGGGCCAAATCGGCTGACTCAACAACAAGAACAGCCCTGACGTTTTCAGAGATGCGGCCATCAAGATCGGATTGGAACCCTGAGGTAATTATTTCCACGTAAGCTCCGACCTAGCCACGGGGCCTGACAAATGCAAGGTAAGCTCTTTGGTGCAAGAGGATGGAGGAATATCAAAAGATACGAGGTATGTCTTCGACCAAACATCAAGATAGGGATAGAGAAGCCTTACAAGGGGCGAGGGATTTTTGGCCAGTTTTTCTATTTTAGGCTGATAAAAATTCCCGCACCATTCAAGATTAAGCGACCATGTTTTTTGACTATCCAAAAAGTCATCAAAGCGTCTTTCCTGGGAATAAAAAGAAACGAAAAAAACCGTATGAGAGGCATCCAAACCCGGGATCATCAAATCGGCTGAATGAACAGAATGTCCATCGACATCGTAGGCTTGATGAGTACGGTTTTTCTGAGATTGTTTCATCTCGGTATTGAGAAGGGTTGCATGCCACAAAAGAGAAGCATTAAAATTTTGGGGGGAATAAATATGATGGGAACGCGTCCATTTTTTTAAAACTTTTTTATAGTTGGGGCCTGCAGAAGCAGACAAAGAGATAGAAACAAAAAAAAGTGTAAAAATAAATCGAACCATTTTCATGATTTGTCCCCTATCAAATCGTTCTTGGTAAAGAGCGAATAAACCTTATACCCCTTCGCTTCAAGATTTTGTTTTCCCCCTTCTTCCCTATCAACCAAACTTACCACCCCCACAACATCCAGACCAAAAACTTCGGCACGCTCAATGGCTTTTAATGAACTTCCTCCCGTTGTGATCACATCTTCCAAAATGGCCACTTTCATGGCTGCTTTAAGATTTTTTGTTCCTTCAATCCAGTTCTGGGTCCCATGTTGTTTGGGCTCTTTTCGAATGATAAAAGCATGAATGGGCTTGTTTTTAAGAGCACTTATCACAGAAACAGCACTCACCAAAGGGTCAGCTCCCAAGGTTAACCCTCCTACCGCTTCAACTTGGGGCATCTTTTCAGAAATAAGCTCAAACATCAGCTGCCCAATCAAGGCTGAGCCCTGGGCATGAAGGGCCGTTTGTTTGCCATCAAAATAAAAATTACTTTTTAGCCCTGAAGAAAGGGTCACTTCACGTTTTTCGTAAGAAAGGGTAAGAAGAAGTGCTTTAAGTTGGTCTTTGGACTGCATGGATAGGGGCGTTCTCTTCCCACGCCGTGGCCTTTTAACAAAAGCCTTTAAAGAACATTAGGTGTCAGCAAATGATTTTTCCACTTTTTCCTGTTCTTCTTTACAATTAATGCACAGGTCTGTCACAGGGCGGGCTTCCAATCTCTTGGCCCCAATCTCTTCACCGCAGGATTCACAAACACCAAATTCTCCCTGCTCAATTTTTTTGATGGCTTTTTCGATTTTTCGTAGAAGAACGCGTTCACGGTCTCGAAGACGCATGTTTAAAGATTGATCCGCTTCGGAGGAAGCCAAATCAACTTCATCGGGAAGATCATCCGGGTCAAAAACATACCCCTTTTCCTTGGTACTTTCTGCCTGGCTAAAAAGCTCCTGGCGACGTTGTTCCAACAATTCTTTGAAAAACTTTAATTCTTTTTTATTCATTAAAACCTCCCGTAAAAGACCGTTGATAATAAAACCATGGCTGGTTTTGTCAATCAAAAAAGCCTTATTGCTTTAAGAAGAAAATCCACGATATAGGTAAAACAATCCCTTATCTATGAATAAAAAATCCTCTCTAACAAAAGCCTCTCACATTATTGAAGAAACTCTTAAAAACCTTAAAGCCGATCGATCCTTCAAAGTTTATCCCATTTGGAAACAATGGCCCCAAATCGTTGGAGAAACCATCGCCGCAAAATGTGAAGCCACCTATGTGCAAGGAAAAATACTTGTTGTGACCGTGACAAATTCTGTATGGATGAACGAACTCGGGTTTCAAAAAAGACAAATCCTGGAAAAAATCAAGGAACTCATCCCTGAAAGCACCGTCGAAGATATTCGTTTCCAATTGAAGAGGGAATGACGTTGTCATAAGGGCAATTCACAAATTGCCCTTATCCCCAAGTTCAAGCCACTTTATCTTCTTTTAATTTTTTGGCGTAATCTTGCAGGCTGGACACTTCCAGTTTTTTCTTTTGAAGGGCTTCAATACCACTGGATGCCGCTTGGGCAGCGGCTAAGGTCGTAAAATAAGGGATTTGCGAGGTAAGGGCCGTGCGACGAATGGAAAATGAGTCAACAGCGGTGGCCTTGCCCTCATGGGTATTGATCACCATGGTAATCTCCCCTGCTTTCAGTTTATCGACAATATGGGGAGAGCCCTCACGTACCTTATTCACCCTGATGACATTCAAATTGCGATTTTTGAGATAATTGGCTGTTCCATGGGTGGCCACAATGTCAAAACCAAGATGGGACAATTTTTGGGCCACAGCCACAACGGCTGCTTTGTCTTTGTCCCGCACACTGATAAAAGCAGCTCCATTCAAGGGAAGGATGGTTCCTGCGGCCAGTTCCGCTTTGGCAAAAGCCATTCCGAATTCGGGATCAATCCCCATCACTTCGCCCGTTGATTTCATTTCAGGGCCCAAAAGCGTATCGACCCCCGGGAATTTGGTGAAAGGGAACACCGCCTCTTTCACCGAACGGAATGGGGGAATGATTTCCTGCGTAAAACCCAGTTCTTTTAAAGTTTTTCCTACCATGATTTTGGCGGCCATTTTGGCCAAGGGAACTCCAATGGCCTTTGAAACAAAGGGCACCGTACGTGAGGCACGGGGATTGACTTCAAGAATATAAACCTCACCGTCTTTGACCGCATACTGGATATTCATCAATCCCTTGGTCTCAAGTTCAAGGGCAATGGCTTTGGTTTGTTGACGGATTGAATTAATCACCGAAATTGCCAATGAATGAGGAGGCAAACAACAAGCACTATCTCCTGAATGTACACCGGCATGTTCAATATGTTCCATGATGCCGCCGATAACAACGTCTTTACCATCGCAGAGGGCATCCACATCCACTTCGATGGCTCCTTCCAGATATTGATCAACCAAAACGGGCCTGTCTTCAGAAGCCTGCACCGCTGTTGTCATGTATTTTTTCAAATCATCTTCGTCATAAACAATTTCCATGGCTCTTCCTCCTAAAACATAGGAAGGACGAACCAAAACGGGGTATCCGATCTTTTTGGCAATGACAATGGCCTCTTCGGTGGAACGGGCGATGCCGTTTTTGGGCTGACGTAAATTGAGTTTACCAAGCATGGCCGCAAAACGTTCCCGATCTTCAGCGCGGTCGATGGCATCGGGGCTTGTCCCGATAATGGGAGCGCCCCATTGGTATAATGGAACCGCCAATTTGAGCGGCGTTTGTCCTCCAAACTGGACAATAATTCCATCCGGCTTTTCTTCCTGCAAAACACGAATGACATCCTCTTTGGTCAGCGGTTCAAAATACAGGCGATCGGAAGTGTCGTAGTCGGTTGAAACCGTTTCCGGATTGCAGTTGATCATGATGGTCTCAAAACCTTCTTCGGCAAGGGACTGGCTTGCGTGCACACAGCAATAATCAAACTCAATGCCCTGACCAATGCGGTTGGGACCACCGCCCAAAATAACCACCTTCTTTTTTGTCGTGGGCTGGGCTTCGTTTTCCTGTTCATAGGTGGAATACATATAAGGTGTGAACGCTTCAAACTCGGCCCCACAAGTATCCACACGCTTGTAAACGGGAACGATCTTGTTTTTTTCACGGAAAGAACGAATGCCATCTTCTGTTTGACCTGTAAGCTTGGCCAAACGCCGATCAGAAAATCCCCATTTTTTAGCCTGCAAAAATAAGGGAGCATGCTTTGAGGAAAGCGTACCGAACTTTTTGTCCTTTGATTTCAAAAAAAGCTTCCTGATATTTTTTTCCAAATCGACAATCTGCTTGATCTGGACCAAAAACCACCGGTCGATAAATGTCTCCCTGAAAATTTGATCAACGCTTAACCCTTCGCGAAAGCCTTGGGCCACCCACCACAAACGATCGCCGCGCACCACTTTTAAATGTTCTTTAAGCTCTTTTAAACGCGATGCCTTATTTGTTGATTTTAAGTTTTGTTCTTCAAAACCATAGGTGCCAATTTCAAGGGAGCGAATGGCCTTTTGGAGCGATTCTTTAAAGGTACGGCCAATGGCCATGACCTCGCCCACCGATTTCATCTGGGTTGTCAGGCGGTCATCGGCTTGGGGAAATTTTTCGAAAGTGAATCGGGGGATTTTGGTGACCACATAATCGATGGTGGGTTCAAAGGAAGCGGGCGTTACCTTGGTGATGTCGTTTTTGATTTCATCCAAGGTGTAACCAACGGCCAGTTTTGTTGCAAACTTGGCAATGGGAAAACCCGTGGCCTTGGAAGCCAGGGCCGAACTACGCGAAACACGCGGGTTCATTTCAATGATGACAAGTTCCCCTGTTTTTGGATTAACCCCAAATTGAATATTAGACCCCCCGGTATCCACCCCAATTTCACGAATAATGGCCAAGGCGGCATTGCGCATGAACTGGTATTCTTTGTCGGTAAGGGTTTGGGCGGGGGCCACTGTAATGCTATCCCCGGTATGAATCCCCATGGGGTCAAAATTTTCGATGGAACAAACAATGACGACATTGTCCTTCCTGTCGCGCATCACTTCCAGTTCATATTCTTTCCATCCCAAAACGGATTGTTCCACCAATACTTGGGAAACAGGGGAACAATCCAAAGCCCATTTGATGTGCTCTTTGTATTCCTCCATGGTGTAGGAAATATTGCCGCCTGTACCTCCCAAGGTAAATGCAGGCCTTAAAATAAGAGGGAACCCGATATCTTTGGCGGCAGCCAGTCCTTCTTTTATGTTATGAACAAGGGCGCTCTTGGGAACCTTAAGCCCAATCTTCTGCATGGCTTGTTTGAAGAGATCACGATCTTCAGCCTTTGCAATGGCCCCGACATTGGCCCCAATAAGCTGGACGCCATATTTTTCAAAAACCCCTTTTTTAGCCAGAGCCATGGCGGTATTTAAGGCCGTCTGTCCCCCCAGGGTTGGCAAAAGGGCATCCGGGCGTTCTTTTTCGATGATTTTTTCAACGACTTCGGGAGTAATGGGTTCAATGTAGGTCGCATCCGCCAAACCGGGATCGGTCATGATGGTGGCAGGGTTGGAATTGATAAGAACAACCTCATAGCCCTCTTCTTTTAAAGCCTTCACCCCTTGGGTTCCCGAATAATCAAATTCGCAGGCCTGCCCAATCACAATGGGACCGGCACCGATGATCATGATTTTTTTTAGGTCGGTTCGTTTTGGCATATCTCGGGCGAACACGAGGTTCGCCCCTACCTCATTAAATCAATAAATCTTTGAAACAAATAATGGCTATCATGCGGACCGGGGGCTGCTTCCGGGTGATATTGCACACTAAAAGCGGCAAGTTTTTTATGTTTTATTCCTTCAACGGTTTGATCATTTAAATTGATGTGGCTTACCAGGACATCACTTAAGTGTTCACAATCAACAGCAAAGCCATGGTTTTGGGCGGTAATTTCCACCTTGCGCGTGCTTAAATCCATCACGGGCTGATTGCCCCCGTGATGTCCAAATTTTAATTTGTATGTTTTAGCTCCCAAGGCCAGTCCCAAGATTTGATGGCCCAAACAAATTCCGAAAATAGGTTTTTTGCCCAAAATCTTTTGGACATTGTTGATGGCATACGTACACATGGCCGGATCCCCGGGTCCATTGGACAAAAATACACCATCCGGATTTTCTGCCAACACTTTTTGAGCGGGATAATCTCCTGGCACCACTTTCACCTGGCAGTCATGATCCACAAACATTCGGAGAATGTTCTGCTTGATGCCAAAGTCGTAAGCGATCACTTTGTATTTTTTCTGCCTTCTCGCATTCTTCGATGCCCGCATAAAAGACTCGGTGCCCTTCTTCCACTGGTAAGGTTTCTGACAACTAACAATTCTGGCTAAATCCTGTCCTTCCATGCCTGGAAGTTTTTGGGCTTTTTTAACAAGAGAAGTTTTGTTGGTTAAAGGCCCGGTCACAATAAGGGCCTGCATGGCACCCTTCTCTCGAATGTGGCGCACAAGGGCTCGTGTATCAATGCCTTCAATGCCGGGAATGCGATTCTTTTTTAAATAAGCCGCCAAATCGCTCCGCGCCCTGAAATTACTCACCGTGGGTGAAAGTTCTTTAACCACAAATCCCGAGAGATAAATTTTCGATGATTCAACATCTAGGGCATTGACCCCATAATTCCCTATTTCAGTATAAGTCATGACCACAATTTGCCCTTGATAAGAGGGATCCGTCAAAATTTCCTGATAACCCGACATCGATGTATTAAAAACCACTTCACCGTGCTTGGAACCAGCATAGCCAAACGAGCTCCCTGAAAAAATCGTTCCATCTTGTAAAATGAGATGCGCTGGTTTCATAAATTGAAATCGTAGGGACAATCCTAGGATTGTCCCTACATCGTATATACAATCTTCCCCGAAACAATCGTGGTTTTCACCCTTCCCTTCACCTTCATGCCATCGAAAGGGGAATTTTTGCTTTTGGACTGAAAGGCCGAAGCTTGGACTGTCCATGCCTGGTTTGGATCAAAAATCACCACATCCGCATCCGCACCCACAGCCAGATCTCCCTTCCTTAAACCCACAATGGAAGCCGCCTTCCAGGTTAACAGGGAAATAACGTCCTCAATTTTAAGTTTTTTGGATTCAACCAATTTAAGGGACAATGCCAAAGCGGTCTCCAAACCAACAATGCCAAAACAGGCACAATCATATTCCACTTCTTTGTCAATAAGCGCATGGGGTGCGTGGTCGGTGGCAATAGCATCAATGGTGCCATCGCGCAAACCTTCAATAAGCGCACGTCTGTCTTCTTCACTGCGAAGAGGGGGAGCCATTTTTGTGTTGGTGTCATAGCCGGATACAGCATCATCGGTGAGTGTAAAATGATGGGGAGTCACTTCACAGGTGATGGACAAACCCTTTTTCTTGGCTTTAGCCACCAGTTCCACCCCTTCACGCGTGGCAACATGGGCCACATGCAAACGAGCTCCGGTGAGTTGGGCCAAGTAAATATCCCGGGCAATAATAATATCTTCAGCTTCATTGGGGATGCCGCGAAGCCCCAGAGAAGTGGACATAGATCCTTCACTCATCACCCCTCGCTCTGCCAAGTCGGGATCAATGGCATGGGTAATCACGGGCAAATCAAAACTGCGGGCATACTCCATGGCTAACCGCATGAGCTGGGCATTACGAACTGTTTTTCCATCATCAGAAACAGCCACACATCCTGCTTTTTTCAATTCCCCCATTAAAGAAAGTTCTTTTCCTTCCAATCCTTTAGTGACAGCTCCTATAGGAAAAACATTAACCAGACCCTTTTCTTTAGCCTGCTTTAAAATGTATTGGGTAATAGAGGCTTGATCATTGACGGGATTGGTGTTGGCCATACAACACACTGAAGTAAAACCTCCGGCCGCGGCTGAAGCTGTCCCTGTTTCGATGGTTTCTTTGTATTCAAAGCCGGGTTCCCTTAAGTGGGTGTGTAAATCAACAAAGCCCGGGGCGACAACCAACCCTTTGGCATCAATGACCTGAAAATTTTTATGGGCGGGTTTTAAACCCGCCCCTACGGAACCGGATTTCAAAATATCTTTGACCACCCCATTTTCAATAAGAAGATCCCATTTCCCATTCTTCTTGTTTTTGGGATCAATCAGCGTTCCATTTGTAATCAATAATGTGCCCATTTTCATCTTTCTTCTAATTTTAGAAGCCCCCAATTAACATCCGCACCCCCGCACATCAGCACAACTATTTCCCCCCTGCCAACAGATAGAGCAAGGCCATCCGTACTGAAACTCCGTTGGTCACCTGAGTTAAAATAACAGAATAAGGGCCATCGGCCACTTGGGCATCAATCTCAACGCCCCGATTGACCGGGCCCGGATGCATGATGACTACATCCTTCTTGCAATTCTTTAATACTGATAGGTTAAGTCCATATAATTGTGAATATTCCCTTAATGTAGAAAATGGAGCCAACCCCAGACGTTCCTGTTGAATTCGCAGCATCATAATAACATCGGCATCGCGAACTCCTTCTTGCAACTGATGGGAAACCCTTACCCCCATTTTTTCAATCCCATGGGGCATCATGGTATAGGGGGCCACAACCGTTACCTTGGCTCCCATTTTCAAAAAACCATAAATATTGGACCGGGCTACACGGCTATGAGCAATATCCCCCACGATACTAATATTGAGTCCATCGGTTTTACCCTTGGCATCTTGCACGGTCATAATATCAAGCAAGGCCTGGGTAGGATGCTCATGGGCCCCATCCCCCGCATTAATGACCGAAGCTTTCAAATTTTTGGCCAAGACCCACGGGACGCCTGCCGAGGAATGTCGACATACGATAATATCCGGTCCCATGGCTTCAAGGTTTTTGGCTGTATCTAAAAGATTTTCTCCCTTTTCAATTGAAGAACCACTTTTTGAAATATTGATGACATCGGCCGATAATCTTTTGCCGGCAATTTCAAAAGAAGTGCGCGTGCGTGTGGAACTTTCAAAAAATAAATTAATGACTGTTTTTCCACGGAGCGTGGGAAGTTTTTTGACTGCGCGGTTTGAAACCTCGTTTAAGGTGCGGGCTGTATGAAGAATAAATTCAATCTCCTTACGCGAAAGATCTTCAATACCCAACAAATCCTTTCTTTCAAATTTCATCATTTATTCAAGCACCCCCACTCCATCCTCGCCATCGGTTTCAACAAACTTGACTTTGACGTTATCCCCGGGCTTGGCATCGTAACGCACTCCCGTAATATCCGCCTGAATGGGAAGCTCACGCCCATTGCGTTCCACCATCACCACCAGCTTGACCGCCTTGGGGCGACCAAAATCAAACAAGGCATCCAGCGCACACCGAACTGTGCGTCCCGTATACAAAACATCATCCACCAAATAGATCGTTTTTCCTTCCAGCGAAAAATCGATCTCAGTTTTTTTCATGACCGGGTATTCTGCCAATTGGGATAGATCGTCCCGATAAAGGGTAATATCTAAAATCCCCATATTGACCTTCTGTTTGGTTCTGCCCTCGATTTCAAGTTTTAACCGGGCAGCCAGGGGCACCCCTCGCGTACGAATCCCCACAAAAGCCACGTCCTGCATATTGAGGCCCCCTTTTTTCCAGCTAGCCAGCAAAGTATCGGCCATGGAAGAAATGGTCTCTTTAAGTTGTTTGGTATCGAGCAGTTTTTTCATGGTCAAAAAAAAACCTCCCATTGGGAGGTTTTATGAAACTGGCAAATTGTGTACTTTCTTGGGATTCAATTTTCAAATGCCTCAAAAAATAAGCTGGAAATTTTATAGTGGAGTGCCCCGAGCTTGTCAAGAAAATGAAAATGAAATGGAGAAAAAAATGGAGAAATTTCTTGCCCAAAAAACACTTTTTAAGTATTTCGGGCCCCCTATGACAACAAACTCCGAACTCAATACAATTACTCACATTTGGACACGCTTTAACTTAAGATGGATTTTATCCGGTATTTTCAGTGCCCTGGGTGCTGGGATATTGGCCATGGTCATCGCCTCCATCTTTACTGCCAAAACCTTTGGCGATTGGAGCCAGTCCCTTAAGTTGTTGGCCGCCATCCGTTATGGGGGCGAGGCCTTAGCCTTTGACGCCCCTGTCTTCATCATGGCTTACGGAGCTTCATTGCATGCCAGTCTGTGTATCCTTTATGGTTCCCTCTTTGCCCAATTGGTAAACGAAAAAAGTTCCCCTCTTTCTTTGGTCATTTTAGGCTGGGTGACAAGCGCCATTGTTTGGGTTTTCGGCTTTCAACTCTTCATGCCCACTTTTGATCCCTACCTTCGCATGATCACACCTTTATGGGTGGGGCTTTTCCTGCATTTTACCTTTGGAATCAGCTTTGGGCTTATTTTAAGCTTGTTTCGTCAAAAAAATTGATTTTCATCCGACCCATTGTTCATCTTCTTGGGCAATGGGGCCCTTGTAATTGTCCTTCCAGAATTGAAGAATCGGCCCGTAAAAGTCCGGCTGGATCAATTTAAAAACCCCATACGATACCGTCTCCAAAACTGTTTCCCATTCAAGCCCCGTTCTTTGTTTGAATTTGTTTTGGGCTTTTTCATCCAAGGGAATTATTTCCACCCCTTCAACATGGTAAGAATACAAGACTTCTTTAAGAACTTGTTGCCAATCATCTTCAGTAAAAGATTCGGGCCATGACATTAGTTTTGTCTCGTATTTGCCTTTTTTCTTTCCGGAAGAAATTTTTTCAGTAAGTCTATACGCACCAGGTTTTATAAGTCCTAAAAGGGCTTCCCGGTGCTTGGCCAAAATGGGTTTGGGATCAATGGGTTTGCCAAAAATGACTTCAATGGTCTGCCCCTTGACAACCCATCCCCAAGTTCCCTTGGGATCAATAATGCCAGCCCCGTTCACCACGGTGGGGACAATGGGTTGGCCTGAAATAAGCGACATAAACACCACCTGGGTTTTATGGGGATGCAACCGGGAATGAACAAGATTCCCCTTCTCATCCTCTTCTCTTTCACTTCGCGTCCCCGACCCAAAAACAAAAGTATGGCGAGCCGTGGCCCCAGTGAGCGCCTGTTTTTCTGAATCCGCCTTTATTTTTTGCCGTGCTTGCCGCGGTTTTTCACGGTCAATCATGATGCTGCGTGTGCCATCTGCCAGTTGAAGGAAAAGACCAAGAACAGGAACGTTTTTTCTGGCCACCGCACGAAAATTCATTCCAAGCATCTGGGCCGCCAAAAGTAAGGGGGGGCCCTCGGAAATACTGCCCCCTGTGTGGGTAACATCAATGAGAAAACCCCGGGATGAAGGAGGCAGATTTTCAATCCCCTTCACAACAAGCCTTGCATCCAAGGTAGAAAGACAATGCCCTGCCCAACTAGCCCCCACCATACCCACAGCGGCTTCGTCCCCGAATTCAAGTTCTTCAATTCCTTCGACAACAGAACCAAAAGTTTGGAAAATTCCTGTAATAGCGGCCCATTGTTTGCGGGAATATTCAGAAAAATATCTCGGCTCCACACAAATGTTTCCGTTCGGCAAAAGAGAAATGACAACTTTGCCCGAATCCCAATCAAAATTGAAACTATGGGGAAATCCTGTTTCTTTAAACTGAATACGCTCATAAAAAGCTTCCAAGGTTCTTAAATATTCCCCGATGGCCGACTCTTTTAAAACGCCTGCGGCACATCTTGCTTGCACATAATCAACCAAACGATTGGGATCGATAAGCTTGGGGTGTAAACGGGATCGGTTGGTTTCAAGATAATTAAAAACAGCGCCACGAATCCCATCATAAAAAGCCTCTCGATGCTCATTATCGACCCAGACCTCCCACACACAGTTTCCTCCACGCAGGTTCACCCAGAGGTTTGATAAGGTTGTCAGGGCGGTACTCACATGCCCTTTGGCATCACCGCCAAGAACCATGAGGGAATTCGCTAGCGTAGGATCAAACACAGATGCCGCCACCATACCCCCTGCAAAAAGCGCGGATCCCATCTGTTCATAGGGCCGTTTTTTAGGATGAGTGATGTCGTTAAAATCAGGTGAAGAAGGTTGTGGGGAAACCGTTTTACCAAAAATTCCCAAATCCACTCTCCTTCCCCACTTAAAAGCACCAGAAAGAGAAGCCAAACTATTCGGAGACGGTCTAACTTGAGGTTTGCTTGCAGGATGCATCACGCTCAAAGAAATCCGTCGAGGCGCAAAACTCCTGGGACCAAAACCACTCACAGGCCGAAATGTGTTCAGCAATACAGGCATAAACCTCCCATTGAATTGGAATGTTTTTAATCTCGGCAGGATGAAGAAAAGGTTGCGTTATTTAAAACCATCAGCGAGCCAAAACCCGAGCCATCCCTGTTAATCCAGGCACACGCGGCATTCGGGTATGAGTGGGACTCAACCCACGAACCACTCCCCTATGGATGGTTCTCTGTCCCCGGTGAGGACCTTTATTTCCAGATTGAATGCTGGAAACCGCACCCTGAGCAGATAAAGATGAAGTTGTTGGAACTCTTTTACTTCCTCGCGGAGGTTCTGGGGACGGGTCTGCTGGAACCACCACCGATGCCATCCCCAGCGCACCTACTTCAAACATGGTATGGCCAGGCCGAACCGGAAACTGCCAGGAGGCTTGTAGTGGAGCAGAAATATCAATCCCTTCTATCCCCTCAACCAGTTTGCTGAGATCATTCACAGGTTTGTTCCCGGGGCTAACAATAAATGAAAAATCATTGCGAGGCCTTCGATGAGTGATCTCTGTTTGAAAATAAACCAGACGCCCCTTTCTCTTGGCAAACCGTGCCAGACCTTGCACATGCGTTTGAGTCATTTTCCATGCCAGTTTTTCAAAGACTTCCCTTCCCATTTTTGTCGAAAATGAAGTTTTATATTTTTCCAAAAAACGGTTGGAAAATACGGCATCCGGACCCCAGGCCATCTCATTGCTGACAAAAGTGGAAATAAGAAAGTCGACATCTTCACCTGCAGTGGGATCAACATCCGACACCTGTTTTTCTAGATCGGTAAGTAAATCCAAATAACGCGCACGTGTGAGATAAATATTAAGATTCCGTTTAAGGATTTCTTTGGCGCCACGCACCCACTTGGCTGTAATACCTCCCGAAACATCCCGCACCCTCAATTCTACATAGGGCTGCAATTCCTTCGGCAAATTTTTACGGGCACAGTCGATATCTTCAAGGCTTATATCTACAAGAATCACCCTAAAATCTTTTGCTAATTTTCTAAGTGGGATCTCGGTGCAAGGGCCCGCACCCAGGATCATGACCAGCGGTCGTTTGGAAGAGTCTGGATCTCCTCGATGGCCACGGGTTATTTTGTCCGCCATTTTCAGGATATTTTCACTGCTGATACGGATATGTTCCCGATAGGGTCCATGGATATATTTTTCTACTTGCGGCAGGATGTCAGTATCATCCTCCCGAAACCATTCCACCACATCGGCTACATCGTCCTGGATAACCGGATCTAAAACCGGAAACATAGCTGTGGCAGCAGAAGAAGAAACTCCACCCGCCACAAAAGTATCGGGACCCGATGCAGACTGTGCCCCAGCAGCCATAGGTTCGCCCTGTCCCGATGGGTCGGCAGGAAGCTTATCCTCCATGGATACAGTTCCTGGGGAAGTGGGGGGTGTTTTAGCAATGGATGACATGCTCTCTTTTCGATTGAATTTGGGGAAAGTTGCTCAAAAAAATCCATGTTACATCCTTAATATCCTCTTGTCTTCGAACTACAAAATTTTTGAATTTTATATTACAACAAGGCAGGATGGATGATTTTACCTTCGTAACAGTTGATCGCCCCTTTAAGTTCGGGCCAGCGCTTACAAGCGTCCACCAAGCCATAATGGGCAATACGCAAAACGTAAGGGAAGGTTTCGGTACTTAAGGCCAAAGTAGAGGTCAAGGGAACCACTGCAGGAATATTAGGAACCCCATAGTGCAGCACACCATGTTTGACGACGGCGGGATTTTCGTGGCTTGTTACTTCCGAAGTTTCAATGCAGCCTCCCTGATCGACAGCGACATCAATGATGACGGAACCCTTCTTCATTTTTTTGACCAAAGTTTTGGAAACCAGTTTGGGCGCTTTGGCTCCGGGAATAAGAACCGCTCCTATAAGCAAGTCAGCTATAGGAACCAGCTTGGCTCTCCACCTGGATGTTGAAGGGTGGACATGCAAACGGTCCCCGTATTTTCTCTTCAAATTTTGAAGGCGTTTTTCAAAAACATCCAAGATATGCACGGTGGCTCCAAGGCCCATGGCCATCTGCGCCGCATTTTCCCCCACAACTCCCGCCCCTAAAATCACCACCGTAGCCCCAGGAACTTTGTCGGTGCCCCCCATCAAAACACCGCGCCCTCCTTGATCAATGCGTAACAAATGGGCGCCATTTTGGGTGGCCAGGCGACCGGCAATCTGACTCATGGGGATTAAAAGAGGCAAATGCCCATCGGGGGCTTGCAATGTCTCATAACCAAGGGCGATGATTTTTTTTCGAAGGATTTTTTGGGTAAGCCTGGGGAAAGCCGCCAAATGCAAATAACAAAAAATCATCTGGCCAGGCCGCATCCATTCAAGTTCCTCCATGGTGGGCTCTTTTACTTTAAGCAGAAGGTCTGATTGCAAAATAATTTCTTTAGATGAATGTAATAAGCGGGCCCCTGCTTTTTTGTACTGGCTATCGGCAAAAGAGGAAAGTTCCCCCGCCCCTTTCTGAACACATACACGATGGCCCGTACGAACAAGCGCGCCAATATTTTCAGGAGTTAACGCCACTCGCCCTTCATTCTTCTTTGTTTCTTTTAATAAACCGATCTTCACCAAATCTCCTTTTTCACCCATACACCCATCAAAGAATCATCATAACCGACTTCCCAGTCCTCTTGGGATTGCAAATAATCGGCCAGGGGTTTGTTCTGGCCCAAATGTGCTTTTGAAAGCACCAGGGTTTTAACGCCCAAGTTTTCCCAAAGTTTGGTTAGTTCATCCGGTTTATTGGCCACGCCCATCACCTGATGCAAAAACTCTTCTCCGTAAACAGGAGTGCGGGTGTCCACAAAAACCTTATTACGCGGCCATAAACGAAAAATCAGATATCCCCCCAAATCCATCGAATTATAAACAGCTCCTTTTGGAGGGTATGCAAACAAATAATTTCCTCCCGCCCACGAAAAAGCAGAATGATCAAATCCAACACTGAGAGATCTTCCTAAAATAAAATCCAGACGGCCTTGTTCAGCATTGTACCGCGCCCCTTGAATCCAGCCATTTCTGGCCCACAATAAAGGGATCACAACAAGGATTCCCAACAGAAGAAATTTTACCCGCAAAAAAAACTCTCCTGCTTTTTCCCGTACCCATTTAAGAGAACTTAAACTTCCCAACAAAACAAACATCACCACTACAGCATAAAAAACGAAACGTTGATGCTTAAAGGCCAAAAAAGAAAAATAAAGCGATGCTAAAATAAGTCCCAAGTTTTTTGGAACATCCCGATAAGAAAAAAGAAGCCCTATTCCAGCTATCAGACACAATCCCAGAAAAAGCCAGATAGTCAGATAAGAAAAATGTCCTGCCGATAGAAGAGGAACCCAATCAGACACACGAGCCATTGTGACTGGGGCTGCCATGTGTTTAAAGGGATA
>Ga0154362_166_pt1 | contig 43130 bp, 39 predicted proteins | sample RifGroA2_FD_115890 | JGI IMG/M metagenome (GOLD analysis project Ga0154362, IMG submission 115890) | Deltaproteobacteria bacterium GWA2_45_12
AACGAATCCGGTTTAAGTTAACCGGACACTAGTGTCATTTTATAAGGGCCTGAAAAAGGGCCTTGTTGGCCTGAAAGAACTGGGACCGCGAAGGGAAAATGGGGGGGGGCGCATGGAAAAACGGTAGTTTTGCAAGGGGGCACGGTGAGGCGTGCGAAACTGTCCCCGTAGGGGCGCTGCTCCAGCCTGAGGCTGGTCCGCCTCTGGAGGATGCTGCGCCCTGACAGGGATAGGATTCGATCTAAACTCATACTGCGCCCGCAAATCATAGGCTTCACCCGTGGGGGAAACAGAATCGCCGGCCAAAATTCCATTAAGGCTGGCTCTATGTTGGCCAGAGCTATCTTGCTGATGGCCCTGTGCCCCAGCAGCAACCAAAGTTTGAACTCTGTTCCCTCCTTCCGCAGCAGAATCACCAAGCCTTCTGGCCAATGACGAACCTGAAATCACTTGTTCCATGCTTGCATTGGGATCACTGGCACGACCATTTCCATTGCGCCCCTGTTTTTTCCGTAGCTCTTGGTCCAAAGTAAGCTCCACATCAAAAAGCCTCTTGGTGACTTCGCGCATTTTAACAATGAGTATTTTTGTTGAATGAGGAGGCGAGGTGAACATCAATTTGGCTTTATGAAGCATTTTTGCAAAACGTCTGATGGCAAAAACAAGATGTTCTTCCTCATGGTTTCGTGTTGGACCGAGTAATTCACAAAGGGCGGCCACACGCTCTTGCATTACCTTAAAAAGACGATCGACTTCGGGGTAATAACCTGTTTGGGCATTAAAAGTCTCCAATGCCCCATGAAGTTGGTTCAGCCCTACAAAAAGAAATTTTTGGATGGAATACTCAGGTCTGTTTCCAAGCTCATAATGGGTAAGCCATTCATCAACATTTGAACTCTGTGCAATGACAAAATGCGCCATTTTTTTGAGAAACCCTTTATCCAATCCCCACAAGAGGGCATCATCGGCTGTCAAAGGTCGATCTGATCTTATGGGTTCGGAGTAAGGTTTTTTGGTGCTGCCCCTGTGATAATAATTCCAGGCTTTATACGTTAATGGATGAAGAGGAATCCGGTTTTGATCGGCCAAAGCAATCAAAGGCTCAATGGCATTGCGCCCTTCTTGCGCCTCTTTTCCCGTCCAAGCTTTGATACCATCCCGAAATTCATCAAAGCTGACACCTTCTTCTATCCATTGCTGGCTTCGGGCATGGGAAAAGGCTTTCCAAAGAACACTGTCAATGTATCCATCCCGTGCATTACGGGTTCCATCTCCCAGACCGTCATGAAGACCATCCGGATCCCTTCCCTTCTCAATACGCCGCACGAGCTTGGTAAGTCCCGCATGAAATTTGTCGCATTCCCCCATTGCGGCCAGTATTTTCCATTCATCACGAATTTCTCCAAGTTCAACAAGGTGTGGGGGCGCACAGTTTTCGACATCTCTGAAAAGACCTTTGGGGGACCTTAAATGATCGGCAGAAAAACCGAGGTTGTAGTGGGTGAAAAGCCGGGCCATGTCTTCTTCAATAGCCGGTAAAATATCGTTGGTTGCCTTGACTAACTCGGCTTCAAGACGGCTTAAGACAGCCGGATTGGTATAATCAATGTCACTTAGATCAAGAATGCGATCCTGAAATTCACTGGCCAGGCCATAAATTTCATAATTTTTACCAGCCCCACCTCCCATGAGCAAAGCAGCCACTTCAACACTCTGAATAAATTCGATTTCCATCACTTCCCAATCGGCACGTCCATTGTTCATGCGATGGGGAGACATAAGCTTTCGGTATTCTTCCAAGGCTTCTGCCGATCCACCGGCTATAGTCATGTAAGTTTTTCTTCCCGATAGCATATCCTTTGCGTTGAAAAACCCCCCCTCAACGAGAATACGATCGGCCAATTCCTTTTTTCCCCTTCGAACCAAATCACAATAAATTTCCAAGTAGGGAATGCTCCCGGCTCCGTCAAAGGCTTTGGCTGGCATGACAAGGACGGGACAATAGGGCTTCGACACTCCTGTTTCTGATGGTTTTCCCTTCAAGTCAAAAAGGCTCAAGAATTCCTCATCTTTAAAAAGTTCCACAAGTTCTTTGGCTTTCTGATTTAAAAAAATGATGTTGGGCCGATATCTCCTTAAGTAACCGTTACGCATTCGGTTAGGTAAATAATCAATGTCACGTCCGGCATTTTCCCCTTGTGGATTTAGGGGGGTTGTCTCATAAAAATTGGCCACACGATTTGTCCCTAATTCCCTCATTTCCCACACCAGCTCATCGGCAGAGGTGAAGGTTGTCATGCCAAAATCAAGCTGAAGGCCCGTTTCCTGTTGAGCATCATACCCACAATCCATCAGACGACGTTGATGCGCCCAACGGGCATTCATGGCACCTCCACCAATGGACACGGCCTGGTTTTCAGAACTTCGGTCAGCAGGATGGGCTCGTAACCAGCATGAAACAGGGTCGTAATAAGCATAAGCGGCAGGAAGGGGCCTTCCTTGGTTAAGCTTACGCTGTTCTGATTTGATTAATGCGACCAGATCTTTTTGCAGTTGATAAATCAGGGGAATAATGTGAGTGCGCTGGTCTGATTCAACAAGATCGGGCCGGGCACGTTCTAGAATACGGGTGAGATATTTGCCTAGGTGTGTGGGCGCAGCAAGCGGCGCCCCTACGATGTCTGCATGAATATCCCTCATGGCTTCATAGAGTTTTTTCATTTCCGGATGATCAATTAAATACCCCTCAATGACACCGCGGACTCGATCACTTTTCCAAAATGAAGCTGAAGCCGGATCTGCTTCATGACGCAATGAATCGTGTGTAAAAATAGTGTTGTCAATTCTGGAAAGATTTAGACCTGACTGGACAAGTTTGCCATCTCCAAGAAACCCCCTGTGCCATTGAATGACTCGTGGAGGTTCAAGAGTGTTGCCTTTAATCACAAGAACCACTTGTTTGTTTGGATGTTGTTCCACTGCGTGTAGCATTTCTTTCCAAAAGGATTGTGGTGGTTCAAAAAAATCCATTTGGTAGGCATCGATGACAAACTCATAAATACTTGGGTTTGCTTGAAGGGCCGTGTGAATATAATCGGCCAAATCATCCCAAGTGTGAATGCCTGAATTTGTCAAAACATATCGATCCTTATTTTCTACTTTGTGCCATTCATACCGGGCCTTAAAAGAGGCGTGGACGGAACGAGTACCATCAGAAGAGACTACCGCGCTATCAAGCCAAGAGGAAAATCTTGTTTCAGGAGATTTTTTTGTAGCCTCAAAAGTGGGGAACATGCCGTGGCCTTCATCATGCACCTGTATATCGTCTTTACTAAAACCGGCACGGACAAGAAGTTCGATGGTTTGTTCCTTGGTGCGATGAAATGAAAAACGGATCCGGGCCAAGTGCTGATAGATATCAATCTGCAAGCTTAAATCATCATTAGAAATATCATTCCATTCATGATGGGGAGTAATCTGGCTGACCACAAAACTTCCCCCAATTTTAAGGGCACGATAACATTGCCGATAAAATCGAAGCACCTCATCGTCATTTAAATAAGGGGTAAGCCCATGGCTGGTAAGGACATCGGCTTCTTCATGCATGTTCAGTTTGAAAGCATCACGCCACAAAGTACGAAGAGGAACGCCTTGAGAACGGGCAAGTTGGCTAGCGCCAGCAAGAGACGCTGCATCGCGGTCGATGGCGAGAAATTGAATGCCTTGTACGGACGTTGCTCCAGCCTGAGGCTGGTCCGCCTCTGGAGGATGCCGCGCCCCTACACCAATGATTCCCCGCGCATAGCCGCTGGGAACATCAATGACCGTAAGAACATCCAGTTGGTCTTTTCTCCCATCGGTAAGGGCGGTTCGCGAACCGCCCCTACGAATGGTTTTCGTTAACACTCTATTAAAAACCTCAAATCGTTTGAGGGTTCCTACATTTAAGGGAAGTCGGTGCAAAATTTCGTGATCAAGATCTGTTTCATTTGGCGCGCGAGCCAAAACTTCGGGATTAAAACGGTAATCTGAGAAATGTCCATCCAACCCTCCATGGCGCAACAAATAAAGCCCCAGTTCTCCGACGGCCATTTTTTCAGCCAAGGGAAATAATCTTTCGCGATCAGCCACCGAAATAGGGCCGTCTGCAATAGCGGCATCAATGCGTGCTTTTATCCGGGCCAAAACTTGGGCCGGGGTTTCTTCTTGGGTATCGTGGGTACTTAATGTTTCTCTGGGCTTTAAACGGAGTCCAAATCGAGGACCATCGGGAGGGCCAAAAGATTCGTAAAGACGTACGGGGTGTGGTCTAGAGGTCAATAAAGTCGGCTGTTCAGGAGCGGGACGTAAGTCTTCAGGTACTAAGGTGTAACGTGTTTCATCAGAGACTTGCCATTGAAGGGGACTTCCGTTTGATACATTTCCACTTTGAGCCGCTTGAAGAGCGTCTAAATAAGCTTCCCAGTCGGTAGAATAAATTCTAGGTGTTGGATTTGTGCCGTCAGTCATTTTACTTTCTTCTTCTATCTTCCCACTCTAAACATTGTTTTAAACCCCTGCCCCATCACTCCACGCCCGAATAAAGACATTCTCCCGGATCGAAACATCGGTGCGGGTCGTACGGGCTGTACGGGCGCATCTCGTGTTCGCCCATTAACGGGAACGATGCCCTGAGAGCGAACACGAGATGCGCCCTTACCTATCGCCCCCATCTCACTTCCAAATTCTTCAAAATCGCACCCAGTCTCAAGAACGGCTATTCCGGCTTTATCAAACAGGGGGCTGGGAGCTAGAGGTAGCTTTTTTCTAGCTTCGGCAGAGGGATCAAAATGTTTCGTATTAAATCCCCCTCTTTCCCCCTTTAATAAAGGGGGACGTAAGGGGGATTTTTTCGCCACAAACCCATGCCGAGCCGTATTTTTACTGATGAGGCGGTGCTCGGTAAGGCTTTGGAATACAATTTCCTCCTCGGCAAAAATATCGTGGGGATTAATGATGTTGCGGATGAAATTCTGGCCTGGGGCCATGACCGTTGAGGCTTTAAGAATGCGGGCGTCTGCATCTTTTTTATTGGCAAAGCCAATCCAACGCACATTGTGCGAGCTGGCCATTTCAGTTAAGGCTTCATCGTTTTCAGGGTGGGGAACAAAGCGGATATTTTGTCCACTGTTGGTGGAAGCAACCAAACTCTTAAGTCTGACGATGTCAGACTTGTCGGACCTGTCTGACGGGTCGGAATGGTCTGACGAATAAGACACCGTTACATCGTTGCCTGCGGCCAGGGCCATACCTAAAAGGGCGCTTACTTCGGCCAAACTCGAATTTTTTCCAAAAACGATCCACCCATGGCCACGGGCGCCATAAATAAGCCGGTTTTCTTCACCCAAAATATCGGGCTGACGAATTTCAGGGTTTGCCATACGGGCTTCTGCACGTTTGGCAACTCTTCTAAAAACATTTTGCGCACTCATATCCCCGGCAAAATTTTTCAATTCAAGTTCTTGCGTGCTTTCCATGGTGACAAATTGTTTTAAATAATGGGGTCCCCCTGCCTTGGAACCGGCAATGCCGGAAAGATTGATTCCACCAAAATCATGCCGTCCTACAATGGCTCCCGTAATATTGCGATTGATGTACAAATTGCCGACGCGAATCCATTTGCCCTCGGCTAATTCTTCAGCACTTGGCGACCGGGTGATAATTCCACCGGTAAGCCCATACTTGGAAAGCTGAGCCAAAATCATGGCTTCTTCCAAAGTGTCCACACGGGTGAGGGCCAGAACCGGTCCGAAATTTTCATCCTGAAAGATTTCGCTGCACCATTGTTCGGGAGGAATTTCAAAAATGGTAGGGTTGATGAAATGGCCGGATTTTTGACCCACCGCAGGACTCGACCGCCCTTCGACTACGCTCAGGGACCGGTCGCTGAGCGGAGTCGAAGCGATATTTCTACCATCCAACAACAACACTCCCTGATTCTCCTTCACAACCCGCCCAATCAACGCCATCAAACGATCATGGGCTTCTTTGTCGATAACGGGGCCTGAAGCATTTCCAAAATCACGCACATCCCCAAATTTTAAATCCCGCGCCGCCTTGATCAAACGCTCAATCTGCTTGCGAACATGGTCTTCATCCCCCACAAAAATAAGCCGGTCGAGCGCCGAACATTTTTGTCCGGAGAAGCCAAACTTGGATTGAAGAATATATTTCACCACATCATCGGGATGCGCGTCGCGGTCGATGATCATGGTATTTTTTCCACCCATTTCGGCAATCACATTCACGCCGCGTGGCATGGCTTCGGCATAAATTTTGTTGTAGCCAACATCAAAGGAACCGGTGAAGACCACGGATTTGACGTCAGGGTTTTGGACCAAGGCCTTCCCTACAACCCCGTCCCCTGAAACATAATTGATGGCTCCGGCAGGAACACCGCCCTTACGAAGAATATCGTTTAAGAGAGCCCCGATCAGGGGTGTTTGTTCTGCAGGTTTCATGACCACCGTGTTTCCTGTAACCAGGGCGGCGGCCACCATACCGGTCAAAATGGCGAGCGGGAAATTCCAGGGGGCAATCACGGCAGTGACCCCACGGGGTTTGATAAGAGCGGGATTTTCATTGGTGAGCTTGACCGCTTCACGAGCGTAATACTCCAAAAAGTCAATGGCCTCAGCCACATCGGCATCGGCTTCACGCACGATTTTGCCGGATTCAAGCATGATAAGGGCCGTAAGCTCCGCTTTTTGTTGTCGCATGAGAGCAGCGCTCTTCAGAAGTGCCATCGCTCTTGTTTCTACATCCACTTTTTCCCAGCTTTTAGCATGTTGCTTGGCCAGGCTTACAGCGTGATTGGCATCTTCCGGATTTCCCTTGGAAACACTTCCCAAAACTTCATCGGGATTGGAAGGGTTGGTAACAAGCATCCGTTGGTTTGCACCATCTAGGTGAATGGGTTGGTACTCGGCCAAGGCCCGTTTTATTTTTTCTAATTCTTCTTCACGCGAAAAATCGGTGAGGGGTTCATTGACAAAAGGATCGGCAAGTGAAGTGACTTGTTCAGGATGAGCCACCCTATCCCTATGGCCATGCCACAGATTGGGCGTACGTGGATTTTGCATAAGGGTGTCGAAGTCAACGCCCTGGCGGCTCATGTTTAAAAATGATTGTTGAGAGGCATTTTCCAAAATGCGGCGGGCCAAATAAGCCATGCCGGTAAACAAGCTTCCCACCGGTGTGTAAATACGATGACGGATTTTTTCACGAACCAGATTCCGTCGGACCTGTGGATCGTTTAAACCAAAGAGCTCCTGAAGTTCAGTCGCCACACCTCGTGCGCGTGCATGGGCAATGGCATAGGAAAGAGAACGAACATTGTGGGAGCCAATAGCGGCCCGGAGGGAACCCGCTTTGTTATACAACACATCGATAAGCCGTTCAAAATTGGCATCACTCATCTGTTTTTTGGGGAAAACCGAGTGTGGTAAACCGCGTTGGGAGGCTTGCATTTCTTCATAATCCCAATAAGCTCCCTTTACCAAACGGATGAGGATGCTCTCCCCACCCCCGGCTGCCCTACGTGCTTTGGACCAACTCGCCAAATCATTGATGATGGCTTCTGCATCCTTTAAATATCCTTGCACCACCACACCCACGTTCTCCATTTGCTTGTATTCATCTTCCATCAACACTTCTTTGAGAATTTTGTAGGTGAGATCGCGGTATTCAAACTGCTCCAAATCAATGGTTAAACCGACTTTGATGCCCTTGTCTTCGTGGGCCTGAATTTTATCTAAAACCAAGCAAAGACGTTCTTTTACAGCGGATGCCGTACCTTCGGGGTCTTCAGGTTTCCATTGCGAATAAAGGGAGGAGAGTTTCAACGAAATTTCAAAATCGTACTGGTTTTTGGCGGCAAAAACAGGATGAGAATATTCAATTTCTTGTTGTTGGCGTGAAGCCGCGATCAATTTTTTATCCGCGGCCATGGTGTCGATCAAATCAAGGTAGGTTTGGAGATATTTCTGGGCTTCTTCTTCGTTTGTTGTGGCTTCTCCTAAAATATCAGCAATGATCCCCTGCCCTTCCTTGGCCATTTGCCGCATGCGCGGGAGAGCTTCTGGGCCTGTGGCCCCAGCGATAAATTGCTTGGCCATTATAGTGACGGCCCCTCTCACTATGCCTGCCTCGATGGAGCCGGCATAACCTTCTTGCGCAGCGGCCTCCAAAGAGGTGGCAACAAATTTTCTTGTGACCTTTGTAATTAAGTATTTCAGGATACCGGTTTTAGATGATCCTGGCGCAACAGGAAGTAATTTTTCCAATTTTGAAATTTGTTCTCGAGTAAAATATTCCCGAAGATGCCCAAAAATAAGATCGGGGTCATCCTGAATTTCAGGGAGCACATCCACAAAACGCATGAAAGCATTTAAAAGCTCTTCATCCCCCGTCATGATGTCTTGTTGCAACTTAAGAAAAGATTGCCACCAATCAGCAGGTTTTAAAGAGAATTTCTTTTTTGCCAGGGCTAATCCAATTTTTTTTGTTTCAGATTCCAAGCTGTCTTCAGAAACGCCCAAAGCGTTGCGAAGAAAGTTTCTTTTTTCGAGGGCATCCGTAAGAACGTCCTGAGGAACTTCTTCTTTTAAGACCAAAGCCCTCAAATCCTGGCGCTGATCTAACCAGTATTCATGTTCGGGCCCTAGAACTTCATCCAAGGTACCCAGTAATCTTGAAACAGTTTGTCGCACACCCGAATCATCCCACTTGGTGCTGGTTTCTTTTAGATACCAGGGAATAATGGCTTCATAATCTTCACAGAACCTTTGATATTGACGCAGAGCTAGGGGGAGAACACCAAGGGATTGGCGATATTGATCAAATCCAACCCCATTGGATAGCCCTAAAACCCGAAAACGTCTTCGAACGGTGGCTTCGTTTCTTTCCAGTAATTGTTGAAGCGCCAAACGTTTTCCCTCATCCCCATCCGTTGGGGGCTGAATTTGTTCACGCCCAAAGCTTCCATCGGAAAGAAAGGAATCATAGAGTTGACTTGTGGCTTGGCCTGTATTTCCGATGCCCATAAAACACTCCTGTTGGCTTAGGATTTTACATCTTATCTTCGCGCCAGAAAAGTGCGGGCGGAGGAAAAGGCCAAGGAAGATCTCCAAGACACTGGCCGACCAATAAAAAGCCCATGTCGCGCCAAATGGGCGCCACGACTTGGGCCATGTAAGGGAGTGCTGCCTATTTTGGATGGAGAAGGTAAGGGAGAAGCTGGTTCCATGGGAACTAAAACATCACTAGAAAAATTTGGGGCCAGGTCATAGACCGATACATCTCCAACGTCCGCAATGGTTCGCCCCGTGTTTCTCCTGGCTTTTTCTTTTTCTTCTTTTATTCTTTCTTCTTCTCTTCTTCTTACTGAACCGGTGTCTTCGGCAATGGTACCTTCAATCCCATCTCCATTTTCCCTTCTACGGGATCCATTATCTCCAACAGGAGAATGCATTTCCATCCATTGGTCAAGAATACCATCCAAAGTAAGCTCTTCTTGCCCTTCTTGAGGAAGGGGCCAATCCCATAATGCAAACCCAGGTAAAGAAATCTCTGAAATCATAAAAATTCACCTCATTAAATAATGTTGGAATAATAAAAAGAAGCTAAAATTCGACCTGACCTTTCCCCTAAAACCTTTTGGCCTACCTAGGCAATTTTATTTTTAAGTTCAAGGAGTTTTTAAAGGATATTGAAACTTATGTGGGAGGTATGGTTAGGGGAGGATTTTTTCTCGTTCCCATAACCCTGAAGGTATGGGAACGAGAAAAAAAATGGCTTAATTTTTCACATCGACCCAAATTTTCATCTTATCGGCATTGGCTGTTGTTTTGTGAGTATACCAATCCCAATAGCTAAGCTTGGCGCGCATTTTATCCTGCACAAAGCTTACACGCTTCCAGGCCAGGTCGTTCTTATCAGCGCTGGCTTCGATATGGACATCGACATCATTGGCAATGGTTGATTCCAGACCCTTTTTCCAATCGACAAGGTATTTGATGATTTTATCCAGATCGCAGGTGGTTTTGTTATCTGTTTTTGAATCAGCGAAAGCACAATTTTCCTTTTTGATTTTATCATTGATGGAAGCTTCAATGCTGGCCCCGGCCACCTTGCTTGAAGTCTTGATGCCTTGATTGGCATTGGAGTTTCCTGTGTTAATGTTAAAAGCATGGGCGTTAAGTCCATAACCGACAAAAACCGCCGCCATAAATGTACTGATTTTCTTCATTATATTTCTCCTTTAAGTGTGATGTTGATTTAAAATCTGACAAAATGTCTCACATTTACAGGTGCGCCTAAAATCTTTTTTGATTTTTTGACATGATGCCCATGATTTTCAAGCCCTTGGTCGCGTGCCTGGCACCATGACTTCATTAAGCGGCAAAACGGTGAAGGATTTCAGAGATAAAAGTTTGATAAGCGATACCCAGCTTTTTGGCTTTTTGCTTTAACCGTTCTAGATCGTTAGTATTAACCCTTATACTTAACAGGGCGTCTTTTTTTCTGTTTGCTATTGCTTGGGCGATACTTGAAAATTCAGCTGGTGTTGCTGGGCGGTATTTCCCCTTGATTAAATCCATCTCAATGCTTTTTTCATATTTGTTCAATTTTATTTTATCCATTTAATTTTCCCTCCTTCCACATTTTTGTATATTTCCGACTTGGAAAAAGCGTTTTTAGGAATATCTCTTCCCGCTGCATGACACAGGGGACAACCCAGATGTAATTCTTATGTTCAAATAGCAAGACTTTCTGGTTTTTTCTCATTGGATGAGTCATAATTCCAACCATTTTTGACTGAATAATTTCCTCAAAAGAAACTCCCCGTTTTTCTTTGAGCTGCCTACTTTTTTCCAAATCCCAGCGTATCTCTTTCATTGCTTATGAAATGTAATACATTTTGTATGTCTACTGCAACACTATTTTCTCATCCCCCCCCTTTATCAGCCAAAGGCTAATCCGGAGGAAGATTTTCCCCATGCAAATTTTAAAACTTGAATATTGTAAAGACCCGACCCCCCAACTCTGTTCTGCTACCCATGATTTTCAAGCCCTTGGCCGCGTGCCTGACCCCATCCGCCGGGGCCGAACAAATACTACAAAATAAAACTTGATATATTGTATATATATTTTTAGAATACCTTTGGAATATGAATCTCATATATAATGGCTTTGAATGGGATAAAGGAAATACCGATAAAAGTTTTCTAAAACACGGGGTTTCTTGCGAGGAAGCTGAACAAATATTTGGTCTGGATCCTTTTATTTTTGAGGATTCCAAACATAGTACGCTACAGGAAAAAAGATTCATTGCATTGGGAGAAACTATTTCGGCAAAACTGTTATTTATTGCTTTTACATTAAGAAAAAATCTCCTTCGCATTATCAGCGCAAGGCCAATGAGCCAAAAAGAAAGGACATGGCATGAAAACCAAAGAAAAAAAGAAAGTTTCTGATGCCCAAGTGGCCAATTACTGGGCAAGCCATGATGCCACTGATGTTTTGGATTTAAACAATGCCCCGCGGGTTAATGCTATTTATGAGCCCCCCGTGCAATCCATTTCACTACGTCTGCCCCTGCCTTTACTCACAAAAATAAAACGGGTAGCTGCAAACATGGACATTGCTTATCAAGCTCTTATTAAGATTTGGCTGAATGAAAAAGCGAAAGAAGTGATGAAATAATAATTCTCCATAACTTTCATTCCCCTGCCCGTGTGCCTGGCACCATGACTTTTACTTTGCTATGGCTGAATGACAAGTTGGCCGTCTTCGGCTGCAAATTTCTTCAGGGTTAAGTTGATGAGGGTTTGATAAGGAATACCGCATCGTTTGGACATCTTTTGGTAAAATTTTAATACATCTTCATCCAAACGAATTGTTTTTTGAATTTTGTGAGAACGATAAAATTTGCCACGCACTCCCTTTGAAAAATCATATTCCTTTTTCATATTGTTCAATTTCCCTTCGTGTTGCCAAACGGGCTGAGATGATACGGATCAACTCTTCTCCGTTGGTAATTTCAATATAAGTGTGAACCACAATCAAGGTTTTCCCATGAGGGGTGTGCCCCATGGTGATCCATCTTTCCTGATCGCCTGACTTTTTGTCCAAAACAGACAAATGCAAAGGGTCATCAAATACAGTTTGTGCCATTTCGAACGAGACATGGTGTTTTTTGATATTTGATTCAGCCTTCTTAGCGTCCCATGAAAACAACATTGTAGCTACAGTATAATGAAATAGAATTCAATGACAATGGAATATTTTTGTGAGTGATTTACTTGCTCATTCTATCCAACCAGAGACTTGACCCCTTGATTTCCTTTTAAACAATGCCCCGCGGGTTAATGCTATTTATGAGCCCCCCGTACAATCCATCTCACTACGCCTGCCTCTGCCTTTGCTCACAAAAATAAAACGGGTAGCTGCAAACATGGACATCGCTTATCAAGCTCTTATTAAGATTTGGCTAAATGAAAAAGCGAAAGAAGTGATGAAATAACACCCCCCGATAACTTTCATATCCCAGGCCCGCGTGCATGCAAAAAGTCATGGTGCAAAGTCATGTTACTTACTCATTCTATCCAACCAGAGACCCCTTGGCTTTTTGGCTGACCCCTTTCAAGCGGCAATTGAAATAACAGGAATGGCCACCATTTTAGAAGGTTTGTGGCATTTGGAAGCTTCTTTTTCCAATTTTTTTGAAATTTTGGCAGTCAGGAATTTTTCTCCGCACTGGGTGCATATCCCGGTAGGAACATTTTCCATAATAAAAAGCTGGCCATGATAACGATAATCCACCCTGTCGTGTTTTTCCAGAATATGCCCTCCACAATACATACAATCACCATAATTGTTTTTCATTTTTTATTCCTTTCCGTTGTATTTTTCCATTTGGGCAATGTCGGCTTGTACACGGTTATAATCACAAGCTTGTCTTGTTTATTTTTACCACACACAATGTGAATGGCCTGGTTTTTGGAGTACCCATAAACCAGACTTGACTTGCCACGAGGATCCTCAGGATACGTTTCTAAAATCTTGCCCTTAGTAAGGGCTTTTTCCACATCAGCAATTTCCAGGTTATCATTGCGCCTTTCTACATCGGCATGCATGCTCCATAAATAATCACCGCTCAGGATTTTTTTTCGTATCCACGAAATATTCATCGCCACTTAATGTAGCATGGGTGACTCAAACAACGAAACAGATTTCTTTTTCTTGAGGTAAAAGGAGGATTCAGGGATATTTTTCCCATGCAATTTTTAAAACCTGAATATTGTAAAGACCCGACCCCCAAGAACGATTTGCTATCCAACCAGAGACCCCTTGGCTTCTCCTTGGCTTCTTAGCTTACCTTGGCTACCTAAGATATTAATCCCCCCAATTTTGCCAAGCATGCCAGGCATTATCCGCATAACCTAAGATAACCACAAAATCTTCAAGCATTTCAGTTCCATCAGCATTCAAAGGATGTGAAACTTGGTAGCAACCAACATCGGGCCGATGACCACGCTGACGGCCAGTGATGTCATTTTGGGGGCCTTCGTTAACCGCAAATGATAGGCCATTATTAAATCTATTGCCCCCATCAGGCTTGAAATCTTCATCCAACAATTCATCTAACTGGTCCAATCTTTTGCTGGTACGATTAATGTTGGCAACATTCCCATTTACGTCTTTAATGCTCTGGGCAAAATTCGTATCAAATATATTATTAGATTCGGTAAAAACTCTCCCTGGAAAAAGAGCGTAAGAAGGTTCGTGATTGTTCGTTGATACGAAAAGGTTACTTTGGACCCTATTTGGTGTTTGATCCCTGTTGCCTGTAATCAACCATACACAGGGTTCTTGGGAAGCTATTGGAGAAACAGAATCAACATCCCCTTTCACAAGGGTATTGGCAAGCAAATCTACCTTGTTTGCCGCAACAAGCACGCATCGCGGTAATTGGGGAACACCATTAAGACCCACGGTAATTAAGTTTGTATCAATAACTACATTATCACTACCAGCATCTATTTTAACTCCAATGAAACGATGCATTAGATCGTCATTCCGGTTAAATTGGGCTGGGCCATCGATATTAATGATATTCTTAGAAACAACGACTCCAATTTTTTTTCTCCAATAGTTTTCATCATTAGCTGAACTTGGTAGGGCTACACTTCTAATTCCAACCGAACTTTCCGTGTTAAAACCATTTGTAGGAGAAGATTGTACGTAAATTTTATTTGAAACAATTTGAGGCCTATTAATATTTCGATACAGGGAAGCGTTTTGATTTTCTGGGGCCTGACAAGATTCGATACTGATACCATGTGATTCGTATTTTGCTGATGTCACATTTATAAAATTGCCTTTTAAAAGGGGTTTAACCGTAGCACCCCGCTCCAAACATCTGATTTGAACGCCAATTTTTCTAGAAATGTCATTTTCAGAATCTGGAATATCAATTTTGTTATTTTCAATTACCGTTTCAATTTCACCAGCTCTTTGTTGGCTTGTTAAAGCAATTCCGACAACCGGCAAAGTTGTTGGAATAAATCCATCATTTCGATTCTGATCTCTTGGGTCAGGACCTCTAAGGCTATTGGAACTAGCCACAACTCTGTTGCTGACGAAATGCGGGTTGGAATCGACAATCAGTACAGTCGCATTCTCATCTTCTACTAGCTGCGTAGCCTCAAGATGTAATGCTTTAATAGTTGCATCAGCTGTTACAGTTAGAACAGAACCAGAAGGTACGGTTAACATGACTCGTGGCAATGGCACACGATCTAGCTCTTCACCAACTTCATTAATTTCTCTAAGATTAATTCTTTCTGAACAATTGTGACCCACACATTTGATTCCTTGAATTTTGATAACCCGACTTACTGTGATCTTTTCATTTTCACAAGAATAACCTTCTAGAACATTAATCACACGAATACTTCTGTCTCTTGAAGTTCTATCGAGAGCCTTTTTAAGTGAATTATAGGGTTTTCTAAAGCTACCATCGAGCTCGGCTTCATCTTGACCACCCTCCAGTGTATTGCATTCTCCTCCAGTTACATATTTGACACCATCATCTGGATTTCTATCGCAAATATCACCAGCACCATCCCCATCCATATCCGTTTGATCAAAATTAACTTCATCCGGGCAATTATCGCTACCATCAGCAATAATATCCCTATCCCTATCATTCCCCGCTTGATCCCCACCACAGGCACTTCCAACCATGGCTCTATAATCAGGATTACCGGGTGTCCCTTGCTCTGGGTTGGGTTCCAAGGGGCAGTTATCGCAGGCATTGCGGCCAGCTCGGTGGGCGGCCAGTTCTTCATTGCTAAAGCTTCCATCGTGGTTTGAGTCTAAATTGGCACAAGAACCAAGGCCTGCAACGGGATTGATAAAACCATCCTGGTCGGGGTCACAGTCTTCGGTCATTCTTTTATTGCGAACATCGGTATCATCTTGATCGCAAGGATGGGAGGTGCGCGTAGCATCCAAGAAAGTGGCAGGGATTCCATCGCCATCACAGTCTTTGCGGTCTCCACTGGGGCAATTGGCAGCAGGGTCTTCTTCCTCTTCACAGTCAATTCCCAAAAAATCATCACACGCACCGGCTCCACCATCATCTCCATCAAAAAAATCATCATCGTTATTATCATCATTTGAATTACCGCCACCGCCTCCACCGCAATTGTTTAAACCTGCCAAGGCCAAAAAAACCAAGGCCAGAAGGATTAGGTTTACTTTGATATATTTTTTAATACATGCATCCATAAATGGGTCACCCCTTACCGAGGGTAAATGCAAGACTAATGCCAGGAAGTGATATTATAAGTAATTGATTCTATTATGATTATAAGTTATGAGTTATGAGTTATGAGTTATGGGAGGTATGTTATTGAGATGAAACTGGGGGGTTGGGGCCACAAGGGGGTGACTTGTCGCTAGTTGCTCCTCGCTCGTAGGAGTGGAGAGATCAAATTTAATTATGAAAACGATGGCTGTATCCAAATTTAAGGCAACATGTTTAAAAGTGCTTTCTCAAATAAAAGTAAGCGGTGAAACTCTTGTCATTACTAAAAATGGACATCCTCTGGCCTTGATTACTCCCCCGCCCCCGATCAAGAAAAAGCATTCATTATTTGGAACCATGAAACAAGAGATGAAGATAGAGGGTGATATTATGGCTCCCTTGGGCACGGATGATTGGGATGTTTTCAATAGGTAAAAAAACCATTGCCCCATACGATACTGTATCGTATATTAAGCAAATGAAAGTAACAGCACTTATTGCCGATCCGCTTATTAAGGATGTAACCCGCTATGCCCATGGCAAAAATCTCACGGAATCCCTGGTCATCGTTCTTAAGGAATGGGTGGCCCTCAAAAAAATAAAAAGACTCAATCAAAGCCTTCAGAGCAGGCCCCTCCAATTTAAAAAAGCATACTCAGCTAAAATCATAAGGGCCATAAACAGAAAAAAATGATGATTCTTGTTGATACTTCCATTTGGATTGAATTCCTTAAACTTAACAGGAATGTTTTTGATCTGTTCAATCATGAAATGGAGCAGCAAAATATCGTGGTTACGGAATGTGTTTTTGGAGAATTGCTTCAAGGAGCAAAAAATAAGCGAGAAAGAAAAATCATTCTTGAATATTGGAACAATCTCCCCAAAAAGGATGAAAAAAATTTATGGCTGGATGCAGGTAACTTATCGGGCCAAAAAAAATATTTTGCCAAAGGTATTGGGCTTATTGACACATTTCTTATTGCTTTTGCCAGACGACATAAGGTTCAAATATGGACATTGGATAAAAAACTGATGTCGGTACTTTCAGTATCGGAAACATACCAAACAAATCTCCTATAACATCCCCTGTAAAGGCAATGGTTCGACGGAGAGCTTCAGCCAGAGGCTGATCCGTCCTTTGGCGGACACCATGTCCACATGAGAATATTCATCCCAATTTATTCAACCATTTCTCCGGCAGGGCCACGGTTACGTAAGCTCCTTTCGTGGTGTTTTTGACTTTGTGGACGTGGCCATGGGTGTAAAGTTGAGACAATTTGGCTCCGTAAGGATGGGGCAAAAATAATTCTGTTGTTTTTAGATTTTCTTGCAGCGTGGTGTCGATGGCTTGAAGGAGTTGGGGGACGCCAACTCCGGTGAGGGCACTAAGGAAAAGGGGATTGTTAAAATCCCCCTCTGCTCCCCCTTTTTTAAAGGGGGACGTAATTCGGGGACTGTTATTTTCCCCCTTTAAAAAAGGGGGATTAAGGGGGATTTTTTCAATTCGATCCATCTTATTGCGAACCGTTATCATTGGAAGATGGTTTAATTTTAATTCCTCCAAAACCTGATTGACTACTTTGATCTGGTCTTTGTAGTGCGGGCGCGATCCATCAACTACATGAAGCAAAATGGCTGACTGACGCACTTCTTCAAAAGTTGATTTGAAAGCTTCCACCAATTGATGGGGCAAATTGCGGATAAACCCTACCGTATCCGAAACAAGAACTTTTCTTCCCGATGGCAAACTGATCCGTTTGGTTTTGGGGTCAAGGGTGGCAAAAAGTTTGTCTTCGGCTAAAACATTGGCTTCGGTTAATTTGTTGAACAAGGTGCTTTTGCCGGCGTTGGTGTATCCAACCAATGTAATGGTGGGAATGGGCAAGGTCGCCCGCTTTTTACGATGAATTTCACGGGAGCGTTCCACTTTTTTAAGATCATTTTTAATATGCGTGATGCGTTCGCGGACGCGACGACGGTCGACTTCCAACTGGGTTTCTCCCGGTCCACGCAACCCCACCCCACCCCCTCGTTGCTTGGAAAGATGGGTCCAGGCCCCCACCAAACGGGGATACAGATACTGATATTGGGCCAATTCGACTTGAAGCTTGCCTTCCTTTGATTTGGCATGAAGCGCAAAAATATCCAGGATAAGGCTGGTGCGGTCGATGACATGAATTCCCCACGCTTCTTCAAGTGCCTTGTTTTGGGAAGGCGCCAAATTGACATCAAAAATGACAAGATCGCATCCTAACAATTTTAACTTTTCTCCTATTTCTTCAATTTTCCCTTTACCAATGAATGTAGCTGCCGAAATTTGCCTCACTTCGACCATTTGCGATGCGGCAATGATAACCCCTGAGGTTTGGGCCAAAGCATTCAATTCATCCAAAGACTCAAGAGCCGTTTCTTTGCGTTGAAACGATGTGATAAGCCCAATGAGATAGGCTGTTTCTTGTTTTTGGGAACGGATCATTTGAATTGCATCCTAGTATTGGACATGGTGAGTTCATCGAACCATGAATCGAACATTTGATTATTTCACACCGAAAACTCCACCACCCGATATTGAAAGAGCGTATTGATTTTAGCCGTGAGATGGTCGGTGTTTTCAAGATTGATACGGTTTGGAAGTTCCATAATAGTTTCACTTTCGTTTGATTTCAGCACGTGTAAAAAACCGGAGCATGCACCGGGGAACTCGTTTAAAATTTGGTGGAAACTTTTAAGCTTTTCTTCCGTGCACAATTGAAGGGGGACTTTAAAATGGACCGATTTTGTTTTTTGATTGAGGTAGGTATGAAGCAAAGTAATATCCTGGGCGAGAATTTTTGCCCCATCTTCGGTCCGATCAACAGTGCCTGAAAGCACCAGGGGTTTATCCTGGGTTAAAACCTCGGCTGTTTTTTGGTAAACATCCGAGAAAATGATCACCTCGATGGATCCGGCCAAATCCTCAAAAGTGATGAAAGCCATGCGGCTTCCCTTTTTTGTGGTGATTACTTTACACTGCGACGAAAAACCGCTCAGAAGCACCTTCGTTTCTTGTGGCAATGTGGCACAAAGAGCCGTTGTTGAATTGGCGACTCTTCTTAATTCTGATTCATAAACTTTAAGGGGATGCCCCGAAAAATAAAAACCCATGGCCTCTTTTTCAAAACTTAGCTTTTCATTTTCATGCCACTCAAGCGTGCCCACCTCTAAACCCACGGGCTTCGGGCTTTCCTGCACCATATCAAAAATATTCTGCTGGCCCAGCCGGTCTTCATCCTGTTTTTTCACCGCCCAACCGACAACGCCTTCAAGAACATCAAACAGGGCTTTACGCGAAGGATGCAAAGTATCAAAAGCGCCGCTTTTGATGAGGGATTCAAGGACACGACGGTTGACCTTGTGGTGGTCAATGGAATGGCAGAAATCAAAAAAAGAATCGAATCGTCCTTTCTTGTTTTTACGAACCTCGACAATGCATTCAATGGCCCCCTCACCCACTCCTTTTAAGGCACCCAGTCCAAAACGGATTGTGTAGGGGTCAATCACCGAAAAACCGAAATAACTTTCGTTTACGTCGGGAGCTAAAACCTTGATGCCGTGTTTTTTACAGTCATCAATGTAAAAAAGAATGCGGTCCGTATCATGCATTTCACAGGTAAGAACCGCGGCCAGATATTCGGCAGGATAATAAGCCTTAAGATATGCGGTTTGATAGGAAACAAGGGCATAAGCCGCACTGTGGGATTTGTTAAAACCATATTCGGCAAACTTGGCCATTAAGTCAAAAATCTTTTCGGCCTTGTCCTTGGGCACTTTTTTCTCAGCGGCTCCTCTCAAGAAACGTTCGCGTTGGGCTGCCATTTCCTCCGCTTTTTTCTTTCCCATGGCCCGGCGTAGAAGATCGGCTTCTCCAAGGCTGTAACCGGCCAGCACGGAAGCAATCTGCATCACTTGTTCCTGATAAACAATAACCCCATAGGTGTCTTCCAAAATGGGTTTGAGTTGGGGAAGTTCGTAAATGATTTTTGTCTTGCCCTGTTTGCGATTGATGAAATCATCCACCATCCCGCTTCCCAGGGGGCCGGGACGATAAAGAGCCACCAAGGCGACCAGGTCTTCAAAGCAGGTGGGCTTAAGCCGGGTCATCAGGTCGATCATGCCGGAACTTTCCAGCTGAAACACCCCCACCGCATCCCCCTTGGTGATGAGCTCAAAGACTTTTTTGTCATCAAGGGCAATGTCCAAAATATTCAAGTCAACCGATTGGGTGCGTTTGATAATGCGAAGCGTGTCGCAAATGACGGTGAGTGTTTTAAGCCCCAAAAAGTCAAACTTGATCAGGCCGATTTTTTCAACGGCCTTCATGTCAAACTGGGTGACGACGTCTCCGTTGCTTCCCTTGTAAAGCGGAAGAAAATGGGAGAGAGCCTTGTCCGACATCACCACACCGGCGGCATGGGTTGAGGCATGCCGGTTTAAACCTTCCAGTTTTCGGGCAATTTCAATCAGGCGGGCCACCTGGGCATTGGATTCCATCAACTCTTTAAAGCGTGGCTCTTGGGTCAGGGCGTCTTCAAGAGTGATGTTGAGTGAGTTGGGCACCAACTTGGCGATTTTATCGACTTCGGCATACGGAATTTCCATCACACGGCCCACATCGCGCAAAACGGCTTTCGCTTTCATTTTTCCAAAAGTGATGATTTGGGAAACATTCCCGTATTTTTGCGCGACATATTGGATAACTTTGTCGCGCCCACGCATGCAAAAATCGATATCGACGTCCGGCATGCTGATACGTTCCGGATTTAAAAATCGTTCAAATAGTAAATTGTAGGGGATGGGATCGAGATCGGTGATTTGTGTGCAATAAGCCACAAGAGAACCGGCGGCGGAACCACGTCCGGGGCCTACAGGAACATCATGGGTTTTAGCGAATTGGATAAAATCAGACACGATCAGAAAGTAACCGGAAAATCCCATTGTGGTGATGACTTCGAGTTCTATTTTAAGACGTTGTTCGTAATTTTTTTTGAGCTTTTCAACTTCCCCCTCTCCCGGCCTCCGGCCACCCTCCCCCTCAAGGGGGGAGGGATGGGGAGAGGGTGTTATTTTCCTATTCTTTAAAATAGTGGGCCAGCGTTGTTCCAAACCAATATGGGCTTGTTCAATAAGGTATTCATCCAAAGTTTTATTTTCAGGGGGAGCAAATTTGGGAAAGTGGTAGGTTTTAAGGTCGAAATCAAAATTACATTGGCTGGCAATCAACTCTGTATTGGTGATGGCTTCAGGAATATATTGAAAATCAGTTTCCATTTCTTCCGGCGTTTTAAAATAATAGCAATCCGTCGAAAATTTTAAATGATCCCCCGTCCCATGCAAGGTGGCTCCTGTTTGGATGCATAAAAGAGTTTCAAAAGCCTCGGCATCGTCCCTGTTTAAATAATGACAATTATTGCTGGCGACAACGCCTATGTTATGAGCCTTGGCGAGTTCAATCAATTTTAAATTGGTGTCATGTTGACCTTCGACCCCATTTTCCTGAAGTTCAACATAAAAGCGATTTTTGAAAATATCACTATAAAGCTTGATGTATTCCCGGGCTTTTTCCTGTTGCTGGCCATCGAATAAATAATGATTTAACGCTCCATTCCATCCGGCTGAAAGGGCGACGAGCCCTTCGGAATATTGGGCCAAAAGTTTTGAATCGACGCGGGGCTTGTAATAAAAACCCTCCAGATAACTTTTGGAAATGAGCGCACATAAATTGCGATAACCCTTTTCGTTTTGAATAAGCAAAACCAGTTGAAAAAGGTGGTCAATGCCACGGCGATGCGAGCGCAAATCAAACTGGTCGTTGGATGGATGAAAAACAACGCAACCGATGATGGGTTTGATGGAGGCCTTTTTGGCTTCCAGATAAAATTCAACCGCCCCAAAAATATTTCCATAATCGGTCAAGGCTACCGCGTTCATGCCATATTCTTTGGTTTTCTTGATGAGTTGAGGGATACGGATGGCCCCGTTAAGCAGGCTGTATTCGGAATGGTTGTGGAGATGGATGAAGGGCATAAAACAATCACTCCCATTCAATGGTCGCCGGGGGCTTTGAAGAAATGTCGTAAACCACACGGTTAATGCCCTTGACTTCATTGATGATGCGGTTTGAAATGCGGCCCAAAACCTCCGGTGGCAAGGGCACCCAATCAGCTGTCATTCCATCCTGGCTTGTCACAGCACGAATGGCACAGACATTTTCATAAGTACGTTCATCCCCCATCACCCCCACAGACTTGATGGGCAAAAGGACGGCAAAAGCCTGCCATATTTTAGAATACCAACCGGCATTGCGAATTTCTTCCATGACAATGGAATCAGCTTCTCGCAAAATATCCAAGCGATCTTTGGTTAGGGTGCCCAAAATTCTAACAGCCAACCCCGGCCCTGGGAAGGGGTGCCGATGGATAATATCATCGGGCATGCCCAAAACTTTTCCCAGTTGTCTTACTTCGTCCTTAAAAAGTTCGCGAAAGGGTTCCAAAAGTTTAAGCCCCATTTTTTTTGGGAGCCCCCCTACATTATGGTGGCTTTTGATTACTGCCGAGGGGCCTTTAAAAGAAACACTTTCAATGACATCGGGATAAAGCGTGCCCTGTCCTAAAAATTTGGCCCCCTTAATTTTTTTGGCTTCGCGCTCAAACACACGCACAAAAACCCGGCCGATAATTTTGCGTTTTTTTTCAGGGTCAGAAACTCCCTTAAGGGCCGTTAAAAACAGACGACTGGCATCCACGTAATGTAATTTAATGTGATAGTGTTTAGCAAAAACTTCTCTTACCTCTTTATCTTCATTTTTTCGGAGAAGCCCGTTGTTTATAAAAATACAGATAAGCTGGTCCCCAATAGCCTGGTGTGCCAATACAGCCGCAACGGAGGAATCAACCCCACCTGATAGACCTAAAATAACTTTATCTTTCAAAACTGTATCTCTTATATTTTTAAGTGAAACTTCAAGGAAGCTCGACATGTTCCAGGTTGCTTTTAAGCCGGCAATGGAAAAGAGAAAATTGGAAAGAATGGTTTTGCCATGTTCGGTATGAACGACTTCGGGATGAAATTGCAGGGCATAAAAATGTTTTTCTTTGCACATCATGGCGGCCAAAATGCCGTTATTGGTATGAGCCATGGGGACAAAACCCGGCGGCAAGGCTTCAATTGAATCGCCGTGACTCATCCACACCACCGATTCTTGTGGAAGTTTTGAAAATAGAATCGAGCTTTCTTCGGGCAATTGGATGACGGCTTTTCCGTATTCCCGTTTTTTTGATTTGGTGACTTTTCCACCCAATAAAAAACTCATCAGTTGCATGCCGTAACAAATCCCCAGAATGGGTAGCCCCATTTCAAATACACGCTTGTCCACTTTAGGAGAGCCTTTTGACAAGACACTGGCCGGGCCCCCTGAAAGAACAAGGGCATCGGCCTTGAAGTTTTGGATGAATTCGAAAGAAACGGTGCAGGGATGAATTTCGCAATAAACGGCGGCCTCACGAATCCGCCGGGCGATTAATTGGGTATATTGGGAACCAAAATCGAGAATGAGAATTTTGTTCATGAGAAAATGCGCAGGGCTATAGGCCCATGGCCATTGGTCATTTCGACTCCGCTCAATGACCAGAAATTCGGTCCCTGAGCGGAGTCGAAGGGGCCATTTACATTACCCAACATTGTAATTAGGGGCTTCTTTGGTGATGATGACATCATGCACATGCGATTCGCGCAAGCCCGAAGGAGTAATTTGGACAAACTGGGCTTTTTTGTGAACTTCTTCAATCGTTGAACACCCAACATAACCCATCCCAGATTTAATTCCACCCACCAGCTGATATAAACTTCCTTCGAGCGGGCCCTTATAAGGAACACGGCCTTCAATACCTTCAGGAACGAATTTAGATTCTTCAATGATATCGGACTGGAAATAACGGTCCTTACTCCCCTCCTTCATCGCTCCAAGCGACCCCATACCACGGTACACTTTATAGCTGCGTCCTTGGAAAAGGACGATTTCGCCAGGAGCTTCATCCGTGCCTGCCAAGAGCGAACCAAGCATGACCGTATGCGCTCCGGCAGCCAGCGCCTTGATCACGTCCCCGGAATATTTAATTCCCCCATCGGCGATGATGGGCACCTTGGCCTTGGCAGCCACTTTCACACAGTTTTGAACGGCGGTAATTTGAGGCACACCCACACCGCTTACAATGCGTGTGGTGCAAATGGAACCCGGCCCCACACCTACTTTAACCGCATCAGCCCCAGCTTCGATCAAATCGCGTGTGGCTTCCTCGGTAACGATATTTCCGGCGACAACATCAACGTTGCCCATTTTTTTCTTTAAGAGGGCCACTGTTTGCAAAACTTTTTCAGAATGCCCGTGGGCTGTATCGACAACCACCAGATCAACGCCCGCGGCCTTCAGCTCCAAGGCGCGTTCCAGGCCTTCCTCCCCAACAGAAACTGCAGCGCCCACTCTTAAGCGGCCTAAACTGTCTTTGACGGCTTTGGGATATTTAATTGTCTTTTCAATGTCTTTGACAGTGATGAGACCTTTTAAATTGTGGGACTTATCCACGACCAAGAGTTTTTCAATACGGTGTTTTTGTAAAAGTTCTTTGGCTTGGTCGAGAGTGACTTTTTCATGGACGGTGACAAGGTTGTCTTTGGTCATCACTTGTGAAACTTTTTGGCGGATGTTTTTTAAAAAGCGCAAATCACGATTGGTCAAAATGCCGACAAGTTTTTTATTCTTCGTCACAGGCAATCCCGAAATACCGTACTTCTTCATTAGATCCACAGCCTGCGCTACGGTAGAGTCCGGATCGATTGTGAGTGGATCTACCACCATGCCTGATTCTGATTTTTTGACTTTGATGACTTCCAGCGCCTGCTTCTGGATCGACATGTTTTTGTGGATAATTCCAATGCCGCCATGCCGGGCCATACTGATGGCTGTTCCTGCTTCGGTCACTGTATCCATGGCGGATGAAACAAGGGGGATATAAAGTTCAATATTACGAGTGAGTTTGGTTTTGGTATCGGCGTCTTTGGGCAGAATTTGGCTTCGCGCTGGGACGAGGAGAACGTCATCAAAGGTTAAAGCTTTGGGGAACTCTTTTTCCATGTTCCCATGGCTTTTTAATCAAAGTGTTTGGAAGAAGCAAGAGAATTGTAAGGGCGCATCTGTACGGGCGAACCTTGTGTTCGCCCAGAGATATCTGCCCAATAACGGGCGAACACCCTCCTGAGGCGGGCAGGCGAGGTTCCGCCCCTACCTAACTGTTAAAGAATAGATCTTTCCCGCCCCAGAAAGGAGGTAGGCATGATTTTTCTCGGTGGCGGCCTCACTTAAGAAAGAAGCCCCCACACGCAGGGTTTGGGCTACTTTGCCCGTAGCCGCTTCAAAAACAAACAAGTGACCTCTTTGCGAACCAACAAGGACGTAATCACCCAAAATAAAGGGGGAAGAAAGGCTTCCGGCATTCATGCTTATTTCCCAGGCACGAATTCCCGTTTGTTTGTTAAAGGCCACAACACCTCCTTCAAAATTGCTGACAAAAAGAAGGTTTCCATTTGAAACAATTTCATTTCCTGAATGAATTTCCTTTTTCCACAACAATTGTCCACTGGCCAAATCAAGCTTGGCCAAAAAACCGGCATAACTGACAAAGTAAAGATTGGCCCCATCAATAAAGACACGGGCATCTACGTCTTTAAACCCACCACTTTCGTTGGTTAAATTAATGTCCCAAACAAGATTCCCGCTTCCTGCAGAAACAACCACCAAGGTCCCATCGGCAAAGCCGGCGTAAATTTTTCCATTGTGCAAAACAAGGGAGGCATTTCCGCGCATGGTGATTTTTTTCTCGAAACCACGGACATTTTTTTGCCATTGGATTTCGCCCGTGTTTTTGTTTAAGGCCAGCAAATCACGCCCCGTGGTAACGACATACAAAAAATTCTCATCGCTTACGGATTGAGCCAGCACCTCATTTTCAACATAGGTACGCCACTTTTCCTTCCCTGTGGCCTTATCTAAAGCAATGACAAAACCCTTGTTATTTCCCAAATAAACGGTTTGGGCATCGAGGTGGGCTTGGGAGGCAACAGCACCACCTAAATTAGTTTCCCATGCTTCTTTCCCATCCTTGGTGATGGAATAAAAACGGCCGCCATGGGTACCTACATAAAGATGGCTGTCATCCAAAACGGGGGAAGCCATGTCCGGATAATATCGTTTTTTTGATCCGGAGGTTTTTAAAGAACGGGTCCAATCAATGGATACAATGTTTTTTCCTGCACCCTTGGGAGGTTTTGCTTTTTCTTCATCCTCTTTTTTCGCCAGGGCACTATTTGAAGAAAAAATAAAAAGCAGAAAAAGAATTCCTGTAAAATAAAAAAAAGGTTTCATCATGTGTTTAAACTCCTGTTTTATTTCCATCGAATTATTGAACCCATGATATCCCCCTTTAAAAAAGGGGGACTAAGGGGGATTTGTTCCCGTATCATTTTTGTTTTTTCTCTTTTACCTTTATCCCCGATACGGATACGGAAACAAATCCCCCCTACCCCCCTTTTTTAAAGGGGGATAATACGGGAATCCAATCACTATTTGAGATAAAGAAGACGTTCTTTGGCTTTTTGGGCTTGGATGACATGGCTTTCGTCAGCGGTAACTAACTGTTCATAGACGGCAATCGCCTCCTCTTTTTTCCCCGTGGCCTCAAGAAGCTGGCCCTTTATCCATTGGGCCTCAAATTTGACCAAGGCATCTTCTGTTAATTTTTCTTTATCGATTGTGGCCAAGGCTTCATCCAACTGATTTTTTTGCCAGAGAATTGAAATTTTTGACAAAAGCAGAAGCCCTTTAAAATCTGAAGAAACAGAACCAAGCGCGGCGTCAATTTCATTGAAAGCCTCATCCCATTTTGCAGCAGAAATTTTATCCTGCAAAAGGGCGATATGAAGTTGGTTTTGTTCGGACTTAAGGGAATATTCCTTTAAAAGTTCCTCAAAATTTCCCCTGGGTTCCTTATTATTTTTTAGGTGATAAAATTTTTCACTGAAATCCTGAAGGCTTGATTGTTGGTATTGTTTAACGCCCCACAAGCTGGCCAAGGTCAACAAAACGACCAATACTCCCCCAATAATAGCGCCTCGGTATTTTTCAAAATAATGAAGCGCGTGATCGATAAAACTGACAAACTCGTCCCGTTTTGTCTTCACGTTTTTCCTGGGCAGGCGTTTGTACTGGGCCATTTAGTCCTCCAATCGAAACAGTTTCTTAAGCCATGAACTGGCCAACGATCCTTGCGCTTCAAGGCTTTCGTTTTTAAGGGTTAAAATTGGGTCATGCAAAATTTTACTGACCACGGCATCCATTCCTTTTCGGATGGATTCTTTTTCGTCTTCTTTCAGGTTTTTTAACCGGCCAAAGGTTTTTTCAAGTTCTTGAGCACAAATTTGATCACATTTCTGTTTTAAAAGTGTAATTGTGACTTGAGTGCCTAACACAGAATGCCAGAACTGCGAAGTCTCTTTTTCAATAAGCGCCTCGACTTGTTCGGCAACCGCAAGACGTTCAGAAAGGGTTTTGTCGACCACTTCTTTTAGATCGTCAATATTGTATACATAAACATTATTGGTGGAATAAACCTGTGAGCTAATATTGCGGGGCAACCCCAAATCAATCATGAACAGGGGCCTATTTTTTCTTTGGCCCATGATGGTTTTGATGTGTTCTTCTTGAATAAGGGCCGAAGAAATCGCCAATGAAGTAATGACTACATCGTTTTCTTCCATCCATCTTGGCCAATCCTCAAAACATTTGGTATTGGCTTCAAACTTTTTGGCCAGTCCGGTGGCATTTTCGAAGGTGCGGTTGGTAATGCTGATATTTTGAACTCCCCTGGCTTTTAAGGCCCCCAAGACAAGTTCGGCTATTTCGCCTGCTCCCATGAGAAGAATTTTTTTGTTTTGAAGTGTATCAAAAATCTTTTCAGCCAATTCTACAGCCACCGACCCTACCGAAACAGAGCCTGCTCCCAAGCAGGTTTCAGAATGAACATTTTTGGCAAATTGAAGGGTTTTTTGAAGGAGCCTGTTTAAGATGGGCCCGGTTGTTTCCGCATCCAGGGCGCTTTGGTAGGCATCTCTAAACTGGCCCAAAATCTGGTTTTCACCCAACACCATGGAATCTAAACTTGAAGCAACCCGAAGCAAATGTCTGTAGGCTTCGGTATTTTCATGAACATAAATAAATTTTTCTATTTCAGGTAAGCTTTGCAAGGTTTCGGCGGCAAAAAAGGTTTTTAAGGCATTTAATGGCGATGAGGCATCCTGAGTAACTGCTACGATCTCAAAGCGGTTACAGGTCGACAAGCCAAAAATTTCGGTAAGTGAGAGTTCTTTCTTAATTTTATTTAAAAAAAACTCCAGGGCGCGCGGCTCTTTGGCTATTTTTTCTCTAATAGCAACGGGGGCCGTTTTATGATTCATGCCGACAAGAAGAAGTGTCATAAATTTTAATGCTGTTGGGCCCAGGTTAATAAGATGATGACCGCCACAAAACCGATGCAGGAAAGTAAGATGCCCCTGTGACCCACCCATCCCCTTGAAACCCTCAGTCTTAAAAAAATGGCAAAGAAAATCCACAGGACAAAGGAGCCGATCTGCTGAAAATTATTGCTTACATAATACCCCGTGGCTGATTTGGACCACCCTCCCCCGGTAATGATTCCCAGCGTGAAAAAAACAAACCCGATGTTTAAAAGTTTATTGTGGTTTCTTTCAATGGTTTCCAGCGACGGAAGTTTATCAAACCATCCCCCAATCCGTTTGTTTTTGATTCGATATTCTGAAACGAGATAAATGATTCCTTCAGCAAAACTGATCAGGAAAATAATCATCCCTGTAAAAATGAAAATAAGATGGGGAAGAGCCCAAGGATTCTTCAGAAAAGAAAATGTTTGCATGAAGGAACACTTAGAGGTTTGGAGGCTTTTTTGTCAAAGGAAAATATATGCTTATTTCTTTATCTCTTTAATATCCCCCCTCCCTTGAGGGGAGGGGGTTAGGGGGAGGGTGATCTTGGCATACTTGAAAGATAACTTCCAAGACTATATCCAGATCTTGCAACACTTGATAATCCCAAAATCTCAAAACCTGATATCCTTCTTTTTTCAGCCACTCATCCCTTTGTTGATCTTTTTCAATTTGGTCCAAATGCTGGCTACCATCACATTCAATGATGACACGTTTTTTAAAGCAGACAAAATCAACAATATAATTTCCGATAATTTGTTGCCTTCTAAATTTTAACTGTTCAAATCGTTTAGCTCTCAAGGCATTCCACAGCCAATTTTCTGTATCAGTTGACTGTTTTCTCAAATTCTTTGCAAATCTCATTAATTTTTTGTTCACCGATCGTCACCCTCTCCCTAACCCTCCCCCCTCAAGGGGGAGGGAATAATAATCTCAAAATAATTTATTTTTAAAAGATTGTTGTCAAAGAAAAATATCTATTTGATTTTTGTCTCTTTAATATCCCCCTCCCTTGAGGGGAGGGGGTCAGGGGGAGGGTGAGCTCGGCATATTTAAAAAAACATCCACTCAATGACTCTCCCTTCCCCCCTCATAAAGGGAGAGAGTAATAACCTCAAAAGGATTTATTTTTAAAAGATTGTTGTCAAAGAAAAAATATCTACTTGATTTTTTGAGGAGGCTACGGTTTATTTTTAAAAAAGGAGATTTTATGGCCAGTGATTTTGTCAAAACAGCAACCGATGATAATTTTGAAACCGAAGTTTTAAAATCAAGCAAACCGTCCGTCGTTGATTTTTGGGCTGTGTGGTGTGGCCCCTGCCGTGCCCTGGCCCCTATTATCGATGAACTGGCCGAAACCAATGCCAGCAAGGTCAATGTTTACAAATTAAATGTGGATGACAACCCCAACATCGCCTCCCAATACGGCATTCGAGGCATCCCTACCCTCTTATTCTTTAAGGATGGAAAAATGGTTCAACAGCAAGTGGGTGTTGTCGCTAAGGAGAGTTTGCAGAAGATTATAGATCAATTATAGGGGCTCGCGTATGCTCTCCACTCGCCTTTATCTGCCACTGGCAGCGGCTCATGGAGCCTTCCTCCAACCCCGCGCCGCGGGGATGGAGCCTCCCCCTCACCGCCGCTGTGCGGCTGGTTAGGGACTTCTTAGATTCATATTGCTGATTTGTAGAACTTTTTTACAAAACGTAATCCAAGAAACATTCCCAACAAAACAAGGAAGCTGACAGGGCTGTAAGAAGAATTGGCTTTAAGCGAACACCCTCCCCCGCTAGAACCACCTGATCCCTTATCTTCTAGGGGCGGATCTATTCCCGGATCAGCCGCCACAATTTGAGTGACTTGCAGGCTGAATTCGGAATTGGGGATATTTCTGAATTGATAAGTTTGAAAAACCGTTTGTCCTTGAATGCAGGGATTTTCAACAGTACCACTAGGTTCAAAAATAATATAGGGAGTAAAGCTGCCACTGCCTGTAATAGTTGAAAGTGTTTTGCAAGTTCCATCCTCAGTGTCACAAAACTGGACATTATCTGACATGGATACCGAAACGAAAATATTCTTATTGAATACATCAAAACCACTTTCCTCCATAGTTTGCAACGGAATTTCCTGTCCAACTTGAATGGTGGTTTCACCATCATCTACCTGAACTTTACCTCGACCCGGCACTCTTTCCAGTTTTTGAAATTTGAGTGTCACATCTTCTGTGGTACAAAGATAAGCCACGGCAGGGTTTTCTCCACTGAAAAAAAACTGGGCACCATCAGAGATGGTATTAGGATTAAAATTCTCATCAGCCCATGAAGACAAATTAAAGTTTCCCATCAGAAACAAAAAAGAAATGAGGATGATTTTTTTCATAATTCATTAAGCATAATCTACATCCATGTAGATAATACTTGCCCTAGAAAGATCATGAGCTTGGCGGTCAGCCTCGCAAGACCACACAACAAGAACATAGGATGCTACGACGTCTTCCGGTAATGCACTAAAATCAAAAGAGTGACCCCCATCATAATATGCATCTTGGTTAATAAGGCAGTGAGGATAATTGTCTTGATCGCTACGATTCACACAGATACCATCAGCAACAAGGTCCGAGTAAACTTCTACAATACCATCTGTATCTATATTCACTATGCTCTGTTCGGGAAAACCAAAGTTGATAGCAACCACTTGGGTATTGTCATTGAGTTGCCTTGTACGTGGCGCCAACCCAGGCTGCACCACACTCACCTGCGGACGTTCCCCACATACGGGGCCGGAGAGACCTTGGTCGACAGCGGAGAAAATATCAGCATCACTGGTGGGTGGAATATAATTATCAGGGACATCAGAAATGGCTGGGCCATCAGTAGAAACTTGCGAGCCATCGCTTGAGGCAGCATCACCGGCATCACTTGCATCCCCCCCATCACTGGCATCCACGAGAGGGGTTACTGCATCGCCATCTCCCACATTAACAGTGGCATCTGCATCTCCGTCTATGGCTGTTACATCAACATCTTCTTTTTTAACGGGATCAGCACATGAAACAAGGGGAATTAAAGGAAAAGCATCTCCACCTTCATCGGTAACAATAGTAACGGTTTTTGCGCCAGGGTTACGCTCACGTTCGATAATGACCTTTGCTCTTAAAACGGGGTCATTTTTTATTTTCTCTAATTCTGCTTTTTCTTTTCTATAGTCATTTATATTTCTAGCCAGGCGTCCTTCTGACCCATCGACACGAAATCTTTTATAAGTACGCCCCGAATCACGGACATTGCAGGTATATGATTCTGTCATGGGAGATTCGCAGATAAATTTGACATGACCATCTCCCATTGATTCACAAACGCGGCGTTGAGCGTTGGTCCCTTGTTGTTCATCCTTACAGGTGTATGCAACTTCGTTAAAGTGAGAGGTTGGATTGGATTGCGTGACAGCCATAAATAGACTCCTTGGTTTATTTATCGGATCTTCTAAGGATTAGTTGCGGAAATTTTAATTTAATTTTTCTACTGTCGATATCTCAATTTACTGATTATGTTTGATGGAAGTAATCCCCTGTATTCGTCCCCCTTTTTTCAAGGGGGAAAAATACTAACGCGTCGCATCATTCTCCCCGATAAGCCTTTTTAATAAAAGGCAGAAGGCTTTCGCTATCTAACGGGCGGGGGTTATAAAAGCTGGCGCCATCATCGGGGGCTTTGGCGGCGATATCGGTAAGTTTATTTTCAGGGATGCCGGCTTCTTTAAGATTGGTGGGTAAACCACACAATTTCTTTAATTCATTTTTCAAATCTTTGATTTTTTGAATACATTCCTCAGCGGTTTTCACACCCAGCGCAGGGGCAAGACTTGCTATTTCGGCTCTTCGTTCTTCCAAATTATATTCCATGCCGTAAGGTAAAAAGAGGCTGTTAGCTGTGCCATGATGGACATGAAACATGGCTCCTATAGTGTGTGCCACGGCATGCACAACGCCAACCATGGCGTGGTTAAAGGCAATGCCAGCCAAATTGGAAGCCACCAAAAGGGCGCTGCGTGACTCAAGATTGGAACCATCGCGAGTGGCAGGCACAATATTTTGAGCAATGAGGGAAACTGCCTTGAAAGCCAGCGCATCTGAAAAAGGCCCGCGTTGCACACTCATCACAGCTTCAATGGCATGGGTTAAGGCATCCATGGCAGTGGCCGCTGTTATCTTGGGAGGAAGGCCAAGGGTCAATTCAGGATCAAGGATGGCCAAGGTGGGAAGTAAATGAGCATCAACAAAACTCATTTTGGTTTGACTGGCCTCATCTAATACCACAATGGCCTCAGTAACTTCACTTCCCGTGCCTGCTGTGGTAGGGATGGCAATTAAAGGAGATAATTCTTCCCCAATGGTTTGAGCCCCTGAATAGTCATTAACCAAATCCCCCCCAAGTGTGAAAAGAATATTAGCGCCTTTGGCCGTATCCAAAACACTTCCCCCACCGATGGCGATGAAGCCTTCCGCCTCGCTTTCCTTGGCTATTTGGGCGACATGTTCGATGACTGTAATGCCAGAATCAGGGGGAACTTCATTAAAGACACCTGCGATTTCACGCCCGGATTTTTTAATACCTTCAAGGATGGGGTCGATGATTTTTAAATCGGTCAGCACTTTGTCAGTGACAATAAAATATTTGGAAATGGGAATGCGGTCGAGCTCTGCTGAAAAATCCTTGGCCAGCCCCGCCTGAAAAACGATTTTAGTGGGAATGGAAAATTGAAAAAAATCCATAAGGTATCTCCTTTGATGAAGGAGAGATCATAGGAAAGAAGAATATGAAAGCAAGGAATTATTCATTAAAATTTTAGGTGATAATGTGCTTTGACATAAAAGCATGAATATGTTTATATGGCTTACCCTATGAATACCCGAATCACTCTTGATTTAAAAGACCCTGCCCTTATTCAGCTTGTCCAGCTTGAAGCTGTATCACAACACAAATCCCTCCGGGAAGTTGTTGTCGATGCCTTAAAAAGCTATTTTTCAAACAAAAAAGAAAACAAGGCCCTATTGAAATTAGCAGAAAAAACCTTTGAGGAATGGGACAACCCCAAGGACGCCGAATATGACAAATTATAATCCCGGCGATATTGTTTTGGCTCCTTTCCCCTTTAGCGATCTTAAAACAAAAAAATTACGGCCTGTTCTGGTTTTGGCGAATATCGTTTTTGATAAAAAAAGGAGGCTTTATCCAGTAGCCATGGTTACAAGCCAAATTGATAGTGGATTTATTGAGGGGGATACTCTGCTTGAAGATTGGGAAAAATCGGGGCTTCTTTACCCTTCCAAAGTCAGGCTTGGAAAACTGGTCACTATAGAACACGAAATCATCGTCAAGAAAATAGGCACTCTTTCCTCAAACGATTCAATCAACATTAGTCGTTCCCTTAAAAAAATCTTTCAATCCTGGCTTTAAACCCACAACGGATGCATCACCAAGCCCGAAAGAATTTTTGGGTAAAAATAAGTCGATTTTTGGGGCATTTTTTCACCGGCCATAGCCACGCGCTCCATGTCTTGGATGCGTGTGGGGTTTAGGAGAAAAGTGATTTCGCAGGCCCCCTTCTGGGTTTCGTTGATCGCCTTTTTCGTATCCTTCCAATAAATGATGTTTTCCTGATTCGCCTGGGCTGTTTGGGAAATGCCCAAGATTTCTTCAAACACAAGGCGGTGTAAAACAGTCACATCCAAGGGGCGTAGGGATTCCGAAACGGTTTTAGCTACCAAAGAAGAAATCCAATCCTGACGTTTTAGGGAGATGATGCAAGATTGCTTAGAATCTTTAGTTAAAAGAACAAAGGCATGGGCCTGTTTCCCTGCCTCAGCCAATTTTTCAACAATTTTTTGAGGATTGGTTTCTCCCAAGGGTGTGATTTCAAAGTATGGACGAAGTTTTTCCAACAGGGCTTCAAACTTAAAATTCTTGATGCTGTGAAGCGCCCTGTGGATGGGAAGAATGATCAACCCTTCATCACTCATGTTTGAAAAATACATGATGCCATAGTTAAATGGTTCCAAATTAACGGCACCGGGATTTTTTTGTCGACACTCGTTGCGATAATTAAGGGAGGTTTCGTAACGGTGATGACCATCGGCAATAAACAGGGGTTGCTCCCCTAAAAAAGAATTAATTTTGGTGCAAACAGATGGTTCTTCTGCTTTCCACAACTGATGCCTCTCCCCTTCAACAGTGACAAAATCAATCAGGGGTTTTTCCGATTTTATTTTACCAACAAGCGCATCGATATTTTTTTGGGGATCGGAATAAAGTGAAAAAACGGGCGAAAGCTGGGTCTGTGTAGCTCGCATCAGTTTTAAACGATCAGCCTTGGGCCCTTCCAGGGTTTTTTCATGGGGTTTAATGCCCCCTTCAGAAAAATCTTCAATACGGCGCACACCAAAGAAACCCTTTCGTGTAATTTCATGCCCATCGGAAAGCTTGAATATTTGGTGGTGAAAATAAAACGCCGGTTTCTCATCCTGAACCAAAATTCCTGCATCAATCCATTGCTTGAAAAGTTTTCCGGCTTCTTCATAACGCTTATCGCCGGGCTCTTTGTTCAAATCGATTTTGACAAAATTGTAAGGATGCCTTTCATAAAATTCATTTTGCATTTCAGGATTGATCACATCATAAGGCGGTGTGACCACATCAGCTAGATTAGAAACCTTGTTGGCATTGTAACGAAGCCCTTTAAAGGGGAGTAATTTGGGGTTATTGGTCATAATGATCTCCAGTTTTCTGTCCCCCTTTTCCGCCGAAGGACGGATCAGTCCTTTGGCTGAAAAAAAGGGGAATTAAGGGGGATTTGTTCCCGTTCCCGATTTATTTACATCCATCTCCGTTTTGCTTGTTTGCTTGTTCCCACGCTCCAGCGTGGGAACATCTTTGTATTAGACGCTGGAGCGTCGGGAGTCATACGTTCCCACGCTGGAGCGTGGGAACGAGAGCTTTGAACGGAACATCACCCTGGCGTATGAGTAGGGGCGCAGCATCCTCCAGAGGCGGACCAGCCTCAGGCTGGAGCGGCGCCCCTACAGCAATATGCGATACATCCACAATTGTGGAACCCTTTGATGGCTTGCACGATCTTCCTCTTACTATTCCATCAATCTTATCGCCCATCTGCCCCCACACTTCTTTGGCGCTGAAACATGAAGGCAATCCCGACAAATTGGCACTGGTGGCCGTAATCGCTCCGCCCACTTTTTGGGCTAATTGCCTTGCCTTTAAATGGGGAGGAATGCGAATGCCAATGGTTCCCGTTTTGGCCGTAAGAATGGAGTTCACATTCTTTTTGGCCTTAAAAATAAAAGTAACTCTTCCCGGCCACACGCTTTTTATAAGTTTTCTTAAAGAAGATCCTGGCTGTTCTACCCAATTTTGCAGTTCCTTCAAGGAAGAAATAATGATTGAAACGGGTTTTCCTTTTTCGCGCCCTTTAATACGGTAAATTCTCCCAAGTGCTTTTTTGTTTTTGGGATCGGCCCCAAGCCCATAAAAAGTTTCCGTGGGATAAGCGACCACACCGCCTTTTTTGATAAGGCGGGCGGCTTGATCGAGAGATAAAAGGGCGTATGGCGATACGCCCCTACAGCTTTTTATTTTTTTCGACAATCGAGGCTTCTGTTTTTTTGCGGTATTCTTCCAATTTTTTTCTGATTTTTTCATCTTTTAAAGCAAGGATGTGTGCCGCCAAATACCCGGCATTTTTGGCCCCGGCCTTCCCCACAGCCACACAAGCCACGGGAATACCCGGCGGCATTTGCACTGTGGAGAGAAGCGCGTCCAGTCCATTTAAAGCGGACCCATCTACAGGGACTCCTATCACAGGAAGTAGGGTATGGGCTGCCATGGAGCCTGCCAAATGGTTGGCCATTCCGGCACCGGCAATAATGACCTGCAAGCCGCGACTTATGGCTGTTTGAGCATATTCCTGGGCCAGTTTAGGAGTGCGATGAGCTGATAAAATTTTTATTTCAGATTCGACACCAAATTCAGCCAAAACTTTTTTTGATTCTCCCATCGTGGGAAGATCGGATTCACTTCCCATCACAATGCCAACTTGTATGGTCATATTTTTCCTTTCAATTTGAATAACGCCCCCCAACCCCCTCTTAGTTTAAGAGGGGGCGAGGGGGAGTTAATCCCCTACAACCCTCTTTTACCAATATCCTTCCGGTAATGCATTCCTTCAAACTTTATTTGTTTCACACGTTTGTAGGCTTTGTCTAACGCTGCTTGAAGGTTTTTTCCTTGGGCAGTGACGGCTAAAACACGTCCCCCACTTGTGGTTATCTTGTTACCATCTTTTCTTGTCCCTGCATGAAATACGTAGGTTTGTTCCATCTCTTCATCAAGCCCCGTAATGGTTTTCCCTTTTTCGTATTCACCAGGGTATCCTTTGGATGTCAGAACAACACAAGCAGCCGGATGAGGTGTAAATTCTATTTTCTCATTTTCAAGTCTTGATTCAATGGCGGCCAACATCAAGGGAACCAAATCGGTTTTTAACCGGAACAACACGACTTCGGCTTCCGGATCGCCCAAGCGGCAGTTAAATTCGACAAGGCGGGGTTCGCCTTTATTGATCATCAATCCAGCATACAAAATTCCCTTGTAAGGACGCCCTTCCTGATTCATTCCATGAAGCAGGGGTTTAATGATTTGATCAACCACTTTTTTATAAACGGCCGGGGTTACAAGGGAAGCCGGGCTATACGCACCCATTCCCCCTGTGTTGGGCCCCTTGTCATCATCAAAGATACGCTTGTGATCCTGGGATGATTCAAAGGGGAGAAAATGCAACCCATCAACCAAAGCCAAAAAGGTGGCCTCTTCTCCCGGCATAAAATCTTCCACGATAATTTTTTTGCCGGCTTCCCCAAACTTTTCATGCACCAACATGGAATCGACGGCCTTAAAAGCTTCTTTTTTGTTGTGGGCAATAATCACCCCTTTTCCTTGAGCCAAACCGTCCGCTTTAATGACCACAGGATAATCTTTTCTGTTTTCCAAAACAGCTTTGGCATCGGTTGCGTTATAGAAAAAAGTATAAGGGGCAGTAGGAATATCGTACTGCGTACAAAATTCTTTGGTGAAGCATTTTGAAGCTTCAAGAATGGCAGCGTTTTTACGTGGGCCAAAAATAGCAAGGCCGGCGCGTTCAAATTCATCAACAATGCCAAGGGATAAAGGCGACTCTGGTCCCACAACAGTTAAATCTATTTTTTCTTTTAAGGCCCATCCAAGCAGTCCTTTGATATTGTCAGCGGATAAGTCCACACATTCGGCAAGTTTGCTTATGCCCACATTACCGGGAGCACAGAAAATTTTTTTTACAAGGGGACTTTGGGATATTTTCCAGACAAGAGCATGCTCTCTAGCGCCTGAACCAATGACAAGAATTTTCATGAAGAAGCTTACTAATGTAAGTAAAAAGAGAATTCAATGGGAATGTGGGGTAAGAAATGTGTAGGGGCGCAATTCATTGCGCCCATGATCTTCAAAAATTGCGGGCGCAATTCATTGCGCCCCTACGGGGTCATCCCCCCGTACTTCCAAAACCACCCGCACCGCGTGTCGTCGAGTCAAGGTCATCCACTTCTTTGAGATTTGCCTGCACAATAGGGGCAACAATCATCTGGGCAATGCGCTCGCCACGTTCAATGCGGACGGTGTCCTGCCCTAAATTTACGAGAATAATTTGAACTTCGCCACGGTAGTCGGAATCGATCGTGCCAGGTGTGTTAAGGAGAGTGATTCCTTTTTTAATAGCCAAGCCACTGCGAGGACGGATTTGAACTTCAAAACCCACAGGAATTGAAAAAGCCAGCCCCGTAGGAACAAGTTTGCGCTGACCGGGTTCTAAAATGACAGTGTCTTTGATGTCGGCCATCAAATCCATGCCTGCGGAGCCGCTTGTTTGATAGAAAGGAAGGGGTAATTCGGGCTTGATTTGACTTAAACGTTTGATGAAAATTTGGATCATTGGATTGAAGACGTCATCCCCGCCCCGCTATCCGCCGTATACGGCGGATTCTTATAGCGGGGATCCAGTATTTGATTCCCGCCCTTAGTATCCCGCTTTGCGGGATCACCCTCGACAAAAGCACTCGAGGGCAAGCGTGGCGGGAATGACGTTGCTTATTTCTTTTTCATTTCCTTAAAAAACAAAATGCCGTATTCAACTCCTGAAAGAATACTATAAAAGGTGCCCACAGCCGTGCATACCCAGCCAAAGCTGTAGGCGCTGACTCCCAGAATATCGTAATGGACAAGCAGTGCGGCCAAGCCCACATTGAGCCAGGCGGTTTTTTTCTTGGCCATTTTTGAGGCCGAAATAATAAGCCCTTCACCTGCGGCCACTGAACGCATGCCCGAAACAAAAATCTCCCGGAATAAATGAAGAATGGCAAGCCAGGCAGGAAAACGGCCGAGAGGAATAAGTAATATCATGACACTTAAATGAATCAGCTTATCCGCCATGGGATCAAAAAACTTTCCCATCAGGCTGACTTGCCCATATTTGCGGGCATAGGCCCCATCCACCAAGTCTGAAATGCCGGCCAGAATGAAAAGAATGGCTGAAACAAGGGCGACCGTTTTGTTAAATTCAAACGTATTCTGCCCCATTTGCAAAAATAAGAGCCCCATAATAATGGGAATCGTGGCAATACGCCCCAGAGTCAGGATATTTGGAACATTAAAAATTTTTTGTTTTTGAGTTGCCATGGGAATTAAATAAAGAGTACTTGTTGAGGTTAAACAATGATGTTCCTAATGTCTATGGAATTTTGGGTAGTCAGTAGTCGGTAGGTTTTTATTCTGACTTCTGACTCCTGACTCCTGACTCCTCTCTCTTGAAAACAGATATCCTCATCATCGGCAGTGGCATTGCGGGATTAAGCTGCGCTCTAAAGCTGGCCAAAGATTTTGATGTCACCATTGTCACCAAAAAAGAGGCCATGGAAGCCAATACACGGTATGCCCAGGGGGGTATTGCTTCTGTCATGGCTTCCAATGATGATTTCCAGTCGCACATAAGCGATACATTAACTGCAGGAGCCGGCCTGTGCCACGAAAATGTCGTTCATCAGATTGTCTGTGACGGTCCCCGCCTTGTTGATGAGCTTGTCAATTGGGGCGTCTCTTTTGCCCGCAGAGAGAACCAGAAATTTGATTTGGGTCGTGAAGGGGGGCATTCCAGGCGGCGTGTTTTACACGCGGGGGATCTTACAGGCAATGAACTTGAATCAGTCTTGCTGGAGCAGGTTAAAAAATCTTCCCGCATCCAAATTTTAGAACATCATATTGCCATCGATTTGATCACCTCAAAAAAACTTGCAGAAACCCCGTCTAATGAGTGTCTTGGGGTTTATGTTCTTTCCATCAAAGAAAATATCATCAAGACAATCGTGGCTAAAAAAACAATCCTGGCCAGTGGGGGGGCCGGAAAGGTTTATCTTTATACGAGCAATCCCGATGTTGCCACAGGCGATGGCATGGCCATGGCCTATCGCGCCGGAGCCACCTTGGCCAATCTCGAATTTGTCCAATTTCATCCCACTTGTTTATATACCCCCAGCCTTGGCCCCAAAAACTTTCTTATTTCAGAAGCCCTTCGTGGAGAAGGGGCCCAACTAAAGCTTAAAGATGGTTCCTCGTTCATGGAAAGACACCATCCCTTAAAAGAACTAGCCCCTCGCGATATTGTGGCCCGTGCCATCGATTTTGAAATGAAAAAAAGCGGGGATGATTTTATTTATTTAGACATTTCGCACAAGCCTAGTGAATTCATCAAAAAAAGATTTTCTAACATTTATACAACCTGTCTCAAACTTGGTTTTGACCTGACCCGTGAACCAATCCCCGTTGTTCCTGCAGCCCATTATTTTTGTGGTGGCGTGTTGACCGATTTAAAGGGGCAAAGCAGCCTTAAAAATCTCTATGCCATTGGAGAAACGGCTTGCACTGGTTTACACGGAGCCAATCGGCTTGCTTCAAACTCCCTTTTAGAAGCTGTAGCCATGGCCGATTACGCCTCAAAAGACATTCTCACAAATACCAAAGAAAAGATTTTGTCGGATTTACCCCCATGGAACCCGGGCAAGGCCAAAGAGAATAAGGAGGAAATTCTTATCACCCAAAACTGGGATGAAATACGAAGGCTCATGTGGAATTATGTGGGGATTGTCCGATCAAACAAACGACTGACTTTGGCTCAGAAAAGAATGGCGCTCTTACAGGAAGAAATCATGGATTATTATTGGAGCTTTAAGGTGACTTCTAATTTAATTGAATTACGAAACCTAGCCTGCATGGCCGAACTTATTATTGCGTCGGCCCTCAAGCGGAAGGAATCACGCGGACTTCATTATAATATTGATTACCCTGATCCTCTTGAATCGGAGAAGAAGGATACGATCATTACTTACACGGGCAATTCGTGAATTGCCCTTACAAATCGTGACCCGCCCCTACCGTACCAAAATATCCACGCTCTTGATAATATCGCCCTGCAAAATTTCTTGAACAACTTCCATTCCAGCCGTCGTTTGTCCGAAAACAGTATATTCCCCATCCAAAAACGGAGTTGCCTCCAAGGTAATGTAAAACTGGGAACCGCTCGATCGCTTTTCAGGGTTTACCTGGTCGCCCAAGCGAGCCCAGGCCAAAGCCCCTTTTATATGGGGAAGGCCTATTTCCGCTTTGACTGTATACCCAGGCCCTCCACTTCCATTGCCCTTGGGGTCTCCGCCTTGAATCACAAAATTGGGAACGACACGATGAAAAGTAAGATTATTATAAAAACCGCCCTTTGATAGCTGGACAAAATTGGTGACGGAAACTGGCGCCTTGTCGGGATAAAGCTCGCAAGTGATGTCCCCCTTGGAGGTATGAAGAATAGCTGTATATTTTTTCCCCGCTTCAAACTTCATGGGGGCAACGGGTTCTGAAAATTGGGTCATGGGGGCTCCTTGTAGGTTTGTGGTTAAAGAGAAAAGAGAGGCAAGCGCAAGAATGAAATATTTTTTTTTCATAATATATATATCCCGTAGGGGCGGTTCATGAACCGCCCTTACAAGTTTTCCAAAACAGCTTCGGTTCCTTCCTGAAGGCCCTTTTTATCATAACCCCCTTCCAAGACAAAGACGATTTTACCGTCACAGACTTTCTTTGCCGTTTTTACCAAATGCCGGGCCATGCTGAAAAAACCTGTTTTGGTGATTTTCATCCCCCCTAACGGATCGCGGATATGCGCATCAAATCCCGCTGACACCAAAATAAAATCAGGTTTGTAATTCAAGACGGCAGGGATTATTTTATTTTCAAACTCGCGTTCATAGTCGGCATCGTCTGAATAAGCCGGCATGGGAACATTTAAGGTAAACCCTACCCCCTTGCCCCTTCCCCTTTCACTGGCAGAACCCGTCCCCGGATAAAAGGGAAAACGATGAATGGAAGTAAAAAAAACATCGCTTCTTTCCTCAAAGGCATGCTGGGTTCCATTGCCGTGATGGACATCAATATCCACAATGGCCACTTTTGTTTTGTGGCTTTGTTTCAATAAAAATTCGGCGGCAATGGCGATATTGTTAAAAAGGCAAAAACCCATGGCATGGGCTGCCTCAGCGTGATGCCCAGGAGGCCGCGGGAAAGCAAATGCCCCGTCCACCTCTCCCTTGTCAACAGATTGGACGGCACTCAGCACCCCGCCTGCCGCTAAAAAAGCGGCATCGGCAGAACCGCTAGAAACGGGGGTATCCAAATCAAAATAGGCATGGGCCATGCTCCGTGTTTTTTCAACCTGGGCAATCAGATCTGGATTATGTACCCAGGCAATCTCTTCAACGCTTGCCATGCGGGGTTTCAGGCGCACCAGTGTTGAATCTTTATCCAGAATTTCTTTGATCGCCAAAAGACGTGCGGGGGATTCAGGGTGGGACTCTCCTGTTTCGTGTTTTAGGTAACGCTCATCCCAGATAATGCCAATGCGATTCATTATTATTTATATCCCCTCCCCCTTGAGGGGGGAGGGTTAGGGAGAGGGTGGCCCCGGGATCACCCGCCCCCTAACCCCCTCCCCTTTCCGCGTACCGGAATCCCGCTGCGCGGGGCAAGGGAGGTGAAAATGTATTTATAAAGATTTTTTTAATGCCAATTTGGCCTCTGCCTCCGCCTCTTTTGAAACTTGAATAGCCATCTCCAAATTTTCGTTACTAAAGGCTTTTTTGGCCTGATTTTGAAGATTTAAAGCCTTGAAATAAGAAGCCGGACTCTTACGTGGTGCCCCGGCCTGCATGGCTTCACGAATGGCATAGCCTGAATTGCCAAGCTGATGGGTGACTTCATCGGCCAAGGTGTTTAAACTAAAACCAAAAAGAGCCAGAAAAAGGATGATTTTTTTCATGGCCATAAGTGTGCCCTATTTTCGAAATAGAGGCAACTTTTCGATGGCTTGGTCGATAACCCACTTGCATGAAAAAATATTTTTTAATCCTGTTTTTTGTGTTTTTTCTCACCGGCTTTTCAGGCCTTGGTTATGGTGGCTGGAACATCACGGCGGGTTATTATGTCCCCGGGGTCGTCATGCCGGGAGTGGGATATGTCAGTTTTTCGAGCTATAGGCACTCCCCCCG
>Ga0154362_134_pt1 | contig 41274 bp, 42 predicted proteins | sample RifGroA2_FD_115890 | JGI IMG/M metagenome (GOLD analysis project Ga0154362, IMG submission 115890) | Deltaproteobacteria bacterium GWA2_45_12
TCAACAGCAACAGATGAAAGAGATAAAAAAGGCTGCTTGATATGAAAAAAATGCAGAGCTGTCAGATAATTTCAACTAAAAATTTGACATCGCCCAAACCAAGACTCGTGTCCTAGGCTAACCAACGCAGAATAAATTCAATTTGCCAAAGAGAATAAAAAAAGCAATATAGGGACCTTCCTTACTTATTTAAAAAAGGATTTTAGTCTAGGAAGGTTCTCAACTAATGGTCAGGGCAAAAAAATCGGTTGAAAAACTCGTTCCCTACATTAGCGGGAAAAACACGAGCTATCTCTTTGAGCACTCCACCAAGGTGATGAAGCTTGATTCCAACGAATTAAGTATAACGCCCTCTCCCCGAGTCAGTGCCGTCCTTGTCGAGTTTGTTCAAAAATATCCCTTAAATTGGTATCCCGATATTTCATGCACAACTTTGCATGAGAAACTGGCTGAATACGTCAAATATCCAACTTCATTTATTCAAACATTTAACGGATCAGACCATGGGTTGGAAACCATTTGCAAAGCTTACCTAGAACCCGGTGACGAAGTAGTGATTGCCATGCCCACTTACGATCATTTTCGAGTGTATGCCCAAGCCTGCGATGCAACTATCAAGCCTGTTTTTGGGGATACTTTAACGCTGCCCTCTATAGATAAACTTATCGAAGCAATCACAGAAAAAGCAAAAATTATTTATATTGTAAATCCCTTGACCCAAAGTCTTTATTCCAAGGAAAACATCGAAACCCTTTTGAAAACGGCGTCCAAAAGCCTGGTCATTGTCGATGAAGCTTATTTTGAATTTTGCAATGCAACTGTTGCTTGCCTCATAAAAAATCATCCCCATTTGATTATTTCACGATCTTTTTCCAAGGCTTTTGGGTTGGCGGGACTTCGTTGTGGCTATCTTCTGGCCCAACCAGAAACCATGGCCCCCATCAACAAGGTTCGTCTGGGCAAAATCAATTCGCTCACTCAAGTAGCCGCTTGCGCAGCCTTAGATGATGTCGAATACACCGAGCGTTCCGTCTTTGAAATAAAAACAGCGCGTGAATGGATTACCCCCAAGCTGAAAAATTTGGGACTTTTTGTGGTAGACACCATGGCCAACTATCTTTTTGTTGAAGTAGCCAAGCCTTTGGAGGTTGCCCGTTTTCTTGAAAAACACGATGTCTTTATAAGAAGCGGACTTACCAACATGGATGGATTTTTGCGCATCACCATCGGGCATCAGCTTTTGATGGAACGTTTTTGGCAAGAATTCAAAAAAATCCCGGCTGAGCTTTTATATTCCCAAACACAAGTTCAAGCCCAAGGTCGTACCGGGTCAGTTTGAGAACTCCAAATACCTCTCCCTCCACCATTGGAACATAAGCAGGGAAAAAAGCTGTTTGCGGTTATTTTTCTTGCCATCCAGATGGTCTTTGACCAAACGGGTAATAAATTCAGGATTAAACAACCCGTTTTTGCGAATTTTTTGGGGATCTAACACCCGCAACATTTCTTGTTTCAACTCCGTTTTAAGCCAAAGGGAAATGGGAATCCCAAAACCTTTTTTAGGGCGATAGAGAATTTCGGAGGGGAGGATTTTTTCCAGGGCCTTTTTCAAAATATATTTTGTTTTTGTCCCTTTAAGTTTCAGGTTGTAAGGAATACGTGAAGCATATTCCACAACATTGACGTCCAAAAAGGGGGCACGAACTTCAAGGGAATGCGCCATCGAGGCGCGATCGGCTTTGACAAGGATGTCATCACACAAATAAAATTTTTGGTAGAAGTAGAGCATGCGTTCCCCGGGATGAACCGAAGGACAATGGCGCATGGTTTCGACAACCAGATCCAATGGATTCGTAGGGGCGGGGTTCCCCCGCCCAGGGCACGGCAACCCCGCCCCTACGAACAATCTCTCCTGCTCCCCTTGATGAAACGCCCCCAACCAAACCTGATTGCGGATCACGGGCGGGAACGAGGCTCCGTAGAGAAACTGCTTCAATTTAAATTCAAAACTCATGTCCTTATCCGAAACAGGCAGGGCATTTCCGGCCCCAACAATTATTTTTTGAAGTGCCGATGGCAGCTTCCAAAACCACTGGGCAACATGCCCTGCAAAAAAAGTGGGGTAACCCGCAAAAAGCTCATCACCCCCATCCCCTCCCAAGGCCACCGTGACATGGTTACGAGTAAAAGCGGAGAGCAGATAAGTAGGGATGATTGAGTAATCGGCAAAAGGTTCATCTAACACGGAAAGTACATTAGGAAGAATCTCAATCATCTTATGCGGTGTTAAAATTTGTTCATGGTGATCGGTGCCAAATTTTTTGGCCACAAGACGCGCATAAGAAGTTTCGTCAAAAGACTTTTCCTCAAAACCAATGGAGAAAGTTTTGATATCTTTTCCCGGATGATGGCGGGCCATCAATCCCACAACAGCAGACGAATCGATTCCTCCCGAAAGAAAAACCCCAAGGGGCACATCACTGACTAACCTTGCCTCCACCGCGCTATCAAGAAGGTCTAAAAGTTTGGGGGCAATGGAATTTTCATCTTCACAGACAGGGTTTCCAAGAGGAATATTCCAGTAGGGAGCAATCGTAATTCCATGCCCATCCCATTCCAAAAAATGGGCCTGGGGAAGTTTTTTTACCCCCTTAAAAATGGAAAAAGGCGCCGGGACATACTCATATTGAAAATAATGCTGAAGAGCCCCGTCATCCAACTGATTTGCAAAATCGGGATGGGGCCGAAAAGCCTTCGGCTCGGAGGCAAAGGCAAAATGAGCAGGCGTATCCCAATAATAAAATGGCTTCTTCCCCATGCGATCGCGCGCCGCAAAAAGTTTTTTATCGCGTTCGTCCCAAATGCAAAAGGCAAACATGCCATTGAGTTTGGATAAACAGGATTTCCCCTCGGCAATGTAAAGTTGAAGTAGCACTTCGGTATCAGAACGCGTGGAAAAGAGGACCCCTTTTTTTTCTAACCCGGCTTTAAGCTCGATAAAATTATAAATTTCTCCGTTAAAGGTAATGGTAAAACGGCCATCGGGTGAGGTCATGGGTTGGTGCCCACCAGAGGACAAATCGATAATGGCCAGACGCCGCTGCGCCAACCCCACTGGGCCTTTGACAAAATACCCTTCATCATCCGGCCCACGGTGGGCAAGGGTGCGATTCATTTTTTGCAAAATTTCAAGGGAAACAGGCTTGTTGTTTTTGTGGAGAATTCCGGAAATACCGCACATAAGAAAAATTCGAAATTCAAATGTCGAAATTCGAAACAATATTTAAATGCCAAATTCAAGTGCTTAAATTTTGAATTTTTTATGTTCGAATTTGTTTCGTATTTCGTGCTTCGAATTTCGATTTTCTAAAAGTTAACCTTCTCCTGAATCAGATACACCGTCTTTCCCTGGGATTCGTGATAAGTACGCATAAGAAGTTCAGCGATAAGCCCCATCATGATAAGCATCATCCCCAGTACCGATAAAAAAACGGCCAAAAGCAAAACAGGATTTCTGTGGGCATAAACATCGTGATAAAATTTTTGATACAAGACAAAACCGGCTGCCAACACGGCCAAACCATTCAAACTAAATCCAAGCCCGCCAAAAAGATAAAGGGGTTTTGTGAAAAAAGAGCCCAAAAATTTCACCGTAAACAAATCGAGCAACACTTTCACAATGCGTGACATACCATATTTGGAAACTCCCTTGGTACGTGCCAAATGATTCACCGGGATTTCCGTGATTTTGGCCCCCGCATAACAACAATAGGCAGGAATAAACCGGTGCATTTCCCCATAAAGGGTGAAGGCATCCACAAACCGGGCATCATAGGCTTTAAGTGTGCATCCATAATCCTTTAGTGCCACTCCCGTGGCCTTTGAAATAAGCCAATTAGCCATTTTGGAAGGAAGCTTTCTAGAAAAAAACTTGTCCTGACGATTTTTACGCCATCCTGAAACGACCCCGTAACCTTCCTTCATTTTTTCCAAAAGCTTGCCAATATCCCTTGGGTCATTTTGGTTGTCAGCATCCAAAGTAATATAAACACGGCCGGAAGCTTCTTTAAACCCGGCCTGCATCGCCGCCGTTTGTCCAAAATTACGGGTAAAGCGGATCACTTTGACATGGGAATCCTTTTTGGCCAGATTTTGGGTGATCTCAAAACTTTTGTCGGTAGAGCCATCATCAATAAGCAAAATCTCGTAAGAAAGCCCCAGAGGAGGAAGAACACTTCCAAGATTCTGATAAAGTTCCCCCAGGTTTTCCTCTTCATTTAAAAAGGGGACAATAATAGAGAGATCAAGTGTTTTTGTTTTCGGCATATTTAAGTGGGTTATCAAATCCATTGCACCCAGACAATGGATTTTATATGTAGGGATTTATATGTATGCACAATTCCCCTCCCTTGAGGGGAGGGGATTAAGGGGAGGGTGGCCCCGATCATCACCCTCTCCCTAACCCTCTCCCCTCAAGGGAGAGGGGATAATAATATGAAAATACTCCTCACCGGCGCTGCAGGTTTTATCGGGTCCCATTTGGCCGAAGCCCTTCTTGGCAAGGGACACAGCATTATCGGCATCGATAATTTAAACAATTTCTATGACCCCGCTCTTAAAAGAAAAAACTTGAGTGAAATTGAAGCCACAGCAAAAAAACTTAAAGGAAAATTTGAATGCCACCAAGGAGATATTTGTAACGAAGATTTCATAGTCCCCCTCATCAAAAAAGAAAAACCGGATGGCATCATTCATCTGGCCGCCATGGCCGGGGTAAGACCTTCCATCGAAGACCCCATTCTCTATGAAACCGTCAACGGCTTGGGAACGACTGTTTTGTTGGAAGCCTCCCGCCAGGCAGGAATTCATCACTTTATTTTTGGGTCTTCCTCTTCGGTCTATGGTCTTAATACAAAGGTTCCGTTTGCCGAATCGGATCCGGTCAATCTCCCCTATTCCCCTTATGCCCAAACAAAACGAGCCAATGAATTACAATGCCATGTCTATCATAAACTTTATAAAATGAATTTTGCCTGTTTGCGTTTTTTCACCGTCTATGGCCCCCGCCAGCGTCCCGATTTGGCCATACGAAAATTTACAGAGCTTATGTACGAAGGGAAGTCCATTCCCATTTTGGGGGACGGAAGTTTTCGTCGTGATTTTACTTATGTGGATGACATTATTGAAGGAGTCATGAAAAGCCTTGATTGGATCACTCAAAACTCATCCCAACCCAAATACGAAATTTTCAACTTAGGGGAATCTGCCACCACCAGCGTTCTCGATTTGATTCATTTGTTGGAAAAAGCCTCTGGCAAGAAAGCCAAACTCGATTTCAAACCCGTACAACCCGGTGATGTGCCCATTACTTATGCCGACATAAGCAAGGCACGCCAGATTTTGGGATATAACCCCCAAATCCCACTGGAAGCGGGAATCCCCAGGTTTATTCAATGGTTTAAGGGGATATAGCTCTTGACAATTCCCCTCCTCCTGTTAAAACGCCCAAACTTATGTCAATTCAAGCCAGTCAACTTCGTCCGGGCATGGTCATCGACAAGGATGGTTTCTTGTGGCAATGCCTTGAGTCCGTTCATAAAACCCCCGGAAATTTGCGTGCCTTCATCCAGGCTAAAATGCGCAATTTGAAAAATGGAACCCAAAAAGAATTCCGCTTTTCTTCAACAGAAACTTTAGAAAAAGTTGACCTCCGCGAAAAATCCATGCAGTTCCTCTATAATGACGACGGCGGCTACCATTTCATGGACATGGAAAATTACGAGCAAATCCAAATCAACAAAGAATTTTTGGGCAACAATGTCTTTTATTTAATACCCGAAGGCTTGGTGAATGTGACATTCCATGACTCAACACCCGTAGGTCTGGTGTTCCCGCAAACTTTAAGCTTTAAAGTCATTGAAGCCGAACCCAACATGAAATCCGCAACAGCCACCTCAAGCTACAAAAATGCCAAAATTGAGACAGGTTTAATCGTTAAAGTGCCCCAATTCATTGAAGTGGGCGATAAAATCACCATCAAAACCGAATCGGGAGATTATGTCACCCGGGTTAAAGAATAAGAATGGCAGGATCAAATCCCCCTTCTTTTCCCCCTTTATTAAAGGGGGACACAGGGGGATTTTTATTTGCCTCATTTTTTATTTTTCTTTGAGCACTCCCCATCTGTTCGCCCAAACAAAACCTCTCTCCTTTCTTTTTATCTACCCCGGTGGCGAAGGCTCTGATGCCGATGCCCATCCTTTTATTGAGGCCTTTTTAAACGACCTCTCAAAAAAAACCGGCATGCATTTTGTTGGGAAATATTTTGAAGAGGCTGACGAGGCCTTGGAAACAATCCGTGAAACCAAACCTCAAATGGGAATTGTAAGTTTGGCATTCTACCTTCAAGAACAAAATACGGTCCCCATGGAAATACTGGCCAAAACAGAAACCCTGGGATCAGGAGGCACCAATGAATACACTCTTTTTTCCCATGCGGGAGCGCTTTCCCCTGGCACTTATGATGTCTGGTGCCCGGAACCTTTGGGTCAAATTTTTTTTGAAAAGATCATCCTTAAAAATATTTCATTACCCGCGGGAGTTCACCTAAAAATAAAACCCAGCTATGGCATTTTGACAACCTTGAAGCGAATCAGCTCCGGTGAGTTAAAAGCCTTAGCGCTTTTGGATTCCCATGACACACAATCGCTTGAAAAAATTTCTCTGCCCTGGGTCAAAAATTTGAAAAAAATTCACACCTCAATTACGCTTCCTTCATCCCCCGTTGTCAGCTTTGGTTTTATGCAGGAACTCACACGCAAACAGATCATCGCTGGCTTGCTAAACCAGCGCGGATCAAAACCTCTCTCTGATTTGCGGTTGAAAGGATTTCTAACGGCGGAAAAACAGGAATACACCTCACTTCTTCAGATGTTGGAGGGCAACTAAGCCGGAACCTAAAATGCCTGCCCTATCTCCCAGCTTGGCCAATCTGATTTCAACCCCTTCAAAAGTTTTGGCATAAAGGCGGTTTTTCATTTCCTGGCGGCATTCATTTAAGAAAAGGCCGGATGATGCTGAGATGCCCCCTCCCAGAATAATTTTTTGGATGCCTGTTGCACTCACAAGGGAGGCAAGTCCAATACCCAAATAATAGCCAAACCTCAAGAACATGTCCCGGGCCAAAAGATTTCCTTTTTCGGCCTGGCTGGCAAGGCCTGCCACTATTGTGGAGCTTTCTTGGCCCAGCAAAGAGGCGATGGGCTTTAGCTCCAAAGAATCCTCGTCACTTTCAAAAACTTCTTTCAAATTTCTCACCAACCCAGAGCCCGAAGCAAAAGTTTCCAGGCATCCCCGGCCTCCACAAGGACAGGAAGGCCCCGATGCTTCAACAACGATATGCCCGAATTCGCCGGTAAATCCGTGCGTGCCGTGAAAAATCTGTGAATTAATAATGATGGCCCCTCCGATACCCGTCCCCAGGGTAAGCATTAAAAATGTATCCCATTCCTGTGCGGCGCCTTTCCAATGCTCTCCCAAGGCAATCCGATTGGCGTCGTTATCGATGAACACGGATTTTTTCAAGTTTTTGAAGATTTCTTTCTGAAGGGCAAAATCCTTCCACTCAGAAAAATGGGGAGAGGCATGCACCACACCCATAGCCGCATTGACAATGCCGGGGACACCCAGCGAAATCGCCGCCACTTTTTCCTTGGGAAATGTCCCCATAAGTTCCATCAGCAGATCAACAACGGCTTTTTGTGAGCGAATTTCATCCACAGCCCGTTTTGACATTTGGGTTATTTCCCCCATACGATCAACCAAACCGGCACGCACATACGTACCTCCCAAATCCACCCCCACAATAAATTGGTCTTTATCTTCAGCCATGGTTTTTGTTAGGTTAGCCTTAACTTTTCTAAAAGAAAACTTAATTGTAAGGGCGGCTTGCAAGCCGCCCTTACCTAATATGCAAACATTCCTCATTCCCACTACCGACATCCAAGATAAAACCGTTCTCCTCACAGGGGAAAATGCCCATCATCTAAGCCGTGTCTTGCGTGCCAAAGAAGGGGAACGTGTCCGGATCAGCTCCCCGGATGGAAAACTTTTTGAAGCTCAAGTGGCCTCCATTGGCAAAGAGGTAAAGCTGAATATCCTTCAAGAAATCCCAGCGCCTTCATCCCCCTATCCGATTCATTTGTATCTGGCATTACTCAAGAGCGAAAAAATGGAATGGGTGATTCAAAAAGCGGTGGAGTTGAATGTCGAAGCGGTGCATTTGGTTATCACCCAAAATTCAGTCCGGCAAGAATTGTCGGAGTCAAAATGGAATCGAATCCAAAAAATAGCCGAAGAAGCACAAAAACAGTGTGGAAGAATTACTCCCTTAAAAATTTTCCCTTCGGTTCCTTTCCAAAAAGCCCTGGATTCTTCTTCAACAAAAATCAATTTTTTTGCCTGTGAAAAAGGTTCCCCGGAACCCCTAAAAGCCGCCTTTAAAAAAAGACCCCCTCCTCCTTTTTCAATATGGATTGGCCCCGAAGGAGGATGGGACGACCATGAGATAAGTCTGGCAAAAGCATCGGGATATCATTGTGTGGGGCTGGGGCCCTTCATTTTAAGGTCGGAAACGGCAGCGCTTCATGCCCTGTCGTGTCTGATTTACTCATTATGAAACCCTTCATTCTCGCCCATCGTGGTGCCTCTGGATACGCTCCTGAAAATACAATGAAGGCCTTTGCCTTGGCGGAAACGCTTGGGGCTGATGGTGTTGAATTGGATGTTTTTTTAACAACCGATGGGCACGTGATCATCACTCACGACGAAGAACTTTTCCGACTGACAGGTCAGAAATTAATCACTCAAAAACAGAATCTAAAAACACTGAAAACCCTGGATTTTGGCGAGGGAGAAAAAATTCCCACATTGGCCTATTTTTTTGATGCCTTCGGCAAAAAATTTTCCGTGATCAATGTAGAAATCAAATCCACGGGGTTGCGTACCAATGGGATTGAACAAGCCGTCTTAAAACTCATCAAAGATTTCAAAATGATCGAACAGGTTTACATTTCCTCCTTCAATCCCCTCCATCTCATCCGTTTCAAAAAAATGGCCCCCGAAATCAAACGCGGCTATTTGATCTGGCCCAAAAACAGGACGACACAACAAAACTTCTGGATCGCTCGCGCCAACCCTCAAACCATGAACCTCCCCCTTTTTTGGCTTAAACAAAGTCATCTGGAGCAATTTGGTAAACTGGAAAGAAGAACTTGGCTGTGGGATGTGGATAACAAAGACAGTATTAAACCTGAACTTACCCCTTGGCTTTCCAAGTCCCTAGGCGCCATTATTACCAATTATCCGGATCGGTTAAGAGCCCTGCTTCACTCCCAAAATTGAGATTGGCAAAGGCTTTGGGGCTGTGTTAATCCACTGGCCTCATTAGAAGGAGCCAATCATGTCCGGACATTCAAAATGGGCCACCATTAAACGCAAGAAAGGCGCAACGGATGCCAAGCGCGGCCAGCTTTTCACCAAACTCATTAAAGAAATCACCGTCGCGGCCCGCATGGGCGGGGACGATCCGAATGGAAACCCCCGGCTCCGCACCGCCATTGCCGGTGCACGCTCGCAAAGCATGCCCAACGACAATATTGAGCGCGCCATTAAAAAAGGAACGGGGGAACTGGAAGGGGTAAACTACGAAGAAATCATGTACGAAGGTTATGGCCCCGCAGGAGTTGCCTTGATTATTGAATCGCTAACAGACAATAAAAATCGCACCGTCTCTGAAATAAGAAATATCCTGTCCAAAAAAGGGGGGAACCTGGGTGAGGCAGGATCAGTTTCCTGGGGTTTTAAGAAAAAGGGCATACTCTCCTTTGATAAAAAAACAATCTCTGAAGAAAAGTTGATGGAAACCGCCCTGGAAGCCGGAGCTGAAGATATTAAAGACGCCGACGATACTTTTGATGTCGAAACCGACCCCCAGCATTTTGAAAAAGTAAAAGAGGCTCTTGCCAAAGCAGGGCTAAACCCCACACATGCTGAAATCGCCATGATCCCCGAAAACACCATCAAACTGAATTTGGAAGAAGCCACCAAAATGCTGGCCTTAATGGAAGCGTTAGAAGATCACGACGATATCCAGAAAGTGTACGCTAATTTTGATATCCCTGCAGATGTAATGGAAAAAATCTCGTAGGGGCGCTGCTTGCTGCGCCCATTCCAACAATGATCATCCTAGGCATCGACCCAGGCACACGCATTGCCGGTTACGGTCTGATTAAAAAAAAATCGGGCCAGGTAATCCATATTGATAACGGCATCATCGACTGCCAGAAAATCGAAACCCTCCCTGGAAAGCTCGAGCACATTTTCAAATCCGTTCAAAAACTCATTAGCCAATTTCATCCAACAATTTTAGCCATCGAAGATATTTTCTACGCGAAGAATGTGCAGAGCACGGTCAAGCTCGCGCATACGCGCGGCATCGTGATTCTCGCCGCCCAAATGAATGGATTGGAAGTGCACGAGATCTCGCCCCTCGAGGTGAAAAAAGCCGTGGTCGGCTACGGGCGGGCCGAAAAAACCCAAGTACAGCAGATGATCAAACTCCTCTTAAAACTCCCCCAAATCGCCGAAGAAAACGCGTCGGATGCCTTGGCGGTGGCGGTGTGTGTGGCCAATAGCTTGAGGCCGATCCTAGAAAAATCAAACTAAATTGAGAATATCATCAATCGATTGAGTACTCATCAATGGATGAGCTTCCTCTTGACCAATGACCATGAAGGGACAAGCCAGATTTGCTTTTTTAAGTAAAAGTTTATGAGGAATCTTTTTTTGCCGACCACTTTTAACCTCAAGCGCCAAAATGGGTTCATTGTGATGGGTAATCACGTAATCGATCTCATCATTCTGTTCCTTCCAATAACAAAGCTCCCAATTTGTCTTTCCAAAAAGAAGATTCAAAAGATGGGATCCAATAAGATTTTCGAAAGTAAAATTTTTAAGCCCTTCACGCCTCACCGAAGCTTCCACAAGGCCGGGGTTGGGAAGAAGCCATTTGGGGAGCGATTTTTTGGTTCGGTGAGGTTGGATGGAATATTTGTAGATGGGGCAAACAAGAAAGGCCTGGGAAAGAAGCTCCGCATAGTGAACCAAGGTAGCCGTATTCCCATTTCCCTGAAGATGATCCAAAATTTTTTGAAAACTGACGATATGCGCCGGCAAGCGGGACACATACCAAAATAATTGCCGAAGGAGAGCCGGTTTATCCACAGCATGCAGTGACAAAATATCGCGCCCCAACGAGGGCTCAATGATACTGTTTTGAAGGTAATGGTCGAGGCGTTCGGGATCCTTGGCAAAATCATAGGCCTTCGGATAGCCTCCCATCCAGACATAATCCTCAAGGCTTGCCCGAAACACTTTGTGGCATTCTTCATAAGTCCAATGAGGAAAAAAATTCATTTCAAAACGCCCCGTCAAGCTCTCGGACAAACCTTTTTCAATCAAAATAGCAGAACTCCCCAAAAGACAAACACGAAGCATCGTTTGGTTTCTTTTGTCCTCATCCCACATCTTTTTAACGACTTCCGACCAACGCGGAATTTTTTGCACTTCATCAAGAACGAGCGTCCTTTCCGAGGAAGATATTTCGCGGGCCTTTGTCCATTGCTGAACAATAAAATCAGTTGTAGGAGGCGTGGGCAAATCAGCGCTCGCGTAAAGGGTAGTGGCCGGATCAAAAAAACGAGACACCGCCGTTGTTTTCCCCACTTGCCTGGAACCCGTAAGAACCTGGATTAAACCATGGGAATTTTTAAGGTTTTCAGTGAGATTTTTTGGGAAAATCCTGTCCATAAATCAAATAATAACAGGATATTATAAGTTTTCAATGTTTTTCCGAGGTATAGATCGGAAAAACAAATGGAAGGCCGATGCAGGAAAAATCTAAAAATGGGTGATCGAACATTACGAAAACAATCTGAAAATTCTTTTGGAGTGCAACACTCTCAGAATTCGAACTTCTTTTTGATGGATTTTGTAAACGATCCGGCAGGGATTTACGATGAGCTCCCGGTAATCTGCAAACAAGGTTCCTTTAAGTTCTGGAACCTTTCGGCCCCTTTCTGCAAAATTTTCAAGGGATTTGATTTTATTTTTGAACAAGGCTTTCAGTTTCTCTGCAGCCAAGGCTTTGTCCAGGCGAACATACCGGATGATCTGTTCGATGTCTTTTTGTGCAGGATTTGAAAGGAGGACTTTTCTCTTCATCAGATTTTATCAAACTTAGCCTCGAAATCCTTCCATTCCAAAAAATCGCCCTGGGAGAAGGCTTTTTCGCCCAAAAGGATGGCGTCAATGAACTCCAACTTCTTCATCTGTTGCTGATATTCTTCAACGTCCATGCAAACCATAGCCGCACGGCCATTTTGAGTGATTAGAACCGGCCTTCGTGTCTGCCGTATCTTCTTAATCACCTTACCCGCCTCATGCATAAGCTCGGTAACGGGGATGATATCTTGGTTAAAATCGGATTTCATAGGCAATTTAAATTTAATTTAAATTTACTCTCTTTGGAGGGGAGTGTCAAAAATAAATTTTTAAAAGAATCATTACCCAACCAAATCCTTCACCCAATAATATCGACCTCTTAAAGATCCACCACCACGAATCCTATCCGGTAAACTGTCTTCACATACAAGTTTCCAGCCTTCTGCCTGAGGCACTTGGCGATAAACGCGATCGAGGTTTTTAACGGAACCTCGAGGAAGTAAGCGACCAAAAAGATTGAACGGCGTGTTTAAAAAGATTCGCTTGTAACCCCTCCCTTTCGCTAAACCCTCAACCCATTGAAGAGATTGTTGTTGCCAACCAGGAATATTATCCGGATCGTATTGAATCTCATCAATCACAAGCGACGTTTCATCAAGAATAAATTCAACAACAACGTGGTCCCCCTTGTCCTGATAGAAAAATTTACGATGTCTCGCCCAATCCAATTTTCTGCCATCGGCACGAAGATCCAATATCAAAGGCGGAATTTCGGGGGAAGGGGCCTTGTCCTGAGTTTTACTCTCTGGACTCTCCTGGGTAAGATTTGGGTCTTCTACCACAGCTTCAATTCCCTTTTCCCGCATTTTTGAAGCCAAACCGCGATCATGCTCCAAAGATAAATTAAAATTGAGAACCGCATCGGCAATTTCTACTCCAAACTCCTTACTCAAACTCAATCGACGAAAAATAATTTCGAAGGGATTCCTCGTTTCTCTTTGGAGGAGGATAGCCTCCAAGACAAGGGAGAGATCAAACGGATGGAGGGACTCTCCTACTTGGGGACAAGAAACCTCACTCACAGTGTATTGACTCCAAAGATAAGAAATCACGAGGGGCCAATGGTCTTTCCCAACTTGAGCTTCTTTAAGCCCTTGCATCAGGCCTACCACATCCTGGTAGCTAATTTTTTTATCTGCGGTCAGATAATCTGACTGTATCAACCGGTTGATATCGATGATCATTCTCTGCAGGACATCAAATACCTTCATCCAATGCTCCCGACGATTACCACTGATATGACTTTGGAGGGCATCCACAAAGGCATAAAACTCACTCGAAATTCCAGCTTCCATTACATGCTCAAAACCGCCACGGAATATAACTCCTCTCAGATGTCCAAGGGGGACTCCTTTTTGAAGTAAAATGACAGCTTCCTTGAGCCAATTAGCCTGGGACTTATCATTAATAGGCAAGACGCTCTGTTGACAATGAGCTAGGATCAGCAAAAGTTCCATCGAAGGCACTGCATCTGTACGGCTTTTAACGAGGAAAGCCGCATCCACAATGTCTTTGTACCCTCCCGTGGCCGCCAAAATGGCATCGGGATCGGTGAATCCCCGAGCGGTTAGATCATCTCGGGATAAACGCTGTGGGCCACTGGAGGTAATAGACTGATTCACTCCATCATTCATAAAAACCATATCATGACTTTTTAAAGCAGGATGAACCCATCCCCTTTCTTCTCCAGCAATAAGACTTCCTCCCATGATCACCCCTAAGTTTTCCAATTGCTGCTGTTCCCCAGGCAAACCAACAGCATAAGGACGAGCTCCGCTAAGCGGAGACTCTCCAAAGGGCACTGCTTTTACAGAAACCGGGCAGGATAGAGGCTTGCCAAACGGAGAAGACGCAACGGTTCTTCTAAGTCCAGTGGCTAAAGAACGAGGTCCAACTCGCACGGGCACGAAATGAGTAAAAGGCAGGGCATTCGAATTTCTGACAAGGGGAAACATAATTTTGTAGGGTCTTTATCGCCTTTTACTTCCTAAGGTTGCTCCCAAAATTTCCCCTTGCCGCCCAAGGCTTGGGTGCTAGACTAGCCCGCATGATTGCCCAGCTTGAAGGAAAGATTTCCCAAAAAAACCTCGAAGGACTCATCATCAACGTGAATGGCGTGGGCTATGAGGTGTTTGTTTCGAAAACTTGTTTTCAGAAATTACCGGAACTCGGAGAAGGAGTCGCACTTCTCATCCACACACACATCACCGAGACAAGCTTCGTCCTTTTTGGATTTTTAGATTCCAGTGAGAAGCATCTTTTTAAAAATTTGCTCAGTGTCAGCGGCATTGGGCCAAAGCTCGCCATGCAGGTGCTCTCGGGGCTTACCAGTTTTGAATTGATCCAGGCGTTGATCGACGAGAACTTGGCCAAGCTCACGGGCATCAGCGGCATTGGCAAGAAAACGGCGGAGAGACTGATTGTGGAGCTCAAAGATAAGGTTTTTAAAATGGCGGATACGATTAAGCTGGATGTGACTTCTTTTGGGAAAGGGCACGTTTCTCCTGGAAAAACTTATGATGAAGCGCTCTCGGCGTTGATGAATTTGGGGTATCAGCGGAATATTGCGGAGCAAGCTTTGGGGAAGGTGAAGCACCATGCGGGGGCGAGAGTGGAAGAATTGCTGAGAGTGTCTTTAGGAGAATTGTCGAAGATGTAGGGGATGGGGATGACGCAGGAGCGTCGGGAACTTGCGTTCCCACGCAGGAGCGTGGGAACGAGAAAGAATCATGATCAACAGAGAAAATTCAAATATCATTCCCAACACATTAGATGACGAGCTGCATCTCGATCTCTCACTGCGCCCAAAAAGTTTGGATGAATTTGTCGGCCAGGCCAATATCAAAGAAAAATTAAAAATTTTCATCCAAGCCGCCCGGCAGCGCAAAGAGACTCTGGATCACTGCCTTTTCTGCGGGCCTCCGGGATTGGGAAAAACGTCGCTGGCCAATATTATTGCCAATGCGATGGAAGCGCCGATCAAGTCAACCTCCGGCCCCGTGATTGAAAGGGCCGGCGATCTGGCGGCCATCCTCACCAATCTTGAACCCAATTCGGTTTTATTCATCGACGAAATCCATCGTTTAAACCCGATGGTGGAAGAAATCCTCTACCCGGCCATGGAAGATTTTAAATTGGATATCCTGATCGGTCAGGGACCTTCTGCCCGCTCCATCAAACTGGATATCCCTCGATTTACCTTGGTGGGAGCCACAACGCGCGCAGGCTTACTCACATCCCCTCTTCGCGACCGGTTTGGGATTGTGGAGCGCTTGGATTTTTATAACCCGAAAGATTTGGAACAAATTCTCCGACGCTCAGCAAATATCTTGGAAGTTCCCATGGAAAACGAAGGGACCCGTGAAATCGCCAAGCGCTCACGTGGCACACCCCGCATCGCCAATCGTTTACTACGTCGCGTGCGTGATTTTGCTCAAGTGAAAGGGAAAGGAATCATCTCTTCCCCCATTGCCTCCCAGGCCCTTGAAATGCTCGAGGTGGACAAACAAGGTTTTGATGCCATGGACCGAAAGATTTTAAGAACGATCATCCAGAAATTTGATGGGGGGCCCGTAGGCGTGGAGGCGATCGCTTCCGCCATTAATGAAGAAAGAGACACGATCGAAGATGTTTATGAACCTTTTTTGATTCAGCAGGGTTTTGTCAACCGTGGCCCTCGGGGACGCACAGCCACAAGGCTGGCTTTTGAACATTTGCAGGTACCCTTTATTAATAAAGGACAGACGGAATTGTTGTAATAAGGGCAATTCATGAATTGCCCTTACAAAAAGCGGCGTGCCTTAAGGTTCTCCAAGGATGTATTTTTCAATTTTTTGAAGTTTCTCTTTTATTTCCCTATAACCACCTGTATATTATTAAGTATTTTTTAGCTTATACTCTCTTTATTTTGCAGGCAGGAAAAATTGAAACTCATCAGCAAAAAAGATTCGAATCTTATTTTTTATATTTTGGCTGTGGTCATTTTTTGCGGATTTATGTCTGCAACCTTTGGAAGTGAGGATGGTTTAAGCCGTTTGATGGAATTAAGGCAGAGAAAAACAACCTTAGAGGAGAAAAACAAATCCATCCTTGAAGAAAACCTCAAACTCACTCAGGAAATAACGTCCCTTCATGACAAAAAAAACCTGGAGCACAAAGCTCGTGAGGTTTTGGGCTATGTTTATCCCGACGAAGTCGTCTTCGTGCTAAGACCAAATTAATAAGTTCCATCTTCGGGGACATCAAAGTAGGAATATTCTTTTGAAAAGCCCATTTGGTCATCCACAATTTTCTTTATCGAACGAACAAACCATTTTTGAGTTTCCTGCTTGGCAAAACACAAATGCCGCAAGCCATAACGATGGGCCTGCAACAAGGCAAAAACAAGGTCTTCCGGTTTTGTACTTTCATCAAAAAGAATTTTTTTATACACCAACCCTTCCACATGCTCTTCAACAGCCGCTTGCAAGGCCAACTGCCCTTGAAGAGAAGCCATAGGCACTTGAGCTTCCAAACCGGGAGTGCATCCCCAAATGGAGGCCAGTGCATCCGTGCAAAAAAGATTGGTAATCAAACTGTGACGCCGCTTAAGCCCATGATGCACATACCATGAATCCGTAAATTTTTGGAAAACGCCCCTGTGACTGGCTAATCTGACAGAAGCTTCCTGTGATTTACGTTGTACAAAAGACATGATCTGGCTTGCCAAATCAACGGCTTCCTGGGAATCGTAAGGGATATCCAGACCTGAGAACACATCGGCAAAGCCGGCAAGTCCCAAAGAAATTTTTCTGAAAGCAGAAGCTGTGTTTTTAAACTCTGGCCGCGGATAGGAAGCCACTTCCAAAATATTATCCATAAATCTGATTCCCAAAAACAAAGTTTCCGCCAAAGCATCCCAAGAAAACTGGCCTTCTAATACAAATTTTGAAAGATTAATGGCTCCACAAGGAACAGCTTCATGATGAAGCAAGGGGACATCCCCCTCTACGCCCACGGTTTGGTAAGAACCAAAAGAAGCAACGGGGTTTAGAGAGTTAAACTTATCCATAAAAACAAAATCTAATTTTGCTCCGGATAAGATGGCATCAACAAACACGGCTAAAAGATCCCTGGCTTTTGTCATTTTAACCGGTTTGCCTGACTGGGAATGAACCAGGGGCCAAGGGCCATCACGATTTAACTCTTGAAAAAAAGAATCTTGAAGCCCCACTGTTAGTCTCAAATTTGTGGAATGTTTTTGAGAGACTGCTTTAACAAGTTCGACAATATCGGGATGATCCACCGGCAAAAAAGCAGCAGAAACAGGATGTTTGTTAAAAAATGAGCTGGTAACAGAATGATAAATGTTCAAAAACCCTTGGGGAGACAAGCCATTTTCTTTGGGATAAAGCTGTGAAAAATTAAAACTGCACATTCCTCCATTTTGATGGACAAAGGCCGCTTCCTTCATCGTTTCAAAAACAGAATCAATGGAATTATCCACTGAAAAACTAAAAGACGAAATAAGAATACTTCCCGGCTTCCCCGCATTTTGAAGAACGCTTATCTCTGGCAAGAACTCTCCCCTTGCCATCATCGCATAGAACTTGTCTTCTATTTCCTGTAACACAGAGATCGGCTGATAACGGGCTTCTCCTTCAGCAACACACCGAGCCACACGCAAAAAACATTCCTGCACGGTTTCACGCACCGCGTTCTGCCCGTTAGCCAACAAAACGTGCTGTAAAAGATACTGGGTCCCCTCTTCACCAAATTCGGGCACAATACGCACAGATTTTAATGGCGCTTTTTCAGGGGCCATTTGCACACTTTCTTTTTGCAAGGCCATCACCGCCAAGAGATCGGGGTTTAAGGATTCGTCTTTTTCGGGAAAGGGGTTGTTTTCGTTTTGAGCCGCATGGAGGACCGGACTATTTTTTAAACGAACAAGCCCCAGTTCATGAAGTTGAAAGGCCACCAATTCACTCACCAATTCCAAAGATAAAAACTCGATCTTGCATCGTGAAATTTCTTTTTCAACCTCCGTGGCCACAAGCTCGGCAATAGACTGGGTTATTTTGGAATGTCCCAAAGCCAAAAGCTCTGAAATAAGACGCACCCGATCAAACCTGAACTCTTTCCCTGGATGGGAAAACCCAAGAAACCCTTCTTTGGACAAAACCTCTTTTTTTGGTTGAAAGACTTCCATATATTTTAAACAGACAAGAAAAGCTAAAAAACGGCGCTCGGTGTGTCAATATCTGTTTTAAAAAAAATCTAAATGTCTTTTAAAATCTTTTTGGTCACCGTAGAAAGGGGTAACTCGTTTTTCTGCCATACAGAAACCCAATGCCAATCTTTGACAAGATTTTTGGGGCGGTTTGACAAAACAAGTTTAAATGGTCTGATCTGCATGCGTCTATTCATAATGGCATGGGACACGGGCCGCATCAGTGCTGGTTCAAAATTGAGTGGAAGGTTTAAGTCTTCTATCCATTGCTTTACCGCCTTCAAAGACGGAGCCCCCTCACAAACCTGCGTGGGGACTTCCCACAAACCTTCCATAATTTCCTTCTTGGTACGTTGCCGCATTAAAAAACATCCTTCATGTTCAACAACCAGAGCCATCGAATGTTCCTTAACATAAGCCATCTTTTTCCCTTTAACAGGATAACTCTCTGGCCTGCCTTCTTTAAAAGCGGCACACCCCTTCAATACGGGGCATAAAAGACATTTGGGATTGGAAGGGGTACATACCGTGGCCCCCAGCTCCATCATGGCCTGGTTAAAATCTCCCGGATTATTTTTATCTAGAAGTTTCTGGGCCTTGATCGCAATATTTTTCTGTACATTTAAGGAATCCACACTTTCATGAATGGCAAACAAACGAGCCATGACACGAATGACATTTCCGTCAACCACCGCTACAGGCTCACCAAAAGCAATGCTGGCAATAGCAGAGGCCGTATATTCCCCAAGCCCCTTCAAATTTTTTAGTGCCTCTTTTGTGGATGGAATTTTTCCGTCATGCTGATGAAAAATCTTTTGGGCTGACTCATGAAAGTGACGAATACGACGATAATATCCCAGACCCGCCCATAATTTGAGGAGTTCTTCGATGGGAGCTTGGGCCACGGATTTTAAAGTCGGAAATTTCCTTAAAAAACGGTTGTAATAGGGAATCACTGTCGCCACCGTCGTCTGCTGAAGCATGATTTCGGAAAGCCAGATGGCATAAGGATCCTTAAATTTTCTCCAAGGAAGATCCCGCTTTTGGGATTGATACCAACAAAGGAGTTGCTTACGGAATTTTTGCGGGGAGAGGGCCATAGGCTAGGTCCCCGAGCGGAGTCGAGGGGCCATCACTTCGACTCCGCTCAGTGACCATAATTTTACAAATCCTAAAAAATTGTGGCGAAACCCAAGGAAAACTTCCACTCTTTTTTAAGAGGAAGCCCCTTCTTTTTCCCTCGCTAGCAGACGGATTGTCTCGGAGACCCCCTTGGTATGCAGCCTCTGAGTCAGCCTTTTCAACCTTTCCAGGTCTTCTATGCCCAAACGCAGGGTTAAAGTGCGGGATTTTCGTTTGGATGCATTCTCGCTTAGAAACTGCCTATAACGAAGCGCCGTTTTCAAACAGTCCTGCATGTCCACGCCATAAAAACTTTGAGGTAATTTTTCGGGATTGAAAAAGTTCTTCATCGCTTTTGCCAATTCCGGATATTTTTTACGGTCACGATCCTGCCGATGGATGACCTGCGGCCTATACATGAGGATCGCTGGGAGAACCTCATAAATGCGCGGCTCCTCTAAGGCGGCATTGAATATCTCATCGAGTGTGACCCTCTTCCGGCGAGGAATCACACCCGAGGTCAAGAGAACCTTTTCATAATTCAATCTTTCGAGCACATGTTGAGTTGTTGGATTCATGGTCTTATTTTTTTGATTGGATTCGGATCTCTTCTTCTTTTTCCGGGAAGAATTTCAAATAGGTCTGAATAAGTTTTTGGTCTTTAAGCCTATGAAATTTCAATTTCGAAGCCATGACCGCTTCGGGTAAGGCAATAAAAACCTCTACCGATGGAAAATCCAGAATCTTTTGATACAATGTTTCTTGCGGCATCCAAATAAGATGCCCGTCATTTTCTAACCGCATGCCTTCATTCAAGAGAAGCTCTGATAATCTTTTCTGCACGATATAATTTAAGGGAGAAACCACATCCAAGTCCATAGTGGCCGTCACCGGAAAGGGTAAATCAGCCAAAAGCAAGGCCGTTTGCCCTACGATCTGAACCGTCTGCTTTGGAATCGAGGGAGACCCCATTCCATGGGCCTCTTCATTGAAGGCATCGATAAACTCATTTAATTGACCAAAAATATTTTTAAAATTTTCTTGGATCGTTCTCATCAGAGTATCTATATTACTTAATATATTTACTTTGTAAATACATTATTTTAATATAATAAAATCATAAAGTTAATTTATAATAAAATTTTTAAATGGATTTAAAAAGAGCGGAGGGAAGAATACTGCTCCTTTATCGAAAGCAGAAAATCCTGCCAATACCTCGTCTCCGCATAGTAAGGAAAAGCGCGTTTGAAGATCTCCTCCTCAAAGCGCTCGCCGATCCACGCGGCATGGCGGATCATACGAAGCGTGCGAAGGGGTTCCGTCAGGATGAAAGAAGCATGGTCGAAAGAGCGGAACATCTCATAACCTTCAAAAAAATTCTTCTTCTGTTCCCGCTGTTCGTCTTCGTCGCCAAAAAACAACATCCAGATGTCTTGAATCGCGGGCGCCACCACCATGTCGTCAAAGTCAACGAGTGTGGGGCCATCCTTGTTCCACAAAATGTTTCCAAAATGGCAATCGCCATGCACGGCAAAGGGTTTCCAGTCCTGCGTGAAAAGCGGCTCTATTTTTTCTAAACATTGGGAAATGACATCTTCAAGGGAGTCCCGCAAACTTTCAGGGGCATGGGGTTTGTCCAAAATAGAATCCAAAGAGCGCCAACCATAGGTTTCTGCAGTAAGATGGAGTCTATTTTTCACATTTAAGGAATGAGTAATATTATGCAAGCGCCCCAACAGACGCCCGAGCCACCGGAGATTTTCATTCGAAAGCTCGGCTTGTTCATGCCCCCCAAACTTCGGATACAAACAATAATAATAAGGCCCATCAAAACCCAAACTTGGGAAACCCTTTGATTGGGCCAAGCTTACGGGCCGCACCACTGGAACCTCGGCTTCGGCCAAGGCTATAAGCACTTTATGTTCATCAACAAGGGTTTCTTCCTTCCAGCGGCCAGGACGATAAAATTTGGCAATAAGGGGAGAAACATTTCCTTCGAGATGAACCTGATAAACACGGTTTTCGTAGCTGTTAAGCTGAAAAAGTTGCCCGGTAGGTTGATACCCCTGATGGCTAAGAGCATCACAGATCCGGTTTGGCAACAGGTCTTGGAAAGGAGTGGTCATAAACCTCTTAAACCACAAATAAATTTAGCTTGCCATCTTCAAAATAAGGGAGCTTCATTTGAAACGAGGAGGCTTTTATGAATGATAAGAACTTAAAAAAAGACCGTGAAGCCGAAATCCTTTCGGGCACAAAAGAAACGGTGAATTCCAGAAAGAACGACATCATCAAAAACATCGAGATCAACGCCAAAAAAGCAATCGCCCACGAAGAAAAACCCCACGATCCCAAAAAGAAACCCGGGTTCCATTATGATGAAGGTGAAGAAGGCCCATCTTCGGACTAGGTGAAGAAAGCAGCCACACTCAAAAAAATTTTGACTCTTGATTCCGCATTCCGAAATCCGCATTCCGCATTCGATATGTGCCGAGGGCGGGAATTGAACCCGCACAGGTTACCCTACTGGATTCTAAGTCCAGCGCGTCTGCCAGTTCCGCCACCTCGGCATGGGATAAAAAAATGATGAGTAAATCTTTAAAAAGGTTATGACAATAGGATTTTTCTTAAATGAAACACCTCCTCTTGACAGCTCTTGGCGGATGGGTTCATAGTCTTAAAAAGTTCATATTTGCTTTGGAGAATTTATGATTTCTTTCTTCAAAAATATTTTTCAGGGTGATTTCATGCCTCACGGGCATTGCTATTTTTGGGAGCCTGAAATCTTATGGCTGCACGTTATCTCCGATGTTGTCATTTTTTTGGCCTACTATTCCATCCCCCTTGCCCTTGTTTGCTTTCTCGTTAAACGTAAGGACATTCCTTTTCGTTTAATCTTTCTCCTCTTTGCCATTTTCATTCTTGCCTGCGGCACAACTCATATCATGGATGTGTGGACAACATGGAGCGCTGCCTATCGCATTGAGGGTCTGGTCAAGGCTTTTACCGCCCTCGTTTCGTTGACAACGGCCATTATTTTATGGCCCTTGTTACCAAAGGCCATGGCCATTCCCACCCCTGCCCATTTTGAAAAAATAAACCTGAAACTTCAAAAAATAGCCGAGGAAGCCAACAAGAAAGCCTTCGAACTCGACAGTGCCAACCGCGAACTGGAACGATTCAACCTGGCCATGATGGGCCGCGAAGAGCGTATTCTCGAATTAAAAGCCGAAGTCAACGATCTTTGTCGAAAATTCAATCAACCCGAACCTTATAAAATTGAATCATAACCATGATGTCTTTGCGCATACGATTTATTCTGGTTTTCTTGATCACCATTCCCATCCTCTTTGGCATATCCTGGCTTATGGCCGATTATTATTTTCCCATAAATGACAAGTACAGGTGGGTTGCCCTTACCATCGCTTTAATCGTCATCATCACCAGCTTGAATTTGTACCTGCTTAACCCCGTTTGCAAATCGATTAAATTATTGCAGACGGCCATTGAGCAAATCCGCAATGGTAATTTCGAAGCAATCACAAATTTATGGGAAGATGTCTCGGGTCCGGAAATGAAAAAAATGGCCGAATCGCTTAGAATCATGGCCGAACAGCTCATGAATATTCAGTTTAATCTGGAAGAGAAGGTGGCAAAAAGAACCCAGGAACTTAAAGAAAGGAATGAACAACTCATCAAGTCACGTCAGGCCGCCTTAAGTGTTGTTGAAGATGTCTTAATTGAAAAGAAAAAAACGGAACAAGCCCATGAAGATCTCAGAAAGATAAAAGACGAATTGGATCTAAGAGTAAAATTGCGCACCGAAGAACTTAAAAAGAGCGAAGAAAAGTTCCGTCTTACCTTCCAGGCCGCACCCAACGGATTAATCATGGTTGATCATACCGGTAAAATCGTTCTCATGAACACCCAGATTGAAAAAATGTTCCTGTATTCCCAGAATGAACTGGCGGGGCAATCAATTGAAACCCTTGTCCCGCAAAGGTTTCATTCAAATCATGTTCATTACCGCAGTCAATTCATGCAGGAACCGCAAGATCGTCAGATGGGGGCCGGCCGTGATTTGTTCGGTAAACGAAAAGATGGCACAGAATTTCCGGTAGAAATAGGGCTGAAGCCTTTGGTCACTGAAGAAGGCGTTTTTGTCCTAAGCTCCATCATCGACATTACCGAAAGAAAAAATGCCGAAGAAAAAGTTAAAAAAGCCAATGAGGATTTAAAAAGGGCCAATCAATTAAAATCATCCTTTGTTTCGATGGTCTCCCATGAATTGAGAACCCCTCTTTCTTCCATGAAAGCAGGTATCGATATGCTTTTGGCCGGCATTGATGGCCCTGTTAATGATGAACAACGCGAAACCCTTTTAATCGCCCAGAAAAACATCGACCGTTTGGCACGTCTTATCAGTAACGTTTTGGATTACACGCGATTGGAAGCCGGCAAGATGGAAATGGATTTTGCCAACATTAATTTAAACGAACTCGTCAATGAGGCTTGTCAATCGATGAAGCATGCCATCCTTGAAAAGGGATTGATCCTGGAAACAATTTTGCCACAAACACCTCTTTTTAGTTCCTGCGATGAAGACAGGCTCAAACAGGTCATCCTCAATCTGCTAAGTAACGCCATCAAGTTCACTGAAAGTGGTGGCAAAATTATTATTTCACTTAAAAAAACCGACGGCATCCTTTGTATCGAGGTCAAAGATAACGGAATCGGGATAGATAAGGAAGATCAGAACAGGATTTTTGAAATGTTCAATCAGGCCATCACCCGTGGCATCTGGAAAACAGGCGGCTCTGGAATAGGACTTGCCGTTTGCCGGCTTATTCTTGAACAACATCGTGGAAAAATTACTGTTCAAAGTCAACCTGGGAATGGCTCTACTTTTTCAATCACATTTCCGCAAAATTTGTCAGCGTCTGCTTGATGGTTTTGAGCAAGTCGTGTGGTTCGTAGGGCTTGTAGACAACACCCTGAGCTCCCAAACTTTCCAAATTTTCTGTTTCACCAGGCCGGGATGAAGTAAAAAAGAGAATGGGGATTTCTTTAAGTTGTTTGTCTTGTTGAAGTACCTTGCATATTTCAATACCGGAAATATCGGGCAAGATCACATCGAGTAAAATAAGATGGGGCTTGAGTTCCTTGACTTTTTCAACAGCCCCTTTCCCCTCATGGTAGCAGACAACATCATACCCCCCCGACCGAATCCACTTGGAGGTAATGCGGGCCAAATCTTCTTCGTCATCAATAATGAGAACTTTTGTATTCAATGAAGTAATTCTTGCACTTGTGACACCACCTGCGTGACATCAAAAGGTTTTTCAATAAAACTTTCAGCACCAAGCTCGGAAGCGAAATTCACAACCTCGGGGTCGCTATAGCCACTTAAAACCACAATGGGAGGGGGCTCTTTTCCTTCACCAACATAGTCTTTAATATTTTCAAGCAAGGCCAACCCACTGGCCTTTTTGAAACCCAAATCCAAAATAATAAGATGAGGAACCTTTTGCTTTACAAATTCCAAAGCCTTTTCCACGGAAGCCGCCTCTTGAACTTGATACCCTTTTTTTGTTAAGGTTTTGCGTAACAATAGACGGACATCATCCTCATCGTCAACAATAAGGACCATCTTATTCCCACCATCCAATAATTCTTTGGTAGATTGCATAAACATACCTCTTTTCCTAAAGTTAAAAATAAACTATTTCCTGCTGGAGAATTATTGTCCGCCAATCTATTTTTTAGTCAAGGGTTGATTCTAAATCAATAATAATTTTAGCCGCTTAGAATCAAAATCGCCCGCAAATACAAGCTGGATGAGCTTTTTATCCCCTACGCTCGTTGGCGCAGGATGCGCGCCTTGCCACGGAATCTTGGGTCCAGGGCTTGCCCTGGGGGCATACCATTGATCAAAAATATTGACACTCAAAATCTGTAAAATTGTGTAGAGGCGATTCGCCGGTTTGTGTTGAAAAATGGGGCATGGGAACTAGAGGATTGATGACAAGTTTCTAATAAATTATTGACAAATAAGATACACCCGATAAGTCGTGGCCTTATGCCTTATACACCTTTGGTTAGATATTTAAATGCGGCTCGGCCTACCCTTCATGGGCTGCCCCATATTCCCCTTCTTCCCAAGCATAAGGTATTCAGAAATCCTCGTGGTCTTCCATCGGCACAACAATTGCGTGAAGATTTTGAGCGGCTTGTAGCTATGAGAAAACCTTTGGGTGGCACATGGAATCCTGTTTCATTTGGAGAACCTGTAGGTACAGATACGTGGCATGTGGTTGCTGAAGGGCACGGCGATTATCCTGGGGGACAAACCATATGTTTTAGTTGGAGGTGAGTTTGAAAGCCCCGATAGAAGTTCGCGTGTCGTTTTGATTTTTCAAAATGCGGATCGCAGAGTAGAAGGGGCGGTCCCTTGGGTGTCATTTAGCCAAATTTATAACGGTCCTTTATTGGATGGTTCTTCAGTATTTGTTGGTGATTTCGTGGCCCCTGTTTTAAGGCAGCTTGTGCCGAGGTTGGCATCGGTTCCTGAATAAATTTTTCCATGACCCAAAAAAAAATCAAAATCGAAACAGCATTCACAAAACAATTTAACGTTAAATACCCCATTATCGCGGCCCCCATGTTTTTGGTAAGCACCACCAAACTGGTGACGGCTGTTTGCAATGCTGGAGGGGTGGGGTCTTTTCCTGCGCTAAATTACCGGCCCACTACGGAGTTTAGGAAAGCGGTTCAGCAAATCAAGAAATCGACGGATGGCCCTTTTGGCGTGAACATCATCGTTCAGAAATCAAACAAGTTTCAAAGCGAGCAAATGGATGTGTGTCTCGAAGAAAAAGTCCCTCTCTTGATCACTTCGCTGGGGAGCCCCAAGGAAATCATCAAGCTCGCCCATCAGACGGGGACGAGAGTGTATTGCGATGTCGTCAATTTGGAGCACGCGAAAAAAGTGGCTGACAGCGGGGCGGATGGGCTGATTGCCGTGGGGAGTGGTGCCGGTGGGCATGCGGGGGATATTTCGGCGTTTGCGCTGATTCCCTATTTGGTTCGCGAAACAAAATTACCGGTAGTAGCCGCGGGGAGCATTGTGGACGGGGCTGGGATGGTGGCTGCGTTTGGGCTTGGAGCCTCGGCCATTTACATGGGAACGCGTTTTATTGCCAGCTTTGAGGCCGAGGTGGATGAGGCTTACAAGCAGACGATTGTCTCCGCCCGTTGCGAAGATATTATCAGCACCGACAAGGTGGATGGATTCCCGGGAAATTTCATTTTGACGCCCGCGCTTCAGAAACTTGACCTGGATAAAAGCTTGATTGAGGAGATCGCTTCTAAAAGCCCAAAGATTAAAAAATGGATCGCCCTTTCCCGCGCGGCGCGCTCTCTTTTTGGAAACCCCAAGTCAAAGGCTTCTTACAAGACCGTTTACTCTGCGGGCCAGGGTGTGGGCTTGATCGACAAGGTGAAGTCGGTACGGGATATTATTTGCGACACCGTGGCGCATTATGAAAAAATTAAAGCGCAATTACCTTAAGCGGCTTCTTACTTTGTAAAGCTTTTCTGTAAACCCGCCTTCTTTTAAAAATTGTTCTTCTAAAGTGCGTAATTGTCGCCCCAATAAATAACTGGCTTGGTGTATTAAGCAAATAAGTGTGTTGGCCGCATGTTCGGGGTCGGACATGTCTGACTCGTCCGACGCGTCTGACAGGTCCGACAGGTCTGACCGAAGCTTTTGTCGGACGACCAGCGCTTTGGGCGAATCTTTTGGCCAAAGGGGTAGGCGCTGTTGGCGCAAGAAGTCTTCGTAGTCGAGCAAGAGCTCCTCCAGGCTGGCGCGGGCGACATTGGTTAATTTAAGTTCGGTTTTTTTCGAAGTTGCCGAAGCCATGCTGCCCTCGGCTATATTTTGCACGCCGCTCCGTGCGGCTTGGACCATTTGGTCGTGCGTCCGCGAAAATTTGTTAATGAAACGCTTACAAAAAAGAACGGTGGCATCGTAAACGGCTTGTGCGCATTGAAAGCTGCGCAACTTGCGGTATCCTCCGTGGTGGGGAATAAGCATAAAAACCTCCAGCCCATGGCTAAGCAATTTCAATGCCAGAGATAAATAGTTGAAAAGTAATGGTTGGTTTTTTTCAACCGTCCGAAAACGAGACGGTCGGCGTCTGTTTTATGGACGGGTCAGCGGTGGCAATAAAGAGCTTGGTTTCTGAACGCCGATAAAATCCAGCCGCTCCTCAGCACGTGTCACAGCCACATACAGCAGGTTTTGTTCTTCCTCACTTGCGGCTTTGTAATTTTCTTCGGAAGGCTCCACAATCAAAACATTTCGGAACTCAAGACCTTTTACCTGATGCACATTGGTCACGGTAATGCCGGGGGAGAAATCAAATTTTTCCCGGTGTCCCAAACGCACAGAATTAAAACCCAGTTTGCGCAAATCTTCCACCAATTGCACTGCCTGCTTTGGCCAGCGGCAAATGATGGCGGAGAGCGCCTTGGCACTGTCCTTGTTCCTGGCGTCAATCCACTGGCTGACACGTTGTGCGAGCAAGGTCGGGTTTTCAACGCGTTGAAAGGTGGGGATGGCTCCGCGACGGCCCGAAGACGTGTTTTCTTTTTCAGAAAATTTTTGCCCGCGCAAATGTTCGGCAATTTCCATGATCTCTTTTGTCGAACGAAAAGAAACTGTCAGCGAAATGGGCATGGTATCCGTGAATCCGGCGTCTTTTAAGAGTTCATCCCATCCGCCAAAATCCCTTCCCACCACAATTTTTTGGGCCATATCCCCCACAATGGTGACAGTGCGATCAACATCCAACGCATTTAAGAGGGCGCGAATTTCAACACTGCCGAAGTCTTGGGCTTCATCGATGACAATATGGTCACACATGCCCAGGCTTTTGGATGATTTGCCAGGGTAATAACCGTGTTCGGCATAAATCAAATGAAGGAGCAGGGCATCATCTTGATGATCACAGATTTTTTTCTCCACCTGTTCCTTGAGTTGGGATTGCACCAAATTCCATCGTCGCCAGAGAATGTCTTGTTTAACCAAGCTCGCATAAAAACCAAACAGGTCGTCAATGAAACTTTTGTTTTCTTGATGGGGGTTTTTTGAAATATATTCCAAAAGAAGTTTTAAACACTGACGGGATGATTTAAAAAGTTCCAGCTCACGACTTTTTTCAAACGATCCCACGGGTCGCGGGCCTAAAAGGTCCGTGGTCAGTTCACCAATCCATTGTGAAAAGGTGCGAATTTGAACGCCGGGGATTTTAAGTTCAGGCAGAGTGGTTTCGACATAGGCTTTAAGAGAACGGTTAAACATGACGACCAAACAATTTTTAGCGCGAGCATCGCTATTGTCCTCGTGAAGCAACCAGGCCAGCCGATGCAGGGCGACGGTGGTTTTGCCGCTACCGGCAATACCCTGAATGACAATAGGCTTTTGTGCATTTTTGGTGATGAGGGCAAATTGCTCGGAAGTGATCAGCGAAAGAATGGGCGGAAGATGCCCATCATGATCTTCGGTTCGTGAAAGGGCCTGGGTTTGTGATTTGATTTCCCAGCCACTTTTTGTTTTGGTGATGACCCCTTGCGTGGTTTCAATTCGATGGAGTTCATTTTCCACACCTTGATAGGCGCGTCTTAGACGGATGGTGCCATAATGCTCCTGACCTTGAATGGTTTCCGCAAATTCTTCACCTTCGCGATAATCATAATAAAGTTTGCTGATGGGAGCTTTACGCCAGTCAATAATGCGTTCGGCGGGAAAACTGGCCGTCCCCAGTTTAAATTCGATGGTGCGATCTTCCTCGTCTGTGATGACCCGCGCAAAGTAGGGTTGTTCGGCCAAAGATTCCAGGTCATTTGATTTGTGTTCTCTTAAACGAGCCAACCCATGGGCGACAGCTTCGTCACTGGCCAAGGCGGCTTTGTCTTCATCCCTGCGGGCGGCCACAATCTGGCTGGTGAGGTCACGGGCGGTTATGCGGTCTGCTCTTAGATCACTTGAAGTTTGATGGATCTCTTTTAAAATGGCGGCATGTGTTCTTTGCCAAAGTTCTTCTTCAGTTTTTCCCATTTCCTGGGCCTCTTTTTGGGTCATTGGCATAAGGGTACCTCTAAAAACTCGAGTTCATGGTTCGAGAACCTCACCATGTCCACTATAGCTTAGTTGGGACACCCTGAGGCTCTCGAAGGGTCACTCTGTAACAGTTTTTAGAGGTGCCCATAAAGAAAGTTTTCCTTTCATCAGTTGTGTGTGTTCTTGTCAATAAGTGGATTTTTTTATTTTTGTCATGGGAATCTTTTTGTTTTTATCCCTTACGCTCGTTGGCGTAGGATGCAAGCCTTGGCTTTGTCAAGACCCTCCGCCGCCGAGGCGATGATGGGTTGGTTTAAGAAGTACCTTTAAAAAATTTTGGAAAACATTCAAACAAACCGGCCCAAAACATTCATAAGGGGGCCTAAAATTAGTTGACATCTTTCACGAAAACCAATGGGCGCAGGGCCATCAGAATCATTTCCCAAATCCGGGTTATTCCCCATCGCGCAAAGGACACAACTTATTTCTTCAAAGGTATCTGGGTTGGCAAGGACTAACCAGGCACTCCCCATTGATTGTTGGATAGCTTCTTCCATGGCGGCAAGATCAATATCTGCTGGTGAAGCCAGAGCGTAAGCCTCGATAATACGAGTTTCCTCAGGGGTATAGTCCCATACCCAGGGGGGAATGGGGGTCACCCTAACCGTAGATGAAAGTGGTTCCACGAGATTACGAAGGGTAACGGCATTCCCTCGGGGGTTGTAAAGAAGCGGGACAGGAGTCTCATTGAAAGTGGTCATGCTATCGGTAGCTACATAAACAAAAGTACCCCCTCGTTTTAGGAAATTGAGAACTTGTTCCCAATGTTTATGGAGAGAAATGCCATCAAAAATATTGAAAGCCTTGTTGCGTATGTGCGCTTGAGGGATGGCAAGACCCGTTGCCGGTATGAAAGACCTTTTTAGAAACGTTCCTAGTTGGCTTAAAACCATCGAAGAGACAATGGCCCTTGTTTCCTCGGCAATGGGAGGAACGCTATATTCATAAACCACACGGCTTGCTTCCAACAAAAATTGAATCCTTTGTTCAAAGGATGGATGGGGAATTTTCAAAAATTCTTTCAGACGCCTTAAGACTTCAAACATGGCCCCGCCCAATAAATCTTTTACATGAAGATTCTGCTGTTGGTGAGTTTTGCCCCTGATTTTATCGTAGGCTAATTTTAAGGCGCATTCATTGTAGTCGACCAGGTGAAACGGGGCTTTAATCTCTTCAAGAGGAATGTCAGCGGTGACACCGGCACCTAAAAATTCCACTGTGGGGTATTTGCCATTTTTTGCTTTTTGCCCTTCAAGCCAGGGCATGAGGGTGGCGCATATGCCCCCTTGGTTTTGTTGGCAATGGTCATACCATTGGTGAGAATCTTCGGCTTGAGCGGCGACTCCAATGGCATTGTCCATTTCTGCCCAATCAAGAAGCTCAAAACCATCCGGAGGAAAATCCCGAACAAGGGAATAGAACGTTTTCCCAGCCGGTGAAAGAATAAGTGTTTCAACATGGGCATGGTCATGAGGGAGTCCTACGGCTAGAAAAGGGTATTCTTCAATGCCAACATCTTTAGGGTTGCCAAGGATAGTTTTTACAGAAGGGGCGGGGTTCCCAGCAGCGTCAAAAAGTAGGGGATGAAGATCATATCCATCACGGGGATTTCCCGTGACCAAAAGAGTGTCGGTGGTTACAAAAACCCTGGCGCCGCTTTGAGCCAGTTGGATAAGAGCTTTAAGTTGAAAGCACATGTTCAGGCCTGAAACCTGGTCCCATAGAGGGTCACTTGTGGGCGGTATGGTTAAAGGATGGACGTTTCTTAAAGCGTCTTCTATTGAATTGGCCACGGGCCTTAATCCAAAATGATAAACAATCAAGTCTGCATTTTCATCCGGCCTTAAAAATCGTAAGGAAACAGGATTATGAATCAAAGATTCACAATCTCCGGGTTCAAGTCTTTGCTTCATTCCCACAATGAAATTGCGCTGTATGAAATGAAGATTTTTGAGCCTATCGGAATGATGCCTGCTCATGGATTGAACGAGCTTTTCGTATCCTTCGGCATTTTGATCTATCAGGTAAACGTCGAAATAAAGGGTAAACCATGGCAAGTCAATTTCAAGGCCATCCCCGGAGGCAAGGAAATAAATTTTTGGTCGCTCAGAAATGCCGGCAGTTTTTCGTTGGTCCAGAAATTTTTGAGCCCAACCCTTCAACTTAGCCCTTTGCAAAGTAAGGTAGGCTTGCATGTTCAGAATTTGCGTTCCACTTACTTTCCTTTTTATTTTTTTAACAAAGCATTCTTGCGGGTTTGGAAGGCCGAAAAATCCGGGAGGAAAAATTCCCGAGTGCAGGCCCGTGTTAAGGTGTTCTAAATCATAGTCCTTCATTTCCACAATGGGTTCACTTTCCCCTCCATCAATGATTTGTCGTAAGTGTTGGGGCGATGCCTTGCGATAAGAGGAAACATGGGTGGGCAGGGCCTTCCTGATGGCAGGGCGTGTGGTGGCAACTGTCGGGATTCTTAAACCCGTTAAAGGTCGTAAAGCGGGGGAAGACCCCACGCCAAATCTTGGATGAATGCGGTACATGATGGATTACCGCATTATTTCGGCATTTTTTATAAAAGGTTGCGCCGTTATTTTGGATGGTTAATGCGCCACGATTTCAGTTTGGGGCTTGGTTTCAACAACGGGAGGTTTTTTGGAATAGATTTCTTCCATGACAATGTTGAAATCTTTATTCTTAAAAATACGGTCCTGACTATCCACTTTAAGCGCGGCTTTTAAGACTTCATCCATGTGGTCTGCACAAATAATGTGAAGAGTACTTAAAATCTTTTTAGGAACATCTTTTAAGTCTTTTTCGTTTTCTTTCGGGATGATGATGGTTCTGATTTGCCCACGATGAGCGGCCAATAATTTTTCTTTCAAACCACCAATGGGAAGCACCTTTCCACGCAGGGTAATTTCACCCGTCATGGCAATGTCTTTACGCACAGGAATGCGTAACAAGGCCGAAGTAATGGTGGTGGCCATGGTAATCCCTGCCGATGGCCCGTCTTTGGGGATGGCCCCTTCGGGCACGTGAATGTGAATATCCACCTTCTGGTAGAAATCGCGATCCAGACCAAATTGGAGGGCGCGTGAACGGACATAACTCATGGCGGCCTGTGCCGATTCTTGCATGACATCCCCTAATTTGCCGGTGATGGTAAGCTTCCCTTTGCCGGGAAGTACGGTAACTTCGGTTGAAAGAAGTTCTCCCCCCACTTCGGTCCAGGCCAACCCCGTGGTAATTCCCACTTCGTCTTTTTCTTCCATGACACCGTAACGAAATTTGGGAATGCCCAGGAAGTTGGGTATGTTTTTGGCTGTGGCCACTTTTTTCAAACGAGTTTCTGTGGGATTTTCGGCAATTTCCTTGGCGACTTTGCGGCAAACAGTGGCGATTTCGCGTTCTAAATTGCGCACGCCCGCTTCTTTGGTGTAACGCCGGACAATCATTTTAAGGCCCGAATCGGCAAATTGGATGTCTTCTTCTTTTAAGCCGTTGGCCTCGCGCTGCTTTTTAATGAGATATTTTTGGGCAATGGTCAGTTTTTCGTCTTCGGTATAGCCCGGGATACGGATGATTTCCATACGGTCTTGAAGTGGGCTCGGAATTGACTGCAGCGTGTTGGCTGTGGTGATGAACATGATGTTTGAAAGATCATAGTCCAAATCAAGATAATGGTCGTTAAAGACATTGTTTTGTTCAGGGTCAAGAACTTCGAGCAAAGCGGCTGATGGATCGCCACGGAAATCCATGCTCATCTTGTCTACTTCGTCCAAGAGGAAAACAGGGTTGCTGGAACCGGCTTTTTTCAGTGATTGGATAATCTTTCCAGGCATGGCGCCAATATAAGTGCGACGATGACCACGGATTTCTGCTTCATCCCTGACGCCCCCAAGGGAAAGCCGTACAAAATCACGTCCAGTTGCGCGGGCAATGGAACGGGCCAATGATGTTTTACCAACGCCCGGAGGGCCAACCAAACAAAGGATGGGGCCCTTCATTTTGCCGACAAGTTTGTTGACGGCAAGATATTCAATGATGCGGCCCTTGGCTTTGTCCAGACCGTAATGATCTTCTTCAAGGATTTTTTCGGCATCTTTAATTTCATGTTTTTCTTCTTTTCGTTCATCCCATGGCAGGACCAAAATCCAATCGATATAATTACGAACCACAGTGGCTTCCGCCGACATGGGGGACATCATTTTCAGTTTTTTGATTTCTTTGCGGCATTTTTCCATGCCTTCAGTGGTCAGTTTTTTCTTTTTAAGTTTTTCTTCAAGTTCTTGAATTTCGGTTTTGAATTCATCGCGCTCGCCAAGTTCCTTTTGAATGGCTTGCATCTGTTCATTGAGATAGTATTCTTTTTGCGTCTTCTCCATCTGCTTTTTGACGCGCGTACGGATCTTCTTTTCAACCTGTAAAATTTCAATTTCTGCCTGCATCAGGCCATAGAGCTTTTCCAAACGTTCTTTGGGCGAATCGATTTCCAGGATTTTTTGTTTATCCAAAAGTTTTAGGTGAAGATGGGCCACAATTGTATCCGCCAAGCGGGCAGGGTCATCAATAACAGCAACGGAGGCCAGCATTTCAGGGGGAATGCGTTTATTGAGCTTTACATAGGTTTCAAAAGTGGCCTTTAAGGAACGCATGAGCGCTTCGACTTCAATATTAATGTTGCGATCTTCTAAAATTTCTTCCACTTCAACCGTGAAATAAGTTTCCATGCCGGTATAACGCAGAATACGGGCCCGTTTTTTTCCTTCGACTAAAACTTTTACTGTGCCGTCGGGCAGGCGCAGCATTTGGATGATGGTGCCCAAGGTGCCCACTTTAAAGATGTCGTCTGGTTTTGGATCGTTGGTTTTGGCGTTGATTTGGGCCACCAAAAGAATGTCCTTTTCGGTATTCATGGCCTCTTCAAGCGCACTAATAGACTTTTCGCGGCCCACAAAAAGCGGAACAACCATGTGGGGGAATATAATAATATCCCTTAAAGGAAGAAGGGGAACCTGTTTGATGCCCGGGCCTTTATCGAAAAATCTTGTTTCATCCATGTGGTTTTCCTCATGAAAAGGGGTATAAACAGAGGTTATCCTAGTGGCTTTCAGAAGCTTGTCAAGACAATCCAATGAATCTTAAGCCGACTCGGCTTTTTTCTGGTAAATAATGATGGGTTCGGCTTTTTTCAAAACGGTGTCTTCGTTAATGATGATTTCTTCCACGTTTTCCTGCGAAGGGATCTCATACATAATGTCGAGCATAATGTTCTCCAAAATGGCTCTTAAGCCACGGGCCCCCGATTTTTTCTTGATGGCTTCTGAAGCGACGGCTTCCAGGGCCTTGGCAGTCAAGGTAAGCTTTACTTTTTCAAAATCAAACAAGCGTTGATACTGTTTGCTTAAGGCATTTTTGGGTTTTACAAGAATGTCGATAAGAGCCGCCTCATCTAATTCAGACAAAGTGGCAATAACGGGAAGACGGCCGACAAATTCAGGAATAAGTCCAAACTTCAGAAGATCTTCCGTTTCAACTTCTTTTAAGATCTCACCAATTTTTTTTTCGTTTTTAGACTTGATGGTGGCCCCGAACCCGATACTTTTCTGGTTGAAACGTCTTTCAATGATATTTTCCAAATTACAGAAAGCGCCCCCGCAAATAAAAAGAATATTTGTGGTGTCTACCTGGATAAAATCTTGCTGGGGATGTTTTCGACCGCCCTTGGGGGGGACATTGGCCACGGTTCCTTCAATAATTTTTAGCAGGGCCTGTTGCACCCCTTCCCCTGAAACATCACGGGTAATGGAAGGGTTTTCGGATTTACGCGAAATTTTGTCGATTTCATCAATGTAGACAATACCTCTTTCGGCCTTGGTTTTGTCAAAATCAGCCGCTTGCAACAGATTTAAGATGATGTTTTCGACGTCTTCCCCCACATAACCTGCTTCAGTAAGCGTTGTGGCATCCACAATGGTGAAGGGGACATTAAGAATTTTGGCCAATGTTTGGGCCAGAAGGGTTTTGCCGGAACCTGTGGGCCCAATGAGAAGGATGTTGGATTTTTGAAGTTCGACATCTTTGGAAATTGAGGAGGATTCAATCCGCTTGTAGTGGTTGTGCACGGCTACAGAAAGAATTTTTTTGGCGTGTTCCTGACCAATGACATATTCATCCAGAATGTTTTTGATTTCTTTTGGTTTGGGGATCGACGAACGGGCCTTTAAGCGTTCTTGTTTAACAGTTTCTTCGGCAATGATGTCGTTGCACAAGTCAATACATTCATCGCAAATATAGACCGTGGGGCCGGCAATGAGTTTTTTTACTTCTCTTTGCGACTTTCCACAAAAAGAACATGAAAGATTCATCGATTCGTTAAAGATTTTTGCCACTTTTTTGTTTTCCTTCTTTTTCCCATTTCCGGGAAAAGCCCGGAAACAGTGTGACGGAACGCGTCATTTTACTTTTTTGTCTTTGCCGCGATACTCTACAACTTCGTCTATTATTCCATACTCTTTTGCTTCGGGTCCAGACATAAAATAATCACGTTCGGTATCCATTTGGATACGTTTGATGGACTGTTTGGTGTGTTTGGCTAAAATCTGGTTGAGGGCTTCTTTTAAACGCAAAATTTCCTTGGCTTGAATGTCAATATCGGTTGCCTGACCCTGAACGCCACCCAAGGGTTGATGGATCAGAATGCGCGAGTGGGGAAGCGCATAACGTTTACCTATGGTTCCGGCTGAAAGAAGAAGGGCAGCCATGCTGGCGCATTGCCCCATGCAAAAAGTGGCCACATCGGGACGAATGTACTGCATGGTGTCATAAATAGCCAACCCCGCTGTGACAGAACCCCCTGGTGAATTGATATATATAAAGATGTCTTTTTCGGGATCGTCTGATTCCAAAAAAAGTAATTGGGCAATAAGCAGATTGGCGACGTTGTCATCAATGGCGGTGCCGATAAAAACGATGCGGTCTTTAAGCAGGCGGGAATAAATATCGTAAGCGCGCTCCCCACGATGCGTGTTTTCAATGACCATGGGGATGAGAGTGTTGAGCGTTTCAGGTGTTTTAATCATTCTTTGAGTGTAGCGTTGTCGATCACAAAATCAAGAGTTTTCTCCAGCAGAATCTGGCTTACAAGCTGTGGAAGCATTTTATTTTCGGTGTAATATTTTTTGATGACATCCACCGGCTGACGATACATGTGCGAAAGCGAATGAAACCGTTCTTCAACGTCTTTAGGATCAATTTTGATGTTGTCTTTTTCTTTCACCGAAATTTCCTGCAAGACAAATTGAAGTCTTAAGTTTTTTTCTACTTCATTTTTGTCTTTTTTGCCGGCTTTTACTTCGGCATCAATAAGCCCTTCCGGTACGTCAAACTTGTATTCCTTTCCCAAAAGATCCATGACGTCTTTAGCATATTCCTGACGGATTTCCCGTTCCTTTCGTTTGGTCAAAAAGGTCGTTACCTCGGTTTTGATGGCCTCCAAACTTTCTTTGCCAAGGTCTTTGGCAAGTTCGTCATCCAATTTGGGCAGGAGTTTTTCGTGCAACGCCACCACTTTTACTTTGAAGGCGGCTATTTTACCTTTGAGGGCTTCGGCAAAATAGTCGGAAGGGAAGGTAAGGTCGAAAGTTTTTTCTTCTCCTTCTTTGGCCCCCTTGATGTGGGCTTCAAAATCTTTTAGGAAGTGGCCCTTGCCATATTCAAAAAGATAGCTTTTGGCTTCGGAGCCTTCAAAGGGCTTGCCATCAATGGTGCCGAAAAAATCGATTGTGGCCACCAAACCATCTTGCAATACACTTTCCTTATTCGCCGGTTTTAGTTCGGCCTTGGCTTCCTGGATGCGGCTGAGTTCTTGTTCGATATCCTTGGGGTTTATTTCGGTCTTTCGTTTCTTTAGCTTGATGCCTTTATAATCTTTAAGGTCAAATTCGGGTTTAATTTCAACTTCAACCTCGTATTCAAATTTTTTGCCCTCTTCCATGGGTTTTTCAATATGAAAATGGGGTTCAAGAACGGGGGATAATTTGTGTTCGTCCAGGGCTTTGGGGTAGGTGTGATTGACCAAATGATTGACAGCTTCGCGCAGAATTTCACCCGGATAATAGGTTTGTAAAACATTCTTGGGAATTTTCCCTTTGCGAAACCCCTTGATATTGGCTTGTTTGCTAACTACTTTCAGGGCTTCTTCAAAGGCGTGGTCTACTTCAGCCACATCCGCTTCAATAGTTATTTTTTTCTTTGTTCCGGACAATTTTTTGATTCCTGCTTTCATAAAGTAAACCTCTTTCTAAAAGGGCATTTCCCCCTATCAGACCTTAAAGCCCACAACAACAAGAATTTGAAGGGTAAAGAGGGGCCCTTTTTAGAAAAAACGGGCAAATAAAAGGTATGTTTTTTCTTCAAATTGAAATTGATCGACAGCTTCCATTTTACCCTGCCGGATGGCCTTTAAATGTCTCTTATTTTCGGGTGATATGAGACCTACGGCCAATTGGTAGGTTTTTGGAATGAACTCGAGCACCTTGTTGCATAGCCCCAAATAGACCCCGGTTCCCCTAAAACTTTTATCAATGCAAATGGGGTTTGCCACAAAAGTTTGATAGGACGATAGGGGTTTATTTTTGTGGGAAATTTGGGAGCAACGTTCAAGCATGGCTTTTTGGAGCGGGAATTTTTTGAAGAAGTCAGGTGGGCTGGTGCAAATATAGCCACAGACTTTTTTCCCTTTCACGGCAACGACAACGCAAAGGGCATCATTCATTTCCCTGAATTGTTCAATGGTGAACACGGTGGCAAGAAACCCATCAGAACGCTCCGATGGGTTTATGGCTGACAACAGGTTTTTATTTTGAAGTTCAAAAATTTTTTCGAAATCGGCATCGTTTGCTCTTCGATAGTGCATGAGTTACTTTTGATGGATATCAGTTCCCTTGGCGGCATGTCCTGCCTGGATACTCTTTTTAAAGGCTGCCACGGTTTCATCACTGGGGTTGACCAAAGCCGTGTAATAGCACTGGGCATTGTGGCTGGCCAAGAGAATGGGATAAATATATTTGTGATCGGGGTTATTAAGATTGGCCGAAATGGCAGCCACATAATCTATTTGCTGGTCCTTCATTGTAAAATTTCCTGAAATGGTCCGGTTGACAATGCCCCCGTTTACTTCTTGATTCATGATGGAATGGCTATGATTGTTTATCTGCCCTGAAGAGTCTTGGGCTGCTATTTGTGATTTGGAAGCCGGAGTGAATTGCAAGGTTACGGGGTTTTTTGTGAGCTGCTTCAATTCTTTATAAAAAGCCGAACATTCTTTGTGATTGGAGACCACCTGATGGAGCTGGGTGAGCGTGTAAGTTTTAGTGGCGTCAGCGACAGGGGTTGAAGTTGCATGGGCCATAAGCGAAAAAGACAACGAAGCGATTAAAACAAGAATTTTTTTATGAATGAGCATGAGTTTTTCTCCTTGAGGTTAATAATGATAAAGGGCAATTTTACGGAAAGGAGGTTCTATGTCAATCACCGTTTGTACGGGAAAACTTCATCGTGTTCATGTAACCCAGGCAAGGCTTGATTATGAAGGCAGCATTACCATCGATCCTCTTTTGATGAAAGCCGCCGACATTGCCCCTTTCCAACTTCTTCACATCAACAGCATGGCCAATGCCGCGCACTGGGAAACTTATGCCATTCCCGGAAAATCCGGTTCCGGGGAGATTTGCCTGAACGGCTGCCCTGCCCTGCTTTTTAAACCAGGAGATCAGGTCATCATTCTTTCACTCGAACAAATCCCCCGCGAAGACGCCGCCCAGATAAAGCAAAAGGTGGTGCATGTGGATGAAAAAAATAAAGTGGTGAGGGTGGAGATAAAAACGGGGAGTTATCCCACTCGGCATCTATGCCCCATCTAACCAACGATCCATCTCTAAAACCCTTCCGCCGTAAATTGCGGAAAGATCAGACCGATGCCGAAGCCAAAATGTGGCAACAATTAAGAAATAAACGATTGGATGGTTTTAAATTTTTTCGACAGTACAGTTGTGGGCCTTATATTTTGGATTTCTACTGCTCCGAGAAGCGCTTGGCTATTGAGCTAGATGGTAGCCAGCATTTAGCTGCAGAGCTTTATGACAAAGTTCGAACACAATACTTAAAAGAAAATAACATTGATGTGATCCGCTTTTGGAATAACCAAGTTTTGGAGGACATGGATGTTGTTTTGGAAACAATTTGGCAAAAACTAAATACGGAAAGTAACTTCCCCTAACCCCCTCTTATTCTAAGAGGGGGGATAAGAGAGAAAAAACTGATTTTTCTCCCTTTCTTCTACCCCCTCTTAAAATAAGAGGGGGGCAGGGGGGAGTTATTTCACTCGGCATCATACCTGTTCCACGTAATCTAATCTTTTGTTTAAAATGATTTTTAAAAAATCCTCCCGTTTCATTTTATGATCTAGGGTGACTATAAATCGAAACTCTGATTCAGGTTTAAATTTTGGCGATTTTTGTGTGTATATTAACTTCGTTTCATCTTCTGGATCTGCCGGCAAGATATTACCTTTAGTGTATTCCACTTTCTTTAAAGATATTGGACCAACGGTTTTTAAGTTTCCATGGCTGAAGAAATTATTTAAATCGATCAGCAATTGTTCTGGGTTATTGATTCGAACCACATAGATACCAAACTTCTTTTTTAAAAATTCCAAATCTACTTCTGGACTTGAACAACACAGAAGATGAATAGGATTTAATATATTGGCTGTACAATTAATATAACCAGGCTGGGTATTTCTATTAACAATGTTTTCTGTTGCTTTTGCAGTATACTTTTTATAACAGGATTCACCTTCTGTGATGTCTTGGCGAGTAGCATCTTCAATTTTTTTATAGTAATTAATATTTCCCATCCAAAATGATCCATTTAAAAAATCGTGAGTATGATCAAGACACCTAAAAGCTTTAAATAAATGCATGGGGTTACTCTTCAGTTCGTCATTTGTAACCATATTACCCTCCTTATTGTTAATACCCCCCACAAGTACACGACGGACTCAAAGTTCCGTCACAACATACAATCCGATCCGAGGCTGCATCGCAGCCACAAACACCGCCGTGCCATGAGCAACATCCGCTGCGGGCTATGAGAGTTGGATTTTCTTGAGTGCAGTTGTTGGCATTTAAGCTTTCTTGCTCGCTTGGCGCCATGTTAGGCCTCGCATCAAGTGCGGGGTAACAGAATGTGTCTTGAGTTAAATAAGATTGAGGTTGTGATGTTGTGGATTCAGCTTTTGCCAAAACGGGGGACAAAACCAAACTGACAGTGGCAATCCATAATAGGATGATGTATTTCATGGGAACCTTTCAGTTCCACCCCGCAAGCAACTAGAGTATTATGCTCCCCTGTC
>Ga0154362_104_pt1 | contig 37545 bp, 37 predicted proteins | sample RifGroA2_FD_115890 | JGI IMG/M metagenome (GOLD analysis project Ga0154362, IMG submission 115890) | Deltaproteobacteria bacterium GWA2_45_12
TGACAAAGTAAAAGCAAGGGTTCTGGGAGATTGGGATAAAGGGATCGAAGAAATTAAAAAGAAATATAAGTTAGATAAAAAAGCTGTTGGGAAGAAGCCGGTAAAGCCAACGTCTTATACACCCGATGGACCATAATGCTTTAAGGAGATAAACCATGTTCGTTACAGATAATAAAATAAAATGGGGAGATGCCTCGGCATTTTATAAAGATAAAAATAATGATAACAAAAATGATTTTGATGATTTTGTTATTTTAAAGTAAGCGATCACCAAACCCACCCCAGGTTTTCACTTTAAAATCTTAAAATCAATCTTGTGAGGCAGAAGTTTTGCGATTTGGTCGGCGGTTTGGCATTTGGGGAGTTCAGTCAGCAGGTGCCGCATGTACGCGTAGGGGTCCAGGCCGTTGCCGCGGGCGGTTTGAAGGATGCTGTAAATCATTCCGCTGGCGTTGGCTCCGGCTTGGGTGTCGCTAAACAGCCAGTTTTTTCGGCCAATCGCAAACGGCCGGATTCTGTTCTCCGTAAAATTGTTGTCGATGGCGAGTTTGCCGTATTTTAAATAGTTCATCACGTACGGCCACTGGTTTTGGGCATACGTGATGGCCTTGCCCATCAGCCCTTGCGGCGGATACTTTTTTTCGTTTTCATTGAGCCAAGCTTTAATCTCTTTAAGTATAGGCTCTGATTGCGCCTGCCGGATTTTAAATCGATCCTCGATTGTTTTTTCGCTGATTAGCTCTTCAATCTTGTACAGCTTTTGAATCAGCAAAAGAACTTCGTTCGCTGCGCTGCTTTGTTTCGGCGACGCTTTCCGTACATCATAAAAATACCGCCTCACATGCGCCATGCATCCTACTCGAGTAACATCTGTTCTGTCGCAAACCGTATCGTAACCTGCATAGCCATCCACCTGCAGATACCCCTTAAAATCCGTGAGCAGTCGGTTGGGCACTGTCCCTGATCTTGTTGGATCGTAATCAAATAAAACAATCGGATTTATTTTCACCCCTGCAATGGGGCCCAGCCTAGGCTCCCCTTTGGGGTCTTGGGGCCCATGCCGTGATCTTACCCACATGTAACTCTTGCTCTGAGCCTTTTTCCCGGGCTCTTTTAAAACCTGAACCACCGTCTCATCGCAGCAAACATAATCCGAGGATAAAAGCTCTTCTTCCATCAGGTTGTAAATCGGCTGGAGCTTCTCAGACATTGCAATCATCCAGCTGGCCATCGTGTTGCGGGGAATGTCGATGTGGCTCCGTTTGAAGATATGCTCCAAACGGTACAAGGGCAATGCATCCACGTATTTGCTCACAGCAATGTGAGCGAGTAATCCAGGTGTCGCATTGCTCTTGGGTAAAATCCTCTCCGGCATCTTCGCTGTTTTGATGGTGTCCCCACAGCAGGAACAGGCGTACTTCTTTCGAATCGTCCGAATCACTTTCACCTTTGCCGGGATAATATCCACCTGCTCGGAAACTTCGGATCCAATCTCTTTGAGGGGGCTGCCATCTTTATCGCAAAACTTCTCTGCATCCAAAAGATCGATGATCACTTCCTCACGAGGTAGATCATCGGGAAAGGGCTTGCGTATGGGTCGATTGCGGGTGTGTGCCGGAACTTCAATTCCGGGCTGGGCTTCCTCCACCACTGAGGCCAAGGCGCCAACTTCCGCTTCGTTGAAAAGTTCGCATTGATTCGATGACAGTTTCTCACTCTTGGCCGCATATTGCGCCATCCGTGCTAACCGCAGTTTCTCCCTTAAAAACTCATTCTCCTGTTGGAGAAACAAAAGCTCCGTGTCTTTTTTTTCGATTTCTGTTTTGTGATTTTGGATTTGTGATTGAAAACTTTGGGCTTTGTTTTGATATTTTTGGATTTCTATTGCGTGATTTTGAATCTGAAGACTGATGATTCCTTTGAGCTGTTCTGCGTTTGCGGGGAGTGTTTCCGGATCAAACATTAAAATGTTTGTACCACAAATCATCCAAAAAAGCCTCATCCTATTTGCTGGTATTGCAAATAAATATGCGGCTTCTGGAAAACATCAAATCCAAAAAGTAATTGCTCCAATTGAGCAGCATTACTCAGGATGACTTCCTCCTCATGATTACGCGGCCACTTAAACCTCTGCTTCTCCAGCCGCTTGTACCACAACGCAAAGCCCGTCTGGTCCCAATAGATGAGCTTCAGCTTCTTCCCGCACCGGCTCACAAAAACAAAAAGACGCTCGCATTTAAATGCTACCTCCATCTCTTCCAATACAATCAACGACAGCCCGTTGATCGACTTGCGCATATCCACTGGATCTCGATGCAGGTAAATCTCTGAAAAACGATCAAGGCTTTTCACTGTGACCTCCCTTTGGCATGGGATTTCCGACTCCGCATAAGCCTCGCAGGAACTGATTTACAACTCCGGATTCCAAACCGGCGCCAAGTTCAATCTGCACACCGTTGGGCAAATGTATGCGTGGAAATTTCTCTGCTGAATACGCGGCTCTGGGAATGGGAATAAATCGACTGGGCCCCGAAGGGGGCAAATCTCTTAACTTTTTCTTCCAGTAATAAAATGCGTACGTCTTGATTTGACGCCCCTCACAAAATACCTGGATTGATTGGCCGCTTTGAACCTGTGCCTTGATCATCTCTCCCCAACTGCGCGCTTTGCTTTTTAATGGTGTGATCTCGTTCATCCGGATCTCCTTTCGATGGAGACCTTTTAAATCATTTTCTGGCTACATGTAAGATGGGTTTGGCGATCGCTTACATAGAAAAGATTGAGAAGACTTCTGATGTAAAAAAATTGCAAGAACTGGAAGAATAAAGGGTCGACCTTCATTGAAAATTTATAGATTTGTTAAAAAATCAGGGCATTAAATTTAAAGACCGGGATCATGCGGCACGCATTGCCATGAAAATAGCAAAGGAGGAGCTATGAATTTGTTGGAAATTGCTCATGTCTATATCGATCTGGTTAATCTAGAAAAAGAAATCCCCGAAGAGGAATTTCGGGCTAAAGAAGAAGTCGGCATTTTAAGATCCAAATATCATCAGATTTTGATGGATAAAATGAAGGAAGAAAAAATAGAGTTTTTTGACCGCTTCGATGCAACAAGAATGGCTTTTGATTTGGTAAGTGAAGAAAGGAATTAACCTCAATTGGATAAAGATCTATCTAAAAAATAGAGTGGGTATATTACGCGTAAAAATGCCCTAATGTCCACATTCAAAAAATCCATGGCATCACCATCCAAGAACAAAGCCTAAGGATCACCCATTTCTCAAACTCTTAAGTCAGCCAGGTCAATAAAATGGCCGTGACAATTCCTCTACGGCATCCAAAGAACGCAGATTACCCTCAAATCCCAATTTTGAGGCCTCTCCGACCAATTGGTACGCCTTTGTGGGTTTGAGTCTGTTGGCAAAATAAGCAAGGGATGGCGATACGACACCATCACTTAATTTGGCTTCAATGAGCTCATCAACCTTGCCGTCTTTTAAAATGACAAAATCAACCTCGTGGCCCTCCTTGTCACGGACATATCTTAATTCATAGCGATAACCTTCGTAATCTTCCATGAACTGGTTTTTTTTGAGCAGGTGGTTTGCCACCAGGTTTTCAAACCTCACACCTTCATCCCCTTCGACATCGGCATTATCATAAAAATAAATTTTTGGCGGTTTCCGAATGGCGCGAGCCATATTTTTTGAGTAGGGCCAGACACAAAATAGGACATACATTTTTTCCAAAATTTCAATCCAGTGCCTGATTGTTTTTGGGGATACAAACAATTCCTCGGCCAGATTTGAAAACACAACCATCCCCCCCACGCGCGTTTTTAGTTTGTCAAGAAGCAGCCCCATGGTGGTAATTTGCGTAACGGCTTCCAAGTCACGCACATCATCCTTCAAGATTTTATCCTGACGTTCGCGACGCCAGCGTCGTGCTTCACGTTCGTTATTGTCCAAAAACGGTTCCGGAAAACCACCAACACTCAAGAGCCTTTTATAGGTTTCTTTTTTGCCGATGCCTTTTGGAATTTCAGACAAGGTGAATGGATGCAACCGCCAATAGTGATAACGGCCCATCATGGAGTCGCCTCCCCGTCGATAAACGTCCAGACGGGCGCTGCCTGTTACCAAAAAGTTATGACTGTTTTTCTGGGTATCGTAGAGTCCTTTTAACCAATTCTTCCATCGTGAATATTTGTGAATTTCGTCCAATACAATCAGGCGGCTATCAGGATGAAACTTGCGTTTAAGGATGTTTTGCCGGTCCTGGTCATCATCCCAATTGAAATAATTGTATTCGTCAACCGATGTTGCTTGTTTAAGAATCCGTTTAGCAAGGGTTGTTTTACCGCATTGACGAGGCCCCCCTATAAAAACCATCTTCTTTTGCAGATCTTTTTGAATGTATTTGTGCAGGTAACGCATACGACTATTATGGAGAGCACTCCAAAATAGTCAAGACCATTTTGGAGAGCACTCCAAAATGGTCATATTAACCCGTTAACTCGTTCCCACGCTCTGCGTGGGAACGAAAAGTGGGGACGCTCCGGCGTCATTGGAATTGCGTTCCCACGGAGACCGTGGGAACGAGAGACCAAATCATCCCCCCAAATAAGCTTCTTTTACCTGCGGGTTGGCGGCAAGTTCGGGGCCGGTGCCTGAAAGGATGATTTCGCCGGTTGAAAGGACATAGCCACGATGGGCGGTTTTGAGGGCCAGGTAAGCGTCTTGTTCCACCAACAAAAGAGTCACCCCTTGCCGGTTGATTTCCTTAAGTGTTTCAAAAATCTGTTGTACCAGGCTTGGGGCAATGCCCAGCGAGGGTTCATCCAGCAAAAGCAGTTTGGGCTTGGCCATAAGGGCCCGGCCTATGGCCAACATTTGCTGCTCGCCTCCGGAAAGGGTGCCTGCGTTTTGTGAAAGACGCTCTTTTAGACGGGGAAAAAGTGAAAAGATACGGTCGAATTCCTCATCAAAGGGAACTCTGTTTTTACGTGCATAAGCCCCCAGCTCCAGGTTTTCGCGTACGGTCAGATTGGAGAAAATCTGCCTTCCCTCCGGCACTTGCACAATGCCGTTTTCAACAATGTGGTGGGGGGACATTGCTGTAATGACAGGTCGCGACCTGTCATTACACATATGATATAAAATTTCTCCTTCTACCGGGCGCAACACTCCTGAAATGGTACGTAATAGAGTTGTCTTTCCGGCACCGTTGGAACCGATGAGGGTGACAATTTCACCTTCGTTCACCGTAAGTGAAACTCCCTTTAGGGCCTTGATGGCTCCGTAGGAGACGTGGAGGTTGGTGATTTGAAGAAATGGTTGCATTTGACGTTGCTACCTCCCCTTTGTCCCCTCCTTACAAAGGAGGGGAGATCCTTTTAAGTCTCTCCCCCTTTGTCCCGCGAAGCGGGATCCCGTTTGCGGGATAAGGGGGAGTTGGAGGGGGTAGGAGATAAAATCAAACACTCTCCCCCAAATACGCTTCAATCACTTTGGGATTGCTGCGAATCTCAAGGGGGGTGCCTTCCGCCAGTTTTTCCCCGTAATCCAAAACAATGATACGCGGGCATAGGTTCATCACCACATTCATGTCGTGCTCGATAAGCAAAATGGCCAAGTGATATTCCTTGTTCACCCGGCGTATCAGTTCGACTAAATGTTTTTTTTCGGTCTGGTTCATCCCCGCCGCGGGTTCATCCAGTAAAAGAATTTGGGGGGAGGTCGCCAGGGCCCTGACAATTTCAAGTTTGCGTTGTTCGCCATAAGCAAGATTAACTGCCATCTCATTTCTTTTTTCCCAAAGCCCAAACAGGCGCAAGAGTTCACAGGCTTTTTCTTCCAATTCATTTTCTTCCCTGTGTGATGAAAATGATCGCACCACAACTTCAATCCAATGGGTTTTCATGTGTTGTAAGAAGCCCGAAAGCACATGTTCTATGACCGTAAGGCTGGGGAAAAGACGGATGTTTTGAAACGTGCGCGCCAAGCCCAAACGATTGATGGCATGGGGGGCCAAGCCCTGTATTTTTTCTCCGTTAAAAACCACATCCCCCAAATCAGAATCATAAACACCGGTTAAAATATTAAATAGGGTCGTCTTGCCCGCGCCATTGGGCCCGATAATACCCAATAATTCGCCTTGGGCCAAATGGGCCGAAAAATTCTGGATGGCTTTGATACCCCCGAAGGAAAGGGAAATGTTTTGGATGGATAACATATTGTTACCGTTTTTTAAAAATCTCCCGCATCCCCAACAAACCCTGGGGGCGAAGGATCATCATCAAAATCAATAAGAGCGAATATACAACCATGCGCCATTCGCTGGCCGCCCTTAAAACCTCGGGTAAAACCGTCAGCAAAGTGGCTGAAATAAAAACACCACTCATCGAACCAAGCCCACCCAAGACAATCATCACGACAAACTCAACTGATTTTAAAAACCCGAACGAGTTGGTGTTTAAATATGTCATCAAATGGGCAAAAAGCCCGCCCCCCACTCCGGCAAAAAAAGCACTGGTGACAAAGGCAAAAACTTTCTGCCGGGCGATATTAATCCCCATGGCCTGGGCCGCTATTTCATTGTCGCGCACTGCCAAAAAGGCCAAACCCTTGGTGGAATAAACCATGTTTTTCAGCACAAGGGTGGTGATGACAACGCACAAAAAAATCCAGAAAAAGTTCCCATATTCTCCAATGCCCGTAAACCCTCGGGCGCCGCCCAAAACCTCGGTATTCAGAATGGATACCCTGACAATTTCAGCAAACCCCAGTGTAGCAATGGCCAGATAATCCCCTGTTAACCGTAATGTGGGAATCCCCACCACAAGTCCTGCCAGGCTTGCCACAAGCCCACCGGAAACAAGGGCCACCACAAACAATGCCTGCTGGACCACAACGGCGGGCAAAAAGGAAAGAACCCCGACAACATAAGCCTCGCCATAAAAGGTGACAAAGGCCGAGGTATAAGCCCCCAAAGCCATGAACCCCGCATGTCCCAGGGAAAACTGCCCCGTTTGTCCGCTAATGAGATTAAGGCTTAATCCCATGATAAGATTGATACCGATTAAACACACAATCTGGGTGATGTAGGGGTTGATGATATTTTTAAAGAGATAATTAAATCCTAGAAGGATAATCAGAGTGCCTATGATTTTGATAAAACGAAATGTCATACAAGACCTGCCCCTACACCTTTTCTTTTATCGCCTTCCCCAACAACCCCGCCGGCTTTAAAAGAAGCACCAAAATCAGGATTACAAAGGCAATGGCATCGCGATAAGTCGATGAAAGATACCCCACCACCATGGTTTCACTAATTCCCATGACCAAGCCGCCCAAGAGAGCTCCTGGAATATTGCCAATCCCTCCCAAAACCGCGGCTACAAAGGCTTTTAACCCCACCATCACACCCATTAGCGGTTCAATTTTTGGGTTGGACAAGCTGACAAGCACTCCCGCAGCTCCGGCAAGGCTTGAGCCCAAAACAAAAGTCCACGAAATGACCCGGTTGACGTTAATTCCAACAAGGGAAGAAGCCAGGGGAGAAAAGGAAACAGCACGCATAGCCTTGCCCATCTTCGTTTTCAAAACAAAAAAACGTAAAAGAATCATCAAGCCAAAACTGACGGTCAAGATTAGAAATTGAATATTATTTATGACAACACCATCCCAGGAAAAAAGCGGCTGATTGGAAATAAGTTGCGGAAAAAATTTGGGATCGGCCCCAAAAACCAGTTGTCCCCCATATTCCAGAAACAAAGAAACACCAATGGCGGTAATTAACAGGGATAAGCGGGGGGCCTTTCTTAAAGGCCGGTACGCCACCCGTTCAATAAATCCCCCCAAAAAACCACAGGCCATCATGGATAAAAATAAGACGACAAAAAAATGCAGCCAGGAGGCTTGCGCAGAAAAAAGACGGGCAACAAAATAGCCCACCATGGCTCCCATCATGTAAATATCGCCATGGGCGAAATTGATCAGGCGCAAAACCCCGTACACCATGGTGTAGCCAAGGGCAATAAGGGCATAAATGGCCCCCCACGAAAGTCCGTTGATGAGTTGTTGAAGGAATTCGGACATTACGGATTCACTACATCCTGAAAAACGATGGCACCGTTGTCAATTTTCATGACGACCAGTTTTTTAATGGCGTTGCGGTTTTCATCCATGGAAATTGTACCGGAAACACCCTGAAAATTTTTGGTCCGGGCCAACGCCTCCCGAATTTTTTCCGGAGCTTCATCCCCTGCCCGTTTAATGGCATCAAACAAGATGTGGGCCGCATCATAACCCAACACCGCCATGGCATCGGGGATGATGCCGTGCTTTTGTTTGTATTTTTCAATGAAATTCCGAACAATGGGCGAAGGATCTTCCAACGAATAATGGTTGCTGAAATAAGAGCCGTTCATGGCCACCCCACCAATTTCAATGGTTTTAGGGGAATCCCATCCATCCCCACCCAAAAGTGGTACATTCAAACCCAACTCGCGCGCCTGACGGGAAATAAGCCCCACCTCAGTGTAATAACCAGGAATGAAAAGAGCCTCTGGATTTTTTGTTTTCATGTTGGTGAGCTGGGCCCTGAATTCAATATCGCCTTCGGAATAAGATTCAGCAGAAACAACCTCTCCCCCCAAAGACCGGAAAGTTTTTTCAAAGAACTGGGCCAACCCCACCGAATAATCATTTTTGATGTCTTTAAAAATAGCCACTTTGCGAATCGCCAGTTTATTGAAAGCAAACTTGGCCATGGCTTCGCCCTGGAACGAATCAATAAAGCAGGCACGGAAAATATAGTCCCCGACTTGTGTCACTCCTGGGTTGGTTGAAGCAGGCGATATCATGGGCACCTTGGCCTTTTGCGCTTCAGGGGCTGCAGCCAAGCTGCGAGAGGAAGCCACTTCGCCGATGATGGCTTTTACTTTATTCCGTTTGATCAACTTGAGTACCGCTGTTTTGGCTTCTTCCGGTTTACTCATGTCGTCTTCGGTAATCACCTTTACCTGTTTCCCCAACAATCCCCCTTGGGCATTGACTTCTTCTAGCGCCATCATCACGCCATCGTGCGTAGAGCGGCCAAATGTGGCGGTATCGCCGGTAAGGCTGCCAAACTCACCCACAAGGAAAACATTTTGATTGTTTTGACAGGAAAGAAGGAAGAAAAGAAAAAGAAATATTTTTTTCATAATGACAAGACTATGCCCAACGCTCTGGGAGGGTGCAAGGATTTATTGATTATGAAACTTCGTATGGGCGTATTGCAATACGCCCATACAGAATAGCGGGCGGGGGAACTCCATCCCTACATCACCGGTTTCCACAAACCATCCCCCAAATTTTTCTCCAAAATTTTTACCATGGCCGCCTCTACAAATTGTTCCTCACTTACTCCTTGTTTCCACGCTGCCCATTTAAGCCCCTGTGTGGCTATTTCCGTCAAGGCGGGAAGATCCACTTTCCAGCCCCCATCTTCGTTTAAGAATGTCATCCTCAGCCCATAATCCTTCCCTTCCACCAGAATAGGGGCCATGACTTTACCATCCTCCATTTTAATTTTTCCCAAACTCTGCACTTGGACCGCCCCTTTTTTGGTCCATTGGTGGTCAATGATATAAGCAAACAATCCGGCACCATTCATGGCCTGTAATTCTTTTTGTGAAATTTTATGGCGCACCGACAGAATGTTGATCTGGTCTGAAAGCGGCTCTTTTCTGATCTGTTCTTTTGATCCTGAAAGAGCGAGACGACGATAACGGTCATAAGTGGCCAGCGTGTTCTGGCTTATATATTTGGCAGCTTCAGTTCCGTTGTAGGCCATCACCGCCTGAGAATATCGGTTGAAGGAATCCTTAATCGCACTTACCTCAGAATCCTTGGCTTGCGCTGAAGCCACAAACAGAAACACAATGACCACTCCATGGATAATTTTATTCATGTTTTCTTCCCCTTATCTTTCCCCCTTGGAATTAATCTATCTCCTTGGAAAATTTACCACCACCTCACATCCATGCCCCTCTTCTGAATGAATATCAATGGTTCCCCCATGCTTTGTCACAATTTCCAGACAAAGGGCCAATCCAAGACCGGTACCCTCGCCCTGGGGTTTGGTTGTAAAAAAGGGATCGAACACACGCTTGGCTACATCCGGGGGCACACCCTTCCCTGAATCTTTTATAAAAACCGAAATGCCTTTTTCAACTTCTTTTGCATCGATCCGGATCGTTCCTTTCCCTTCAATGGCATCACAGGCATTGGACAACAAATTAACCCATAATTGCCCCAACCCCGTACTATGGCCCATAACCATCATTGCCTCATTGACATTATTTTCAATGACAATGCGATCTTTCCATTTAGGTTTTGTCATTAAAAGCGCCCCCTCGATGGATTGTTTTAAAATCACTTGTGAGGAAGGAGATGGGTCGGCTCCAGGATGTGAGTAAAACCGGAATTGGTTGATGATATCGCGCACCCGGTTGGCCCCCGTTTCCATGTCGGCCAAGGCCCCATCCATGACATCCACTTTTTTCACCAGCCCCGCGGCGGATGCCGGCAAATTATTTTTGATATCCCCCAAAATTTCGCGCACCGGTTCAATGTTGGAATAAACAAAGGTCATGGGGTTGTTGATTTCATGGACCAACCCTGAAAAAAGATTGGCCACAGTCACACGCCGTTCGGCTTGAACCAGGGACCATTGGGATTGTTTAAGTTTGGCCAAAATCAGCCCCACAAAAAAAGCGGCGGGACACAGCAGGGTCAGCGGTGCAAAAAAATTAAGGGGCAGAAAAATGTCATTAACCAAAAGGAGATGGGCCGGAACCAGATGAACCAGAAAAACCAGGCATTGGCCGACAAGCAGGTAAAGGGAAAGTGTTTTGACAAAATCATGCTGGGGCCGGTCCAAAAGATAAAAAAGACGGCCAATCCAGAAAAGGGAAGAAAAAAACACATAGGCCATAAGAACCATTTGCAGTTTTAACCACAACTCGGGGTTGGTTTTAAAGGCAAAAACATAAAAGGGATAAAATAAAGAAGTCAAAAAATAGGCTGCCCCAAAAACAGTTTTTTGTTTTTTATTTAAACGATGATCGGGATAGGCCAACGCAAAATGCAAAGCCAAAGTGGGTAAAAAAGTGGTCACCAACAAAAACAAATACGACAGTTTGTGTGTTAGATGAAAGTCAACGGTGAGCATAAGATAAATGCCCGCCAGCGTATTAATCACCAAAAGGATGTTCTTGCTTGAAAAGGGTGGATAAAAATAATGAACGGCCAAGCCTAGCATCACAAATAAAAGCCCACTCACCGAAAGAAACAAAACAATCACGATGTAGTCCATCATTGAAAAAATAATCTGCTTGTCCGATAGGCCCGGGCTTAATTCAAAATACCTTATTTTTTCTCCAATCTGGAGCCACCGTGGTGAAAAAAATGGGGAAACCACTCCGTTTTCCTGGGTCAGATAACCGGGGATCTCTTTTCCTATAAAAGAATGCCCCCACGTGGCCACCAAAGAAAAAATACCCAGAGCCAAGAGCAAAATCACACTATATAAGAACCAATATTTTTTTTGAGAAGTCATCATCATTTTCTCCCTAACCCTGGCATGTGCAATTTGAGGGCCATAGTAAAACATGAAGAAAATCAGAGGAAAAACTACCACACTTCTCTAAAACACCCGAACAGTTTTCGACGATTTTCGATAACTCTTCCCCCTTTAAAAAAGGGGGAATAAAAGGGGGATTTGTTCCCGCTTTCATTCCCGCTCCGTTCCGATTTTAGCCCCCCATCCATTCGGGGAAAATCCCCCTATATCCCCCTTTTTTAAAGGGGGAAGAGATCTCAAATTATCAATTGGTCTGACACCTTTCCCCTGCTATTATAGTGTTCTTATGGATTCAGACGTCTTTCGACCAGCCATCCTCTATGTGGATGATGAAAAAATCAATCTCGACACTTTCGTGCGCGCTTTTGGCGGGGAATATCTTGTCAAAACCTGCCTTTCCGGGGAAGAAGCTCTTCAAATCCTTAAAGATGAAAACTTTCCGCTTATTTTGGTCGACCAAAAAATGCCCGGCATGAGTGGCGTGGCCCTTTGTGAAAAATTGGTGGAACTTACCCCTCAAAGCATCCGCATGATGTTGACAGCTTATTCCGACCCACAGCTTTTGCTGGAAGCCATCAATCGTGGGCATGTGCATGATTACATCGTCAAACCTTGGAAAAAAAGTGAGCTTAAACCAGTTTTAGATGGTGCCTTCAAAATCTACAAAGAGCGCGCAGCCAAGTTAAAAGAACTCACCCAAAAAGCGGCCCAAGCCCAATCCTTGCAAGAGCAAGTGGATGAAATGACCGATTTTTCAGGCATCATTGGTGCCTCCTCGGGGCTTAAGCCCATCACGGATACCATTCTTAAAGCGGCTCCCACTGATGCCACCATCTTGATTCTTGGCGAAACCGGGACGGGCAAGGAACTTTTAGCCCGCGCCATCCATCAAAACAGCTCCCGAAAAACACATCCCTTTATAGCGCTGCATTGCGCCGCTCTTTCACCCACCATTTTGGAAAGCGAATTATTCGGCCACGAAAAAGGTGCCTTCACAGGGGCTGAAAAACAAAAACCCGGTCGCTTTGAACGTGCCAGCGGTGGGACTTTATTCTTGGATGAGATTGGCGAAATTTCTGAATCCATCCAAACCAAACTTTTGCGCGTACTCCAGGAAAAAGAAATTGAACGTGTGGGTGGTACATCGGTGGTAAAAGTGAATGTACGCCTGGTGGCGGCCACCAACAAAAATTTGAAAGACATGGTGGCAAAAGGACAATTTCGTGAAGACCTTTATTTTAGATTGAATGTCATCCCGATACAGGTACCCCCTTTAAGGGAACGCAAAGGAGATATTGAAACTTTGGCAAAACATTTTACCGAAAAATCAGGGAAACAAATCGGGAAAGCCCTCAAGCTGACAAGCGAAGCCTTAAATCTCCTTCGTCAATATGATTGGCCCGGTAATGTGCGCGAGCTGCAAAACATCATCGAACGCGCGTCCATTTTGTGCAGTGATGACGAGATCACACCGACGGATTTAAATCTTGATCTTTCAACCACTCTCGGTCCAGAAAAAATTGATCCTGAAAAATTGGAACAAAAAAGTCTCAATGTCCGCGATTCCATCAAAAAAGAAGAAGCCCAAGAGCTGGCCAAAACATTAAGGGAAGCGGGCGGCAACATCTCTGAAGCCGCCCGCATATTAGGCATGGCCCGCTCCAGCCTGTTTCACAGGCTAAAAAAATACGGATTGATTTAACATTTTTCTGCGTAGGGGCGGGTCTGCGACCCGCCCTTACTAACACCCACAATCATGATCATCATCGGCGGTCCCATCAATCTCCGCATCCGTTTCATTGTCGATGCGTAATTCGCCTTCTGAATCCACACAGAGCTCCTGCATATTCTCTCCCCAAAGGATGATTTCCTCACCGACTTTTTGGGCTTCAAGAAGAATCTTTTTCCCATCGATGGTTACTTCTATTTGAGTGTCATTGACCTCTTTCCAAGTCCCGTGGGCCACGGTTTCCCCATTTTCCTTGATGATGCAAGTGCCATCCGTCTCCAAATGCAGGGACGATTTAATGGTGGTGGTTCCCGCGTCCACATCCTTTAACCGTGCAAGGATGTCACGAAGTGAATCAGTAATGGCCCTGAATTCCTCCTCGTTACACGAGATGGAGTAAGTGGCGCGTATTTTTGTTTTGGAATGGATCTTGGCATGCACAGCCTCCATTCCACAGTTTGTCAATGCCAACCAAAGAGGCAAACACATAAGAGCAAGCAGTTTGTTTTTCATATAAGTCCTTTCTTGTTTGTGGCTGACTGACTTCCTTGGTTCCCTTTAAAAAAATTCTAACTCTTCCCACTCCCCCCTCTTATTTTAAGAGGAGGCTCGGGAAGACGGTATAAATCTTAGTTGAATTGAATATTGACTGGCGTACTGTAAGAGCAGATGGAAATTTCAGCAGCACCGAAACCTTCAGCGTGATTGATGTATTCACAATTCACCAATCGGAGAGTGGCTGCCCCTAAAAAAGGCTCATCCAAATTGACGGTGAATGTCCCGTTATCTTCAACGGAGTAGGTTTGAACCAAGCTCCCCCTCCCGTTATAGACATTTACAAACAGATTTTCTTGAACGCCGGCTTCCCATTCCACAATAACGGGCTGCCCCATACGATAAATACGATTGTTGATGGGCGAAGTAGTTTCTTCTACATGGACCGACTGAAAGCTGACCGTGGTCTGGGTGCCTTCAGAATCAATATAAGAAAGATGATATTCCTGATTGCCCAAAGGCTTGTCGACATGGGCCGCGTAGAAGAAATCATCAGTGAGCAAACCTAAGAATATGGCATTGATCAAATCATTGACCAGTGGGTCTCCTAAAGAAAGGTTGGCCGAATCTTGCTCATTGCCATCGCCATCTTCAGAGGTGACTTTAAGTTTTTCACCTTGAGTAAACTCAATTCCATCTTCTCCGGGAAGTGTACGCATGACCCCCGTGACACGGGCTTGATCCTTATTATTTTCCTCAACAACGCGGATATCGATCTTAAGATCGGCTGCTTTCGTTTCACGTAATTCATTGCTTTCGATTTTGGCCCCTTGACCACAACCGGTTAAAATCCCCATGCTCAGAACAAAAGCGACCCCCAAATTCATTTTGTTTTTTAATTTCATATTTTCTCCTTGTCGCGCCAAAGCCCAACGGGCGTCGGCGAACTTTTTTAGAGCCGCCCTTCACTTCGTCCACCCTTGAACCAAGAAAGATGCGAACCTGGCCCTAGCTAAAGCAACCCTAATGCCAAGAAGAAAAATTAAAAAAGTATAATAATTTCAGTTATTTATGATAAACAAGGAAAATGGGAAGAAAAGGTCTATCGAAGATTATCGAAGATTGTTAACGGGGATTGGCGATGAACTCACCGTCCCACAACTGATCTAAAAACATGGTCCAGGGAAGTATTTGGATCTTGCCGATTGTTCTGGGTTGTTTTTCAAGACAAACAATAATGGCTTTTTTAACAGGGCCATCTTCAAGAAGGGCCTTAAGACCTTTTAAATCTCCTTGGTGAACACGCAAGCTGGCCTTAATCTCGAGGGCCAATTGCTTTTCATTTAAAATGAAATCCACTTCTTGATTCGTACTGGTCCTCCAAAAACTGATTTCCAATTCAGGTTGATGATAAGCCCGGTAAGCCATCAGTTCCATGAGAATATATTGTTCAAACGATTTGCCAAACTCGGGAGTGCCCATCTGGGGGCTGCGTCTTGCAAGGTAATTGGAAACACCTACATCAAAAATATAGAATTTTTCGGTCTCAATCATTCGGCGGTTTTTTGATTTCACCCAGGGCTTAATCCGAAATCCGAGGTAAGTGTCTTCAAGAATATCAAAGTAAGTCCTTACCACTTTTGGGGAAATACCCGCTTCCCTTCCAACATTGGTGTAATTAAGAAGCTCACTGCTGGTAAGGGCAGCCACCCTTAAAAAATCGCTGAAAGCCGGGATATTTTGGGTGAGCGCCTCCGCTGCAATTTCCTCTTTAAGGTAATCGGCCAGATAGGCCCTTAAGTCTTCAATAGGGTCCGGAGACAAAAAATGGGAAGGAAGCAATCCACTGACCATGATTTTCTCAAGGTCAAGCGAGTCAACTTCCTTGTAAGACAGGGGAGCCATATGCCTCTTCCAGGCGCGCCCTCCAAGGAGATTGGCATGGCCACGTTTAAGCTTACGGGCGCTGGAGCCTGTCAAAAGAAAAGAAACCTTTTTATTTTCGATAAGCCAGTGAACTTCATCCAAAAGCGAGGGCACTTTTTGGATTTCATCGATGACAACAAGCCCTGTGTGGTCTTGAAACCTTTCCCGCAAGAGGGCGGGACGAGAGGAGTAATCCGCAAATTCATCTGTCTTAAGTAAGTCAACAAGGGGAACCTCTGGTAAATTTTGGCGGATCCAGTAGGTCTTTCCCACCTTCCGGGGTCCCCACAAAAACGCTGACTTACCCTTGGGCAGATTGAGCTCAAAAAGTCTTTTAATAATCTTCCCCATAAGGGGAGATTATCCGGATAAAATGACATCGTCAATCATTTTATCTACCCCCCCTTTTTTTAATTTAGAAAACTGTCGAAGATTGTTAACGGGGATTGGCGAAAGTTGGTCGCTGAGCGGAGTTGAAGCGTACCGGCCCTTCGGCTCCGCTCAGGGACCTGTCATTCTCTTTTCAACTTTTTATACTTAATCCGCCCCAGCTTATCGGCGGCATCGCCCAAGCGACGGTGTTTATCGGCTTCGTATTCGGAAAAATTGCCGTCAAACCACACCACTTGGCTATCGCCCTCAAAAGACAGCATGTGGGTTGCAATACGATCCAAAAACCAACGATCGTGGCTGATGATGACGGCACATCCACCAAAATTTTCGAGGGCTACTTCCAACGCACGAAGGGTGTTCACATCCAAATCATTGGTGGGTTCATCCAAAAGCAAAACGTTTCCCGCATCTTTTAAGGTCATGGCCAAATGCACACGGTTCCGTTCCCCGCCAGAAAGCACATTGATGGGCTTTTGCTGGTCGGTGCCTGAAAAATTAAACCGCGCCACATAGGCTCGTGAATTGACTTCACGACTGCCAAGCTTGACCACCTCGGCTCCGCCAGAAATAACTTCCCATACCGTCCGTTTGTCATCCGGGCTGAACCTGTTTTGATCAACATACCCAAGCTTGACAGTTTCCCCCACTTTAAAAGAACCGCTGTCGGGTTTTTCAAAACCCATAATCATTTTAAACAATGTCGTTTTACCGGCTCCATTGGGACCAATGACCCCTACAATTCCGCCCTGAGGGAGACTGAAACTTAAATTCTCAAACAAGAGTTTGTCACCGTAGGCTTTTGAAATATTCCGGGCTTCGATGACTGTTTCCCCCAAACGTGGGCCGGGGGGAATATAAATTTCAATATCCTCGGCCAGTTTTTCATTTTCCTGGGAAAGAAGTTTTTCGTAATTGGAAATACGCGCTTTCGATTTTACACGACGGGCCTCCGGGCTCTGTCTAATCCACTCCAATTCCCGTTCCAATGTCTTGACGCGTTTGGTTTCAGCCTTTTCTTCCTGGGCCAGGCGATCTTTCTTTTGAACCAGCCAGGACGAATAATTGCCCTTCCAGGGAATGCCTTGCCCACGGTCTAATTCCAAAATCCAACCTGCCACATTGTCCAAAAAATAACGGTCGTGGGTCACTGCAATGACTGTGCCCTTGTACTTTTGTAGATGGCGCTCAAGGAAAAAAACAGATTCGGCATCCAAATGGTTGGTGGGTTCATCCAAAAGTAAAATATCGGGCTCGCGCAATAAAAGCCGGCACAGGGCCACACGACGTTTTTCACCCCCTGAAATATTTTTGACAAGCGCATCGGACGGGGGACAACGGAGCGCATCCATGGCCAGTTCCAAGCGGTTATCCAGCTCCCAGGCATTGGCGGCATCCAGCTTTTCCTGTACCACCCCCTGACGGTCGATAAGCTTAGCCATTTCGTCATCGGACATGGGTTTTTCAAAACTATTATTGATCGTTTCAAATTCCTTGAGCAAATCGACTACTTCCTGCACACCCTCTTCAACGACTTGGCGCACTGTTTTTTCAGGATCTAAATGGGGCTCTTGTTCCAAATAACCAATGGAATAGTCTTTTGAAAAAGTGACCTGGCCCGTGTAATCTTTGTCAACCCCGGCAATAATTTTTAAGAGACTTGATTTCCCGGCCCCGTTTAACCCCAGCACCCCGATTTTAGCGCCATAAAAAAAGGAAAGATAAATATCCTTTAAGACCTGCTTTTTGGGAGGATGAACGCGGCTGACTCCCACCATGGAAAATATGATTTTTTCATTTTCGTTAGCCATAAGGGTATTAGGGCATATCAAAACTGGTAGGGTAAGAAAGCTTTTTTTTATGATGAGTGAAGAAAAAGACGATTCAGAATGCTCCAATGCAAGTAAGGGCAATTCATGAATTGCCCCTACCCTTTACCACTAAAAAATATCTCTATATCACTTAAACTCAGCCATGGCCTGAAGATAGAAGAAATCGGCACTCGTATCCATTCCCTGATCTTTAAAGAAAGCTCCGGGAATAAAATGACTGTAGCCTCCCAGCAGGTTGGCATAGTCGTTGATGGTCCATTTGGACAACAAATCAATCTCATGCCCGGCAATTTTACCCACACCGGGGCCACCGGTAAAACCACCAAAAGTATCGGCGGAATGGTTTTTATCAACGCCTAAAAGATGATAACTTCCTTCCACAAAAAACTTGCCGGGTTTTGCTGAAACGGCCAACGAAGCATCGTGCATATTGCTCCAGCCTTCCAAATCCATGTAACCATACTTGAAATGCTCAGTGGCAAATAGACTGTTGAATTTGGTGTAGCGGTCGCTGGTGTTGTCATCGCCCGTGGCATAGTTATATTCCACGCCGACGCGGGGTTTGACTTCTGCATCGAAGGTATAGCCCGCTTTGCCATGACCGGCAAAGGCAAGAATACTGTTGGAGCCAAATTTACCAAGCTGCACGGCCGATTCCGCACCAAAATCAATTCCGTTATCAAAATTTGATTTGGCTCTAAACCCAATGGTATGAACACTCAATGTGTCTCCCGTTCCGGAAGCCACGCCCGTTGCGCCGTCATTATCCTGAAGAAGGATGTAATACCCATCCAAAACTCCCTTGGGGAATTCCTTCCATGTTCCATAAACACCGGCCGCATATTGACCATCGCCGGAATTACTGATTGTGGTACGGTCAGTGGCAAAGGCCCAGGTATTCATGGCGTAACCGGGTTTGTCCAAAGTGATGACAATACCATCTAAAGCACGACCCACATTGCTCCAGTCAACAGCGCCCACCAGGCGTTCATCTCCCAAGGATAATTCTTGGCGACCCAGGCGAACACTGACATCTGAATCATCGATATTAAGGAAATCAATGTATCCCTGATGAAGGTCCACGCCTTCATCATCGCCGACTGCCGCTGCAGAAGCCGAAGCCTCTTCCCCAAACTCACGGGAATCCTGCCCTTGAACAAAGAAACTGACATGTTTTTCGGGGTTGTATCTTATTCCAAAACGGCTGCGAAGAAGGGTGGACACATCTTCTTCCCGCTCTCCTGGAACCATGGGAACTGTTTGAGACAAATTACGCCGTATTTCGGGACGCACCCGAACCTGGCCGGAAAATTTGAGCTTGTCCCAAACCAAAGACTTTTCGGTGGTTTCTGTTTTTGCCACCGTTGGCTGTGACTTGGAATCTTTTTTGATTTCACCGGCCAATTCTTTTCGAACCTGGGGTTCGAGTTCTTTTCGTAGTTCGGCCTTAACCTCATTGCGTATTTCGGCCTTGATTTCATCTTTAAGCTCCGCCTTGATTTGGGCTTTAAGCTTGGCCATATCGATATCACCGGCAAAAGCCTGGGAAGCAACAAGGCAGAAGAATGTCAAAAATGGGATAAGACGGGATTTCATGGGAGCCTCCTTTTTTTGAGTTGTAAGTACGCCTGAATGAGGAAAGTCTTCATGACATACATCATAGAAACTTGTGACTATGATTTGGGTTTCTGGATCCAGTCATGGATCTAAAAAAAAATCGTGTAGATCCCTTAAGAAAGGGAAAAATGAGGAACGGTCGAATCTGGAAATATTTGGCCTCCTTAGCCAAAAGTGCGCCAAGGAGGCCAAAGTCAATGACGTTTACTTCAAATGCTTTGAAACAAGTTTGGTCATTTCAAACATGTTCACGGTCTTTTTGCCGCCAAACACCACCTTAAGCTTGTCATCCGCATTGATGTTGCGCTTGTTTTTGGCATCTTGCAGTTTGTTCTTCTTGATATAAACCCAAAGTTTTTTGACAACTTCGGTACGAGGAAGTGGTTTGGAGCCCACAATGGCGCCCAAAGCTTCGTCGGGTTGAAGGGGTTTCATAAAGGCACTTGTTTTTTTTGCTGGCATGTTTTGCTCCTTTTTTATAGTGGTTTCATTCCAATTTGGTTCCGAAATGGACAACTCGGGGGCTTGCCCCCGAGTTTCATCCTGAGCGACCCTTCGACTCTCCGCCTTACGGCGGATCGCTCAGGGTTGATCCATTTTTTTATTTCGGCCCCAAGGGGCCGAGTTTGAGTCGAAGGATCAATATGCGGGAGTAGCTCAGTTGGTAGAGCATCAGCTTCCCAAGCTGAGGGTCGCGGGTTCGAGCCCCGTCTCCCGCTCATAACGAATACGGAATTCTTATTTCGGAATGCGGAATGACACACTCCGAAATGCTCCCTATTCCCTCTGGAATAGAAGGGGAAGAAAAAAATATCAACCTAAAAATTTTTTGGCAAACACTCCATAGCGCAAACCATGATCACTAATAACAGCTTTGTCCTGTTTAAAATAGCGCATCAATTCACTAAGCAATAAAGCGCCCGCCAAAATGACATCGGCCCGCAAAGACTCCATGCCTGGCAATTGCTGTCGGTCTTTCACCGACATCCCTGCAAAATCCTTGATGAGTTGATGCAAGGTTTGCAGTTCCAATTTTGATCCATGCACTTTTTCGGGCTTGTATACTTTCAATTTTTTGGCTACGGCCGCAAGGGTTGTGGCTGTGCCTGCCGTGGCAATGAAGGTGTAATCCTGGGGGTTGAAATCTTTTGGATAAAAATCATCCAGCTCGTCGGCCAAATTGTTGCGAATGGAAGTTTGCAAACGTTGGAACTCGTCTTGTGAAATTGGATCGGAACGTACAAACATTTCGGTTAAAAGAACCGATCCCATGGGTAAGCTGATGGTGGTTTCAGGCTCTTTAATTTTGGGGCCCAGGTTCCCTGTAATAATTTCGGTGGAACCACCCCCAATATCGGCCACGATCGCTTTTTTATTTTTATCCCCAAAATCATGGTTGACGGCCAAAAAAGTGTATTCGGCTTCTTCATCCCCTGAAATAATCTGGGTTTTTATTTTTGTTTCCTTGGCAACGGCTTCAATAAAAATTTGGGCATTGGCAGCTGTACGGCAGGCGGCCGTCCCAACAGCGACAATTTTTTTAACATCGTGTTCCTGGCATTTTTTTTTGAATCCGACCAAAACCTCCCGGGTACGATTCATGGCTTGGGAAATAAAAAAATGGTTTTCAGTAAGCCCCTGACCAAGACGGGTAATGCACGCCTGATCCAAAAGTATTTTGTCGAGCTTTTTCCCCTTCACTTTACCAATGAGTAAAATGAGGGTGTTGGTACCTATGTCAATGACGGCGTAGTTCATTGCTTAAAGAGCCTCTAGTCGCTGGTTGCTAGTAGATTCTTACTAGGGACTAGCGACTAGCAACTATTGCAGCCGTGGTCCCCAATCCGGATTCACACACGATTCGGTCCCGGGAATCAAGGTTTGATTGTCCCCATCGGCCATGGAAACATAAATACCGCTTCCGCCACGACGGCCGGATGAAAACACAATATAACGTCCATCCGGGGACCAGGTGGGGGATTCATTATTGCCTTCATCACGGGTAATACGTTGAATCAGCGAACCATCGGCATTCATCACAAACAAGTCAAAGGCCCCACGATCACGCGCTGTAAAAATAATCTTTCTTCCATCGGGGGACCAATCGGGCTGATCGTTTTGATAGCCCGTATACGTAAGGCGTGAAACACTTCCTGAAGCCACATCCATGACAAACAGATGCAAATTACCCGCACGCTCCGAGGCAAAAACAATCTGTGAACCATCGGGCGACCAGGCGGAAGACACGTCAATATTATAGGTTTTTGTAAGCTGGTTTGAAATTTTTCCGGAAAGGTCCATCAAATAGAGTTCGGTGTCTCCTGATTTGGAACTGGCAAAGGCGATCTGCGAACCATTAGGAGAGAAAGCCGGGGTCAAATTGGTCGCTGCGTTTCGGGTCAGAGGTTTAAACCCCTTACCATCAACCCCCACCGTAAAAATTTCCGGATAAAAATTATTGAAAGAGGTGAAAGCCACACGGGACCCATCAGGAGCCCAATTTGGAGAAATATTATTGGATTTGGTTTTGGTTAAAATTGATTTTTCGGTTCCATCCATGGCAAAGGTGTAAATTTGGCGGGCATTGGAACGGCCACAGGCGGCAACCACACGAGAATTAAACGGCCCCTTCACCCCCGTTAAAGCCAGCATCAGCTCATCGGTGAATTTGTGCACGGCCACGGGATAATCCTTGGAAAAAACAAGGTATTGCTTGCCCACCAAGAGCTGCTCGGTTTCGGTATCGTACAAACGTAATTCAACCAGCGCCTTGCCTCCCCCCTTGGGCTCAACAATTCCCTTCACCAGGGCATAGGCTTCAATGGCCTTCCATTTGGAGAAATCAATATTCTCCAGCCCCCTGTCTTTTTCCAGATAACTGGCTTCATCCAAAACCCTGAAAATGCCGGCAAGCCGCATGTCTTTCCGCAAAAGAGTTGTGACATTTTCTGTAAGCTCGTTATGTCCCCCATCCAAAGTTTGCAAAGCAGGAATGGCAATGGGAAATTTTTTGGTCGAAACTTCATCAATGACAATGTAAATTTTGGCATGGGCTAATGCAGGAAGAAGAACGATAAAAAGAAAAAGAATTATTTTTTTCATATATTTTTCGTAGGGGCGGGGTCTCCCCGCCCTCTTTATCACTGGGTCCCCGTATCTACAACAGAACGAGGATTAAACTCAATTGAAAATCCCTCGCTTAAGGCTTCCTCCCGAATAATGTCAGGAGGCGAAGGAAAAGGAGCCGCCCGTTCGATGGCTCTTTGCGCCAAAAGATCAAACGTTACATCCCCTGATTGGGTTTCAACCTGGGTTGTCACAATGGCTCCCTGGGCATCAATCTGAAATGAAATGACCGTAACAAGGCTTGTGCCTTCAGCATTGGCCTTAGGGAGAGTCACCCATTCATCATTTATTTTTTTCTTTAAAGTGGTCACATACATCACTATTTCTGGGTTTGTCTCTCCGTTGGTCACATCCACCGATCCTTCCGGTGATTGCCCCCCGCCTTCTTTTTCAACCTGGGCCGCTTCGAGATCCACCTGGCGTTGCTTTAATTCTTCCTGAACACGGGCTAAGGCATCCTCTATAGCTTTATCTTCCGGCGCCTTTTTGATGGGAGTGCTTGTTTGCTTCTTTTTTTTTTGTGCCGATGGCTGGGGTTTCTTTTTTACGCCCTGAGCGGATTTTTTATCGCTGCCCGTTTTGTCCTTTGTTTTTTCCTTGATGTTTTTTTGTTCACGAAGGGTGTTCTTGGGCATGTTCGTTGTTTTTTTATAAGGGGAAGCGTTGTTGAATTCCCCCGTACCCTTTGAAAGCTTAATCCAGGTCACCTTTTTTTCTCGGGGAAAAAGATTTGACAAACCGGGGCCAAACAGGACGAACAAAAGGAGTCCCCCATGAAAGATCACCGATATCCAGAGATATTTCTTAAAACTCATAAGAAGACAAACTACCTATTTTTTTTGTCCTTTGAAGGGGATGCTTCTTCGGGAGTTGTGATCATTCCCATACGTTCAACGCCCGCTTTTTGACACAGGGCCATCACTTGAACCACATAACCATAAACAGCATCTTTATCGGCATGAAGATAAATTTCTTTTTTTTGCTTGTTTTCAAAAATGGATTTGAGTTTTTCTTCCAATGTCCCCAAAGTATAAATATTGGACTTGTCATCCCCCAAAAAAAGCTGGCCATTCGAGTTGATGGTAAGCACCAGGTCGTCCTTGGCCTGGGAAACAGCTCCCGCATTGACTTCAGGCAAATCAACATCCACCCCTTGTTGCAAAAGCGGGGCCGCCACCATGAAGATGATCAAAAGCACCAGCATGATATCAACCAAGGGAATGATGTTAATTTCTGCCAAAACCGCCTGGCTTTCGTGACGATGCATTTTCATATTTTTTATATTCTACTTAGGGTCAGTTACATTTCCTCTTCAACCTTCACCAATAAATCATCAATGAACAAATCCATCATCTTGGTGAGAATTTTTATTTTACCCGCAAAATAATTGTAGGCAATAACCGCGGGGATGGCCGTCGCCAAGCCGATGGCCGTGGTCACCAGCGCTTCTGAAATATAAGGGCCCACAGTGGCAAGTGAAGTGGAACCCGCTTTCCCGATGGCCCAAAAAGCCGTCAAGATGCCCCAAACGGTGCCAAACAAGCCGATAAAGGGGGTTGTGGACGCCGTCGTCCCCAAAAAAGAAATGTATTGTTCCAGCTTATAAATTTCCTCTTCGCGTGCCTGGGCCAGGCGATTCATGAGATGTTCCTTGAAAAAAGCCCCTTTGGCTGTTTGCTTGAATTTGCTTCCCATATCCATGGCTGTACGAAAAATTTCGTAAAGAGGCCCCGATTTTACGGCACGTTTTTCCAACACATCATTTAACGAGGGGCTTTGAGAAAAGCTGCCCCAAAAATCCTGGCAATCTTTTTGGGCCATCTTGAACTGTTTTATTTTCATGAAAATAATGGCCCAACTGACCACTGAAAAAACAGCCAGGATGACAAGGGTTAACTGGACAACGGGGCTTGAATTCCATAAAAGGCTGAGAATACCCTTTTCGGTCATTGTTTGCTCGCCCTGCACTTGAGCCCATGCAACAGAAAAAAACATATCTATCTCCTTTCGATTGTAAAAAAATAATCTTTATTGTTCACCCACCGCCTACGCCGTGTAGGGACAATCCTAGGATTGTCCCTACAGCGATTTGGAAACATCGTCCAATTGATTTTTAATCCATGTCAGTTCCTTGAAATAACTTAAAACGATCTTTTTATTTTTTAGGTCTTGTTCCGTTTTTTTAAGCCTTTCTACAGTTCCCAAATCATTCCAATAACCCTGATACATGTAAGCCCCTATTTCCCCGCCAGCCTCTAAATAAGGGATATATCCATCGCGTACAATACAGGTTTTACCCCGTCTTTTGTAATTTTTAATAAAGGAAGGAGAAAGAACATGCACCCCGGTAAAAAAAGTATTGGCCACACCTGATTCACAAACCATGGGTTGCCCCAAAATGGACAACACACGTCCTTCTTTTTCCACCTGCAACACTCCCAACTCAAAGGCTTTGTCACTTTCAACCACGGCCAGACTCACTCCGTTTCGTTTAGAGCGATGCCATTTAAAAAAAGCTTTCAAATTAATATCCACAATAATATCCGAGTTCATCACCACAAAACTGCCGTCATCCAAAAAACTTTCCGCCCTTTTGATGCCACCCCCCGTCCCTAAAATTTTTGGTTCTACGGAATAACGAAACTTGAAACCAAAAGAAGAGCCATCCCCAAGAATTTTTTTTATCTTGTCCCCCATATAATGGAGGTTAATCACCACATCCTGCACCCCATGTTTTTTTAACAGGGCCAAATTGTAAAAAATAAGGGGGATCCCATTCACCGGGATGAGTGGTTTGGGAATCTTGTCAGTTATAGGTTTAAGCCGCGTGCCAAGACCCGCGGCAAGAAGCATCACTTTCATAAGCCGGTCACCCTTCGACAAAGCTCAGGGTGTCCTTTATGTATGTAAGGGCAATTCATGAATTGCCCTTACCTGAACATGGTGTCCGCCAGAGGACGGATCAGCCTCCGGCTGAAGCCCCGTCCCGCGCACGGGACCCCGCTACGCGGTGGTCGAACCATGAATTATCTGAACTCAGAAACATATTTCCCAATCATCTCCAAAAGCCCATGGTATTTAGGTTGAGCCTTCAAGGCTGTCTTCACATAGGCAATGGAGTTGGGCACATGAATCAAAAAGGAGGAATTTTTCTTCATCGTATGAATGTATTGAAACCTTCCCGTATCCTTTAATTTTCGTTGAATGGTCAAAAGATCAAAATGGGTCAGAATTTTTTCCGGCATGGCCTCATAGGGATGCCCTTTAAATAAAAGTCCTGCAAAATCTTTCACCAATCCTTCAACCTGGGGCCGTGTCAGACAAATATAGGAATCCCGAAGTAAGGCCACCAAATCGTATAACACCGGGCCCAAGAGGGCATCCTGAAAATCAATGATCCACAAATTTGCCTTGTATAAAATAAGATTGCGGCTTTGGAAATCGCGATGGGTAAGCCCTTGGGGCATGACCCCAATTTCATCACAAATCTGGTTGGCAAATTCTTCAAAAATCTTTTTATCTTCGGATTCAACTTTTATCTGAAAACGATCTTCAATCCCGTATTCCAGAAAATGATTCATTTCCCACAACAAAAGATCCTTGTCGAAACGGCGATAAAAGGCCACACAACTCCCGTCACGATTTTGGGATGTTTTTTGCTGAAATTGAACCAGTAAGCCCAGCGCTTTTCTGTAAGATGAAATCAAAACATCATCACTGGCCCCCGAAACCACCTTTTCAAGAGCCAGATCCCCTAAATCCTGCAAAACCAGGAGACTCTTATCCGCATTGGCTGCATAAATTTCAGGAACAGGCAATCCAACACCTTTGAGATATTTTTGAACATTGATAAAGGGCAGTTCATCCATTTTTTTTGTGGTTTTGGTGACTTCTTCTGAAACAGAGGCAAAGCCCGAGGGCATTTTCATCAAAATAGCTGTCCGGCCATCCTTGAAATGAAAACGAAAATACTCACGGTAACTGGCTTCTCCCGCCAATTTGACCAGATTAAAACTTTCTTTTTGAAATGGAGTGGCTTGCAATAACGATGGAAGTTGACCTTGCCATGAATTCATAAGTGGGAAACGGTAGCATTGAATAAGAGAAGCGTCAAATAAACCAATTTAAATTTAAAACCGTAAAAATAAATTTGTTATTATTAAAAAATAGGCCTAAAATAATTTGTTTTTCCGGGTTTATCCCCTACGCTCGTTGGCTTCGGGGACGAGTCTTGCCGGGTCAAGATTCTCCGCCTAAGGCGGAGAATCTTGGGTCCAGGGCTTGCCCTGGGGTGCATACCATTGATCTATGACGATTGACATTCTCCCAAAATTCATCAGAGACGCTTATGAAATACATGAATGGAAACATGCTTGTGTTATTCTTAAAAATGATTTCCACAAAGAATGGGATAATATAATTGAGGTCTTGACAGAGTTTAGACTCAAGAAAAGCTGGATCACAGAAGGGGGTGGAAGAAAATCACAAGTTGCAGAAGCAATTGATCATGCTTTTTATAATAAAGGATGGCATGAAAAACTTTTCACAACCAAAGTAGTTGTCGATGGACATTCGATGGATTCTCCTACTCATAAAATTGACTGTTATAAAAACCGTGTAGCTTTAGAAATTGAATGGAATAATAAAGACCCTTTTTTTGACAGGGATCTTAATAATTTTAGACTGTTATTTGATCTGAGAGCAATTAGCGTGGGCATCATTATAACAAGATGCGACAACCTCCAAGATATCTTCAATGGACTAGACCGCGGAAAATCCTATGGCGCTTCAACAACACATATGAGCAAACTTTTACCAAGAATCGAAGGTGGTGGAGGATCTGGATGCCCACTACTTGTTTTTGGAATTACTCAAAAATTATATGAAACAAATAATTAATACATCAAAAAATAATTTTATAACTGATTTTCAAGATTCAATTAAAGGAAGTTTTCATACCATACTTGCTGATCCTCCATGGCAATTTAAAAATAGAACTGGAAAAATGGCCCCCGAACACAAAAGGCTCAATCGTTACCCAACACTTACATTATCTGAAATAAAATCTCTCCCTGTAGCTAAGGTTTGTAAAGAACCTGCCCATTTGTATCTTTGGGTACCAAATGCATTACTAGGTGAGGGCTTGGAAGTATTGCACGCTTGGGGATTTACTTATAAAACAAATATTGTTTGGTACAAAATAAGAAAAGATGGCGGCCCGGATGGAAGAGGTGTTGGTTTCTATTTTAGAAATGTAACCGAATTAATTTTATTCGGGGTAAAAGGTAAAAATGCAAGAACCTTAGAAGCAGGAAGAACTCAGGTAAATTTAATCAATACTCGTAAACGTGAACACTCTAGGAAACCTGATGAACTTTTCTCACTCATAGAGCAATGCAGCAAAGGCCCATATCTCGAGCTCTTTGCCAGAGGTGAAAGAGCCAATTGGAGTCAATGGGGAAACCAAATAAAAGATTACGAACCAACATGGCCAACATATTCAAATCATTCTAAAAACTCTATTCACTCATCACTTTCTTTGTTCCCATAAGGGTACCTCTGGTACCTCTAAAAACTCGAGTTCATGGTTCGAGAACCTCACCATGTCCGTAAGCTTCCCCTAAAAAAAGACATTTCATAAGTAGAACTTTCGGGCATAAAAAGCCCAGGAGAGGAGGTCCACTATAGCTTAGTTGGGACACCCTGAGGCTCTCGAAGGGTCACTCTGCAACAGTTTTTAGAGGTGCCCATAAGTAACTCAAATAAAATAAATCACTCAGAAAAATTTATTTTAATCAATGCATGATGTAGCTGATTTTTTGTTCCTGGGTAAGATTATAGAAATGCCTGATTTCATCTAAAAGAACTCTTAAATGTTGATGAGCATGAAACCTTTGATGAAGCTGATAACAGAATTTCCCCGCCAAGTGGCTGGCCGTCATGTAACGATTTTTTTGGGTGCCGGACAAATGATCCAAAAGGGTAAAATTTTCAAACAAAGCCTCAAAAATACGGGACGGGGAAAAACCTGATCCGGATTGGGCTGTTCTTAAATACAAAAACAGCATCACAAACTTGTCTATTTCAGCCTGAAGTTCAAGTTCGAGCTGGGTAATGGGAACCTTGCGATAAGATTTCCACAAATAATAAACAAAATGGGAAACTCCTTCGATGACAATGCAAAAATCAGAAAGACTTTTTTGGCTGATATTCTCAAAAAGATTATGGGCACTCAGATTACGAAACAATTTGGGGTCTAAAAAGAGAGCCACTTCCACCGTTTCATCCACAGGTTGCCGGACAAGTAAGAGTTCCTTGGGAATTTTGGTTTCCTCTTTCACATTCAAAATCGAAAGGGCTTCCTTTTTTTCAATAAGAAAATCCTCAGCCCGTTCCTTAAGGCCGATATCATAAATAGACTCAAGCTGGGATTGTACTTGTTCAAGAAGCATATAGGTTGTAGGGACAATCCTAGGATTGTCCCTACTGTTCAAACCCCGTTTTCACACACTCGTTGGGGATAACTCCCTGTTCATTTAAAATGGCTTTTATCCGCTCCGAGCCCGTATGAAGCCAACGTTCATAAAGTTTAAGAAGGTTCTGGTCCGACTTAAGCTCCGTCGAATCACGCACATCATTGATCACATCCACCAAAACGATGAATTTTCTTGAAAGTTCTTCAAAAAGATTTTTTAAAATTTTTTCCGAATAACCAGGGATAAGGGTTGAAACAGAGGAATAAGCAAAATGCCCCATATCAATATAATATTTTAGATTGATGGCTTTTCTAAAAAAGCTGTCAGCAAAAAAACCGGAAATATAAAGGGCACAATCTCCCATTTTTTTTAAAACAGGAATCTTTGCTTTATCGGCAAGCCCTTGCGCGTCAAAATAGCGCGTGGCCAGAGCCCGGTCTTCTATCTGACCGGTTTCGCCCACCTCATAAAAATGATCCGACTGGGCAAATTGAAACAGAAGATTCACCAGATAATATTCCACCTCAGGACTCACCGGAGCCTTAAGGTGGGTAATGGAATAATGGACTTTTTCCTTGAAAAATTCGGGAAGGCTTTCTGTGTGAAGAAGTATGTTTTCACCCATTTTGGAGTCCCTCAATGCTTAAAGTTTAGCATGGACAAAAAAGGGTGTTCAAACGGTATTTTCAAAAAAATCTTTAACGCAACACATCGCGTCAATTATAGGGGCTGGGCGATCGCCCCCTCCACTGGCAAAGCCAGATGGAGCCTCCCCCTCAACACCGCTGTGCGGCTGATTAATTTCCCTCATTTGGCGATTATGGGGGCGGCATATCATTAATTGGGCATGAATAAATGGCGTGATTTTTTATGCAAACAATAAGCTCCAAAAATACTTTTAAGCACGAGATTGACAAAAGCCCAGATAAGGCTTGAAGAAAAAAGAATCTGCTCTGCTGTAAGCCCGGCAGGGCCCACAAGAGAACCCTTGAAGAAATCAACCATGAGTGCCTGGCCAGTCCCCATCCCCGCAGGAGTGATGGGAAGTGTTCCTACAAACATCACCACGGGGATATAAGTGAAAATGTGATGAAACGAAACCGAACTTTGAAATGCATGAAGAATAAAAGGGACCGAAAACATGATTGTCAAAGTAAGAGGTAATCTTAATAGCATCACCATGAACAAATCGCGCACTTCCATTTCCCTAAAAGCAATGAATAACTTCTTGTTTAGTACCCATTGAAAAAGGCCCCATTTGCGGGTTAATTTTTTGACAAAAAGCGTGTTATGGCAGAACCAAAAAAGAAACCACATACAAACCAAGGCATAAAAAACGGCCCCAAAATTCAAAATAAAGGGTCTTAATGATACCCCACGATAAACAACATCTCCGTAAAAAATAGCGACAAAGCTGAAACTAAACACAAGGGTCAGATCAACCACACCGGTCAGAAAAATGGCCCCCAAGGTTTGAAAAGTGGGGGCCTGATGTGTCTTTCTTAAATAAAGCGCCATGCCCCCTTGGGCCAAATTGTAATTAAGAAGCATCAGCAGGTAAGTGGCCCCACGCATGTAAAGGGTTTCAACAAAACCGACATGGGTGACAAACCGCCTGAAAATCCATTCAAGGCTCACCACATCAAAAACAAGCATGAGAAGAAAATAAACCAGACTATAAAAAATAAACGGCCCCAAACGAACATAAGAAAAGGTCTCAAAAATCTCTGAAGGGGGTATTTTTTGGAATAAAAGATAGAACACCAAAACAACCACAATCCAGGGAACCCATTGCTGCAGTATTTTTTTCATGTTGAAGGTTGATAGATTATTCGATAATCACCTCATATTCAAATGGAAACAAAGGAACTCGACAAAATATACGAACCCCATACCGTTGAAGATCGCTGGATTGAGTTTTGGCTTCAAAACAATCTTTTTGCTCCCGATTTTTCAAAAAGCCCCAAGGGCACCTTTAGCATTGTCATTCCTCCGCCCAATGTGACCGGCTCTTTGCATATGGGGCATGCCCTTAATTCAACCCTTCAGGACATTCTTGTGCGCTACCACCGCATGAACGGCGAAAATGTGCTCTGGGTCGTTGGCACCGACCATGCCGGCATTGCCACACAAAACGTGGTGGAAAAACAATTGCATGCCGAAGGAAAAAACCGCCATGACCTGGGCCGTGAAAAATTCGTGGAGCGCGTTTGGAAATGGAAAACCGAATCCGGCGGCACCATTATCAGTCAACTCAAAAGACTGGGCGCTTCCTGCGACTATAAAAACGAGCGTTTTACGATGGATGAAGGGTTGTCAACGGCCGTTAAAAAAGTTTTTGTGCAGTTGTATAAAGAAGGGCTGATTTATCGGGGGGAACGCCTCATCAATTGGTGCCCCCGATGCCATACGGCCCTTTCGGATTTGGAAGTGGAACATTCAGAATCGCAGGGGAGTTTGTGGCATATTAAATATCCGATTGTACGGGCGCCCCTTGGCGCGCCCTCAATTACGGGCGCAACAAGCAGCGCCCCTACCCTCATCGTCGCGACAACACGGCCTGAAACCCTTTTGGGAGATACCGCCGTCGCTGTTAATTCCAACGATGAACGTTACAAAGATTGGATTGGTAAAAAGGTGAAACTTCCCTTAACCAACCGTGAGATTCCCGTCATTGCCGATGATTATGTCGACAAAGAATTCGGCAGTGGCGTTGTCAAAATCACACCGGCCCATGATTTCAACGATTTTCTGGTAGGCAACCGCCATGGGTTGGAACACATCAATATTTTAACTATTGACGGAAAGATCAATGACAAGGGCGGCGCTTATGCCGGGCTCACAACAGCCCAAGCGCGGCAGAAAGTGGTGGAAGATTTGGAAGCACAAGAATTATTGGAAAAAATCGAGCCTTACAAAAACAAGATCGGGCATTGCTATCGCTGTCGCACCGTGGTGGAACCATTTTTATCCTTCCAATGGTTTGTCAGCACAAAACCCTTGGCCGAAAAAGCCATTGCCGCAGTCAAAAACGGCGAATCCCGCTTTGTTCCCCAACATTGGGAAAAAACCTATTTCAACTGGATGGAAAATATTCAGGACTGGTGCATCTCGCGACAAATCTGGTGGGGACACCAAATTCCGGCATGGTATTGTGAGAAGGGTGGTAGGGGCGATCCTTGTGATCGCCCTGGGCAAATACAAGATTCGCCCCTACACAACTGCCCCCCCATCGTCTCCGAAACACCTCCCAAAAAATGTTCCACCTGCGGGTCCACACAATTAACCCAAGACCCCGACGTCCTTGACACCTGGTTTTCTTCCGCCCTCTGGCCCTTTTCTACCTTGGGCTGGCCATGGAATGGCGAACACCCTCCAGAGGCGGGCAGGCAGGGTTCGCCCCTACAACAATTTTATCCCACCAGTGTCTTGGTCACCGCCTTTGACATCATTTTCTTCTGGGTCGCCCGCATGATGATGATGGGTATCCATTTCATGGGGAAGGTTCCATTTAAAGACATTCATATCCATGCCCTGGTTCGCGACCCTACAGGCGCCAAGATGAGCAAGTCTAAAGGGAATGTGGTCGATCCGCTGGTGATGATGCACAAATATGGGACGGATGCGTTTCGCTTCACACTGGCCGCTTTCGCCGCCCAGGGCCGTGACATCAAATTAGATGAAGCCCGCATCGAAGGGTATCGCAATTTTTGCAATAAAATCTGGAATGCGTCACGGTTTGCGCTGATGAATGCGGCGCCATTTATTTCAGGTGAAAATGATTTCAAAACCGTGGAGCCAAAAGAAGATTTAAACCGATGGATCCTGGTGGAACTTTCAAGAACTATCAGGAAGGTCTCCGAAAAAATTAAAGCCTATGAATTTAACCAGGCAGCACAGGCCCTTTATCAATTTTTCTGGATGAAGTTTTGCGATTCGTATGTGGAACTCTCCAAGGAAATTTTTCGAGGTGAAAACATTGCGGCCAAAAAGGAAACCGCAGCCACCATCTATTTTGTTTTGGATACCTCGTTTAAGCTTTTGCATCCTTTCATGCCCTTCATCACTGAGGAGATCTGGCAGATTTTGGTGGATCGAAAAGGAAAGAGCATTGCCTTGGCATCATTCCCCGTTGCATGGGATCTCAAAAAAGAAGATAAAAAAGCTTGGGAGAAAATCGAATTACTGAATGCCACCCTGTCCTCCATCCGAAGCATCCGTCAGGAAACAGGCCTGCCACTTGCTCAGGAAATTTCGATCGAAATTAAAACCACCGAAACCAATTTGGCCAAGTACGAAGAAATTGTCGGTATGATCATGAAGTTGGGAAAATTGGGGAAAGTAGGGACCCGGACCGGCAACATGACAGAATCTGCCGCCTTGGTAGGTATTGAAAACGGCTATATCGCCATCCCCCTGGCTGCCAACGGTATTGACAGGGCCAAAGAAACAGAGCGTGTTCAAAAGAAATTAGGACGGGTTCTGGCGGATATTAAACAATTGGAATTAAGATTAAATGATCCTAAGTTCATGGAAAACGCCGAGGCCGATTTGATTACGGAAAAACGGCTGACATTAACACAGGCGAAAGAATTGGAAAAAGTTTTGAAAACGGAAATTGATCTTTTGAACAAATAACCGACGCTGGAGCGTCGGCTCTATGCGTTCCCACGCCGGAGCGTGGGAACGAGATTGAATGTTTTAGAGATGGAAATCGCCCTATTAAAATGACGTAGGGGCGAACCTTGTGTTCGCCCTTTAGAATCAAAAACATGAACCCATCCCTCTCCCAAATCGTCTCCCTTGCCCTCAAGGAAGATGTCATCACAAATGACATCACCAGCCTCGCCATTTTTGATGGCAAAAAAACGGGGCGGGGTGTTTTTTTGGCCAAACAGGATTTGATTCTTTCGGGAATAAACATGGTCAGGGAAGTCTTCCACCAAGTCTCTCCCTCTCTCCGCCTTGAAACATCGGCCAAGGACGGCGATTTCATCAAAAAAGGGAAAGTGTTCGGAAAAGTCCGCGGCAAAGTAACGGATATCCTGCGCGCCGAACGGGTGGCGCTTAATTTTTTGCAACAACTTTCCGGCGTGGCCACATTAACTTTTCGCTTTGTGGAAACCATCAAACCTTATCGCGCACGAATTTTGGACACGCGTAAAACCGTACCGGGGCTACGCATGCTCCAGAAACAAGCTGTTGCCCATGGCGGAGGACAAAATCATCGACTGAATCTTTCAGACATGTATCTTATCAAAGACAATCACATCGCCGCATGCGGAGGGATTGGAGCGGCCATTGACAAAGCCAAGGCCCATCGTACAAAATTTAACAGCCGCACAGCGGCGTTGAGGGGGAGGCTCCATCCGGCTTTGCCGGTGGAGGAAGGCTCCATGAGCCGCTGCCAGTGGCAGATAAAGGCGAGTGGAGAGCATACGCGAGCCCCTATGATCGAAGCCGAAGCAAAGAATATTAAGGAAGTCAGAGAAGCACTTAAGCATGGTGTGGACATTCTTTTATTGGACAATATGGGGCTGGCACAGATTCGGAAGGCGGTTTCGTTGGCAAGGGCGCAGCAAGCGGCGCCCCTACTGGAGATCTCTGGCGGTGTAAACCTGCACAATGTCCGTAAATACGCGGCCACGGGGGTTTCACGCATTTCTGTCGGAGCGTTGACACATTCTGCCCCCAGTGTTGACATCAGTTTTGAGGTAATGTAGGGGCGCTGCTTGCTGCGCCCTCCGATTAGGGCGTACCAAGGGGCGCCCTTACAATAATTTATGATCCAATCCATCACCGGCACCAAAGATAATTTTTCCCCTGAAATCAAACTGTGGCAACACATTGAAGAAACAGCTCGTGTTCATTTCGCCCTGTTTCAATTTGAAGAAATCCGTACCCCTCTTTTGGAAGTGACCGAGCTTTTTGCCCGTGGCATTGGCACCGAAACAGGTGTGGTAAAAAAAGAAATGTACACCTTTGATGATAAGGGGGGCGAATCTGTCACACTGCGACCTGAAGGCACGGCCTCTGTGGTCCGGGCCTATATCGAACATAATTTTGAAAGGGCCGACCCTGTTACCAAACTTTATTACATGGGCCCCATGTTTCGTTACGAGCGCCCCCAAAAAGGCCGTCTGCGACAGTTCCATCAGATTGGCGCCGAAATTTTCGGCACCAAAACACCCCAAACTGATGTAGAAATAATTGTCCTGGCCGATTCTTTTGTTCGTAAACTGGGGCTTACCGACTTTGAACTTCAGATTAACTCTTTGGGATGCACGCAGCAGGCGGGAAAATGCCGTTCCCAATATCAGGAAGAGCTTAAGAAATATTTATCCAAACATGGCACCGAATACTGCGAGGACTGCCAGCGCCGTATAACCACCAATCCCCTGCGTGTATTTGATTGCAAAAATCAATCTTGCCAAAAACTTTTCCACAAGGCCCCGGAAATTTTTTCCTATTTATGTGAAAACTGCGAGCCCCATTTTGAATCGGTGAAAAACGGCCTTTCCCTTCTTAAAGTTCCCTTTGTCATCAACGCTCGTATTGCGCGCGGCCTTGACTATTACGATCAAACGGCCTTCGAATTCATTTCAAACAATCTGGGCGCCCAAAATGCCTTTGGCGGCGGTGGACGTTACAATGGGTTGGTCAAGCATTTGGGCGGACAGGATATTCCGGCCGTGGGTTTTGCCCTGGGCGTAGAACGGTTGGTTCTATTGCTTGAAGGAAAAACACCGCCCCCCCCTTCCACAAAAGTTTATGTGATGTTCCTGGGGAGAGAAGCCTGGCCCAAAGCTATCGAGATCGCCCATTCCCTTCGCCAAAACGGCATTGCCTGTGAAATTGATTTCGAAGAAAAATCCTTCAAAGCTCAATTCCGCCGCGCCGACAAACTGGGCTGCACCCATGCCGTTATTCTGGGAGAAAACGAAGTCAAAGAGGGAAAAGTCCAAGTAAAAGACATGGCCAAAAAAACGCAGATGGAAATACCTTTCAACACCCTCGTAGATCATCTAAAAAATGGACCAGCAACCATTTGAAATAATTGCCGACAAGAGGGTATGTTTAGGACACCGACATTAACATTACCTCAGGCACGGGCCTCTTTTACGGGAGTATTGCATCAACGTATGCTCCACTTGGGTGGGCCTTCGGGACAACCCCCTTCTTCTTTTCATCCTGCTCGTTTAAAAAAAACAACCCCTCTCACGCCTGTACCGATTGATGGATTTACCCTTGGTGGTGAAGCAAAATTGGAAATCGCGCCTCCATTTCTTCAAATTCCAGGACCTCTACGTAAAAAAACTATCCATACAAGGGGAAATATACCCGTCCTTTCAGGTGGGATTAAAGGAAATGGTGGTGGATTTATTTTCTCCACTGAAGATGTGGATATGCTTTGCTCTGGTTTAGCTACCTTGCCCGAACGTGGCGGAGGGTACCTGGGCATCGGCTCCTTTCATCATCTTGATGTCGCTTTAACTGTCGATGCCGACGCCATTGTTCTGGCTGACATCGATCCTCAAGTAGCCTCATTCAACAAAGCTCTCCTCCAAGCCATTGAACAACTGGACGGTCCCGAACAGGGGTTTGATGCCCTTGTTGCGGTGGCCAATAAAAAATTGAGTTACAAAGGCCAACCCCTACATGAAAGAGAATGGCTACACATGTACACTCATGGTGGAGGTGAACTACCAGACACAATTGTGGATGCCAGAACCCCCTTATTATGGGCCAAAGATGAAAAAGTCTTCCAACGCCTCAAGTGGCTCATCACCCAAAAGAGGATCGCAGTGGCTCACCTGGATGCATTCGATCCAAACTCCATGAGGCCTGTGGCTCAATTTTTAGCTCAACACAGACTCGGTCTTAGATGGGCTCATTTATCCAACATCGAACATCCATCTCCCATGGCTATTGGTATGGATCATCGAAGGCATCTGTTAACATTACCCACCAGCTTGCGAGCCGCAGGAGCAGGAAAGGACACAATTATTATTACAAGTATGCCCAGATGGTTCAAACCAGACTTTGCCCAATACATCCCTGACAAAATACAATTTCTTCCCGAATTAGCGCCACCCATTCAGGTTGATCGTAGAGTCTTTGATTTTATTTTTGCACAACGGCGCCTCATCACATTGGATGAAGGACTATTTTTAGTAGCCCCCCAAGAAAAAGTGACAGCCATCTTAGTTAATCTTCCCGCCCGTTGGGTTAGTTCTCTTGTTACTCTAGGAGCCTGTCGGAATAATCATTTTCTTACTCATGATTTTTTCCAGACTCTGATTTTTTCGTGAACTCATTG
>Ga0154362_105_pt1 | contig 36285 bp, 26 predicted proteins | sample RifGroA2_FD_115890 | JGI IMG/M metagenome (GOLD analysis project Ga0154362, IMG submission 115890) | Deltaproteobacteria bacterium GWA2_45_12
AAATAAAGCGAAAAGCATTCCCACTATAATTGCCGCAACCGTTGCCGGCGTTCACTCTGGCAACCACATTGGGTAAACGAGCATTGCCATCAATAAACTGCATTCCCAAGGAACAGGTGTCATCGGCAGCCTGGCAATGAAACTGATAGTCACGAACCGCATCCTGGGAATCACCACTTATCAATTGGCTCACACAATCATACAATGTTTGATTAAGACGCTGCACAATCTGGAAATGATAATTTTCATCCTTATCAATGGCACCGTTTACACTGGCATCGGTAATGTTTGCTTTTTTAAACTCAACACGACAATCCTGTTGAGACACTTCAAAGCCTGGGTTCAGGGTAAAAGGGCATCCATTGTCATAAACAACAGCCGTTTCCTCCCGCACATCTTCTGCATCACCGCACCCCAGGCTTGTATCCACACCCGCCAGCGGATCAACATCAATGCCGGCGTTAAGATCAACCGGATCAGCCTGACTTTCACTGCCACCTTCCCCTCCACAAGCCACGGTGATGATAAAAAACACCCCCACTATAAATCGTAGTACCTTCATTACTCGTTCCTTTCATTTTTGTTTTCACACCATGTGTGAAAACGGTTTTTCTCTCGTTCCCGTCCCCACGCAGAGCGTGGGAACGAGTTAAATCTCTTGTCGGGACTCGACCCTATGGCCCTGCTATGGCCCCATTCGTCCCCGTAATCGTGCCCTCGTAATGACATTCATTATATTTTCGAACTGTATTCTCAGGACATTTTTTGGAGGTGTTGATTTCCCCATAAAAATCTCCCCTCATGAAACCGTTATCCAAAGTAATCAGATTAAAATCCCTGGACGTAACAACACATTCATTTGTTAAATTCGTTGAAACTGTTTCAGTAAAAAGGGCGATAACGTTTCCACCCGCAGAACATTGAGCCAAATATTCAAAAACAATTTCAGGCTCTTCTTCTCCATCCGAAGGATCGTCTTCAATGTCCTCCTCTTCATTTGAGCCTAATTGACAGGCTTCTGCGCTTACCATGGCCGTATCAATGTAGAATTCATTAAGGCCAAACAACCAATCACAGTTAGTTGAGGTTATTTTTCCGTAAAGATCCCAGTGGTCCTGCAATAGAGCGATTGGGGTCTCTTTAGGCACCTGGCTAAAAAGATTATCCGGATCTGAGAGAACCCCTTCCTGTGAGCCACTTGGTGAGAGGCCACAATGAACCAGAAGAAAAATAACAATAAAATAAAGTGCGTTAAGTTTTTTCATATTTATTCTTTACCTCCTTCCCACGCAGAGCGTGGGAAGGAGTTAAAACAAGTTAAATTTCATTCAAACCACACACAACAAAGTGCCATGCCATATGAGCCTGATTATTTTCCTTTAGAATGGTTTTAGGTGGCTTGGGATAGACACCAAGTGCTTTTACAGTTCGAACACTTTCGTCATCAAAACTTCCTAAAAAACTTTCCTTAAGAATGCCGACATCTTTTAAATGACCATTTTGATCTATGCTAAAACCCACAACCGTTTCGATTTTCTCTCGTTCCCAGATATTTTTGATTTGCATGCCCTCTCTGAGAATAGGCATTGGATTCCATATTTTTTTAAGCTTATTTTTGATCCTCAAAAAATAAGAGTAAGAAGGATCAGTCACATTAATGTACTTTCCCCAGGCTTCCATAGGGGGCACAAAAAAGACCTTTGCCAAATGAACAAATTGGTCACTTTGGAGCATATCTTTTGGCGGCTTGGGATACCTGGGGACAGCTCTTACTGCTTTCAAGGCTTGGTCATCAAAATTATTAAAAAGGCTCTTCTTCAGGATGACCGCTTTTCTTAACTGTCCATTTTTATCGAAGGTGATACCTACAACCGTAATAATTTCATCTCGTTTTTTCTTAAACATTTCGGGAAAATCCCTTTCCAGATCAGAAGTCGATAAAGTTTTTTTATCGATTTCATTTTTCACTTTTTTAAAATAAGAATTCTTTGGCTGGCGCAATATATTTATGTATTCTCCAAAATTATTTACGGGAAGACATTGCGTGTAACCACGCGAGCTAAAAACAGTTAAAAAAAGGATACTGGTTGTCAAAATAAGGTTTTTCATATTATTCACTCTAGCCCTTTGTAAGAACTAACCTCATGACCAATATTTTGTGCCGAATTATTGCCATAATTTATCAGCTTCTTTTTCCTTCTGGTCCATTGTCAGGACCTGATCCCACGGTCCCCCCTATCGGAATGGATATAACAATATTTTTCCATACATTTCTTTTTACTCTGGTCCTTCATGGACCTAGATTTTTTTCGGTGATCCTTACACCGAAGTTGAAACACGCTTCCCCCTCATCTACGCTTCTTGGCGCACTCAGGACCTGACCCCATGGCCCCCTTCAAAAGTTATCCGCACACTATTGATCATTGGAAATTTATTATAATCGCTCACTGAGTTTATTTTTGTTGGATAAATTCCGGTTTTTAAAACAAAAGCAATGGCGTCTACAATATGTCGACCTTTCTTTTCAAAAACATCTTTAGCGTGACCCACAATCACCATTGGTTTTAATAAGAAATACTCTTCTTTGAAGGTTCTTCCTTCAAGATCAAAACAGCTTATTTTTTTATTAAGTTTAAGAATCCAGCTTTGATCGTATGGGCCTTCAATTATATCCACAATTTTTCCCTCGAGATTATCTTCGCTCATAAAACCTCTTCCAAGATTATCGGGGTCAATAAATCTAACTAAAACATCCCTAGTGAAAGTTTTATGAGCCAAGGTGACGTCCTCCTATAATTTCTAAATATTTAGTATCTTTTGAATCAATGACAATTTGAACAGCTCGCGTTCCACCACCTTCAATAAAACCAATTTTAGCTTTAATCGGCGCTGTGACTTCTAAGGTCGATATAGTATTAGGACTGAGATTAGATGTGCCTTTTAGGCCTAGTTTGACGACTGCTTCTTGAGTGGAATTAATATTTCTAGCAGTAGATCCTCGAGTTAAGAACGTTCCAATAGGTGAGTTCTTACCTTCTTCAAAAGCACGTTCAAGTACAGTACCCGGTTTCAATGTAATTTCTCTAAACTTTCCATTTCTAAACGTTGATGCAATATCAAAACTTGGTTTGACTCTCCCCAGCCCCGCCACTTCTTCGAGTTTCGCAACCTTAGAATATCTCGCCAAGCTGCCTAAAATAGCTGGAAGCGCTTCATCCGGAAGCAATGGGGTTGCCTGTTGGAAACTTATTGAAGCTTCAAAGAAGGTCGGACCACCATGAGACACAGAGAGATTTTCAATTGATGCAGGCAGATCAAATAAAGCCATTCCTGAAATATTGTTAATATAGTTGAGATTTGTTGCTGCAAAACCAACAATATTATTCACGCCCCGTAAAATCCCATTCACATTTGGATTACTCGATGTGAAGTCTGGACTTCGAATATAAGAAATATCGTAGGCCCCACCTGTATAACCCGATACATCCGAATTGATGCACTTGCCTTGCTTGCATAATCCCAATGGATCAATCCAATTCATGGGATTATTCCCCACATACGCATACAGATTCATACCATCACCATAGCCAATGGGATCTCTTTGCAGGAAGCGGCCTAGGGTTGGGTCGTAATATCTTGCTCGATAATAATAGAGCCCAGTTTCGGAATCATATTCCCTACCCGTGTACATGAAGCGGTTACCAATCGCGCTTTCTTGTCGCTCATTGTTATTCGCATCGAGGATGGTCACTTCACCATAAGGTGAATATTCATACCGTTCGACAACATTCCCGTTCTCGTCCGTGATGGCAACAACACTTCCCAGATAATCTTTGTGGTAAAAATACTGCTGGTCATTTCGTTCCATCGAAATGATGTCGTCCAACCCTTGCCCATAAACATACGTGGCGATGACTTGATTTCTTCCGTCCCTTTCCTCAATCACTTCGGCCCCATCATAAAAATACTGGGTCGCTTCCAAGGTCTGCGCATTCACCTTGGCTCGCCTGCGGCCCAGGGCATCGTATTCATAAGTAAAGAGCACCGTATTGTTTCGGGCATCACGCACGCCCACCAAAAGGTTGTGATAATCGTAATCAAAAATATACGTGCCATTATTGATAATGTTGCCATTGGGATCGTATTGGATTTGTTGGTTGCCCGCTTGAGTGATTTGGTTGAGATCGTTAACAGTATAGTTGGTTTGCTGACCATCGTTGGCCACTCTTGGCGTGTTGTCCTGTGTTTTGCCGAGCCAATTGTTGACCTTGTCAATGTTCCAGGAGAGTTTTTTGGTGTAATCCTGCGAACCAGGGTTCTGAAGCTCCCGCACAGGATCCGGCATGTCCAGCTTGGCCTCAGTAAGCCTATAAGCCGAATCGTACGAATAAGCATGACCTCGATTGTTCCTGTGTTGAACACGGTCATAGATGCGGTTGCCTGCCGTGTCGTAACCGTATTCAAACCCAGAAATCAACACCCCTGCAGGGTTGGTGTTAGAAACCTGAGAGACCCTCTGATAAGAGTCATACTCTATTGTTATTTGCGATCTGTTGTTAAATTCCCTTGAGGATAATCTGGATAATCCTGAATAGGTGCTGGAACGCACAACATCAAAATCATCAAAAACATCATGGATTCCGTTAAGCCGATTGAGCACGTCATAATTCTTGGTGATAATCCGCCGGCCACCTGGATAATTATAACGAATGACATTATTGACCCCGTCATACTCCGAAAAACCTATATTGCCATTTTGAACATCATGGGTAAGGCGATTAAGCGAATCGTAATTTGTGGCCACCGTGTTCAACACATTCCCATTGGCCATCAGCGTTTGAGCTTGGGTCATTCTTGACAAACCATCATATTCATAAACTTCTGATCCCTGACTTTGTCCATTGAGTCGGATTTGTTTTTCGACCAGACGATTCAAGTCATCATATGCCGAAACAACTTCGTAACCTTTGGGATCCGTTGTTCGAATCAAATTATCTTCAACATCATATTCATAAGTGTAATTTGTATTTTGGGGCAAAATGGTGCGAACACGCCGGTTTAAGGCATCGTATTCATAGTTGGTTGTGTGATTGTTGGAGTCGGTGAGTGCAACCAGACGGCTATTGTCATCGTAAGCATAGCTTGTGATGATTTGATCAACGAGGTTTCCGCCCCCTGTACCGCCCCCTCGTAGCTCATTGATACTTTGAACCATGCGGTTCAATCCGTCATAAGCAAACTTAACTTTATTGCCGGGATTGTTGTTTCGTATTTGGCCATTATCAAGCTGGGCTGTGTTTTTAGGATCCGTGGCTTCTACAAGATTACTGCGGCTATCGTAGGCGTATCGATAAATGTGATTGTTGATATCAGTAACCTGAGTCACACGATTCAACGCGTCGTATTGATAGGTTGTGGGATATTGGATGACATTGTTATCGGGATCAATTTCGTGGGTTGTCTGAGAGATAATGTTGCCGTTTCCATCATAGATCGTTCGGACCTGATTTCCAAAAGCATCAGTAGCCTGGCCAAGACGATTGAGCCCATCGTAAGAAAAAACAGTGGTATGTCCTTCAAAATCAGAGCTTCGTGTCACAAAGCCATTGGCATTGTAGGTATAGGTATTCCCAGAAGATCTCCCGTCCTCAGGACGGATAGATTCTGAAAACCTGGAAGTAATACGGTTAATCGCATCATAACGAAATACAACACTAGAGAGCAAAATTGGATCATTATCTTGCCCATTCGGCGGCCCACGTCTTTGAATATTGGTCAGATTATCGACCCCATCATAGGTAAACTGGGCGATGTACCCCAAGGGATCCGTCAATTGAACCAATCGATCAAAGCGGTCGTAATCATAGGTATAAGGATGTCCATGGCCATCCAGCCGTTGCTTCACCTTACCGTTCTTGTTGTAACTTAATTGAGTGATTGAACTCTGGTCTGAACCAAAACCGCGCATGATGCTCATCGGTAAATCGCGCTCATCATAAATAATGTTAATGCTGTTGCCTTCGGGTTGGATGACGCGAACAAGATTTTCACTAACATCGTATTGGTATTCGGTAATCGCCGATCGGTTATTAGTGATCGCCTCGGTTTTACTGATGAGATGATCCAGCTCGTCATAATCATAGCCTGTTACTATCCAGGGCAGGTTGGCATCGCGCACCCCGTCTTTGTTTTTATTCTCCACTTCAACACGAATGACGTTGTCATTGGCATCATAGACAAGATTGGTCAGATATCCCAAGGGATTGGGCGCCCTCATCTGGGTTACTTGATTAAGCCGGTTAACAGTAAATTGCTGAACATTTCCACGCCCGTCCGTGAAGGAAATGATGTTGCCAACAGCATCGTAATTGAACTCATTAGTGACCCTGGCTCCTTGCGTGTCACGCGTGATTCTTTGCAAATAGCCCGTTTGTGGGCCTTGAGCATAATATTCATAAGCCGTCACAGCCCCTTCACCATCGGTGAACGAAGTGACTTGACCATGGTCGTTATAGGCATAGCGGTAATTAATGCCCAAAATATTAACGAAACCACGCCTTACAATATTGCCTCTCTGGTCAAAGTCATGAACCATCACATGATTCGGTTCACTCTCTCTGACAACACTTAGTTGGTTGAAATTGTTTTCATAAGTGAATGTGGTGGTCAGAGGCTCTCCTCCAGGCCTGTCCTCATCCCCTACTCTTGTGACAGACAAAAGATTCCCCCGATTCACTCCATTGCCACCTTGATAGGCATATGTCGTCTCATTGCCTTCTGGATAAGTGACACGACTAATCTGCCCTTCCTGATTGTATTGAAATTGCGTGATAAACGAGGCGGGATCGGTGGGCCTTAACCCACGTGTGAATTCTTGAATTTGGAGTTGGTTTCCAAAACAGTTGAATAAATATTCCGAACGGTTTCCACTACGGTCAACAACCGTTGTGCGACTGACTCGGAGGTCCGGTGAAGGATTATTCTCTTGGCACCGCCTCCATGCGTTTAAAAATTGATAATCGTAGGTGAAGCTCCCTTCTCCAAATCGTTGACGGCGCACACGGTCGGTCGCCGTGTATTCATTTTCCAGATAGGTTTGTCCCTTGGCATCAGTTGCCGTGAGGAGGTTATGATTGAAAATCTCGCTGCCTTCTGGGAATCCCGATGAGTAAGTGTAGCGGACCGTTTTTCCTTGGGGGAAATCAGCCGTCACAGGAGAAGTCACAGAAACCAGATCATTATTGGCATCATACCCAAAACTTACTCGTCTCCCGCTAAAATCCTGAATGGACGTAAGTCTGCCGGCATTGGAATAATTGTAGCTAATGACTCTTCCCAAAGTATCCGTCACACTGCTTAAGCGACGTTCATTGCCATTGCCCGCATACTGGAATGTCATTTGATTATTGTTACGGTCTGTCATGGAAACAATAAACCCTTGGGCATCGTAACGATGAATCATTCCATGCAAGTCAGTAATGACAAAACTGCCGTCTCCATTTTTAACAAGCACATCAAAAAACCCGGCGGGAGATGTGTAAGTTCCATTGTCCTGATGTTTGTAAACATCGTAACGGGCATTACCTTCACGCCGCACAATATCGCCATTTTCCTGTTCAATAAGGCGCTTGTCGTAATTGTGGTCCCAACCATAACCCAGAGGCCCTAGATAGTTGATGCGGCTTCGATACGTGCGAACAAATTCATAATCAAAACCCCTGCCGGAAATTTTTAAATCACGTTCCTGCTGCAAAAGATCCCCGCTAAAAAGAAGAACGGGATCGTCACCTTCGTTATTTCCTTGTTGCGCGTTCGTGCGTTGTTCTGAAGCGATTGAAGTATCTTCGGGCTGGGCTTGGCCGCCGGAATTCACTTCGTGACGTTGTGGTGGTGGTGGTGTAGACCCTCCGGAAAACGTTTGATCTTGGCCTATAGAAGATGGGTTGAAAGCTGCCCAATCAAATACTCTTTGAACTGATGTCATCAATGGGGACACAAAGTTAATCCGTACAGCATTGATGCTCATACCTAAATCAAGAGGAAACGTTCTTGAAGCCATTTGAGGAGCGGCAATACTGGTGATTTCTTGCGGAATGCTGGGACGTTCGGTGGGCAAAACATTAATGGGTACATTGCGTTCAATCACCAATGGATTTTCAATGGAAGGGTAAGGAGAATTAGCTTCGGAAAAATATTGATTAACCCTGACATTACCATCATCATTACGTGATTCAGGATATAAATAAGCCTCTAAAGACAACTCCACATGAGGTTGCTCTAAAAATTGTCTGCCCTCGTCCGTAATACCCTTAAAATCCTCTTCTGTGAAATTTGGCCATTTTTGAGTGCGCCCTTTTAAATCATCTGCGAAAGACATCCCCCCTATGTAAGGCAATAGCGAACTCGCATTCACTCCGGGAACCAGTCCAATCAAAGGTATTAATATTCCAATTCCAGCTCGGGGGTTAGATCCTTGTGTTGGAGCTGCATAGGATGAACCTCCAATACCTGTATCTATGTATCCACCCGTTGCCGGTGTTCCTCCATACATTCCTCCTCCACAACCTCCCGTTCCACACAAACCAAACACATCTCGCATTGTAACCGGATTATTCCTGGCATAGATATAGTGGTTGAATCCATCCTCTGCTGGATCCTTGGTGATAAATCGACCTAAACTCGGATCATAATATCGTGCCCCAAAATAAATGAGCCCGCTGGCCTCATCTTTTTCCTTGCCCGCAAATTGATAGGGATTTTCAGTAACGCTTGACTCAAAATTGATATTGCCAAAGGGATCATATCTCAGACTTTGGACGACCTTGCCTGTGTCATTGGATACATTAAACACATTGCCTAATTCATCATTGTGGAAATATTCAATATCATCACCGGTAAGCGCGGCTATCTTTCGGCCCCCGGCATAGATAAACGTTTTTTTCGCTTCCCCGTTGGCATCTACTTCCATCATCGGCTCAATGGATTTGCCATAAAGGTAATATGTGGTTTCTCCATCCACAGCTTTTTGTGTTCGGCGGGAGGCATAGTCATAAGTAAATTGGCTTGAAGAACGATACCCATTCCTTCGATCATTAATTTCTAAACTGACAAGGCGATCTTGAAAATCGTAGGTGAAATTCCTTTCCAAAGTCGATTGTCCGGCTAATGTTTCGGTTTGCCCAAGAAGATTCCCACGCACATCATGGGTTAATTGCCCACGCAAAGATGCGGCATTGCGATATTCCATCAATTGCCCTGAATCAGCATCGATCTCGTAATCTAGGCTCTTTTGGGAATCGGAATACGAAAGCCGGTTGCCTTCGTCATCGTAGGTATAATTTTGGACATTGTAGGGAGCTCGCTCGTTGGCCTTGTAATAAGCAGCGCGTTTTAGCCAATGGGTGCCTGTCTCGTACTCGAAATCCACGCGGCTTCCATCCCCATAGAGTATCCGCGTTTTGTTTCCAAAATCATCGTAAGAATATTCCCATTGGGAAAGGGACTGTCGATTTTTTGAAATCCTTATGGAAAGAACACGGTTGGAGGCAGAATAAGTATAATCCGTGATAGTCCCATTTCCATAGCTAACCCGCTCCACCAATCCTTCATCATTGTAGGTGAATGTGGCTAGGGCCAAACCCTGAGCAGAACCTTGCCGAATCGAAATTAACCTTCCATTGTCATCAGTCACATAATAAAGACTCAAGCCATTGGGATAGCCAATGAAATAATCATTCCCAAAGGCATCAAGGCCATAACTGAATTCGTAAGATCGGTTAATGGGCCCTAACTCTCTTTTTTCAATTTTGGTGATGGCTCCCGTCGTGTCGTAGTCAAAAAGGGTTCTGCCACTTGCATCATTCAGGTTAAGAAGGCGGGTCGGATTGTTGGGATCGTAATTAAAGCTATAATCATTGCAGCATCGACCGGCGATATTGGGAAAATCGATGCTGGTGACACGTTTTTTATCGTTATAATTAAAATCACCCGTAATGGCACCCCTTAAACTTTGCAATACAAGCTCATCTAATAATCCATCCCGATTATTTGTGTGATTCAATTCAATTTGATCTCCTCCGGGATATTGCCTACCAATTAAGCGTAATTTCCCGTCAAAAATATTTCGTGTTGCCAGGCCGTTAGGACTAATGCTTTCTAAAAGCAATCCAGCTTCATTAAAATGATAATGGGAGGTAAGTATTTGATCATCTCTTGCCTGATCCACGCGAATAATCTGACCAAGAGGGTTGGTGTAAAGCGATTTCAGCCATTGATCACCTGAAAAGATATCCGTTTTCTCTGTTGGAATACCATTCTCATTGACATAAGAAAATTGGAAAGAAAATGATCCACTACCGGGAAAGGCTTGTTGTGTGATTCTGCCAAGACCATCGTATTGAAATTGATAAGGACTTTGTTCACCTATGCTCACTTCGCTAAGCCTTTTATCATTTCCATAGGAATATCGAGTGACAAAACCATTTTCATTAATCCCTTGAATAAATCCGAGCCCATCATAGGTTCGTGCAATAAAAAATCGTTTTTCACGTATGGCATCGGTAGTGTCAGTGCGAATGATATTGACATTTGAGTTTCCTTGAACATTTCTTTTGAGCTGATACGAATGATCGATGCGTGAACCATTTTCGTATTGGACACTCGTCAGCCGCCCAAGCCCATCATAGCTGAAAGTTTTCTGTTGACCGTTAGTTTCACTTTGACGGAGAACATCTCCCGTATTGACATCGTAAGTAAATACAACTCTTTCATCATCTCGTAGAACAGAGATAGGTTTAAAATTTACATCATCATAACCGTATTGAGTACGGCGATTATTTGAACTTCTTATTTCGGTCACGTTTCCTTGCTGGTTGAAACAATACTCCCGAATCATTTCTTCATTCCCACCGTTTATTTTGCGGGTTACACGGTTGATGGTGTAGGGTGTTTGGGGTAGTCGCCGACACATATCAGCAACACCTCTATAGAAAAATGTTTCAATAGATTGAGGGGCTTGACCTATTTGCGTGGTAAAAGAATGAGTTATTTTATGCACAATTTTTGGAGGTTTATATCGATCCAGTGAAACCCCGGGAGTAGGTCCGCCAGGCCCCAAATTGATATAGCTGAGAATGTCGGCTATAGCATCTAAATCGTATTCAAAGGTTGTCACGTTTCCTAATGGGTCTGTTACAGAAGAAGGGAGACCCTGATCATTATACTGGGTGGTTGTGGCATAACTAATGATACCCTTGGTGGTGCGTTTTTCCGAAATTCCATTAATACGAGTAACCGTTGTCCCTTCATGATGTCGGTTAATCTCCCATGTTTTCCAATCCCAGGAATAGTCTTCAATAACAGGAGGACTGTTATCTAAAACAATTTCTTTACGGATGAGTAAAGGTGTCTTGGCAGAACTTTCTCCTTCTGTAATTTGAGAGAAATCTCGAAAGGTATAGGTGTGCCAAGAACCATCTACTTCATGAACTGTCGTCAGCGTGTCGGCACGGTCATTTTCTTTTACTATCTCAATAAGTTTTTGGTAATAACGATCAAAATTTGCACTATCTGGGAATTCTGTTACAAAGGCGCCCATATTTAATAAAGAATTTCCGTAAGGAATATCGTTGTTGTTATCAGCAATCCCTAAATTATCGAGGTTGGAAAATAATTCATACCGTACAAGGCCACCGGACGGATAAAAAATTTCTAAAAAATAATCGATTTGAAAATTATTATTACCAAAATGTCTTATAGGATTAGCTGAGCAACACTGGTAATTAATGGTTGTTTGATTTCCTGATGGATCTATGACTTCCGTTATTTTTTCTTCTTCATCTAAAATATAATGCCATACTCTATTTTCTTCCGATGAAGGAAGTCTAAGATCAATTGTATTTCCATTCCTTTCGATATGAATAGAATGGTTCAAAGAGTCCGTAATTTGAATGCCGTTATTGTAGTCAAAGGTAATCCTGTTATTGTAAGAGTCTTTTATCTCCCTAATATGGAAAACATCCATTTTCCATGTAGGAATATGGTTAACAGGAATAAGAATTTTATCGCCATTCCCTTTTAACCCAAGTGCCATCATTTTCGTATAGAGAGTGTGAGTTGAATTCCGCTCAAAGATGTATCGTTTTAGATTTTCGTCTGTGATTTGAATGGATTGAATGGATTGATCAATGGAGGTGTTATGATTAAAGGTCGTGGTTAACGGATTAAATATAGATCGACCTTCAGCATCTATATATTTTGCAAATAATTCATAATCTTGAACGCTGGATATTTTTAATCCTCTTTCATTGAATACTTCAATTCCCCCGTCAGCACGGACAAGAAAAGCCATAAACTGCCCTTTAAAATCAAACGGAAAAATATTTGTAAAAACAACAAAGCCAACATAGGGAGAACCTGAAATAATCCACCGATTACCTGGAGGCATCCACTTTAAATTATCTCCATCTGTTGAAATACTTCCCAGGCTTGTTAAAAGAGGATTGCTAGTGCTTGTTTCAATAGTAGTAGGAAGAGGTTCAGGTCCGATATTGTCTTGAAAGAAGGGGGGGCAATCACTTTGATTGCACTTCCTTTCTCCTATTTGAATATCATTTAAAGAAGGTTCCGTGTTTGTGCTAAGAGATTCACGGGTCAGTTGATCAAGAAAGGGTATGTATTGTCCTTCACCTACTTCACAATTCTGTTGATCATTGCCATAAGCACCCCTTTCATGGAGATATTGACAAAGGTATTCACTATTAACAATACTTCCAAAATCATAATCCAATCGATCCACGTCAAAATATCCTGTGTGAATCTGCTGATCGACAGTGACAGGATAATTTCTGTGAGAGAAATTATAAGACCGTTGAATAACAACATCTAACCCAGCGCGGCCTGGAATGACTGCATCCGTATAATTTAAATTAAGATTCCCGTTGGTAAGATTAACCGCTTCACCCCGGGAAAAAAATTGAAACGGCGTAAAGCTGTTAAGCCCCGTTCCTTGAAATGGGCCGGGATCCGGGATATTGAAATCCTGATTATCGGGGCTTGGAAATTCTTGCGAGAAAATTTGACGCGGAACAACCACCAACATCAAACAGAAAAAAAACATCCACAAAATGTTCAAATAATATTTCACTCTCCACCCTTCACAACTCCCCTTTGAGATAGGGGCCCATTACATTTCGCCTCTTCATTAATCAAGAACAAACCACTTGAAAAACAACATTATTTTGACGCGGCGCGTTCTGGGTTTTCATTAATTTCAACCACCATAAACCTTCCTTTTTCATCTGCCCCCCAATAACAAGAAGCATGTCCCAACCGGATCATCGCTAAAAAATGGTGCGCCTGTTTCAATTCTTCATCCTCACGCAAACTGTTCGCATTCGGGTGCCGGCACTTAAGGGCTGCCAGCATTTCTTTATGAGTTTCTTTAAGGGCTCGACTTAACTTTTCGTCCTCAGCTACTCTAAAAACTTTCCTCATGATCCACTCCTTATTTCCCTGAAATTTGAAAATCTCAATAATTCGATCAACATTCAAACTTGTGCCAATCATAACTGGCCCCCTTAGAGCGTTCTTTATAAGCAAGCCCCATGCCAAAAATTTTTCTGATAAATTTCAGACATATAAAAATTTTGATTTCCTATTTCTTAATGAAACCGTCCCATTTTCGGACGGTCGACAGAAAATCTCTTGAAAATGGGACAGCATGGGACACCTCTTAATCGGGCATTGTAATATCAATCTTCTTTTTTATTTTTCTTTGAACGGTAGATTTTCCGATCCCAAGTATTTCACCAACTTTTCTGACACTTTTTATGGTGCGGTAAGTTTCTTCAATAAGATTTTCCTGGCTTTTCTGAAGAGGACGAAATGTTTTTTCATAAGCATGAGAAAATTGAATATCCTCTTCCTGAATACAGTTGTCATTGCAATAGATGAGACTTCTGGAAATTACATTCTTTAACTCACGGACATTGCCCGGCCAGGTATAAGACAGTAATTTTTGAAAGGCTTGGGGAGTTAACTCAACGGATTTTTCAGGCATTAAGCGCCCCATGAAATGCTTTACCAACAAAGGAATATCTTCAATCCGATCTCTTAAAGGAGGAACATATAAAGGAACTACATGAAGACGGTAATACAAATCCTCACGAAATTTTTTATTTTTTACCAACTCATGCAAGTCACGATGAGTGGCAGCAACAACTCGCACATCAATGGGAATTTCTTCCTTCCCCCCCACGCGCCGTATCGAGCGATTTTCCAAAACCCTTAAAAGTTTGGCTTGAACTTCCAAAGGGAGTTCACCAATTTCATCCAACAACAAAGTTCCACCGCGAGCTTGTTCAAAAATACCTTTGTGCTGACCTGCCGCCCCCGTGAACGCTCCTTTTTCATGCCCAAACAATTCACTTTCAAATAACTGGGGTGAAATAGCAGCGCAATTAATGGCTGCAAAGGAGGCCCGGCCTCGCAAAGATAATTGATGAACTGTTTTTGCAACCAATTCTTTCCCCGACCCTGTCTCACCATAAATCAATACCGTATGATCAGAAGCAGCAATACGGCGTATCTGTTCTAACAATTGAATTATCACTTGAGATTGTCCGATCAACATTGTCATAATTTCACTTCCACCTTGCTCCTCTAATCTCATTATCGGTTTTCACACCATCATTGTTGCTAAAATAATTGTTGCAATTTATATAAAAAACTCTAAACTATTAGAGTATGGATTTTAATTATTTAAATTTAACAATAATAACAATAGGTTATTATTTTTATCTGTACCACTGAGAATGATTATTAATGAAGATATTTTTTATACTCTAATAAAATAGGCGTTATGACTAAAGAAGTTACAAGAGATTTTCCTAAATATATTAGATCCCTCAGAGAAAAATTAGGGATGAGTTATTCCGATGTAGAAAGGAAAAGCAAGGAACTGGATCCGCACGTAAAGGAATATCAAATCACGGATGCTTATGTGGCGATGTTGGAAAATGGGAAAACCCGCCCCTCCGCTTCCAAAATCAAGGCTCTGGCCAAAATCTATGGGGAAAATGCCGGGGACATGCTTTATGAAGCCGGCTATATTGATGAAAAGCCCTCTTCCGGCCTTAAAGACTGGAGCACAGGCACTTTAAGGGATCACTATTTGGCATCATTGGCATCTCGGCAAGGAACAAGAACACTTTCAGAGCAGGAAAAAAGAGCCATTGAACAGGCCGTATCACAGTTGGTCGCCTCACTTCCTTCAGAGCACGAAAAATCCGGCAAACCTTCAAATGTCACATTAACAATTTTAAGAAATCTTTATCTGGATGCATTGGCCTTATCCAAGAGTCAAAAATCTTTAAGGGAAGAGCAAAAGCGATCTTTGGAACGCATTATTATGGAATACATTAACGCGGTGGTGGAAAAGGAACCAAACTAAATTATATAAAGTTCTGGTTTTTGGAATGGAAGCATGGAAAAATATCAACTTTAAAGGGGGCAATTATGACTTCTGAATATCGTGAAAGACCTATTCTATTTACTAATTTTGGACTGTTTCTATGGCAAGCCAGAAAATCCCGGGGGTACAGTTCCGGAGACATGGCCACCTATCTTGGCATTACCGCCGAAGAATACAGAAGAATTGAAAGAGGTGAAGAGTTCCCCGCAAATCAACCGCTCGTTAAAATTTCCGATGTCTTGGACATCCCACTCAAAAAACTTAAAGACCTAGAATCAGCCGACCGTCGTAAGCAAAAAGAAAAAGTTCCGATGGAAGGCGCCAGACTTCATTCCGACAATCTTAACAAAGACATCGAGCTGGCCAAGCAGTCTTATACCCGATGCACAGGCAACGAACTCAACCGAAACCAACTGAGTATTTTTGGACAATTAAAAAGGGACTTGTATACCGTTCACATCCCCCTTGTTCTTCCCATCAATGGGCTCATCATCCTTAAAGCCATTCTGAGGAATGAAAAGAAAGTGAAATACCTTCATGAAATGCTGAATTTCATACCCGATGAGTCGTTTGCTGGGTTCATCGCGCGTGACGCCCAATGGGGACCCACTGCCTTATACATAGCCAATTTGCTGTTCTTTCATGATAACCCTGCCACAACCGTTTTGGATTGCTGCAACCGGCTGACGATGAATCAATTTCACATCATTACGCATATTATTCTAACTCAAGCAGGCATCAACACCGTGGAATCAGAACTGGCCCACCTCACCAAGGAAACCGAGTTTGCCGGGTTGGTTTTACTTTTCATCAACGAATTGGAATCCTATCTTCCAAAAGACATCGATTCAAATCACTTAAAACTGGCAAGCCTGCTTGAAATACACGGCACTTATATTTTACACGAATTATTATTGCCTTCTATTAAGGGCCATGGGGAAGAAACCCTGGCAGAAAATCCGAAAATATACGCAGGCCTTGATAAGACTTTATTTGATGTCATTGCCGCCAATCTTCATCCTGTAGTTTCAGCCATGGTCGCCGCAAATTTAAAGGCCCCCAAAGAGGTTCAAGAGATTCTGTTGAACAGAAGAGCCATAAAAGCCAAGGACGTCAGCCCGGCATGTGCCATTCTAAAAATGGCCAACTTCTTTGTGGATAATGATTTCCCCAAAGTGTCGGAAGAAGAATTAAAGAGCCTGTTGGAAACCGATTATCCCAATGTGGCTATCCCCGCCAAAGTTCTCTTCCAGGTTTGTGACAAACTTAAAAAACTCAAAGCCTATCTTGTCCAGAAGAGCACCGTTCTTTCTTCACAGGACAAGGCGGTTGAAAAATTTGTGGCAAAAAGGAATGAAACCACAAAAGAAAAAGCCCAGCTTGGCATGTATAGCCATTGGGATGAAAAACGTTTTGACGTCCGTTTTGAAGAAGGTTTCTTAAGGGCTGTCACAAAATCCTGTCTCATACTTGCCGATGAACATAAGGATTATATGTATTCACTGCATGAAGGAGAAAATCTTGCAGATTATCAGGAAAGAATAGGACAATTAAAACTTTTTGCAGAGTATCCTTTTAATCAAGACCTTCAGATTCTTTCACAAAAATTTGGAGTTTCAAGTGATGAAATCAAACGGCGCTTAAAATTAAAATAAACCCTATGGTGTTTTTGTATGACCCTATTTGCAAACCGTTACGAAGAGATAAAACCTTTGGGGTCCGGCACTTCGGGGACAGTTTATCTCGTTAAAGACCAGAAAACGGGCAGGGAATGTGCCTTAAAGGTACTCCAAAATCCTTTGGGGCACCTAAAAACAATAGAACTGGAAAATTTCCAGAAAGAATTTGAAATCCTCAAAGACCTCAACCATCCTTCCATTGCCAAAGTTTATGACACGGGCATTTTAGAAAAAACAAAACATCTATATCTTGCTACCGAATACATAAATGGAGCCGATCTTTTTAAAGCCACAGAAGAAAAATCCATCGACTTTATCGAACATCTTTTCGTTCAAACCTTAAGAGCCCTTAATTATCTGCACCAACAAAAAGTTTATCACTTGGACATTAAGCCCCAAAATCTTCTTGTAACAATCAATGATCAACGGTACGCCCCCCAAGGCAAGCCCTGGAACCAAGACTCTTCACCTGAGGCGGAGGGTTTGACCCGGCAAGGCTCGTCCCCGAAGCCAACGAGCGTAGGGGATAAAAATGAACCCGCTATCAAGGTTATCGATTTTGGTCTGGCCAACTTCTACGAACGTGATTTTTTAAAATCACAGGGTGAGAAGATCACCATTGTCGGGACAGTCGCCTTTATGCCTCCGGAAATAATCAAAGGGGAACCCCATGATGGGCGTGCCGATCTTTATTCCCTGGGTTGTGCTTTTTACAGGGCTTTTACCCGCGAACTTCCCTTTATGGGTGAAGCCTTTGAAATTCGCCAAAAACATTTATCAGAAGCTCCCGTCAAACCATCTGCCATAAAAGGAAACATTCCTGTTTATCTGGATAAAATTTTACTCAGGCTTTTGGAAAAAGAAGCCGCCAACCGTTACGCATCTGCAAAAGCGGTCATTGATGACCTAAATCTTTTAACAGGCAAGGACTATGAAGTTGAAACAAAGGAAACGGTTTTAAGCTACATTCCCCAAACAGGAAAACTCATAGGACGTGAAGAAGAATATAAAAAATTCTTGGCCCATTATGATGACAGAATTTTCATTCAAGAATGTCAAAAGAAACCTTATATCATTATCAGCGGTAAAGAAGGGTGCGGTAAAAGCCGTTTTTTGGAAGAATGTATGAACGAAGCCAAAAAAGAATTCATACCTACCCTGTCCTGGATGGAATTCATGAAATTATCTACAGAGAAAGTTCCTGAAAAGTGCCTCATTGTTGGGGATAACATCACAATCCAGGCAAAAGAATTGGAATATCTTGAGGTCTTTTTTGAAAAGAATCCCATTTTGGCCATTCTTACCACTTCCCAGGAAAACATCCCTTGTGCTGCTGAATCTGTCATCAATTTAAACAATTTCTCCCGTGAACAAACCAGGGAATACCTTCTGAAAGCAACAGGGTTATCCAATATTACAGAAAATGATCTTGATGAGATTTACAAAATCACCGGAGGAAATCCCCTCTATGTAAGTGGTGTTGTCAGGACCTTTTTCAAAAGTGGAGTGGGTATTGACAGCCATGGGAACTGGTCACAACAAGTTTATAATGATCTCGGATTAAAAATTGAAGAAACAGGAGTAAAGGAACTCATTAAAACCGGCCTGCAAAAAGAATTAAAAGCCCTCCCCTTACAACTGGGGCATTGGCAAGTTTTAAATATGCTGGCGTTAGCCGGCAGACCCACACTAAATGACTTGCAATCGATGTCGGGGGCCTTTTCCATTGGGGATGCCTTAAAAGATTTGGCAGACCATGACATCTTGAAAGTGGATGCCGAGAATCTTTATGCATTCACCAATCCCCTTTATAAAGAAATTATCCTGGAACAAATGAACCCCCAGGAAAAGGCCGAATATTGTGATGTCATTGCCGATTATTATGAGGCACATCAAGCCGATCCCGATATCATCCTCTATTACCGTGGCCGCGGCACAACCAAGGAGGCTCTTTCCTGTCTTCTGAAACTGGCTCAAAAGAAAAGGGAAAGCCTAGAGTATCAGGAAGCCAAGGAAAATCTAACTGAACTTTTAAGCAAGCCCCATATTAATCAAGATACAAAAGATCAAGCTCTCCTGGAGCTTGGAGAAATCTGTATTGAACAGGGTAAATATGAAGAAGGAGAAAAACACCTTCTCCAAATAATCCAATCACAGGATATTCTTATTGCCGCAAAGGCTTATGAACAAGTCGGATTAAGTTTTAATCGTCGTGGAAACCATAGCCAGGCGGAACATTATTATCAAAAAGGATTGGAGGTCGCTTCAAAAACTCCTGAGCTGAAATGGATGCAGGTTATTTTAAAAAACAGGTTGGCCCAAAAGGAAATAGATTTGGGAAATCTTGACAAGGCCGAAGAAATTTTAAAACAAACATGGAATGTATGGAAAAATGACCTGAATGAAGAAGAAAAAATTCTTGCCGCCCGAAGTGACATTGACGCCCTCTATTACTCAAAACAGGAATATCAAAAAGCCATCGATTATTTGGAGGAGTTACTCGGTGTACTTTCCAAAAAACCCCATTTGAATATCTATCCCGTTAAAATTTACATGCTAGGCCGGTGTTACTTGCGCATCGGCAATTTGAACAAGGCAGAAAAACTTTTGAATGAATGTCTGGAGGCCATGAAAGCCCGCAAAACTCCACACTGGCTTTATGCCGTTTACAATGAATTGGGTGCCCTTTTTGAACGAAAAGGCGATTTGGAAAAGGCTCTTTCCTATTATCAACACACCTTCGATCTTGCCAGACGAACCTCTTCTGAAAATGTTTTTTACGGCGTTGCTTTTAACATGGCCAATGTTTTGATGGAAATGGGAAAACTTGACGAAGCGTTGAAATATTATAATTTTGTCATTGATCATCTTCAGTCAAAGGATTTTTCTGATAAAATCACGACTACCTATTGGCTATACTCGGGATATTTGGATCTGGCAAATATTTATCGGCAACAGAGCCATTTGGAACAGGCAAAAAACCATCTTTCCAAAGCCCGACATCTTTTTGAAACATCCCCACACTTAAAATCACAGGAGCAATATTTTTGGCAGGAAAAAGCCGACTTGGAACAAAGTCAGAAAAATACCGGTGAAGCAAAAAAAGCCCTCGATGCCCTGCAGGCCTTAAGTAAAACCACGGCTTTTGATCAGCAGGAATACCAGAAATGGTACAAGAGTTTTTTGGAAATTAAGGGATGATTGTAAAATGACAATTCATAGGCCTTTTCCTGAGGACCGAGTTTTTCACGGGATCAAGTTCTTTGAGATTTTCCAAATAGAGCTCAACGGCTTCGCGCAGATTGACTTTGGCTTCTTTAATGGTTGACCCGCAACTTGCCACTTCTAGTTCCAAGCATTGTGAAGAATACTGTGACCCTTCTTTTTTAATAATGGCTGTAAGTTCCATATTGTAAACTTTTTCTTCTTCGCTGTCTTGACCTGGCAAATCAAAATGCCAAAGTAACAAAACCACCCGGGCCATTGTAGGTAAAAACAAAATGGGACAATAAATCACGACCAATAAGAGCAATAATCCCCTGATTTTTGAGGGTCGCTCCGTACACTGATCCAAAATCAACAGCAAGCAATGTGGTGCCAGGAAAAGCAATTCGGGCGGGATATTTATTTTGTTCCTGACTTCCTTGAGGAGTATAAACACGTTGAATGCCAATCGAAGGTATTCCCAATTTCTCAACCACATCACGATCAACACATGTATTGGAGGCACCACTGTCTAAAAGGGCAATACCTGCTTGAGGTGGTGGAATTTTTTCTCCTTGTTTTCCCCATACCTCTGCAAGGCTTGTTGGGACAGAGACTTCAACATTCATGATGGGGCCCCGACTTTGCAGTGCCAACGTATTCAATTTTTTGTCTATCAGATAAAACTGATTATGGATGGGCATAAGGGGTTACTGAAAAGGCTGGTATAAAAGTTTTTGGTTCTTCTTTTAGAATCTGTTTGATGAACATTTCCTCAACTCCGAAAATTTCGATCCCCTTATCAAAAGCTTCTTTTTCAGTGGTAAAAAACCCATACGATTTTTGGCCTTTAATAAGAACAAATTGACCTTCATGGTTTTTAAGGAAATCTTCTTTCTGTTGTTCGTAAAATTTTTGTTCTTTTTCCAAACACATAATTTTTACCTTACAGCACACTTTATTTGGAGTCAATTGCTCCCCAAAAATTGTTAGAAAATTTTAAAAACTTTCCACCTTAAATCCATCTCATTCTGATAATGGGTCAAAATATATATACATAAATACTCTCTTTTCACTCCCATCCAGCTATTTTTTAAATAAATATAATTAAATCAAATACTTATAATGTTGTGTTCTCTGAAAATAGTGGCACACGTCTTGCTTTATCAAAAGACCATGAGCTTTAAAGGGGTTCGTCCATTTTTACTTTTTATATTCCTGGCAAGCACCATGGGTTGTGCCGGTGGAGCTGGCATACCCGGAGGTGGGGCCACGGATGACGGCGGAGCCGGTAGTGAAGATCCTAAGCTTCCGGATAGCCCAGGCTCTTCAACTCCTCCAATTAGTTTTCCCATTCCTTCAGCCAAAGGAAACGCCAGTGCTCTTGTCGCCTACGGTTGTGATTCCGGTTCAGCTTGTCCTGTAACTGGAACCAGCGATGCGGCTAAAGTGGCTTTCACTCAAGATTCGACTTTGATTGGTCAATACAAACAAAAATTTAATTACATGTTGGCCACTGCATCACCCAAGCCTCCATTACCAATACCATTACCTCCCCTATTAAAAAATATTCTCTCGCCCTTCATTCCCAGTGTGAACGCTGAAGACTTTGGACCCAATATTGAGGCAGCCAATGCAGCGGATGCTAACGCTGTCCCTTTGTGCGAAAGGCCGGGGATTTTTTGTGCTGATGTAGTAAATGGGGAATTTGAAGCGTTTCCTCTTGGCACCAACGACAGCACCTTTTACTATGTGGCAACGGATGGCGTGCAGGCGTTGGGGGATGAAAAACAAATAAGCCCAAACAAACAATTGCTCTACTTCATGGACCAACCCCAAGCGTTGACTCAAGGCAACACAACACAGGCAAGCGAAAATATTGGAGAAAAGAAAAGTGCTTATGCTTCTGCAGGTGGGTACGGGAAGCAGGTCGATTTTGTAAAGGAAGATGGCGCGGACCCACGGATTATGGTCGTTGGCAATTATCGTGAACGATACAACGGCTTTGAAGCGGGAAATGAAATCGCTTTTGATGCGGTTAATAATCTCATGTCCACCGATTTTTTGGATGGTGTGGGCGTGTTGCCGTTGCAAGATAATATTTTTGTGGATGTGGGGGCTTTGGCTAGTGTGGATGGGACTGAGAGCTACAAACATCTGAAATACACTTGGGATAATTCACTCAGATTTATTACGACGCCTCAAGCGAATATTGATATGGCAGAATTCCCCGTAAGAATTTTTTCAGTTTTACATCAAGTAAATAATCTTGGGTTACTTCCAAGAGCAAATCAGCAAGTATCTGTGAATATTGATTTCGCACCTGTTAATAATTACTCTAACACTCTCGTCTATGACGTCGATTCTCATGGCTGCGGTTTGCTGATATTTGAAGACGCAGATGAAAATAAAAGAATTAAGATGGCATGTGCTCCTCAGGAAGTAAATTTTGTCCGAATGGACCAACTTTATCCTGAATTTGGTAGTGACCAACCCTTACAAGGTGTAAATGAAAATACCCGTTTTGATGATTTAATTATTTATGATGAGTCATCGGATAACGCCAATATCATTCAGGGCAAGGCTCTTTTAGTCGACAGTGGGAATCATCAGTTGTGGCAAATTTCATATCACAATCCTCAACAACGTCTTCGCGCCAGAGACCCAGCTTGGATTCATGCTGATCTTATTGACGCCAACTCCATCCCCATGGGTGCGGCACTCAAATCATTTACCATTACTCCTGATAGAAAATATTTATTTGCCGTGAATGAAGACGAAGACAAAGTGGTTGCCTTTAAATTAAAAGATGAAAACAACAAGGCTTTGGACATTGCCACCATCCGCAACAGTAAAACGGATGTGACGATCAAAGATAAAATCAATTGGAACCCTGACAACGAAGGGAAAATCCAACCCAATGCTTTAACGATTCAAAAAGTAGATGATACCCACGAATATCTAGTGGTTGGCTCACAAGCATTAAAGGGCAGTGTGTGGTTTGATTTAAAGCCCATCAAAGATCAAGTCACAGCCAAAGTGCAACCAGCACCTGCACCTTCGCCCGTTGTGAAAGCACCTGTTGTGGACTGTGCTGCACTCAAAACACAACTTTTACAAACCAAGGATGCATCGACCTATTCCACATTGAAAGCTCAATACCTTGCGGCAGGGTGTAAGTGATTTGTTGCTTCGTCATTCCCGCGAAGGCGGGAATCCATGGATCCCCGACAAAAGCTCTCGAGGATGACGGTTGTGGCAAAATATTTTTTAATGAAAATTTATTGAGCAGGCTGGGTATCAGCACGGAAGTACATCACACCACCATCATCAGTAACCCCAATACCATCATCTTCGCCATCGCCGTTCCAATCCACAGACTCCAACGTATTACCTAAGCGTTGGACACCATCGGAAGCTTCAATGGTACCAACAGCCGCTTGTTCCGCCCATTGGGGGCCTTGCAAACCTTGGTCATAAACAAACAGACACCCCGTTACGTTATTGCCTTGAGGTGGCAGATATTCCGAAGCTGCCACAACCATTTTGTAGATGGGTCTTGTTATGGGGTTGTTTTGATTATCTCGACCTACTTCTCGATGACCAACAACTACAGGTGCAATTCCTTTGCGACCAAACTGGCCATTTTCTTGGGTGGCTGATAAAACTGCACTCTGTGCCACCTGCATAGCTGGATTACTGGTAATTTGAATGATCTGACTAATAGTGTAGTTGCCGCCAGGCTGAATATCCCCACGAGCCAAGGCAGCTCGGATACCTTCACCGGGAATAACAAATGTTTCACCCGCACCGCCTTGCATATTCTGGTTTACCGAAACAGAACGATTAGGGGATGAAAGAACAATATCAGGGATGCCATCTCCTGTGTAATCATAAACGGAAGTGGATAATCCCAAGAGGTCTCCTCGATTGTCCTGGGTTATGGTAAACACACCAACTCCCTGAGGATTGGATAGATCGACAGAACTTGGCATATTTCTTTGGCCAATAACAAAATAAATTCTTCCACGATCAGAAGCTAAAATAAAATCACGATAGTCATTACTGGTAATATTTGGGGTAGAAACTTCACGACACATATTGGTAGCATTCAGCAAAAAATCATAAAATTCAATGGCAGGGAATTCACCATTTTCAACCTGAATCACTACCTCATTCAAAGTTTTCATTGTTGATCCATCATTGAGAACATCTTTGGGAGCTATCAAGCAATAATCATTATTTCCAGCCGCATACGAAGTGTAATCTCTCCCATTGCCAAAAACATCGCCGAGATCCTTAAGTTGATCGCCAAGAGGTACATTGTGAAGACCGGCTAAGTATTTCATTTCAGCTTGTCTTAGACCTTGCTCGTTAAGCATATCTACAGTTGGGGTTACGATAGTTTGTTCGTTTTCATTAATATTGAACAATCCTGAACCACCAACGGCAATCAAATAACCAACTCCACCAATATCTGCACTCCCTGGGCTCCCTATCAATAAATCTTTAATTCCATCACCTGTCATATCCATGGCCGTAACCGAACCGAATCCACCAGGAAGTTCCCACGAACTAAATACAATATTCGCCGCAGCTTCCAAAGAAAGACGCTGCCCACTGGCACAACGTTGCTGAATATTCATGATGACATAAGCCATGCCATCGTCAGGGCGATTGACCGCCAAATCTTGATGCCCATCGTTGTTAAAATCCCCCATCGCAAATTGGCTTTCGCCGGAGAGTTGTGGAAACACTTTGCACATTTGATCCAAAGTAATCGGCTGGTCAAACACCGAAGGCGGCGGAGGTGGTGGGAGCGTGTGGCATTCTGCATCACATTGTTCTCCACCATCGCATTGCTCATCGGGAGCATTTACCTGTCCATCACCACAGAATGGATCGGGCTGTTCAGGGATGATGTTACAATTTTCGTCACAATTCGGGGTGCTGTCACATTGTTCTCCTTCATCAACATTGCCATCCCCACAAACAGGCGCAGGAGGATCAGGGGGATTACGAACAAAATCTGCAAAATTCTCTGGCAATTGAGGAAAGCGAAAGTTTTGCAAACTTTCTCGAAGCATTCTCGAAATTCTGGCTAATCTTTCTTCGCGCGATTCAAAAATCCAGGAATACCAAGACGGTAACCGGTGCGGATCATTATCAGCGCTTTTTTCACTACCACCATTACGGGCATAACTCGTAGGCCCAGATTGTTTAGGAGTTTTTGAACCAGCACTGTTCTGATCTGATTTTGTTACAACAGGAACTTTAAACCCAAAAAAGAGAGGAATTGAAACAACTTCATAAGAATCGACCGGCTTTTTTTCTGCGGATTTTTTTTCTTCTTTGGCAGGCGTGGATTTTTGGGCAGCAGCTAACGCACTTGCTTCAGCAACTTTCTGTTTAACAGCATTGATGGCGTCGAAGACTCCCATAAAAATTCTTTCAAAAAAATTACCTCAAAACCTTCATCACCGCTTTCTATTATCGGCAGAAAATCCAATTTGTTACGCCCAAAAACACCTTTGGGTTGACACTTGCGCCTTTTCATCTTTTCTGTCAATAAAAAACTCATTAAAAACAGGTAGATGGCATAATATTGACAAGATCAAAAAAGAAGTGCTCTTTTTGGCTGAAAGCCATTCTGGATAACCCTTGAAATTTATAAGATTTATGTCAATAAATCAGCCTTCTTAACCTCTTGAAAAGCACACAAATATGAAAACTAAAAACCTATTTTTTACCGTACTTCTTTTATTGATTTCCGTTGGTACCGGCTACGCCAAAAACGAACCTGTCTCATTTATCCCTGCATCACCACCCCCGGAAGGATATGCCTTGGTTTATGTTTGCCGACTGAAAGCACTCCCCATGGGCGGCAGGGCCAATGTCATGGTAGACAAGCGATCCATCGTGAAAATTTCCAACCACGAATACACATGGTTTTATTTGAAAGAAGGCCCTCATCGGATGAAAATCAGGTGGAGTGCTTTGTCAAACATCCCTAACTTGGAATTTAACTTTCCAACGAAAAGTCAGCAGACTTATTTCTTGAAAATTACCACAGGGGCCGGATTCAACCTATTTGGTGGCAATACCCAAGCCTCTGTCCAAGGAGTGGATGAAACAACTGCCTTGCAGGAATTGACCGAAATCCGGTCTTATGAACCTGCAAACATTCAGAAGGTGGATTAACTTCTATCCAGTTCCATGTCCTTTTTCGATTTGACTCTTTCATGAGTTTGCTGGACGGTTGGATTGTATCGAGGAATTTTTTCGGGATTAATTCTTAATTCCAGTGCTGCTTCCTTCGGATTTTCCCTCGTCATGGCTTCCGGAAGTTTCGCCCTATCATTGGTGTAAATTTTTACTTCTTGTCGAGCTCGACTAATGGCCACGTAGTAGTTGTCCTGGGCTGAGGTCAGACTTTTAGTGTCTGCTTCAATGAGAACTTTTTCACAGGTTTTACCCTGCGCCGCATGAACGGTGGAGCAATAGCCATAATCCATGTGCAGAGGTTTGCTGCCAGTGATTTTGACCACATGGCCATTCTCTTTTTGGATATGCAGAGTCTTATCCAAATCCACCTTAACAACTCGTGCCCGTTCACCATTATCAAAATTTTTCTGCGGATCATTCCTCGTAAACCGAATCATATCCCCCTGAGAGATTTCTCGTTGGTTTATCTGGTAAACGCCCACTTTGTTTTTATGTCGAGGGTACCATTTTATGCGAGAGCCATCCTCCTTTTGAAGGATGACATAGGAATTTTTAATTTCTTTAATAATGGCCTGACTTCCTTTCTTGAGTTTGAGGGTGGAATAATTTCTTTCAGGAACGATGATATCCCCAATCTTGTAACTGCGGATTTCCTTAATCTGAGCTTTGGTAAAAGCTTTATCCTGTAAAACGGGAACCAGATTGCCTTTCCCATGAAATCCCAGATTTTGTCTGACCTGTTGGTTGATTGAATCTTTAGCCCGATTGGTTCCTGATACAATGAGCGTTTCTTTTTGTTCATGCTTGGTGAGTTCCGTGTAGTCCTTGGCAATCTGGGCGTGTCTTGCTTCTTCATTTTGAATTTCGGTAATGGATTTGTCCAAAACAGCAATTGATTGAACGATCTCGCCGCGGGCTGCCAGCTCCACAGCTTTTTTGAGTTCAGGTTCTTTTTGGCGTTGAATCTCGCTCATACCTGCTGTTGGCATTCCATGAGCTTGAAGTTGAGCGAAAGGTTTTCCGGCCTCAACCGCTTTTAGCTGCTGGGTATCTCCTACCAGCACTACTTTGGCCTGATAGTGAAAAGCCGTTCTAAAAACAGCTTCCATTTGCTTGGAAGACACCATGCCTGCTTCATCGATCACCAACACAGTTTTTGAATTTATCTTTTTTTGCCTCTCCGGAACTTGGAAGGCAGATATCGTCATACTTTCCATTCCTGTTTTGGATAATTCCTTGGTAGCCGAAGTGCTAGGGGCCAGTCCTACCATTTGATAACCCTGTTTGTGGGCCAGCTCATTTGTGGCTTTGAGCATGAAGGTCTTTCCGGTCCCCGCCAAGCCTTGGATGCCCACAGCCCAGGTCGAACTTGTTAAAATCAATTGAGAGGCCTTTTTTTGTTCCTCATTAAGCTTGGACTCTTCCAGAAATTTATCGACCTGTTGCGGACCAAAAATAGACCGATTAAAGGCCCGGCCCCTTTGCTCCATTTGAAGGGTCATTTGTTCTCGCTTGATCGCTTCAGGGGTAGTGATACGTTCTCCAAACTGCAAGAGAAGGCCTTCTTTGAGTCTTCGATCAATCTCAAATTGAATTTCTTTGAATGTATTATAGCGAACACCGTGTTGAAGAGCTGTCCGCAAAAACTGGCTTTGAGTAATCACTGATTGTCTTTCCAGGAGATGATCTAGGGCAAATTGGACGCCATTGTGAGCCAGTGAGAGATTATTGATTTTTTGGGGCTTTAATTTTTGTTGGTAATGGATCTTTGATTCCAGACTTTTTTCTTTCCAATGTTCTTTTAGAAATTGGCGGTCCACATCGGTTTTTCTTTGCCGAGTGGCGATAGTGATAAGCTGCTTTTCTTGAGGGGAGGCTGACTCGCGGGTTTTACCGCCTTTTTTTAAAATCTCCTCGATGGCCTGACTCCGGCTACTGAAACTTTCAATTTGACTATCGGTAATGTGCCCGAGTTCGAAGCGGCCATCTTGGTGAGTGACACGTACTTCATACCCAAGATTTTGAACCTCACGGGCTAACTCTGCCCTATAGAGCACCCCCATCAGCATTTTCTGACGGTAAAAAAGCTCGTTATCCATGGCCCTCCACTTGCCGTCTTCCCTCTGGGTGAGGTTTAAGACCACGCAATGAGTATGAAGCTGTGGATCACAAGCACGGCTGAGCTCGTGTCTAAACGTTGCGGCTAGCATATTCCGGGTGGGGACCTTCTTTAATTCGCCATCAACCATTCGCCGGTAGGTAACTAAAGTTTCCGCGTATTTTAATGCTTGGGTCACGGCGCGGTCATGGGCATCAATCAAAGCATAATCCCCGGCGATAAGCGCTTGCATGGATACTGATTTAGGGGCGCTAAAGGTTAAATCGGTGCCTCCCCGGCGGCCTTGAGTGTTTTCCTTGATGGTTTCACCGTTAGGTAGAATACCGGCCAAAAGGTTTTTAAACTTATCCTGTTGAATTTCTCCCTGAAGGTTTAACGCTGTTGCGGCTTTACCTTGCCACTGGCTTGGACTTTTATCCTTGGTGTAATAATCATCGGCCTTTTCATAGTATCGGCTGGCATCATCATTCCCGCTGACATTGGCAATACTGAGCATACTTACTCCTGAAAGGGTTGGGTGACTGTGGGCAGATCAATGGGTTTAAGTTCGACTCGGGCAATGGGATAGTCTCCGGCAAAACTTAAATAACCCGATAAAGGTGGTAAATTAGTAATCTCGCTGGGAAGAACGATCCGCTCCTTGACCCGCTGTTTGACCTCGGTTTTCTGGCGGCCTTGGCGAGTTTGAGTCGTGGATGTTTGGATTCTTTCCAAATCCTGTTCGCCCAGACCACGGCTAAAATCCTCAGCTGTCTGGGAATCGCTGGAAGTTCCCCCCAATATCAAAAGATTGCTAAAGCAGGAACGCAGGACAATGGCTTTCTCACGGCCATAAAGATGGTCCAATTGAGCTGTCGATTGAAGGCCTGTAACAATGCGCAAGCCATGCTTGCGGCCCTTTGTGAGAGCAGCCTCCAAGCTATTCAGCCTTTCAAGAGAGGCCAGCTCGTCAATAATGATCCATATGCGCCGATTGTCACTGGGCGGCAGGCTTAAGATGGATGTACAAAGGATGTCCAACCAGGTGGAAATAAGCGGGCGTAAAGCATCCGCCATATCCTCACGCCATGTGATGAAGAGGTTTCCCGCATTGTCGTTTTTTAACCATTCCCTAAGGGAAAAATTACCGGGTTTAAGGTATTGATGAGGGGCAATATGCTTGGCAATGATGAACCGAACACTGGCCGCGGCTTTATCAGCCCCCGAAATAAACTGGCCTGCGGCCGCTGTGTCAGCGAGAAACTCTTTTAATTCTTCCTGTGGTTTGACGGTCAGCCAATCTGCTAATTCCTTCGTGTCGTACTTGCGGTTCAAAAATAGCTTTTTGGTCGTTTCTGCACAAAGGAGTTGAGCATACTCATGCCACTCGCGATCATGGGATGAAATGGGGGGTGGGATGATCGACCTGGCATAACGCATATGGTCGTACACCGAACTCATTTCATTAAAAATCGACCAACCTTCACCTCTTAAGTCAAAGGGATTGAGGATTACATCCCCCTTTTTGAAGAAATGGGAAACGAAGTCACCGTTTGGATCTGTGATAATCACGCGATCCCCACGTGGGATGATCCGAGTCAACATTTCCTTAATGGCGACAGTCTTGCCGGTACCGGTACGGCCACCAATCAGAAAATGAAGCGTTTCTAACGAAGTGGGGATGGGGACATCTGCAATCGTGATTTGAGATTGCCGCTTCTTCAAAGTATATCGTTTAAGCTTCTCAGTTCTTACAATATCGGCGCCGCGGATGTGATGGCGAGACTTCAAACTACTAGGAACATGGTTTTCATACAGCCACAGCAGAAAGAGGCCCAATGCAAAACCTGCCAACCCACTGGCAACAGTCAACCAGGTGAAACTTTGAGTTTTGACCAACTGAGGGATGATGTGAAAAAGGCTAGTCAATGAGAAGTGGGACAAGTCGAAGTAAAAGTAGGAAATGGCAAACAGTAAAATGATGCCCGTGGCAACGGACAGTCCGACATAAAGAAATATTCGTTCGAGGTTATGTTTGCTCATATGATTTTTGTCCTTTCTTTTCCAAATCGCTTATCCAGATTTTCATCCACCTTCTTTAAGACCTGCGCATTCCGCTCAAAAAAGAACTCGCGGAGTAAAAGCAAGACTTCAACGATCAAGGGGTAAAGGCCTGAGTCGTTTGATTCATTTTTTAAATTTTGTGATTGAGGTGGTGGACCGGCTTGCGATGTTTCCAAATTTTTAGATTCTAAAAGTTTTCGACGCAAAACTTCCGCGACGCTTGATTTATACTTTGCGGCCTCATCACGAAGTTCGGCCAAAATTTCACCTGGGAGAAAAGTAGTAAATTTTTTCTTCATAAAAATGTCCTCTTTTGTCCTCTTCAAAAACTTATAGTTCTTGCTAGGTTATCTGTCAGCGGACAAAAGAGGACATTTTAGGAAGGCTTTAAAAATGAGCGGATTTGAGAATAAACAAACGATTTCAATGACATCCCAATGCAACGAAACTTGCGTCAGGTGTGTACGGATTTTTAAAGGGGGCGTAGCCCAACTTCCTTTAAGGCAAAATCCGAGGAACTAACAAAAACGGGCCAACCAAAAACAGGAGGAGAAAATGAGTATCAGCAAAGAACAAATACTAGCCAAACGAAAACGATTAGAAATTCAGAAAGCAAAAGATGAGGTCAAATCACAAGCGATTCGCTTACGATTAAGAAAGGCGGCGCAAAAACTCATCGCGCTTTCAAAGCAAGTTGAAAATGAAAGGAAGATGGTTTTGGGCGGGTTCTATTTGAGCAAAGCAAATACAGACCCAAGTTTTAAAACGATGCTTGAAGCAGAGATTGCCGCAAGCTCACTCGGGGATTATGAGAAGAGCCTCTTTGCCGTCCCAAAAGAAACGACTGCCAAGTAAAGCACTTCCCCTCGCACCTTAAGTGCAAAGGGAAATGAGGCCTTCACGAACAAGAGAAACGATTTCATCTTTCTCCATTTGCTGGCCATAGGTGATAAGAGTCAACACATCGGCTTTCTCCAAGCCGAATTCGTCTTGGGCCTGGTCGCAATAGCCCACTCGATTCAAGTTGGAGCCGAGCCACTGAAGTAAGTCATGGGTGTAAATATCAGCTTCCAGCCTGACATCATCGATATCGGCATTGTCACAACCAGCAAAGGCATAAAGGGCATCAAGGATGGTTTCATAACGAAAATCATCCGGCATGAAATCCCCATGGGCTTTATGGATGAGATCCACAAGTTCATCGGGAGCATTGTCTTTGAGGACATAGACTTCATGTTTGTTACCCTCACGAACGATGGTCTTGAAATATTGGGAGAACTGATCGGCTTTGGAAGCTATTTGTTGATTAAGTTGGTTCATATAAACTTTCTTTAATTGGATGAAAAGGGGGAGAGGTCATTCTCCCCCTGGTTCATTTAGGCTGCTTGTTGTTTAGATTTTCTGTCTCGGATTTGAAGTTTTCCGTTAAGAGGTACCGAATCAAGGATCACGTTAATCGATCCATCTTGGTTGATAAAACCCACCCCGACCTTAATCCATTGAGTAAAGCCCTTGTCGGCTGTTTCTTTGATTACGAAAACGTCTTTGATTTTGATTGTTTGATTTTCCATTTTATTTTTCCTTTTTTTTGGAACCGTCATTGGTTCCACCAGCCAAACCAATGACGATACAAAAAAGGTTGCCGATCTTTGAGGAGGGATAAGGGCATGCCACTCAAGGCCTGTGACAGCCCCAAGGGGGATGGCGCAGGTCTTGAAATGCCCCCCGACGAAAAGAAAATCGGCAACCGGAAATGAAAAATAAAATGGAAAATCAAAAACGAGGTGGGGTGTCACTTAAATAACAGCCGACAAATACGTTGAAGAGATTAAGATGGGGAATGTACCAAGATGGGGCCATCCTCAACGCTGAATTCGGGGCCACTCCGGGCGCGGCCTACATTTAGGAAAAATCGAAACAGAAAATCACTCAACAACTTAAATGAACGGGGGATAATTTCCAGTTCCTCCCTCAGCCATTTTGATTTGACACACCAGGATATGCATCCATGCATCAATTGAAGCATGGATGCAGTAAACGGAGCGTCAATATGACGCAGAACAACGACTCATAGCGTCATAACATTATGATTTTAAAAGATTTTTTAGATAAAACGTATTGACAAACTCATTCCAAGAGAGCTAGAAATTTTACATGGCTATCAAAAACTTCACTCTTGGAGAAGCCATCCAGACCATCCGGTCTAAATTTAAAATTTCACAACATAAACTAGCAGAACTTGTCGGCGTTCGTATCACCACCGTTTCTCGTTGGGAACGGAATCAAGGAACTGAAGATATGAAACTGAAGCATTTTTTAAAAATTGCAGAGGTAACTCACACAACGCCATTTGAATTATTGGAAATTTTTGGAGAAACAAATTTGCAAATTGAACATCAAGTGAATGATCAAAAATTATGACAAATATAGAACTTGAAAATGAGGAAAAAGTAGGGCCTTATGGCGAACGGATCTTTGACAATCCACTCGCACTTTTAAGCCTTAAATTAAAACATAAGGTCTTAGAAAAGGAAGACGTCGCCTTCATTTTTGATGTGTCTGTAAAGACCATCAGCCGGATGATGGCCGACGACTCCTTGCCATTCCACTACGTTGGCAACAAGCCACGCTTCTACTTAGATGAAGTGATCACGGCATTTCGGAATGACTCCTTAAACCTCGAAAGGAGAAACTCCCATGATAAGAAAAATAACCAATATAGATGGAACGGTGCGGTACCAGGCCAGAGTAACGGTTCTGGGCCAAAGACTCTTCAAGAAATTCGAGACGCGGCAGGCCGCGGCCGAATGGGTTAACAAAATGAGGTTCAAACGTGACACTAAAACGCCATGCTTTCAGAAGGTCATAATTGACGATATGTTCAACCATTACCTTGAGAATGCCAAGAACAAGGGAAATGCAATATCAACAATTAAAAGGGCAATCTGCACCTTTAAAACCCATCTAAAGCCGTTTTACAACGATGGCGACATGGCTAAAGTGACCATTCAAGAACACCAAGCTCTGATTAGCTGTTTGCGTAAAAAAAAGGTCAAAAAGAAACCCACTGAAGAATTCCCAATGGGTAAGACCTTCTCTAACGCATCAGTAAATCGTTGCCGAACTTTAATGGCCACCATGTTCAATTTGGCCATCACCCAACAAACTTTTGGGAATGCGTTCACAATGAACCCTTTTCTCGCCATTACTCCGATGAAAGAGATGAATAATCGGTACAAGTATTGGGATGCTACAAGCATTCACCAATTCTTGAAGAGTGAACAAGACTCACATTATTACCCGTTATGGATTTTAATCCTTAATACAGGATTAAGAGTTGGCGAAGCAGTTGCCGTTCATGGCGAACAGGTTGATTGTTTTGCTGATATCCTGACAGTTGATCGAATATTTTGTATGGCGTCCAATAGTATTAGGCATCAGACAAAATCGTGTCAGCTAAGACAACTGGGAATAAACGATCCTGTAAAAAGGAGCTTATACCCTTTGGTCAAACATAACGGTCGGTTGTTTGTAAAAGAAGATGGCGACCTATTACGCTCTGATTACTTAATCAAGACAGTTTTCCCACGAGCCTGTAAGAAAGCAGGGGTAAAATGTATTGGGCTTCACGGCTTGAGACATACCTATGCTTCTCATTACATGATGAATGGGGGAAACCTTTATGACCTACAAAAATTTTTGGGTCATTCAAACATTAGTACAACGGAGCGATATGCACATTTTTCTAGGCTTCATATTCAGAAGCAATCCAACATTGTTGGATTTGAGGGAAATGTGATTAGGGTCGATTTTAAACAACAGGAGGCTGCTTTATGAGGGGTGGGGTGCTGTGAGGGGTGCCGCGAGATTTAACATCTCGCGACACCGAACACGCAACCTTACGAAATTACATAAGGTTTTTTGTGGCAGGGGGCGGATTTGAACCGCCGACCAATGGCTTATGAGTCCACTGCTCTACCAACTGAGCTACCCTGCCGGAAAAAAAGTTGGGTGTATTTAAAATAGAGCTATCGGGGATGCAAGTATTTTGATTATTTTGGCTGAATCACCAACAACAAGCTATCTTGTTTTTTAAGCGTGTCGGTATAGCCCTTGTCACGCAACAAGAAGGCGGCCAGGATTTCTTCCCTTCCATCCCCATCCCAGTCAACCAAGGTAAAATCGGAAATAGCGCCATCTAACCGCGGCGAATTCCATTCCTCCTGAAACCCGTACCCCGTCCACAACACACGCACCATCTGGCTGTTTTTAACCGAGGGCACAGCCCCAATCACATTTTTTAAATATCCTTCGTTCTTGATCAAATAAAGTTTCCACGGATCTCCTTTGACAGGTTCATTCAAATTCTTTCGGGGTAATTTTTTAGGAGAAACACACACTCCGTAAACAAGCACGGGCTCAGGGCTGACGGGTTCCGGACAAAGAGCATTCTCCAAGCCCTGGGAATCAACGGGGGACTTTAAGGACCAAAAAGAGGAATTGGACTCAAAGCTCACTGGCACATAAAAACGCTGATTTTCCACTTGGCCAAAGGGATTGGCAACAACACGCTTTAAAAAATAAACAGCGCCCCCATAGCTGGGGCTGGAAGTCCATTTCGTTTTCCATTTCGTTTTTTGAGATGTATCTACTTTTTTCCCAAAATGGACCAGATTTCCCAGATCATTTAAATAAAGAAAACCATCTGAAGAAATTTCCTTTGAAAAAAATCCTTGAAGCGAAAAAAGAGGAATGGCCTTTCCCGACAATCCACCGGGAAGAAAAAAAATCTCCCCTTTTTGCAAGGCTTTCCCCTTTAATTCCAGTTTAAAAACAGGGCCCGTAAAATCGTCCAATCCCAAACTATTTTGCCCCACGGCCTGCTTTTTACCCTCCCATTCAATCACGTTCACAAAAAAGGGAGCTTCGGCCTTTTGAATAATTTGCTTATTTTCAACTTGAAGGACGACCGAAAGAGGCCTTCCCTTTCGAAACCCCGCAATCAAGATTTCTTCAACGCCATCCCCTTCAAAATCATAAAGCCCCAGCTTAATCCATTCATTATCAGGTAAGTTGTTATATTCTATTAACTTAGATATCTTCTCTTCATTTTTTTCATAAATAACCAAATGATGGGGACTTAAAGTAACGAGGGCTGGTTTTTCATCTTTAAGAACAGGACCTACCCGTACACCCACCAAAGTTTCGGAAATACGGTCCGAAGACCAAAGAGTGGCCGGATAATAGGCATGAGTTTTAAAAGAGAAGAAAAAACAAGTAATTCCAACAAGAAATGCTCGAATAAAAAGATACATCGAAAACTTTCATACCTTAAAAAGAGGGAATGGTCAAAAAAATACCTCTCGTAAGGCCAAAAAAATTAAGCTAAAATAAGCACTTAGAAATGGGGGTGTCTAAACCCCTCATTTTAAATGCAAAACAACTCTCATGGCTGCCTCACCCGATAATAACTATGAGAGGAAGTAAAAAGTAAAACAGCGCCACAGGCGCGTTGAGGGGGAGGCTCCAGCGGCTTTGCCGAT
>Ga0154362_145_pt1 | contig 35841 bp, 30 predicted proteins | sample RifGroA2_FD_115890 | JGI IMG/M metagenome (GOLD analysis project Ga0154362, IMG submission 115890) | Deltaproteobacteria bacterium GWA2_45_12
CCTATCCATTCCCTCCAGTGTCAGGGGCGCATATCAAACAGTCTCAAACTTGCCAATAGGCCCTTGGTTCGCCCGGGAGTTATAACAATCACATCACTCCATCAAATGCCGAAGGATTATACCCGATACGCTGTAGGCGAGTTGGAAGATGGAAGTCTTGTCATAAGAGTCCAAGATCCAGTATCTAAACTAAATCATCACAACCTGCTTGGACCACGCGAAAAAATGGTGGGGGCGGGATATCTGGAGGTTGTCAGTGAATTGCCAACGGATCTTCAATTCAGTCATGTGATCACCCTGACGGATGGAAGATTCATTGTATACAATGGGGGAAGTAGCGGATATTCCACTTTAAACGATAAGGTTGTTGTAGATGGGTGGCTTCCTTACAAGCGCCCCTTGGCTGAAGGTGCCAACATCCGTCGCGTTGACGAAGCGTTTCGCGCTTTGGCCAAAGAGAGCGCCATTCCGGGAAGGAGTTTTTTCACGAATCGGAATCTTACCGTGCCCGATCTTCCTCCCGTCGATTCCCAAAAAGGAACTGAAGGAATCCCCTTTACCTTTTCTGAGAGTATGCGCGGTTATCCAGCCCTAGCCCATGGAGGGGCCATTTATTCTGTTTTGCAAGCTGTGATACAAAAATTAAATGGACGCTTTACAGAAAATGTTTTGACCATCCGTTACGAAGCGCCAGTGCTTCTGGGGCAAGAATGCCGCATTTTTTGGAAACGCCGTGAAAGAGGATGGCATCTTGACCTTGTTTCTTCTTCAGGAAAGAAACTGGCTTCCCTGGATTCAGAAGAGGGGACCGTCCTTCCTACGACTTTTGAAGAGATTCCTTTTCAAAAGCTTCTGGCCGGCGAGGTTCTTTCGGGGCTTCCTTATCCCTTTGTGAACGGAAAGGAAAATCCAACAGGCCTTCATTTGGAATATTTTTTCAACAGGGATGAAAGTTTGATCGGAGCCGTAATTGATTCTCCTGCAGATCCGATGACTGCACTCTTGGCTGCTGCTGATGCTGTGGGGGTTATGGCCAGCATGCGTGTGGCGCGTTCTTTTGGGATTACTTCATCGCTTACTTTTAACCCCGAGAAATCGATTCCTAAAGATCAAACCCTCTATCTTGTCGCTGATTTAAGTAGAGCCAATCTTATCAATAACGGCGGGCGCCATTGCCAGCTTCCCCTTTATTTGTACAATGCGAAAGGCGAAAGACTGGGAACTTTTGCCTTTGATTTTTATTGCGTTGCTGTTGATGATTTTGCTCGTTTGGAAAGAATCCATGATATTCCCAATTTATCCGCATCCATCCGCCAGGAGACGAGGGAATTGACACTAAAAAAAGACCCCGCATCGCAAAACACTGTTCGCTTTATGGAAGAGAGTTTGGGGGATGAGTGGACAAAGGTTTTGGCTTTGCCCAGTCAAGAAATCTATCAAGGAGCTTCTGATGAACTTCCAAGATTAGATATAAGGCCCACTACTCTAAAGCCAACCCCCCCCGCACTGCCCGCTATTTATAGAACGATAAATATGAATCTGATTTGTCAAGCCGCCGAGGAGGCTTTGGAAATGTTGAAGGGAAGGGGAGGTGATCCACGCTGGGTTGAACATCAATTGGCGTTTCAAGATGGTATTTCTGTGGCGATGAAAATCATTGAATTGGCAAAGACTCATTTAACTCCGACAACTCAAAAGACACTTTATTATTTATTGGGACGAGCCAAAGAAGGGGTTCATTTTTATCCTGCCCAAGTCCGGGTTTTTGGGCGGGCTCATGACCTTTTAAAACCCTCTTTTGATGAACATGCGCGGCAAGTGGCAGGGCATCGTTTGGCTTTACAAGAGCTCGAGCCTCCCATTTCCCAAGGCTTGGGGGCTGGAGATGGGAATGGTCTTGTCTTGGAACCACACGCAAGTTTACCGGCAGATACTCCTGTTACTCCCAAGGGAGCCTCTGAACCACCTTTGGCATCAAAAGCCAAAATGAGGCCTCCCAAGCAGGTGCCTTTTTCGCCTCCATCACGTCATGGATCGGCTCGAGCCTGGAATAGAGGCTTGCCACCCCATGTTTTAAGTCGGTTGGGCCGGGGAATTACAGGCCTTAGGCCCCTTAAGTAATAGGCCCAATTAACCCCTTTACAAAATTTTCTTAACCATGTAAAAACTCGCCCCTATGTTGTTTGGAGAACAAAAACAAGAAATCATCTCTAAGTTCCGTGTGCATGAAAAGGATACGGGTTCAAGTGAAGTTCAGATAGCCATTCTTTCCAAAAAGATTGAGGAGCTGACTAAGCATTTTGATACCCATAAAAAAGATTTTTCAAGCCGTCGTGGTCTTTTGCAGATGGTCGGTCGACGACGCAAGTTGTTGGATTACATTAAAGATACCAACACGGCTCGTTATTCAAAACTTATTGGAGAGCTTGGCATTCGAAAATAAGGGGTTTTTTAGGCTTCATCTGTTTGGAGGGTTTGGCTGATAATTTAACAATCTAAAAAAAGTTTTTTTAAATTGTTAGATTATCAGTGAGTTAAAGATACCTTCCTTTCAAAAGCAAAGCCTCCCCCTTAATTTCACAAGCTACCCAAATATTAGAGGAGTATTTATGTCCAACCCCGTAAGTGTTTCGGTACAATTTGGAGGTAAGGAAATTATTATTGAAACAGGCAAGCTGGCCAAACAGGCTGGTGGATCTGCTGTCATCCGTTGTGGAGATACAGTTGTTTTGGTGGCAGCGACCGCTGCTGTGTCCCCCAAGGAAGGCATTGATTTTTTGCCTTTGACTGTTGATTACATCGAAAAAACATTTGCTGCCGGAAAAATTCCCGGCGGGTTTTTTAAACGGGAAGGTCGCCCGACTGAAAGGGAAACACTGACCTCCCGCTTTATTGATCGTCCCATCCGTCCTTTATTTCCTGAAGGTTATAATTATGAAACGCAAGTGATTGCGATGGTGCTTTCCTATGACCGCATTAATGAATCAGACATGCTGGCCATTACAGGCACATCAGTGGCCTTGATGGTTTCTGACATTCCCTTTGTCAAACCCATTGCCGGTTGCCGCTTGGGTCGCATTAATGGGCAGTTTGTCTTGAATCCTTCCCTTGTTGACATGGAAGAAAGTGATATCGACCTTATTGTGGCCGCCAGCGAAGATGCCGTGGTCATGGTTGAAGGTGGTGCCAAAGAAGTCAGCGAAAAGGACATGATTGATGCCATTCAATATGCCCACGAATCACTCAAACCCATCATTGCCTTGCAAAAGGAATTGGCCGCAAAAATTGGAAAAGCCAAAAGAGCAGTGGCCCCTCCTGTCAAAGATGCCGCTATCACGGCTGCTGCCCAAGCCCTTGAAGCCAGGGTGAGTCAGGCCATGGTTTTACCGGTAAAACAAGAGCGTTACCAGCTTCTTTCTGAACTCAAAAAAGAGCTTGTAGAAAAATTATATCCCAATAAAGCGGACAGAACGCCGGAACGTCTTTTGCAAATTGGTGGTGACTACGAAAACGTAAAGGCCACGGTTATGCGTACCATGATCCTTAAGGACAAAAAGCGTATCGATGCTCGTGGGCTTAAAGAGATTCGTCCCATTACTTGTGAAGTAGGTATTCTTCCCCGAACCCACGGTTCGGCCCTTTTTACTCGTGGTGAAACCCAGGCCCTTGTTGTGGTAACGCTGGGGGGCTCGGATGACAGCCAAACAATCGATTCCATTTCAGGGAATACGGAAAAATCATTCATGCTTCATTATAATTTCCCGGCCTTTTCAGTGGGCGAAGTAAAACCCCTTCGTTCTCCTGGACGTCGTGAAGTGGGGCATGGGGCTTTAGCTGAAAGATCTTTGGCCAAAGTGATGCCTACAAAAGAAGAATTTCCATATACGGTTCGGATTGTTTCTGAAATTCTTGAATCCAACGGTTCATCCTCGATGGCTACAGTGTGCGGCGGATCGCTCGCCTTGATGGATGCCGGTGTCCCCGTGAAAGCCCCTGTGGCCGGTATTGCCATGGGCCTTATTAAAGAAGGCAATGGTGTGGCCATTCTTTCAGATATTTTGGGCGATGAAGATCATTTGGGAGATATGGATTTTAAAGTGACAGGGACAGCCAATGGTGTCACGGCCCTTCAAATGGACATCAAAATTGAAGGAGTTACTTCTGAGATTTTGACGACAGCTTTGGAGCAGGCGCGTGAAGGTCGTTTGCATATTTTGGGCAAGATGAAAGAAGCCCTGCATGTGCATCGCGAAGAGTTATCTGCGCATGCTCCCAAAATCCACAGTCTTACGGTTCGTAAAGAAAAAATCAAAGACGTCATCGGTAGTGGTGGAAAAAATATCCGCGGTATTATTGAGGCCACCGGTGTGAAGATTGATATTAATGATGATGGATTGGTGCAAATTTATTCATCCGACATCGAAGCCATTGAACGCGCCAAACAAATGGTGAAGGATTTGGTGGCTGAGGCTGAAGTTGGAAAAATCTATGATGGTAAGGTCAGAAAAATCATGGAATTCGGGGCCTTTGTTGAAATTTTGCCAAAGACCGATGGTTTGGTTCATATTTCCGAATTGGCTGACCACCGTGTGAAGTTTGTCGATGACATTGTCAAAGAAGGCGACCGTGTGAAGGTAAAATGCATTGGTGTCGATGAACGTGGAAAAATCAAGCTTTCAATGAAGCAAGTGCCAAAGGATGAAGTGCAGAATTAAGGATATTCCATGACCTATGCCGAAGCGGCGCTTTTAGGTTTTGTGCAAGGGGCTACCGAATTTTTGCCGGTTTCAAGTTCGGCTCATTTGGTGTTAGCCCCTTGGTTCTTTCGTTTTGAAGATCCCGGCCTTACCTTTGATGTTGCCCTCCACTTTGGGACTTTACTCGCCATTGTTGGTTATTTTTGGAAGGATTGGTTTCATATCCTTTCGGGATCTTTTCACCTTATCGCTCGTTGCTCGTCGCTCGTCGCTCGAGGGAAGGGTGTTGCTCATGAGCTCGAGGGCTCGCGAACCCGTATTACGAGCGACGAGTCCGCGAGCTTCAATCTTTTTCTCTGGATCATCATCGGCACCATCCCGGCCATGATTGCCGGATTACTCTTAGATGAGTGGGCAGAAACCACCTTTAGAAATCCCCTGCTTATTGCCTTTAATATGGCGGCGATGGGTTTTGTGTTGATGGTAGCTGGCAGAAAAGGAAAGGGACATCGCCATATAAATCATGTGAATATGAAAGATGGTTTATGGATTGGTTTATCCCAATGCCTGGCTTTGGTGCCGGGGGTTTCGCGGTCGGGGGTGACGATTACGGCTGGTTTGTTCCGCCACATGGACCGTGTCACCGCAGCGCGTTTTTCATTTTTATTGGCAACCCCGATTACTTTTGGGGCGTGCTTACTCAAACTGCCTGATTTTATTGATCAGGGAGTTTCGCCCCCTGCCTTGGTGGGGATGGGTGTTTCAGCCCTCACAGGTTTTTTGTGCATTAAATATCTTCTCCGCTTTGTTCAAAAATATTCCTTCGACATTTTTGCCTATTACCGATTCGTGGTGGCCTTGGTGATTTTAGGGGTTTGGTTTATTCAATGATTAAAACTGATCAAATTTAGACGGTATGTGAATAATGTTTTTTGATCATGGTATCGCAGGTTCCTAAAGGAATGTTTCGTACTTGGCTATGGGCGACAAGAAGTCTATCAAAGGGGTCCCTTGTCCAAGGGAAAGAGAAAGCAGCCGTGCACACCTCATCAAAACTAATGTCATCAATGTGAAACGCCGTATCTTTTTTGAGTTTTCCGATCAGTTCATCGAATTCAAGATCTATTCTCCCACATTCCTTTAAAAATTTTATTTCAAGTAAAGAAATGGGGGATAAAGTTAAGTAATTAAACTCCTTGATCCAGGGGACATCTTTTAGTTTTTTTGACTTGGAAAGAATCCACAGTAAAATATGGGTATCAATTAGAACAGAGGTGGGCTTCATGATTCTTTCTTATTTTTTCTTAATGTGAGTTCTTTGTTGGGCTCCCATTCCCATGACCAAGTCTCGGCATCATCGACTTTGCTATGAATGAGAGAGGAGTAATCCGTCTTCTTTGCCCTTTTCTTTTTGGGGTGGGGAACCAAGTGGATAGGGATGCCGTTTCTTTCGATAATAACGGTTTCCCCCTGGACGGAAAGGTCTAAAATCTTAAAAAAATTAACTCTGGCCTCGGTGGCTGAAAACCGTTTCATGATTTTAATGTACAGTGTACATCTTATTTGTCAATGAGCAAATCAGAGCAACTCTTTCCTAAAGAGTGCGATAAGAATGCAAACAGATCAGGTTAAAAATTACAATAATATTGATAGTTTAAATCTATGTTTCAAAGTTTTCGTCCATTATCGGGAATAGGGCGTTATCAGATGCCGCGGATGGCTACGCCTTTCTTAAGGCCAGTTCGTGCCCCGAGAGGGCTGCGGCCATTGCCTCCTTCTCCTTTGCCTTTGAGGATGGCAGCGCCTCAATCGGGGCGGAGCAGTTATTCTTCGGCTTTGCCCATTGGGACTAATTTAGAAAATGTAAGAGTGAAGCCGAATATTTTTGGAGCTGTACCCGAGTATTTGTCGGCAATGATGGGACCTAAAAATGAAGATAAATTGAGACCTGTAACTGGATTTTCATTTGAGGAATGCTATGGCCGTCTGGCTAGAGGGCCCTATGATGAAAATGACTTTGATATATATGACTTGCGTAAAAGATTGCTCGATGAAGTAAAGAGGACTCCCTTTCCCACCAAGGAGCAGAAACGCCAGCTTATAAAGTTATGCAAATTATTTTTTGATAAGGACGACAATTTTTTTCAGGCACGAAAAATTCTTGAACCCCTTCATGATTATTCCGGACTTCGTCGGCTTGTGGAGCTTTATATGCAGCGTTATCCGCTGAATCGTTATTCCTACGATGCCCCTGTTGTTCTTATGGCACTTGAAGAATATGAAAAAGTTTTGGCAGTTTATAAGAAAAGGGAGGATTTTGTTTTTGACTTGCTTGACTCTTCTGATGAATTGGTTGCTGCTTCTGACTGCGGTTTTGAGAGATATGTCGCCGGATATGGTGACAAGACCCCACCGGCTCAAAGTTTGTGGGAAGCACCTCGTTTATTCGCGATTTCAAAAGAGTATGACATTTGCATCGCTATTGCCAAGGGAGGCCTGTACTCTGGTTTTATTGCTCAAACGCTTGGCATCCCCACTTTAATTGTCGAGATCCATGCTCATGGTCGGAGTAAGCCTGTGTCCCATTGGGTTACTCCTGTGGCTCTTGGAGATATTCAGGGGAAAAGAGTGTTGCTTCTTGATAAGGATGCGGTAACAGGCGCTAGCATCGCAGAAGCGGTAAGATTGTTGTTACCGTATAATCCACAGCGCATTGGCGTTTATTTCAATCATTCTCCATGGCTCGACCCTGATATGGGTATTAGTATTTTACAGCCCGAGACTGTGGATCGAATCGAAGGTTTGGGGGTGAAGATTCATCATCCCCAAAATACACCTTCTCATATTCCCAATACTCTGTTCTTTGAACTCCATGAACGGTTTGGAACAAATTTGGGGCGCCTTTTAAAGGTGGATCGAAGATTTAAAGACATCCTGCCAGAAGCTCAGCGCAACTCTCCCGATCTTGCCTCTGTTTTGAAAAAAAAATGGGAAGCGCTCATCGAATTATGGAATTCATTTAATCCCCTTTTGCCCGGTGTGTTTGAATTGAGAGCCCGTCTTCTAACGCATTTGGAAGGAGTCTTGCGTTCCTTTCAAAGCGGACAAGAGATAGCAAGGCGGATGGGTGACCTATTGAAAGTGAATCCTTATGAAAGCTTGCTGAACTCTTTGTCATCCCCTTCCTCATTTTTAGTGTTGTATGCGGAGGAATTGGCCGTGGGCCGCTATCGCGATAGAGGTTTGACCCTTGCTAAAAAAAGAGATGTGGAGAATACACGTCTTCCCCATTCCTATCTGGCTTCTTTTTGCGTAGCAGAGCGTGCGGTGCGTGAAGGCAATTATGATGTGGCCCTCATTGTTGGTCCGGAAGGATTTGCTTTTGAACCAATTTTTGAAGACCTTGGGCTGCCCACCGTTGCAGTCAATATTCCCGAGGATGATTATGGAGGGAAGCGATCCTTGCAAGCCTTCGATGATCTTTCTTCATTGAAAGGGAAAAGGGTGCTTGTCGTTGAAGATGATCTGCAATCCGGAGCCACTGTTGTTAAATTACTTGCGGCCCTCCCGAAGGAGGTGGCTGGTTTGGATCTTTATCTTGGCAATGGGAGTGGTTTCCAGCGGTTGGAAAATGTTCCTTCAGGGATTCAAAAGATATATGTTTCAAATGGAGCTACTCAACCGGAAGAGGATGGCGAAATTTTTCTACGGCATCTTGCTGAGCGAGAAATGATTTTTAAAGAGGAAAAACTTCCCGATTGGTTTTAAGGCCCCGGGCAGTTCCAATCGTAAATTAACTTCAATCCTTCGAGAGTGATGAATTCATCCACCGCGTCAATGCGTTTGGAATCCTGCGCGATTAAGTGCGCCAGGCCACCGGTGGCGAGTACCTTGGCTTTATGGCCGATTTCTTTTTCCATTTTTTCGATCACGCCATCCACCAAACACACATAACCGTAATAAATGCCGGATTGCATGCACTCGACGGTGTTCTTGCCGACGACCTTCTTAGGCTTGGCGATGTCCACGCGGGGGAGTTGGGAAGCTCTTGTAAAGAGGGCTTCCGCGGAGATGCCCACTCCGGGGACGATCAAGCCGCCGCAGTATTCGCCCTCGGCTGAAACATAATCAAACGTGGTGGCGGTTCCAAAATCCACGATGATCAAGTGTGTTTTAAAACGGTGGAAGGCCGCGACCGCATTTACAATGCGGTCGGCTCCCACTTCGCTGGGATTGTCCGTTTCGATCGGCATGTCGATCTTGATTTCAGGGCCGACGATGAGTGGATTTTTTTTGATGTAGCGGCTGCACATCTCGGTGATGGCGCGCTGCATGGAGGGAACCACATTGGAGATGACGACGTCGGTGATTTCGGAGAATTGTTTTTTCTCGAATTGGAGAAGTTCTTTTAAAAAAATGGCCCATTCATCAGCCGTGCGTTCTTTTTTTGTTTCCAAACGCCAATGATGGACGAGATTGTCCTTGTGATACAAGCCCAGAACGGTATTGGTGTTTCCAATGTCTATGGCAAGAAGCATAATTGTTACCTAAAAATGGTTACCTAAGCGAAACATCGGCTGAAATCAATGTGATTGTTTGTTCCCCGGTTTCCACCACAAGGAAGCCTTCTTTGGTTAAATGCTTGGCAATAGCCTCATAGGACTTTCCATTTTCTGTGACGGTTACTTTTTGTCCCAGAATGGCTGAATATCGGTTCCAGGCATCAATCACAGGGGAGAGACCCTTGGTATCATAAATCTGGCGCCAACGCTCATAACTCTTAAAACAGGCGGCAATGATTTCTTCGCGTGATTGGGGTTTGCTGGTTTCCAAAAGAAGGGACGTGGCCACATCTTTAATTTCAGGGCTGAAATCATTTTTGTCCACGTTGACATTGAGTCCAAACCCGATAACGGCATAGGGATGGCTTGATATTTTTTCGCATAAAATGCCCCCCAGCTTTTTGCCATTTACCAAAATATCATTGGGCCATTTAAGTTCAAACTTGATTCCACGGATCCGGTTTTCTAACGCCTCCAAAATGGCCACGCCTGCCACCAAAGTGAGTTGATAGGTGTGCTCGGGTTGGGCTGTTTGGCTATCAATAAAACTTACAAGGATGTTCTTGTCTTTGGGGGATTCCCAAGTGCGTTTGAGACGCCCGTGACCCTTGGTTTGAAAATGAGTCAGAAAAACCTCTCCAGGTCTGGCCCCTTTTTGCAGGCTTTGCAGGGCCCAACCATTGGTTGAGTCAGTGGTTTCTTCAAAGTGGATGGTCTTTCCCAGCCATTTGGTTTTCAGGTTCTGTTTTATGAGTTGAATATCCATGAAAGGAATTTGTAACTGAACTTGGTTTATTCTCAAAGCATAATTTGACAAGGCTTTGGGAGTAATGAGAAAGTTAAAAAATATGATTGGCGAAATTATTAAACAGCTCAAAGAGGGGAAAAGTCTCAATCAAAAAGAGGCAGAAAATATTTTTTCATTGATGATTCATGGGAAAATGCATCCGCAAGATGTTGAAGCGTTTTTATGCGCCTTGCGTGACAAGGGAGAGGTTTTAGATGAGGTTGTAGGGGCTGTACGTGTCCTCAAAGCCAAAGCCACTTCCATTCATTTAAGAAATCCTGACGCCATTGATGTTTGTGGCACGGGAGGGGATCAAAAAGGCACGTTTAATATTTCAAGTGCCGTGGCTTTTGTAGTGGCGGGGGCCGGTGTCTGTGTGGCCAAGCATGGAAACAGGGCGGTCAGCTCGCAATCCGGCAGTGCGGATATTCTGAAAGCATTGGGGGTGAAACTGGATCTTTCTTCGGATGCAGCCGCAAGATGTATTGATGAAGTGGGGATCGGTTTTTTGTTTGCGCCCCAATTCCATCCGGTTTTAAGAGAATTGGCGCCCATTCGAAAAAAAATCGGGACCAAAACCATTTTTAATCTCTTGGGCCCCTTGCTCAACCCGGCCTCTGTTAAAAAACAGGTGGTGGGTGTTTATTCCAAAAATCTGCTTCCACTGATGGTGAGTGTTTTGAAAAATCTGGGAAGCCAGTCCGTAGGTGCCGTTTGGGGGCACGATGGCCTTGATGAGCTTACTTTAACGGGGCCTTCCTCCCTCTGCTTCCTGCATAAGGGAAATATTTTTGAGGAAATTTTTGATCCAAAAACAGTCGGGTATTCTTATTGCAAGCTTTCAGATTTGGGGGGAGGCACCCCTGATGAAAATGCCAAACGTTTAAAACAGGTACTTAAAGGACATTCCATGCCGCTAGATCATTGTGTGCATTTGAATGCCGCCCTGGCGTTAAGAGTGGCGGGCAAGGCCAGTGATATGAAAGAAGGATTGCTTTTGGCTCAAGCATCTATTTCGTCAGGAAAGGCTTATCAGAAGCTGGAAGAGTTGGTGGAGTGGACGAATAAGCATTAACTTTTTAGGAGATTGTTTGGTTACCCATCTCGACAAAATCATCGAATACAAAAAAGAAGAGTTGGCATTAAATAAACGCCAAATTTCTTTGGCTGATATCCAGAAACGGGCTGTGGATGCTGCGCCGGCACGCCCGTTTATGGGAACTTTTGCCAACTATGATGCCATCAACATCATTGCCGAAATCAAAAAAGCATCTCCGTCAGCGGGGATTATTTGTGCTGATTTCAAACCCGTGGATATAGCTCTTTCTTATGAAGAAGGCGGAGCGAAAGCCCTTTCAGTTTTAACCGATGAATTTTTTTTTCAGGGTTCCTTAAATTATTTGGGAGCCATCAAAAAACACGTCAAACTTCCCTGTTTGCGCAAGGATTTTACCATTCATGAATACCATCTTTATCAGGCCCGCGCTTATGATGCGGACGCCGTGTTGCTGATTGCTGCTTGTTTGGATGACGCCCAGCTTAAGGATTATCAGGCCCTTGCTTTTGAACTGGGCATGGCCTGTTTAGTTGAAGTCCACGATGGCAAAGAATTGGAACGGGTTTTAAAAATAAAGCCGAAGATAGTTGGGGTGAACAACCGGAATTTAAAAACTTTTGATGTATCTTTAAAAACTTCTCTCGATCTTATTCCGTCGATTCCAAAAGGGGTAGTGGCTATCAGTGAATCCGGGCTCAAAACGCGGGAAGATCTTGTCAAACTTAAGGAAGCGGGTTATGCCGGTTTTTTAATTGGGGAAATGTTGATGAGGGAAGGGAATGTGGTAAAGAAATTGAAGGAATTGATTCGGTAGGGGCGCCCCTTGGTGCGCCCCACACGCCGGCAGAGAAGGGCGCAGCAAGCGGCGCCCGTACAAACATATGTCAGTTCTTGTTAAAATCTGCGGTTTGACCAATTTAGACGATGCCATGGATGCCCTTGATTGCGGAGCTGATTTGTTGGGATTTAATTTTTATCCGGATTCACCGCGTTATATCGACCCCGAACTTGCTTTTGATATTTTTGAGGAAATTCCGGGGAATGTGGAAAAGGTGGGTATTTTCGTTAATCGCGATCTTAAAGAAGTCTTGGATATTGCTGTTGAGTTCAATCTTGATTTCCTGCAATTTCACGGTGATGAAACGCCGGAATACTGCAATCAGGTGGGGCGTCCGTGGTTTAAGGCATTTAGATTGAAGGCGGAACAGGATTTGATTGAAATCCCCAAGTATGAAAGCCGGTGGCTTTTAGTGGATGCCCATGTTGAAAAAGCGTTTGGAGGAACCGGAGTTATTTCTGACTGGCATTTGGCGCGCGAGGCTAAAAAATTTGGTCAACTTTTTTTATCCGGTGGGTTAAAGCCTGATAATATTGAAATGGCCCTAGACGCTGTCAAACCCTATGCTGTCGATGTAGCTAGTGGAGTGGAAGAATCTCCGGGGATCAAAGATAAACAGAAAATGGAAGAGTTTGTGGCCCGTGTAAGAGCGTGGTCGACGAAGAATTGTAAGGGTAATCCGTAAGGGCAATTCATGAATTGCCCCTACCTGTAACATGAAACACAATCCCGACAAATCAGGGCATTTTGGAATTTTTGGCGGAAAATACGTCTCTGAAACACTCATGCCCGCCCTCGATGAATTGGAAAAGGCCTACAAGCTTATTGCCAAGACGCCTGCCTTTAAAAAAGAGTTTGCAACTTATGCCAAGCATTACATTGGGCGTCCCACGCCTTTGTATTTTGCCCAAAAACTCACTGAAAAATTGGGTGGGGCCAAAATTTTCTTTAAACGTGAAGATCTGTGTCATACAGGCGCGCACAAGGTGAACAACACCTTGGGGCAGTGCTTATTGGCCAAAAAAATGGGCAAACCACGCGTGATTGCCGAAACAGGGGCCGGTCAACATGGGGTGGCAACCGCAACCATGTGTGCTCTTTTGGATCTTCAATGTGAAGTTTATATGGGTGAGGAAGATGTTCATCGCCAGTCGCTCAATGTTTTTCGGATGAAGCTTTTAGGGGCCCAGGTTCATCCCGTGACTTCAGGAACTCAAACCTTAAAAGATGCCATGAACGAGGCCCTTCGTGACTGGGTAAGCCATGTAAGAAATACCTTCTATTGTATTGGCACTGTTGCAGGCCCGCATCCGTATCCAACAATTGTGCGCGATTTTCAGTCGATTATCGGACATGAAACCAAAAAACAAATTAAAGAATATGGTTACGCAAAACCCGACTATGTGGTGGCCTGTATCGGGGGGGGCTCCAATGCGATGGGACTTTTTTATCCCTACTATAAAGAGGCCTCTGTCAAAATGATCGGAGTGGAAGCCGCAGGTTCTGGAATCCGCAGTGGCAAGCATGCCGCTTCCATTTCAGCAGGCAGCGTGGGTGTTTTGCATGGGAATAAAACCTATTTGTTGCAAGATAAACAGGGACAGATTCTGCCCACTCATTCCATTTCAGCAGGGCTTGATTATCCGGGTGTTGGGCCAGAACACGCTTTTTTCCATGAGTCAGGTCGGTGCCGCTATGTTTCAGTGACTGATGACCAGGCCATGGAGGGATTTACCTTATTAAGCAGAACGGAAGGGATTATTCCTGCTCTTGAATCGGCCCATGCTGTGGGATATTTGCCACAATTTATTCCCCAGACAAAAAAAGAAGAGATTGTGGTGGTGAATCTTTCAGGACGCGGCGATAAAGATATGGGGACTGTGGCCAAGGTGATGGGGGTGAAATTGTAGGGGCGGGTCTGTGGCCCGCCCAAAAAGGGCAGGTTACAAACCTGCCCGTACCAATCCATTATGTCTCGAATCTCAAAAACATTCCGCCAATTAAAAAAAGAAGGACGAAAAGCCCTGATACCTTTCATTACGGCGGGAGATCCTTCTTTAAAAGAAACGGAGAAACTCATCTTTACCCTTGAAAAAGCCGGCGTGGATATTATCGAGCTGGGAGTTCCATTTTCTGATCCCATGGCTGACGGGGCTGTCATTCAGGCGGCTTCAGAGCGCGCCTTGAAAAAGAAAGTCACTTTATCCGATATTTTAAATTTGGTGGCCCGTGTTCGTAAAAAGACCCAGATTCCTATCTTGCTCATGGGTTACTACAATCCCATTTTTGTTATGGGGGAAGAGACATTTGCCCAAAAAGCGGCCCAATCGGGTGTGGATGCCCTTCTTATTGTGGATTGTCCCCCTGAAGAATCGCATAGCCTTCGAAAGGCTTTAAGAATTCATTCTATTGATTTGGTTTATTTGTTGGCTCCCACCTCGGATGAAAAACGTATCAAGCTCGCCACTCAAAATGCCTCCGGATTCATTTATTATGTTTCATTAACCGGAGTGACGGGGGCCAAACTTCAAGTTACCGATGAAATAAAAGCCCAGGTAGACAAGATTCGGGCTGTGAAGAAAATTCCTGTGTGTGTAGGTTTTGGGATTTCAACTCCCAATCAGGCAGCTCAAATTGCCCCCTTAGCCGATGGTGTTGTGATAGGTTCCGTCTTGGTGAATCTTATTTTTCACAAGACTCATGGCTCTCAAACCAACCATACCAAGGTCCATCAGTTTATATCAAAGTTTAGACACTTATTTTAAATAGCCAAAAAACAGACATCATTAATTTAAATAAAAACATAGTAATTACAGTAAGTTAATAAGTTGCTGATTACTTCCTCCTGTTTTTCTGTCAAAATTTCTTAAATCAAGCTTTTCATCTTCAAAATAACCGTGTTAAAATAACACAGTTTTCATTTAAAAATTGGGTCATTAAGAAACATGCAAGAAAAAGAAGTCATTTTGCTGGTCGAGCCTAATCCTTTTGAGTCCCAACTCATTGTTGAGGTTCTTAAGAGGGAGGGCTTTGATTGTGTTGATTGGTATCCCAAATTTGAGGAAGTACCTAACCCAACAGACTATTCCGTTGTTCTTATGGGGTTCCATGCGGCCAATATCAATGGTCGTGACATGCTTTCCGAACTTTTGATTCAAAAGCCTGAAATGCCCGTCATCGTTCTTATTGACACCCACGTGGTGGATCAAGCTCTTTGGGCCATGAAATGTGGTGCTTTTGATGTTTTAGAAAAACCCATCCATCCTGAACGTCTTTTATTGTTGGTCCATAAAAGTATGGAATTTGGATTTGTACGTACAGAAATTGTCAGGCTTCATCAACAGGCGCCTCAAGGAGATATTTATTATGGCATGGTGGGGCGGTCGATGGACATGAAGCGTATTTTTGATCTGATTGAACGTATCAAGGATAGTTCGGTCAATGTTCTCATTACCGGTCCTAGTGGGTCGGGAAAGGAAATGGTGGCTCGTGCGTTACATGCCACTTCCAGCCGTGCCAATAAAAAATTTGTCGCCATTAATTGTTCAGCGATTCCGGATGCCCTTTTGGAAGGGGAATTGTTTGGTTATAAAAAAGGGGCTTTCACCGATGCTCGCACCGATAAAATCGGGCTTTTCCAGGAAGCTGACAATGGAACTATTTTCTTAGATGAAATTGGGGATATGCCCATTAATGTTCAGCCAAAAATTTTGAGAGCCTTGCAGGAAAAGGAAATAAGACCCTTGGGCTCCTTAAATAGCGTCAAAGTCAATGTTCGTATTATTGCTGCCACAAATCAGAACCTGGAAGAAAAAATACAGCAGAAGCAGTTTCGAGAGGATCTTTATTATCGCCTGAATGCCATGCAGTTTGAAATTGCTCCATTAAAAAACAGGGAGGAAGATATTCCCCTGCTTATCGATCATTTTTTGGCAAGAATGAAAAAAACACACGCTCATGCAATCAAGGGAGTTTCCCAAAAAGCCATGAAAATACTCATCGATTATTCATGGCCGGGCAATGTGCGTGAATTGGAAAATGTGATTGAACGTGCCACCCTGTTTTCAAAAAATGAATGGATTCTTCCCGAAGATCTTCTTTTCTCCAAGGAAGAGGATGATGTGCTCCCCATGTCTGAGTGGGCTCGTCGTAAAAAGCCTTTGGCCGATATTGAAAAAGAATACATTCTTGAAGTCCTGCAGCACGTTTCCGGAAACCGCTCAGAAACGGCCAATATTTTGGGGATAGGGCGGAAGACCTTGTACAATAAACTGGCTAAATATGGCGTTGGGAATTCCTGAAAAAATTCTATGCAAGTCTGGATTGTTGATGATGATGCAGGTTTTGCCTACCAACTAAAGCATGCGATAGGGGCCCATACACTTTTTCAGAAAAAAGACTCTTCTTCAAAAATATCTGTTTATCTTTCAGGTTCTGAATTTTTAGAAGCGCTTTCCAAGAAGGATGCCGGGCCCGATCTTGTTTTTTTGGATTGTTATCTGGGAAATGATTTTGGACCCGAAATTTATTTGTCTTTGGATGCCCCAACCCGGGAAAAAGTCTGTTTTTGTTCGTCGATGAGCTACGGTTTGTTCCAGGAATTTTTCACTTCACAAAATGAGGCTGTTCCGCCCTTTGTCCCCAAACGTTTTGCGGAGCAAAAGTGGAAAGAAATTGTGGAGGCTGCTTCTAACAAGGGGAAGGCCGTTCCCCAAAAAAACGGACCCAGTCCAAAAAGCCCCTTTTATTTGAAAACGGTTGCCGATATTGGTCGTTTAGTGGAGGGGATTGAAAAAACTTATTATGGTGAAAATAAAAATGAAAATTCTCCCGATATTCTTTCCCAGGTACAAAGTATTCGTCTGAAAGCATCCACTTTTGGGGTGGACGTGGTGTTGCCTGCGTGTGATCGCCTGCTTGCTTATCTTGACCCGGCAAAGAAAACGGGGGCCATGAGGCTTAAAAAAGAGATCCGCGACTTTATTTCAAGTATAAAAAAAGCAGTCGAATCATGAACCAATATAAGGTACATTCAATAAACCAATGAAGATTCGGCCTGCTATTTATGATTTTACTTCCACCGATGTAATGACTGACATTCTTGAATTGGGGCATTTGTGCCATGGCAAAGAGGATGTCAAAAAAGTTCTGGATATGCTTGTTGAGAAAATTGCCCGTATCATGCAGGTGGATGTTTGCTCTCTTTATCTTTTAGACCCTCATAATAAAATTTTGGAATTAAAAGCGACGAAGGGGTTGAACCAATTAGCCATTGGTGTGGTTAAAATGAAGGTGGGTGAGGGCTTGGTGGGAAAAACTCTTGAATGGATGAAGCCCGTTTCCATGTCTACAGGCAAGCGCAGTAAGCAATTCAAATATTTCCCTGAAACAGGGGAAGAAAAGTTTTCATCCTTTTTGTCAGTGCCGCTTATTTATAATCGTCAACCCATTGGTGTCTTGGTGGTTCAAAATGAAAAGAAGGTCAAGTTTTCTTCCCAGGCCGCCCATCTATTGATGACGTTGGCCATTCCCGCTATCAGCGTTGTCGAAAAAGCAAAACTTCTCGATTCTTTCGTGAAAATTTCCTCCCGATTGGATTTTCAAACACAAGGGAATGAAGAGCTGCAGCCCAAAAAGACCGAAGGCATGGTCCATGTGGGGATTGGTGCGGCTCCCGGCATTGCCATTGGCAAGATCAAGATTGTGGGGAATCACCACCAGGATTTAAAACCGATAACCAAGGAAGCTCCCATCCACAAGGATGTTGAAAAAATGCGTGTCTTGGAAGCTTTTCGTTGGGTCCAGGAAGAAATTTTGGATGTCCAAAAAAAGGCCGAGAAAAAATTCGGCATGGAAGAACTTTCCATTTTTGATGCCTATAGCATGGTGCTCGAAAGCGAGCCTTTTAAGGAAGAAATCCTGACTGAAATTGACAAGGGGAAATCGGCCTTGATGGCTGTGGAAAATGTGGTTGGCCGTTATGCCGAAGAGCTTTCCCATGCGGATGACGAATATATTCGTGAACGTGTTTTTGATATTCATGATGTGGGAAGAAAAATCATCGATCGCCTTCTTTATGGAAGTGAAGTGCCTCGCTCGGCTTTTCATCTTACCCAGGAGGCTATTTTGATTTCAGATTCATGGAGTGTCTCCGATTTTGTTGAGCTTGATCCTGAAAAAACAAAGGGCATTCTTTCTCCCGTGGGAGGGGCCTCTTCCCATATTGCCATTCTGGCTGAGTCCATGGGCATTCCCGCTGTTTTGGGGTTGTCTTCTTTTGCTGATTTTATTCATGAAGATGATGAAGTGGTTATGGATGGGACTTCAGGGGTTGTGGTGCTCAACCCCACCAATGAAGTGCGTGAGATGTATCGCAAAGAAAGCACCAAAGAAGCCCAGGCCCAGGAAATTTACAGCCAGTATGCCCACAAACAAGCTTCTCCACGCGGTGGGAAAAGAATTTTTATTGGTGCCAACATGGGTATGGCGGCCAATATGGGGAATGCCCTTGAGCAAGGGGCCGAACATATTGGGCTTTATCGTACGGAGATGCCGTTTTTGATCCGGCGTAATTTGCCTACGGAGGAAGAGCAGTTTCTTTTGTATAGCAAAGTGCTTTCCACCATGGGGGGAAAACCGGTGACAATTCGTATTCTGGATATTGGTGGTGATAAATATGTTCCGTATTTAAATCTTCCCAAAGAGACCAACCCTTTTTTGGGATGGCGTTCCATCCGTATTTTGCTTGAACGCGAAGACCTGTTCCGTATTCAATTACGCGCTTTGCTTCGTGCTTCCGTTAAGGGGAAGCTGCGCCTGCTTTTCCCCATGGTGACTTCGATGGAAGAAATTCTTAAGGTCAAAGAGATACTTTCGAACATCAAAAAAGAGCTTAAATCAAAAAATATTGCTTATGCTCCCAATATTCCCCTGGGGATCATGATTGAAGTGCCTTCTGCTGTTGAAATAGCGGACCGTCTTATTCGTGAAGTGAACTTTTTTTCTATTGGGACCAATGATCTGGTTCAATACACGTTGGCTGTTGATCGCAACAATCCCAAGGTGGCCTTCTTGTACAGTTATCTTCATCCCGCTGTCTTAAGGATGATTTCAAGAACCATTCAGGTCGTGCATAAAGCCAAAAAATCAATCAGTGTGTGCGGTGAAATGGCGGGTCAGGCTGAAGGAGCGTTGCTCTTGGTGGGGATGGGTATCGATGAACTAAGCATGAGTACCCCCTTAATTCCCAAAATGAAGCATCTGATCAATCAAGTGTCATTACCCAAGCTTAAAAAACTGGTACATCAGGTTTTCAAGGCAGATACCACAGCCCAAGTAGAACAAATCATGACCCAGTTTATGGTGGAAGAAGGGTTAAACCAGTTTTTGACAACATGCAAAGTGGCAATGACCCCTTAAGCTTGATCAAGAGATCTTAAATAATTATCTTCCAATGACTTTTCCCCCAGAATTAATTTGATACACCTCTTTCAATCTGCTATTTTACCCAACAATTGTTCAGATTTCATTTTTTCATTCGTCCCGTTAATGCATTTTAATTGATGACCTTGTGAAGCAACGTGAGTTTTTATCTCAAAAAGTACATCTGGGTGGCCAGTTTGCTGGCTGTGGTTTTGTGCTCTTATTTTTTGGCCAAAATGGTGGCCAATGGGCTTAGTTTTAAATTTGGTGCGTTTATTTCCGGCCCTTTAACGGTGGCTGAGAACCCGCCCATTGTGATCTCTGAAAAAAAGGAAGCAACGGCTGAAGAACTCAAGCCCATTTTGGATCGCAATATTTTTGATTCCAAAGACACCGGTGTGGACCAAGGTCCGGTTTCAACCGAAACAGTTGAAGAAGAGGTTGTTGATCTTACCGGGGAAGCGGTGCCCACAAGTTTGGGAATAAAACTTGTTTCCACTTTTTCGGTAGGCAATGGAGAAGATGGCCGGTCATCATCTATTATTTCATCGGGCAAGGGTGCAGCCGATGTTTATACGGTGGGGGATGCCAAGAGTTTTGCCCCCGAAACAAAGATTGTGCGCATCCTGTTTAACCGTGTCGAGTTTAGCAACAAGGGGCGGCTTGAATATGTTGAGTTGGAAGATTTCGCCAAGGGAGTCAAGATGAATGTCCCTCCACCGAGAGACGAAGGTGAGCCTGAAGGGCCAAAAGAAGATAAGGAAGTCAAAATTGAAAAGAAGGGGGAAAGTAATTTTGTCATTGACCGCTCTGAAATTGAAGATGCCATTAACAACTTGGACAAGCTTTATACGCAGGTGCGCGCCGTTCCCAATTTCAAGGATGGCAAACCCAATGGCTTGAAACTTTTATCGGTCAGGGCGGGAAGTATTTTTAGTAAACTTGGCTTGCAACGAGGAGATATCCTGAAAAGTATTAACGGGATGGAAATGGATATAAAAAGAGGTTTGGATATTTTTAACAAGCTAAAAAGTGAAAATCATATTACAATCGATCTCGAAAGAAGAGATGCGACACAAACTTTTGAATACGAAATCAGGTAAAAACATGTTTCTTCTGGGGGCACGGCATGCCATGCCCCTCCTGGTATTTATTTTTGCTTCTTTAGCCTTTGCCCAAGAAGCCCCGCCCCCTCTCGAAAACAAAGAAACTCAGGCAGTTCCCAGTGTCGATGCGCCCCAGGCCGCTTTTGAAAATAAAACTTCTCCTTCAAGCGGCAACCAAACAGCAAAGACAACCGTAGTCGATGAAAAGTTTGGTGTGGCTGAAACGCCAGTCACTCCTTCCTCAAATCAAGGAACATCTAAAACCTCTTTTTCCGAAGAAGAGGCCACAGGTACCGACGATGAACTTATTTACTTAAATGCCACCGATGTTGATGTCAAAGACATGATCAAGCAGATTTCAAAGGCTACCGGTTCCAATTTTCTTATTGATGACAAAGTACGCGGCAAGGTCACCATTATTTCAGAAAAACCCATGACCAAGGAAATGGCTTATCAGGCGTTTTTATCAGCCTTGGAAGTGATGGGTTATACCACGGTTAAATCACCGGGGGGGCTGATCAAAATTGTTCAAACCAAAGAGGCTGTCAGCAAGCCGATTGATCTTTACAAGGAAGATTCTCCCAATACCGATGGTTTTATCACCCGCATTATTCAGGTGAAGAATATTTCCGCCAACGACCTTTCAACGGTTGTCAAAAGCCTGGTCTCAAAAGACGGCAATTTGTTTGCTTATCCACAAACCAATTCTCTTATTTTAACAGACGCGGGGTCCAATATTGACCGCATCCTCAAAATCATTCGCGAGCTTGACCAAGAAGGTCCCCAAGAGGTTATTGAAATTATTCCCATTGTGAATGCCGATGCCAAAGACATCACCGAAAAAGTATTGCAACTTTACGAGGGAGCGGGAGCTCAAACTTCTGGACGTGGTGGAACTGCGGCTCGAAGGGCCAACAGGGGAGCCCCTGAATTGGAAGACACTCCATCCATTTCCAAGGTGATTTCCGATGACCGTACAAATTCGATCATTGTCTTGGGAAGCAAACGGTCCATTGTTAAACTACGGGCTCTTATTGAACGGCTTGATACAGCCATCACCGGCGTTGAGGGGACCATTCATGTTTATTATTTGAAACATGCGACTGCGTCAGAACTTTCTGAAGTTTTATCCTCGCTTGTGGGAGGGGCCAAAATCAAAAGCTCCAAGGAAAAAGGTGCCGGCGGTGCTGCTGAGGCCAGACAGGGAGCCGTTGAGCTGGAAGGGGGAGTCAAGGTCACTGCTGATGAAGGAACAAACTCGCTTGTGATCACGGCTTCCCCAAAGGATTATGAAACCCTTATTGAGCGCGTTATTTCAAAACTCGATATTCCACGCAGGCAGGTTTATCTGGAAGCCGTGATCATGGAGTTGAGGATTGATAAAACCAAAAACATCGGACTTAACGGCAATTTCGGGCTTAATTTTAATGTGAGCGGGCGTGACATGACGGGGTTTGGTTCCCTACTTCCCACATTTCCTACGGCATTGAACAGCATTGCCACAGCCGCTGGCGGTTTGGCCGGAGGTGGATTTTCCGCTGATTCCATCGATTTTACTTTAAGCGACGGAACTTCGCTCTCTATTCCTGCTGTCAGCACCATTCTTCAGGCCCTTCAAACAGACAGCAATGCCAATGTGCTTTCAACGCCCAGTATTTTAACGTTGGACAACGAAGAAGCCAAAATCCAGGTAGGACAAGAAGTGCCCACACCGGGGCAAAGTTCGATATCTTCGGGGGTGGCGACAACCAGTGTTACACGTGAGGACACGGGTATTATTCTAAAAGTGACACCGCAAATTTCGGAGAGTTCCACTGTGAGGCTTAAAATCGAACAAGAAATCACCAATGTTCGTTCCTCCGATCCAGTCTTGGGCCCCACCTTTGACAAAAGTTCAGTGACAACCGTGGTTGTGGCCAATGACAAGCAAACCATTGTGATTGGGGGTTTGCTTGAAGACCGCGACACGGCTTCCATCGGCAAGGTGCCCCTTTTGGGGGATGTGCCTATTTTGGGGAATCTTTTTAAAACCACGCGCAGGGATCGTAAAAAAGCCGATCTCTTGGTGTTTATTACCCCTTACATCATTAAAGACCGTGCCGATTATCTTGAAATTTTGCAGAAGAAAATAGAAGAACGGAACATGTTTATTGAACACAATTACGGCAGCTACCAACGCAAACAAATTCGTCAGGCCATTAAAGAACATGCGAAAGATCTTTTGGAATATAGTACCGCTGTTCGTACTATTTATGATGAGAACCCCAACTCTTCATCAACATCTAAAACACCTTATGTGACTCCCACTACTTCCAATACGTCCACAGGGTATGAAACATCGACAAGTACATCTTCTGAGAAGAAAAATGAATCTACTGAAGAGGGATACGTACATCCAACACGTCGGGTTCGTGGCCATTGATGATGTAATCTGGTAGGGACCCCGTAACGCGGGGTCCCTACAAATATAAAACCCTTCTGGCAAATACCCTGACAATCGGTTACAATTTTCGCCTATGGATGATCGCAGTCTTGGTCAAATTCTATTAGAAAATACTCCCCTTACTCCTGAACAGCTTAATGAAGCTCTTATAGTGCACCGTGAAAAGGGGCTTAAAATGGGAGAGGCCCTTTTACAGCTTCGATTTTTAAGGCCCGAGGATGTTTTAAAAGCCCTTTCATTGCAGGTAGGCATTCCTTTTGTAACCGATATTGTCGCCGAAGATATTCCTGTTGAACTTGTCAATAAAGTGCCCATTAATTTTGCCAAACGTAATGAGCTCATTCCCCTAAAACGTGAGGAAGGCAGTATTGTTGTGGCCCTGGCAGACCCGGTCAATCATGCCGCCCTGGATGATCTGTCCCTTATTTTTGACCAACCCATCAAGCCTGTGATTGCTTCTTCCCAAAAAATCATGGATGCCATCAATGCCTGTTATAACCGGCAAGTGGGGTCTGATCAGACCGTGATGAGCGACTTGGATGAAGAAAACCTCGATCAGGTGGCGCAAGAACTTGAGGAAGTGCAGGACCTTCTTGATGCCGCCGATGAAGCCCCCATTATTCGTTTGGTCAATCAACTTTTATTTCGTTCCGTAAAGCAAAATGCTTCCGATATTCATCTTGAGCCTTTTGAAAAGGAATTAGTCGTTCGTTTTAGAATCGATGGTGTTTTGTATGATGTGATGCATCCGCCCAAAAAAGCCCAAAACAGTATTTTGTCGCGCATTAAAATCATGGCCAATCTGAATATTGCCGAAAAAAGACTTCCTCAAGATGGGCGTATTCGTATCAAACTGGCAGGAAAAGACATTGATATCCGCGTTTCAACCTTACCCACTTCCTTTGGAGAAAGTGTGGTCATGCGTTTACTTGACAGAAGCAAAGTGCTCTTAAATCTTGATTCCATTGGAATGAAGGGAGGAAATTTAAAAACCATTCGTGATCTCATTCATAAAAGTCACGGGATCATCCTGGTGACAGGGCCCACGGGTTCCGGTAAAACAACAACCCTTTATGCGGCCCTTACCGAAATCAATTCTTCCGATGTAAAAATTATTACGGTGGAAGACCCCGTGGAATATCAGATTCCAGGGATCAACCAGACGCAGGTCAATCCAAAAATAAATCTTACCTTTGCCGCCGGCTTGCGGGCCATTTTGCGCCAGGACCCCGACATTGTGATGATCGGTGAAATTCGTGACAAAGAGACGGCGGAAATCGCCATCCAGGCTTCCTTGACCGGCCATTTGGTTCTTTCAACCTTGCACACAAATGATTCCGCTTCTGCGGCCACTCGTCTTATCGACATGGGTGTCGAGCCTTTCCTGGTGGCCAGTTCCCTTGTGGGTGTGGTGGCCCAAAGATTGGTGCGTACCTTGTGTAAAACATGTGCCGAAATTTATGAACCGACGGAAGCTGAATTGGAGCAGTTGGGGCTTTCACATCAGGTGTTGCAAGGGCATGTTATTTATAAACCCGTGGGTTGTCCGCAATGTTTAAATACGGGCTACAGCGGCCGTACGGCCATTCATGAAATTTTATTGATCGATGATGAGGTGCGTTCTTCCATCATCAAGTCTGTTGATGCCATCACCATCAAAAAAGTGGCGATGCGAAAGGGGCTGCTTACCTTAAGAGAAACAGCAATCAATCTCTTGGTGGAAGGGATGACAAGCATTCAAGAAGTTTTAGCCATTACACAGGAAGATACAGTAAGAGAGTAGGGGCGCCGCTTGCCGCGCCCATAATTGGCCCATACAGGGCGCAGCAAGCGGCGCCCCTACCTAATCCATGCCCGTCTACGAATACAAAGGAATCGATTCCAAGGGAAAAAATGTGGCTGGTATCATCGATGCTGAAAACGAAAGGGCGGGTCGTTTAAAACTGCGTCGTAATGGCATTTACACTACCGACATCACTCTAGAAGGCTCCAAAAAAGGTTTTTCGGTTACGGGGAATCTGCAGTCCATGCCCATCTTCCAGAGAGTGAAGATTTCCGAGCTGGCCCATTTAACCAGGCAGATGGCGACCCTTTTAGGAGCCAATATTCCGCTGGTGGATGCCTTGGGGGCTCTTCAAGATCAGGTTGAAAATCCTCTTTTAAAAAAATCGATGTCCCAAATAAAAGAAAAGGTGGTGGGTGGGCAACGATTGGCCGATGCCATGAAGGCTTTTCCGAAAATTTATGGGGACTTGTATATTTCGATGATTCAAGCCGGTGAAGCTTCCGGGGCGTTGGAACTGGTATTGCAACGTCTGGCCGACTTTACTGAAAGTCAGGCCAAACTCAAAAGCAAGATAACAAGTGCTCTTATGTATCCTGTAATCATGGGCTTGGTAGGCACAGCCCTGATGCTTTATTTGTTGGTGAGTGTGGTCCCCAAAATTGTTTCCATTTTTGAGGATGCCAAAGCCATTTTACCCTTACCTACACGTATTTTGATGGCGGTTTCTTCTTTTGCCCAGAATTATTGGTATTTTTTAATCCTGATTGCCGTTGTTGGGGGTTTTCTTTTTAAACGGTACATCAATACAGAAGCAGGCCGTTTACGCTTGGATCGTTTTTCACTTAAAATGCCCATTTTTGGGGAGCTGTTTCGCAAAGTGGCCGTGTCGCGGTTTAGCCGTACTTTGGCTACTTTGTTGCATAGTGGTGTACAGCTTCTTCCCTCGCTTGATATTGTCAAAAATGTGGTGGGCAACAAGGTTTTGAGTCAAGCCATTGAAACGACCAAATTAAGTGTGAAGGAAGGGGAGTCCATTGCCGAACCTCTTCGCCGCAGTGGAGAGTTTCCTCCCATGGTTCTTCACATGATTGCAGTGGGGGAAAAAACGGGTGCGTTGGAAAGCATGCTTGAGAAGGTGGCTGATAGTTATGATGGGGAAATCGATACGACAGTGGGCACCTTAACAACCTTGCTTGAACCGTTGCTTATTTTGGTGATGGGCGGAGTGGTTTCATTTATTGTGTTGTCAATTTTGTTGCCGATTCTTAAAATGTCGGAATTGTAATTTTTAGTTATGAGTTATGAGTTATGAGTATTAAAGTTCATTACTTATCACGCATATTCATTATCTTAAAAAAAAGGAGAAATATGAAAAAATGGTTTAAAAATGAATCAGGGATGACCCTTATTGAAATCATGGTGGTGGTGGCCATTATTGCCGGCATTACTGGTCTTATTGCGGTCAATGTGGTGGGGCGGCGTGAAAAAGCAAATATCCAGTTGACCCAAACCCAGATTTCAAACCTCATGAATGCTCTCGACCAGTACAAATTAGACAATCATTTTTATCCTTCAAGTGAGCAGGGGTTGCAGGCCCTTGTTGAAAAACCCGGTGTTGGAAGAACTCCTCAAAACTATCCCGAAGATGGCTATCTTAAAAAAGTTCCCAAGGATGCTTGGGGGCAAGGATTTGAATATGCGGCTCCCGGATCCCACGGAAATGCTGTTGAAATCTGGTCCATGGGACCGGATGGCCAGGAAGGAAACGAAGACGATATTAAAAGTTGGGATTCGGAGGGAGAATGATTGATATACAAAACAACAGCTTCACGGGATGAAAAAGGTTTCAGCCTTCTTGAAATCATGGTGGTCATTGCCATTGCTGCGGGCATGACGGGGTTGGTCGTATCCATGATGGGGGCTTCCTTCCAGTCGCAGGCCAAGAAAGAAATCTCCCGGCTTATCAGCAACATCAATTTTGCCTACAACCAGGCCATTATTCGTGGCGTTAGTCTACGGCTGGTTTTTGATTTGACCAACCAAAAATACTGGCTGGAAGAAGGATCTGAAGTCAGCCTTGTTTCCATTGAAAATGAAAATGACATAGAAAATAAACGCGACAAGAAAGATTTGGACAAAAGGAAGGAAGAAAAGGAAAAACAAAAAGAAGAAGAGACTTCTTTGTTTGATGAAGAAAGCGACACCAAGATTGAAAAAATCGATGAATCAAAAAATATCACACTGGAGGCCCAGTATAGTTTAAGTGACGAAATGGTGAAGACAGTCACCTTTGATAAAGAAGTCAGAATAAGGGATGTTTTTGTGGCCCATCAAAAAGAACCGCTTGTCCAGGAATTGGCCTATCTTTATTTTTTTCCCCGCGGATTGACCGAAAAAGCCGTTATTCATTTTTCCAATGAAGAAGACACCTCGCATTATACAGTCATTGTAAATCCGGTAACAGGACGATGCCGTGTGGAGACCGAGGATATTGAATATGACAAGGTGGATGAATAGAAAAACAGATTTTCGTAATGGTTTCACCCTTCTTGAAATCCTGATTGCCGTTTCCATTTTGGCCACTGCGTTTACGATTTTGCTGGCATCCCAAGGAAGTAATTTTTTGTCCAGTGAACGGGCTGACTATTTGACCACAGCCACTTTTTTGGCGCGCCAAAAAATGGTGGAACTGGAAATGGATTTTGAAAAAGACATGGCCCGCGGCAAATTTCCGGATGAAAAAGAGGAAGAAGGGACCTTTGAGGACAAATTTGAAGATTTTCGATGGAAGGTTAAGATTAAAAAAGTTGAGATTCCCACAGTGATTCCTGAAACCGAGGAAACAAAAAACAATCTTGTAGCAACTTACTTAAAACAAATCACGGATCAGCTTTCAAAAGCTGTGCGTGAGATCAGCCTGACGGTGTACTGGGGAGATAAAGATAAACCCCTTAAAGATCAGCCGCACATGACGGTGACGACACATATTGTGAATTTAAAATGAAATTAACTATTATAAAGTTTGTGTCTGGCCGTTGGGAAATCCCCCTTCGTCCCCCTTTATTAAAGGGGGACGAAGGGGGATTTAGACGAAATGGTTTCACACTGATGGAAGTCCTTGTCAGTGTTTCTATTTTGGCAGGGATGAGTCTGCTTATATACAGCACCATGAATCGGTCGCTTAACTCCAAGGAAATAGTGCAACAAAAAGATGAATTGCTCCATTCCGTTCGTTTGGGAATGGGAAAAATGGCTGAAGACTTAAACCAGGCTTTTTTGGCCCAAAGCTCCATGCATGGACGTGAAAGTCACTATTTGAGCGGATTTAAAGGGAAGGCAGACGATCTTACTTTTACGACCATGAATCATTTTCATTATGTCAAAGATGCCAAAGACACCGACCAGGTACTGGTTCATTATTTTCTTAAAAAAAATGATGCCGGTTTTTTTGATTTGATGCGTTTTGAAAATCCAAGATTGACCGACAAGCTGGACATAGAAGAAAACGGTTTTGTCCTTATTCCCAATGTGAAGTCGTTGGCCCTTTCCTATTTTGATTCAAATGAGGATGTCTGGAAGGAAGATTGGGAGGCTGACAAATTAAGCAGTCTGGGCAAATTGCCCCGGGCTGTCAAAATGGAGCTTGTTGTTGTGGAAGGGAATGAAGAAGAAAAGCCACGGGAATATTTTTTTACAACAATGGCAGGCGTTGAATTGTATCAAAATGCGATCAATCTTTAAGAAAATATTTAATCCTTGGAAAAGGATTAATAATAGAGGCGTTGCCCTTCTTATGGTGCTGGCCGCGATCACGGTCTTGACAACCGTCCTTGTGCAGTTTGCCTATCATTCCCATGTTAATTATCGGTTAGTTGTAAATAATAAAGAGCGTTTGCAGGCTTATTATCTGGCCAAATCGGCGGTCAATTTCTCAAAACTGCTTCTTCGTTTTAATAAGGAAGCCCAGGGAAAATTAGAAGAAGTTCACAGTAAACTGGGAGATGATCAGGGCGCCCTCGGAAACCTGCAGTTTGAGCCCTTGTATAAAATGTTTCCCTTATCTTCAGAGCTTTTGCGGGGTGTTTTGGGTGGGGATGCTTCCACGTTGGAGTCATTGACAGGGGGAGGGGCCGAAGAAAACGAGGCCCCCAAGGAAGAAGAAAAGGATGATGCTGAAATATCTTCGGATGATGTGGGGATTATGGAAAAGGAGGAAATAGAAAAATTTCTGGATTTTGAGGGAGATTTTGACACCGAAATTTCAGAAGAACAAAACAAATATGATTTAAACAAAATCAACACCACCGAATCAACCAGCCCCGCTTATGATTTACGTAAAAAACTTCTTTACTCCATTTTAATGCTTCCTCTTTTTGACGAATTTTTTTTGGACCACACCCAGGAAGCTTCAAAATTGACCCATGCTTTGACAGATTGGGTGGATGTCAATGACAGTATCAATGAATTTGAAGGGGTTCAGCGTGGACGTGAAGACAGTATTTATACTGACCGTGATATTAAGGTGAAAGACGGAAAATTTTTAACCCTTTCAGAAATACGTCTGGTAGCGGGGATGAATGATGTCCTGTATGCTTACCTAACCCCTTACCTCACAGTTTATAGTGGCATTGATAAAATCAATGCCTGTTTGGCCGATGACAACATGATCAAGGCCCTTATTTACCACTATACCAATCATTCAGGATGTACGGCCCCCATCAGTTATGAAGACAAAAAAAAGATGGATGAGCTTGTGGAACTTGTGCGTGGGGCTTGTCCCGACCCCGAAGGGATTTCCCAAACCCTCAACTCAGCCCTGGGATTGACTGACTTGCAGCAGGAAGCCACTGGTACAGAAGATGCAGGGACAGAGACAGGGACGGGAGAAAAAGTGGTAGGGTGTAAATTCCAATTTCTTGACCTTGTTACCGATGAAAACAATGTATTCCGTATCAAAGCCTCCGGTGTTGTGGGCCAAACACGTGTGACCATTACCGAAGTCATTGCCAGCACGGGGACAGATCCTACCAAATGGCCCGTGCATTATTTTAGAATTGATTAACTCTATGTCACCCCCGCCACGTTAATCCCGCATAGCGGGATTTCTAAGGGCGGGGGCCAATAATAGATCCCCGACAAAAACACTCGGGGATGACAATGGTAGTTTAAATTCATACAATACATTGCTCCTCACCCCAAAAATGGGTAATATGACGGGAATTTCAAACCTTTATGGCCCAAACAATTTTAGGCATTGATATTGGTAGTTATTCCGTCAAGGTCAGCCAGATTTCCCGTACTTTGCGTGACTATGAATTGGTGCGTTTTGTCGAACATCCCTTAAGTCAGAATGTTCGTCTTACTTTTGAGGAAGCGGTAGCGGCAACCTTACGCACCATGGTTGAAAAATATGACCTGCAGGCCGATGTTATTTCGGTAAGCCTGCCTTCCAATCAGCTATCTTTAAGGGTTGTCGAACTTCCCTTCACCAATCTCAAAAAAATTGAACAAACGGTGGAATATGAACTGGAAAGTTTTGTGCCCGTTCCGGTGGAAGACTTGCAGGTGGATTATCATATTCTCTCGGTTGAACAAAACCGTTCTACGGTGCTAACAGCCTATGTGCCCAGGGCCCGGTTTGTTAAATTTCTCGATCTTTTTCAGGTGTCCGGTTTGGATCCAAAATTTGTGGGGGTTGATCTCATCGATTTTTCCCACATTGCGCAGGTGGCCATGGTTCCCCAAGAGGCTGTCTATGTACTCTTAGACATTGGGCACCAAAAAACAAACCTGTGCGTCATGAAGGGAACCAAGCTTCAGTATGCCCGAAGTCTTGGTGTGGGGGGGCTTCATTTTACCAAGGCGATTCAGAAGGCATTCAAACTTAATTATGAGAAAGCCGAATCTTTAAAACTTGATCGTGGAAGAGTCAGTTTTAAGGAAGATCATTTAGACCAGATTAGCCGCATTTGCCAAAAAGTGGCCGAAGAACTTGTGGTCGATATTCGCCAAACGTACTTGGGTTATCAACAATTGTATCCGGGGGATCTATGGACGGGGCTTTATATCACCGGCGGGGGCGCCCGTTTGACGGGGGTGCAGGAACTTTTGTCCATGGCTCTTAAAATAAATGTCCATCAGCTAGACGTTCTTGATTTCATTGATCACAAACTGGACCGTCCTGAAATCTGTGCGGATATTATTGCCCCTTCACTGGCCCAGACCCTGAAGGTTATTTTTTCAAACAAGGCCGTTAAAATCAATTTCAGGAAAGCAGAGTTTGCCTTTCAAAGGGATTTCAAATCGTTTGGAAGTGAAATTAAACAGATTGGACTGTGGTTTTCGGCTGTTTTTCTTTTGGGGCTCATTCATTTTTTTGTTTCGTACACCATGCTTAATAACAAGGCCAAAAAAATGAATCAGGTTTTTGTGCAGCAGGCCACCAAAATCATCCCTGATTTAAAAGGGCAAAAAGACACAAAGAAACTGCTTCAAACCATCAATAATCGTATTGCCGAAATCGAGCCCCAGTTGGAAGCCTTGCAGGGAACGGGAATAGTGCGTACACCGTCACTAATTTTACTTGAGATTTCAAAGCTTATTCCACCCAAGGAAGAAGTGATGTTGGATGTGGATGATCTTAATTACACCGGTGATGTGATCCGTCTGGATGGACGGACCACTTCCTTTGATGCCGTGGATAAGCTGAAAAGCTCTTTAAGTGGTTCAAAACTTTTCAAAAACGTGACCACACGCAATGTGTCCAAGGGGCTTAACGATGAAATCAAATTTTCACTTTCGATGGATGTGAAAGCAGAAGGGGACGGTTAATGGCAACAAGCACTTCAAAATACGGCATCTTGGGAAGACTCAATCCGGAAGATTTATATAATGCCTTTTTGGGTTTGGAGCAACGCCAGCAGGTTTTCATGGCCATTGGACTTTTTATTCTTTTGGTGTGCCTGATTGTCCTTCCCATTTCGTGCGCTTCTTCCAAGCTTTCAGAGCTGGAACAAACGGTCAAAAAGGGAGACCAGGGGCAAAAAGAAATTATCGATAAAATAGCCAAGTATCAGGGCATGAAAGCCGGTTTTGAAACCTTGAAAAAATCATTTGCCAAAGGTGGGTCACTGACCACCGCTGTTGAATCGATAGCCAACCAGGTTGGAATTGGTTCAAATATTGAACAGCTAAAACCTATTACCCTGGCCTCCTCTGATTATTATGACGAAGAGGGTGTTGATATTGTCATGAATGCCGTTTCTCTTTCGCAGCTGGTTGATTTTTTAAACAAGCTGGAACATTACCAGTCAATCCCCATCAAAATAACCAAATTTCAGATAAAACCACGCTACCGACGCCGTCAGGAACTAACGGCCACCCTCCAGGCTTCAACCATCAAGCTTAAGGAGGTGGCCAGTGAATAATAAAATACTTTCCTGGATGCTGCACATTATGGTGGGGGTGTTTGCCTTTTTCTTTTTTCTGGTTCTTTTTTTCCCTTTTGAAACCCTTGTCCGTTATTTTTTGTCGCAGGTTGAAATCCAATCCAAGGGGGCCTACAAAATCAATGTCGGGGAAATCGATCCCAGTTTTTTCTTTAAAACGTCGTTGAAAGATTTTGAACTGGTCCTTTCCAAACCCACAGGGGACGTTGTTTTGCTTAAAACGCCCGAGCTGAAAATTGGGGTGAGTTATCTTCCCTTACTTGCCAGCCACGTGGATGCCTCGTTTGAATTAAAAAGTAAAAAAGGGGGCATGGAAGGAAACATGTTTCTGTCCCAAACCATGCAACGCTTTGATGTCGATTTAAACCAGATGGATTTTGCCGAATTCCCCCTCCTGGCGGGCTGGCTCAAAATACCTTTAAGCGGGGAGATCAACGGAAATATCATGGCTGAAATTTATCCAGAACAGGTCGGAAAAAATGAGGGGGAAATAAATTTAAAGCTTAAAGACCTAAAAATTGCGGCCGGAAAAATGGATTTGTACCAGGGTTTTGAATTGGAGATTCCAGATACTGTTTTGTCTGCAAATGATCCTGCTGTTCTCAAGGCCACTCTGTCTAAAGGCAGGCTTGATGTTAAAGAGCTGAATATTCCCGGCCCGGACATGGCCTTAAAGGCAGCCGGACGTGTGCAGATTAACCGTAAACTGAGCTTTGCCCATCTTTCAGTCAATGGTTCCTTTCAATTTTCCCAAAAACTCCAGGAAGTCCTTTCCATTTTGGTCCTTATTGAAAAACAAAAAAATGAACAGGGTTGGTACCCTTTCAACCTTTCCGGCCAGGTTTCCCGTCCCAAGCTTCAAGTAGGCACGATCCAGGTATTATAATTTTTTCATTTCTCATGAGTTCTTCCTCCAGGAGGAGAGGGAATAAAATCAGGGCCACAACTTTCTCTTATTTTTCTCGATAATAAGGGGGTTATGAGTTTCTCCTGCACTCCTCCAAAAGATCTTCCCCAAGCCCTTGAGGGATCCTATAAATATTTATTAAAATTAAGTACTTATATACTAAATAAAGAGGTTTCTCTTGAATGTTTCAGTCCCGAGGCGGCCTATGCTGTTTTTAACCAAACCGATGACGGTGAGATAGCTCCTGGAGCCGAAGTGACCGTCGATGATTACCAAGCCCTTATACACCAAGGGTTTTTCAACGATACCAATCACCCTTTTCCCGTGAATCAGTTCTTTGATTTAGCCAAAATTTTAAAACGCCATGGAGTGCTTGCATGTCCCATCGATAAGACAGGCATGGATCAATATCCTTCGGCTTCGATGATTTTAAGAGCGGATGATTTTAAGGATTCGCAGGATCAGCACATGTATCAGGCTGTGCTTGCTTTTTGGTCGATTGAAAATAGGGAAGAGACTTCCGTCCTCACGCCACAAATGGCAGATGGAATTTTAAATTCCGAGGCGGATGGAGATAGAATCAACCGTTGGGAATTTGATCATTTTAAAGAAGTTTTGAAGGAAAGACCGGAATTTTCAAAATTGAATTTCGCCCAGTTCAGGCATTTTGTGAACAGCTTGAAAAGAAAAGAGGGCTATCAGTTTTTACCTCCTGTTTATGACGATTATTCGAGGAGGGCTACCGGGGGAATTCTCCAATCTTTATCTCGAGAAGAAGTTAAAGTTCTTCCCGATCCGGAAATGGCGGAAAGAATGGAAACTTTAAGATACTGTTTCGGGGCGCTTGGATTGTTGGATAGCGATGAATGGGAAGTCATGAGTGAAGTGCTTTTAAATTCCCATTCCACTTACCTTCTAGATGGGGTAATCGATATTTTAAAAACAGATGGAACGGATTTAACCAGAGAAATGATACTTCCGGCCTATGCTCGAGGGCAAAATCCTTTTTTAAAAGCAGACGACCCACAAAAAGAGGATAAGGTTTGGGTAGTTATGGCTTTGATTTCAGAATATAAAGTCAAACAAATCATGAAAAAGTATGACGAAACTTCATCCCCCTAGCTTTTAAGAGGAATTCTCTAGAAAATTCTTTCATTTTTTTATAAAACCCCTCTAGATTCTATGATGAACCAAAAGATCAATATTAAATCCCTAAGCCTCAATGATTTAAGTGAAAAACTTAAAGAATTTGGGATGGAAGGCTATCGGGCCACTCAGGTGAAGCAATGGCTTTATCAAAAGCAGGCAGCTTCTTTTGCCGAGATGACCAATATTGCCAAAGAATGCCGCGTTATTTTGGAGGAGAATTTTGAAATCAAGAGGCTTCCCGTTGTGACTTCCCAGCTTTCAGAAGATGGCACTCGTAAATACTTGTTGGGCTTGGAGGATGGAAAAAATATCGAATGCGTTTTTATCCCGGCCGAGGGGCGCAACACGCTCTGTGTTTCTTCCCAAGTGGGATGTGCCATGGATTGCGATTTTTGCTTAACGGCGACGATGGGGCTTTTTCGCAATTTGAGCATTTATGAAATCGTCGATCAGGTGGGGGCGGTGATTCGCGACATGAAGGAGAGGGGTGACGACCGCCGCTTGAGCAATCTTGTGTTCATGGGCATGGGCGAGCCCTTGGCTAACCATAAAAACCTGTATGCGGCCCTTGAAATTTTGCTTGATCAGCTCTGTTACAATTTTTCACGAAATCACATTACTGTTTCGACATCGGGGTTGGCCCCCGAAATTGAAAAATTTGGGGACAAGACCGGTGTCAAGCTTGCCATCTCGCTTAATGCGACAACCGATGAAGTGCGCGATGGGATCATGCCCATCAACAAAAAATATCCGCTTGAAAGACTTTTTGAAGCTTGCCGCAAAATGCATTTGCCCAATAGAAACAAGATTACTTTTGAATATGTCATGCTTCATGGGGTCAATGACACGATGGAGGATGCCAAGCGGTTGATCAAGATTCTTTCCACATTGAAGGCCAAGGTGAATCTGATTCCCTTTAATGAGTTTTCGGGTTCAAAATATAAAAGACCCCCGGATGAGTGGGTATACAGTTTTCAAAAAATACTTTTAGACAAGGGCTTTATTGCCGTCGTTCGCCGCTCCCGTGGGCGCGATATCCTAGGAGCTTGCGGTCAATTGGCCAATGCCAGCGTGAAGGCGGCCTGAAAATTTTCTAGCAACCTTCCCCCTCATCCCTCGATAAGTAGGGACAATCCTGGGATTGTCCAAATCTAAAAAAATTACATGCCTTTTTTTACACCTTTTATAGCCAGGCCCTATGCGGCTGGCGGGCTTGCTTTGGGGCGTTCCTAATATGAAAAATCGGCAGCACAGAATTTGGCAACTCAAACAGGATTTACAAACCAAAAAAACATTAAGGGAAAGCGCTGCCCATGATAAATATGACCTCCAGAGGCAGGGAAAACATCGAGAAGCCGGTGGTCAGTAAAAAATAATAGAACGATTGGATCGTGAGATTGGACATATTGAAGGGGATTTGGATCAAGTTGAGCGCATGGATGCCTCTGACCAGCTTGAAATAGACCGTTTTCTTGAGGGAGAGATTGAACGTTTAAGAAATGACAAGTTTGATATTGATAAAGGATGGTTCTGGGAACCCCATGTTGTGCCTCCTAGGAGCCTGTCGGGGAAACATTTTTAGTAATTCATGATCGGCAACAGCCCCGGTTTTTGATATAAGGAGGCATGAAAACATTTA